>Ga0209702_10000069_pt1 | contig 163598 bp, 151 predicted proteins | sample FRY01_FD_187210 | JGI IMG/M metagenome (GOLD analysis project Ga0209702, IMG submission 187210) | Freshwater microbial communities from Lake Fryxell liftoff mats and glacier meltwater in Antarctica - FRY-01 (SPAdes) (version 2) | ecosystem: Environmental > Aquatic > Freshwater > Ice > Glacier...
ACCATGAAAGTAAGATATACCTAAGAAACAACCTAATAATTTCAATGACTATATGACATGAAACTAAATGTTTTTATTGTCTTTGTGTCATGTTAAAATAAAAACTAAATTAGCACTGATTAGTTACAGATTTTAATACTTATTTGCAGAATGACAACCTTTTTGCAATTCTCAATAATAATGATAACATAGTTTTAAAAAATTATAATCTTGCTGACAAAACGCACAAAGAAACACTCTCAATTAAGGAAAATTTAGCACAAATTAAGACCAAAAGTGAGTATTTTGAAGAATTCTTAAAAGAAGCAAGGAAATCAAAGATGAAGCCTACTATTACTTTAAATAAAAACAAAAACTCAAATTACATAGTGCGTTTAGATTATGTAGATAAGACCAAATATCAATATTCTTATAACTGGTGGTTTTTACATTGGATGTGGCATCAGCAATTAATGATGCATCAAGTTAATCATAATTTTTCGATAGGTCCTAATCCTGATTTTTATGACAACCCCTATTTTAATTACGTAAGCCTTATAAAGACTGAATCTAAATCTATTGAATTTGTGCTGGATATAACTACAAATAATATATTAGAAAATGCTGATTTAGACACCTTCTTTTCAAATGTAGATAAGGAAGAAAAACTTGAAAAGTTTAAAGACGATAAAAACATGAATGAGATTACAGCTGGATTTATTGAGTCTGAAATGCGATATATGTATCAAGACAAAAAGTCTAAAATAATTTATATTAAGTATAATAAAATTTAATATGGCCTTCGAACTCTTTTAAGATGCCAAATTCAACCTTGCTTACTGTTGAAAACCTATCCCTTTCTTTTCACTCCGGAAAGAAAGAAAATAAAGTCATTCATGGTATCTCATTTTCACTTCAAGAAAATGAAATTTTAGGCATCGTGGGAGAAAGTGGTTCCGGGAAATCTGTTACCTCCCTTGCAATTATGGGGTTACTCCCTGAGAAAGTTGCTAAAATTAATGCCGGCGAAATCCTCTTTGAAGACCATAATCTATTAAAATTCAATAAAAAGGAGTGGCAAAAGTTACGCGGTAACGAAATTTCAATGATCTTTCAAGAACCCATGAGTGCTTTAAATCCATCTATGCGATGTGGTACTCAGGTATCTGAAATTCTAATTAAACACTTAAGACTTTCCAATAAGGAAGCAAAGAAACAAACGCTTGCTTTATTTGATCAGGTAAAATTACCACGCCCAAAAGTAATTTATAACTCTTACCCACACCAGATAAGCGGAGGGCAAATGCAGCGGGTAATGATTGCTATCGCAATTGCGTGTAAGCCAAAAATACTAATCGCAGACGAACCCACAACAGCATTAGATGTTACAGTACAGAAAGAAATTCTCGCATTGCTGAAAGAGTTACAGGCGGTAAATAAAATGAGTATCCTATTCATTTCCCACGACTTGTCGTTGGTTTCTGAAATTGCCGACAGGGTTTTAGTAATGTACAAAGGCGATATTGTTGAGGATGGTGAAGTCTCTCAAGTTTTTCATTCCCCAAAACATGCTTATACTCAAGCACTTTTAAGCGCAAGACCTTCCCTTGAGGAGCGTGTATTACGTTTGCCTACCATTGCAGATTTTTTGGAAAATAAAATTCCAGAAAAAGTCATATCCTCTCAGGAACGGGCTATGCGACACAAAAAACTGTATAAAGAGAGCCCTTTATTGGAAGTCATCAATGTAGCTAAAGAATATTATTCTAATGCGGGACTTTTTGGAAAACAAAAAGTACTAAAGGCTGTAGATGATATTAGTTTTCAACTGTTTGAAGGTGAGACTTTAGGTCTGGTAGGAGAATCTGGTTGTGGTAAATCTACCTTGGGAAAAGCAATCTTACAATTAGATAAAATCACAAGAGGTTCCATAAAGTATAGGGGTAAGGAAATCTCTAATTTATCTGAAAACGATTTCAGAAAATTCAGGAAGGAAATACAGATAATTTTTCAGGATCCATATTCCTCATTAAACCCAAGGGTATTAATAGGTGAAGCTATTTTAGAACCCATGAAAGTGCATCAATTGCATACCAATGATAAAAACAGAAAAGCAAAGGTTATCGAGCTTTTGAAACAGGTGGGTTTAACGGAAGAATATTATTACAGATACCCTCACGAACTTTCTGGCGGGCAAAGGCAACGCATTGGTATTGCAAGGACAATTGCATTAGAACCAAAACTTATCATATGCGATGAATCTGTGTCTGCGTTGGATATTTCTGTGCAAGCCCAAGTATTGAATTTATTGAATGATTTAAAAGAAAAATATGGTTTTACCTATATTTTTATCTCCCATGACTTAGCCGTCGTAAAGTATATGGCAGATCAATTACTAGTAATGAATGCCGGAAAAATTGAAGAAATAGGAGAAGCTGACGAAATTTATGCAAACCCGGAGCGGGAGTATACCAAAAAATTGATTGCTGCTATTCCAAAAGGGAAATAAATATGCCATTAAAACGAAAATTTTAGGCATAAAAAAATCCCGTTCTAACCTCACAAAGAACGGGATTTGACCTTTAAATCTGAAAATGTCAACAGATTCGGGGTTTTAATTTTAGCTACACAAACAAAAAAACTTTTTTGACAACATAAAGTACACTATTAACTAAAATAAAAGTAGGTTTTACTTTTTTGTACGTTTCTCTAACAACATTTTTGACTCTTGTCATTTTCGTTTCAAAATTTAGTTTTACATTTTTGTAACTTACACATAGCTTGTAAAAAGCTGGTTGATTTTGGGACTGCTAATATGCAAACAAAACACATTAAAAACGATAAAAGGCATAATTATTCGATGAAATGCATTAAAATTTAACATTTGACATTAAATTAGCCCTTTTCTCTTACTTTTTTGCATAAAAAAAACCGCTTTTTTTAGAAAGCGGGTTTAAATTTAATTGGCTTATTTTATTAGAATTTCATCTCAGGAATATCTCCTTCTACGATCAAATTTCCTTCTGTGGCTTTTTTTATTTCCTCCACACTAACTCCCGGCGCTCGTTCCAAAAGTTGAAATCCTTTACCGGTAACTTCCACTACTGCGAGGTTAGTCACTATTTTTTTTACACATTTAACACCTGTAAGAGGTAAAGCACATTTTTTTAGTAGTTTAGACTCCCCGGCCTTGTTAGTATGCATCATTGCCACAATAATATTTTCTGCGGAAGCAACTAAATCCATTGCGCCACCCATACCTTTTACCATAACTCCCGGAATTTTCCAATTTGCGATGTCGCCTTCTTCAGAAACTTCCATAGCGCCAAGAATGGTTAAATCTACATGTTTGCCTCTAATCATGGAAAAACTCATTGCAGAATCAAAGAAAGAGGCGCCCGGTAAGGCGGTTATTGTTTGTTTTCCGGCATTTATTAAATCGGGGTCTTCTTCTCCTTCAAATGGAAAAGGGCCCATGCCTAAAACCCCATTTTCACTTTGGAATTCCACATCAATATCTTCTCTCACAAAGTTAGCCACCAAAGTGGGAATCCCAATACCCAGATTCACATAATAACCGTCTTTAACTTCTTTTGCAATGCGTTGCGCAATTTGTTCTTTGGATAATGCCATAATTTAAAGTTAGATTTTAGAAGTACTAAGTTAGAAGTTTACTTTGTACTTTTAACTTAAGGTTTTTTTCTTACTGTCAATTGCTCAATTCTTTTTTCATAGTTTTTTCCTTGAAAAATGCGTTGTACAAAAATACCGGGAATGTGTATTTGGTTTGGATCCAGGGCACCTGCCGGAAGTAATTCTTCCACTTCCACGACGGTTATTTTAGCAGCGCCACACATATTTGGGTTGAAGTTTCTTGCGGTTCCTTTAAAGATTAAATTCCCGGCCTCATCTCCTTTCCAGGCTTTTATGAAAGCAAAATCTGCTTCAAATGCTTTTTCCAGCACATACCACTTTCCATTAAACTCTCTTGTTTCTTTTCCCTCTGCCACTTCAGTTCCATAGCCTGCTGGGGTATAAAATGCCGGAAAACCACCTTGTGCGGCTTGACATCGTTGTGCTAAAGTTCCCTGCGGAATTAACTCCACTTCGAGTTCGCCGCTTAGCATTTGTCTTTCAAACTCAGCATTTTCCCCTACATAAGAGGAAATCATTTTTTTTATTTGCTTTTTATGCAGTAAAAGTCCCAGTCCAAAATCGTCAACCCCTGCATTGTTGGATACGCAGGTAAGGTTTTTTTTGTTGAGCTTCACTAATTGTGCAATTGCGTTTTCAGGGATACCGCTTAAACCAAAGCCACCAAACATAAGTGTCATACCATCTTCTACGCCATTACAAGCTTCTTCAATACCGGATGTTACTTTTCTAATCATATTTTAAAAACTAAATTCGTCTATAAATTCATCTTCATTTCTTTGTCTCCATTTAAAACAATCCGTTTCAATAGAAAGGTTTGCCGGGCGTTTAAATGCTTCTTTAGAAACACCCAGTTCTTCATTTTCATAATTGGATTTCATATATGCTCCCCATATTGGCAATGCCATTGTTGCTCCTTGCCCATAACGAATGCCCGGAAAATGAGACGCCCTGTCTTCGGCTCCTACCCAAACCCCGGTTACCAGATTTGGAACCATGCCAATAAACCATCCATCACTTTGGTTTTGTGTAGTTCCGGTTTTTCCTGCAATTGGATTTGTTAGCCCATATGGATACCCTGTAATGACTGACTTGTAAAAGGCATCATTTACAGCCCACGTTGTTCTTAGTCTTCCCCCGGAGCCGCCCTGTGTCACTCCTTCTAATAAACTAGTGGTAACATAAGCTGCTTCTTTACTTAAAACGTCCCTAGTATTTGGAACGTGTTGAAAAAGGACTGTGCCATTTTTATCTTCGATTCTGGAAATGATAACAGGCTCTACATAAATTCCTTCATTGACAAACACACTGTATGCTGCTACCATTTCATAAACGGTAACATCTGAAGAACCTAAAGCTATAGCAGGTTGAACAGGCATATCTTTTGTATTGATCCCCAATTTTTTAGCAAGATCAATTACCGGTTGTGGCCCTGTTTTATCAATGAGGTTTGCCGAAATTACATTATAGGATTCTGCCAATGCTTTTTTAAGATTTACCATTCCGCTGTAATTATTCCCTGCATTTTTAGGCGTCCAGGATTTTAATAGACCATACCTTCCCTGCTCTATAGTATAAGGTGTGTTGGGAAGTGTATCGCAAGGAGACATATGTAACTGGTCTATTGCAGTAGCATAAACAATGGGTTTAAAGGTAGAACCAACCTGACGTTTACCGGTCTTAACCATATCATACTTAAAATGTTTATAGTTAATACCGCCTACCCAAGCCTTCACTTCCCCAGTTTGCGGATTCATGGACATCATGGATGCTTGTAAAAACGATTTGTAATACCTTATAGAATCGATAGGTTTCATTATGGTATCGATATCTCCTTTCCATGAAAAAATGCGCATCTCAGCTTCTTTATAAAAGGATTCTCTTATCTCTTCATCTGATTTATCCTGGCTTTTTAAAATTCTCCATCGTTCACTTCTGCGCATTGCCGAATTGAGAATAGCTTCTGTTTCTTCTTCGGTTATATCCCGGAAAGGGGCGGTTTTGTTCTTTTCATTTTGTTTGTCAAACTCCACCTGTAAATTTGCTATATGTTTTGTAAGTGCATTTTCGGCATTTTCTTGCATTTTTGAATCGATGGAAGTATAGATTTTTAAACCATCCCTGTAAATATTATATTTTGAACCATCCGGTTTAGGATTTTTGTCAATCCATTTTTGGATTTCTGCACGGGTAAATTCCCTAAAATAAGTTGCGAGACCTTCATCATGTCCTTCGGGATTGTAATTTAGGTTTAAAGGAAGTTGTTGCAAAGAGTCTTTTACGACTTCCGAAAGGAAATTATTTTTTTCCATTTGCGATAAAACTACATTCCTTCTGTTTTTTACTAATTCTTCTCTTCGTAAAGGATTAAAGAGTGATGAATTTTTCAACATGCCCACTAACATCGCCCCTTCTACGGTTGTTAGTTCTCTAGGCTCTTTGCCAAAATAAATCCTAGAGCCCGACCGAATACCAACTGCCTGGTTTAAAAAATCATATTTGTTGAGATACATGGTGATGATTTCCTCCTTGGTGTATTGTCTCTCAAGTCTCGTGGCAATTACCCATTCCTTGATTTTTTGAGTAATTCTTGATATTGTATTTTTAGAACCCTCTCCCGTAAATAATTGTTTTGCCAATTGTTGTGTTATGGTACTTGCACCTCCTCTTTTTCCTAAAAAAAATGCGGCTCTTACAGTACCTTTTGCATCAATTCCTGAGTGGTTATAGAAACGTTCATCTTCTGTCGCTATAAGTGCGTGAATAAGGTGTTCCGGCAAATCTTCATATTTAATGGGTGTTCTGTTTTCCCGGTAGAATTTCCCTAGGGTTTGTCCGTCAGAAGAAACTATTTCTGTAGCGAGATTAGTTTCGGGATTTTCCAGTTCCTCAAAAGTGGGGAGTGTTCCAAAAACACCCCAAGAGGCTAAGAGAAAAAGCAACACTACAAAGCCTATAATCCCTGCAAATATTTTCCAGAAAGTGCGTATATGCCTGCCTGATGTTGAATTTTCTTTTTTTATATTCTTTTTTGCCATTGTTACTTATTGCTTTTTACTTGCTTCAATGCTTATGCCCACATCTGTAATTCCTTCTAATTTTGAAACGCCTTCAACTGATGCCTTATTGCGCATTGCTTGTTCAATCTCTAATGTATATATCCCTTCTTCAAAAAAACGGATATTTTCCCTATACCACAATTTATTTTCTTTTAATGTCCCGCCGGTGCCAAGCCAGGTGCCGTCAGGTTTTGCCATCTGGTACTGTAATGTGTCTGTAATAATTTTTCCGTTAGGAAAATTCATCTTTACAATTAAAATTAAATTGCTGTATTTAAACTCATTTGTGTTCCGGATATTCAAAAACATATTATAAAATGAAGTTGTGTCCATTTCTTTCAATTCAAAATGCATAATTTCTTCCTCTCCCCAATATCCCGGAAGGGATCTATAATCACTATATAATTCATTGGAGGTACAACCAAACAAAAAAACAAACCATAGGAAAATAAACACTACTCTACCCATCTCTTTGTGGTTTTCTTTTTTTTCTGTTCTTGTTTTTAGATCTCTTTTTTGTGCTTTTGGGTTTGTCAAATCTTGTTAAACTGTCTTGTCCCACAACATTGTTGTAAACTGTTTCTTCTGTTGCGACAACCTCTATTGCATAGGCTTCCAGACCGACGGCTTTTTTCTTTTGATTGTTCAGAGCAATTATTTCATTTGCTTTCTCTGCGGAAAGTTGATGCCAGTTCATCCATTCTCCTTCATAAGCATACCAAAGAATACCTTTAAAAATATCCATCTTTTGGCATACTGCTGTGCCCTTTTCTGTAAGTAATTTAATTTCTGTGTTTGGAAAGTCTTTTAAAGCATCCATATAGGTATCCAGTTCATAATTCAGACAGCATTTTAACTTACCACATTGCCCGGCGAGTTTTTGCGGATTAAGGGATAATTGCTGATATCTTGCTGCAGAAGTATTTACTGATCTAAAATCTGTAAGCCACGTGGAGCAACACAATTCGCGCCCGCAAGAACCAATCCCCCCCAATCGCGATGCTTCCTGACGGAAACCCACTTGTTTCATTTCTATTCTGGTGCTGAATTCCTGGGCAAATTCTTTTATCAGTTCCCTGAAATCAACGCGTTCTTCAGCAGTATAATAAAAAATTGCTTTAGAGGCATCTCCCTGAAATTCCACATCAGAAATTTTCATTCTAAGCCCTAGCCGAATCGCTATTTGCCTCGCTCTGACTTTGATACTATCTTCTCTGTCTCGTGCTTTTTGCCAAATATCTATATCTCTCTGGGAGGCTTTTCGGTAGACTTTTAAACTGGAATCGTCTATCTTTTCCCGCTTCTTTTTCATTTGTACACGCACCAATTCGCCGGTTAAAGAAACCAGCCCAATGTCATGACCTGATGCTGCTTCGGTAGCAATAACATCCCCCACACTTAGGGTTAAGCCATCTGCGTTTTTAAAAAATTCTTTACGCCCATTTTTAAAGCGCACTTCCACATAATTAAAGGGCTCCTGATTGTCCGGAAGGGACATATTTGCCAACCAGTCAAAAACGGTAAGTTTATTGCAGCCATCTGTGCCACATGTGCCATTATTTTTGCAGCCTTTTGGTTGGCCTCCAGTATTACTTGAACAGCTTGTACAGCCCATATTTTATATATATAAGGTGTGATTAAATCACATACAATTAATTAAAAAACTTCTTTTGTAAAGATAGCATTTTTGATTTATGATTTTTTAAATTGCCCTATTAATCTATGGCAATGCTTCCACTACTTTAAAAACCTTGTCTGATAATCGCAAACGGAAAGGTAATTCTAAAGTCACTTTGTCTCCTTTAATTGCTTTAATTGCAAGTTTGCCATTTACAAAAAAAGTGCCTAGAATGATTTCCTGTGTTCCTGTTGTTGGTCCTGAAACTATGATTTTATCACCGGTTTGTAATTCCCCCTGTTCTACTAAAAACATCCCAACTTTAGATTTAGTATAATAGTGTTGCCCTTTTCCCACTAAATTTTTCTTTACGGAAATGCGCTGCCGGATGGGCTTTTCGGCTACAGCCAAAGAAGTATCCCTTAAAGCCCCTGAACTCTTAAATGTCAACGCTTCTGATTTTCCTTTTTTGAAAATCATATTCCCTCTTTGCAATCCTTTACGCATTTTTACCTGTTCTGCAAGCGGAAGGTGAATGACTTCCTTGCAAGCTTCAGAACAACAATTTTCCATTTCAGCCATACAACTATCACATTGAATAAATAGCAAGTGGCAGCCGTCGTTTACACAATTAGTGTGATTGTCACATGGATTTCCGCATTGGTGGCATCTGGAAACTATATCTTCTGTGATCCTTTCGCCTAAGCGATGGTCGAAAACAAAGTTTTTCCCTATGAATTTACTTTCCAGTTTTTCGGCAGTTACTTGCCTTGTGTATTCTATAATACCGCCTTCTAATTGGTAGACATTTTTAAATCCTTTATGTTTAAAAAATGCGCTTGCTTTTTCACATCGAATCCCACCGGTACAATACATTAAAATATTTTTCTCTTTTTTATATGCTGCCAATTGGTTTTCAATAATAGGCAGAGATTCCCTGAAAGTTTCCACATCTGGGGTAATAGCCCCCTTAAAATGGCCGATTTCGCTTTCATAATGATTGCGCATATCCACAACGATGGTATTGGGGTCTTCCAAAAATTGATTGAACTCTTTAGCTTTTAAATGAATTCCTTTATTGGTAACATCAAAAGAGTCGTCTTTAAGACCATCAGCCACAATCTTGTTGCGCACTTTAATGGTTAATTTAAGAAAGGAATGATCATTGTGTTCTATGGCAACATTCAGGCGAATATCTTTCATAAAATCGTAAGTTTCAATATGATCTTTAAAGACGTAAAAGGTATCTGCCGGAAGAGAAAGTTGTGCATTTATTCCTTCCCTGGCAACATAAATTCTTCCTAAAATCTCCAGAGGGTCCCAGGCTAAAAATAAGGCATTTCTAAAAGATTGCGGATCTTTAATTTTAGCATACGCATAAAAAGACAACGTGAGTCGTTGTTTTCCGGCTTCATCAATGAGCTCGGCTCTTTCTTCTGCGCTTAAGGTGTTATACAGTTGCATGCTATAAACGGTTAAGTGAGAAAAATAAAAATGCTCTAAATGGAAGAACACGCGCAAAAGTAGTGGATTGGAAAGTTTATTTCAACAAAAAAAGCATCAAATTGTTATTTTGATGCTTTTTTTCGAATGGCTAATTCGTTAATATTTAATTATTTTTTTATCTTTCTAAGTAAATACTAACAAATTAGCCCCCATCAACTTTACAACTGCTATTTATAGAAATCGCAATTGCAAAACCAGATCTGTTTAAAATTAATATACGTTTTCCTGTTTTCATTGTTGATGCAATATAGGTATTTAAATAGAAGATGTGAAATCTAGTAAAAGGTTGCGCATTATTATTGTTATGATAGAAAAGAAGTATTAATTTAGCGATATGTATTTAATAAAAAACAAAAGCGATGAGTAACGAGAAAGAAAAGGATGCAAAATTAAAAGCTTTAAAGCTTACATTGGATAAATTAGACAAAACCTATGGAAAAGGTGCTGTGATGAAAATGGGCGACCAGGCCATTCAGGAAGTGGAATATATTTCTACAGGATCTTTAGGATTGGATATAGCATTGGGAGTGGGCGGATTGCCAAAAGGAAGAGTAGTAGAAATTTATGGTCCTGAATCTTCCGGAAAAACTACATTAACCTTACACGCCATTGCAGAAAGTCAGAAAAAGGGTGGCATAGCTGCTTTTATTGATGCAGAACATGCATTTGACAGGACGTATGCTAAAAATTTGGGAGTAGATATAGAAAATTTAATTATTTCACAGCCGGATAATGGAGAGCAGGCTTTAGAAATTACAGATAATCTTATCCGAAGTGGCGCGATTGATATCGTTGTTATTGATTCTGTTGCCGCATTAACACCAAAAAGTGAAATTGAAGGGGAAATGGGTGACTCAAAGATGGGATTGCATGCAAGATTAATGTCTCAAGCACTGCGTAAACTTACCAGTTCAATAAGCAAAACAAATTGTACCGTTATTTTTATCAATCAATTACGGGAAAAAATTGGGGTAATGTTTGGAAACCCGGAAACCACCACCGGTGGAAATGCCCTAAAGTTTTATGCTTCTGTGCGTCTAGACATAAGAAGATCCACACAAATAAAAGATAGTAACGGGGATGTAAAAGGAAACCGCACTAAAGTAAAAGTCGTTAAAAACAAAGTGGCGCCACCATTTAGAACTGCTGAATTTGATATCATGTATGGAACGGGAATTTCAAAAATAGGGGAAATTATAGACCTAGGTGTGGATTATGAAATCATAAAGAAGAGTGGCTCTTGGTTTAGCTATGAAGACACAAAATTAGGCCAAGGTCGAGATGCGGTTAAAATCATCCTTCAGGATAATCCGGATCTTATGGATGAACTGGAAATTAAAATAAAAGAAGCTATTGCTATCGTTAAAAGCTAATTTCCATAACGCTACGCAACCAAATCATGTTTTTTGCATCTACAGGTTAAAGTCCTTGTTTTTAGTGTGATTTCTTGTAGATGCATTATTATTAAATTGTTGCTATAAATTTCACTAATAAAATAAGGGGTAGAGTTTGGCTTTAGAAGAACTCATAGCGAAGTGTAAAGAAGAGAATGCAAAGGCACAAGGGGAATTATATACTCTTTTTTCAAGCAAGCTTTTTTCTATTTGCTTAAAATATTCCAGAAATGCAGTAGAGGCGCAAGACAACCTTCAAGATGCTTTTCTTACAATTTTTAAGTCTATAGGGCAGTACAAGCACAAAGGTTCTTTTGAAGGATGGATGAAACGCATAACTGTTAACACCGTTTTACAGAAATACCGTAAAGAGCGTGTTTTTGAAATTGTAAATGAAGAAACCATTGAAGACGAGGAAGTAGAAATTGAAGAGAGTACTTTATCCCTCGATTATTTACTTCAGATTATTCAAGAATTACCAGATCGTTACAGGTTAGTTTTCAACTTATATGTATTAGATGGGTATTCACATAAAGAAATTGCAGAAATGCTGGAAATTACAACCGGCACCTCCAAATCAAATCTTGCGCGGGCAAGAATGATTCTAAAAACAAAAATTGAAGATAGTAACCCTGCTCGGGCAAAGAGCAATTAAGAAATGAAAACAAAGAAGCAACTGGACAGGCTTTTCAGAGAGCAATTTAAAAACTTTGAGGTTTCACCGCCACCTGTGGTTTGGGAAAACATCTCCAATGCTTTGCACAAAAAGAAGAAAAACCGACGAATTGTCCCTATGTGGTACAAAATAGCCGGTGTTGCTGCGCTTCTGTTAGTATTTTTCAGTATTGGAAATTACTTGTATGACAGCTCTCCATCTACATTAATTACAAATCAGGAAAAAGAAAATAAAAGTATCCCATCTGGTTTAGAAGAGAATAATACGGTTGTAAACGAAGATAACAATACTACTGTTGATGCTTCTGAAATTAAAAACCAAAAGGTTTCTAAAGAACAAGAACTGGTTACCACTTCTTCTGAAGGCATAAAACTGGATCACCGGCAAGATGTTCAAAAACAAAAAGCAAATATTGTAAATACCGTAAATAAAACAAAATCTTCTGACATTGCTGTTTCTTCCGAAAAAGTAAAAACTGAAAAAGCAAATTCAGAAACCTCCATTGTAGAAAACCAAAAAACAGAAAAAGAACTAGCCGAAAATATTTCTAAAGAAAATAAAACAAAAACAGATTTTAAAAAAGAATCTGAAATTTCTGAATCTAAAGTAGTCATTGTTGAACCTTCAGAAGAAAACAAGAAATCCATATTTGACGCCATTGAGGAGAAGGCCAAAGAAGATGCATTAGCAGTTACACAAAAAGAGGCCCCGGAAAATCGATGGGATGTTTCCCCAAACTTTGCTCCGGTATATTACAACACGCTGGGCAACGGCTCTTCTATCGACACCCGTTTTTCTGAGAATTCAAAATCAGGGGATATAAATTACAGCTATGGCGTAAAAGTAAGTTATGCTATAAATAATAAACTTAGCATTCGCACAGGAATCAACAAAGTAGATTTGAGCTATGTGACTAACGATATTGAATTTGCAGCAGCAACCGGTGAAGCGTCTATAAAGAGTATAGACTATGAAAGAAGTAATATAATTGTTGCTGTGGGAAATAGGGGAACACTTCAGCCTCCTCCTTCAGGTACACCTACCATGATTGACGGCTTTGTTATAGTTCCCAGAAATGGTGTAATACCGGGAACGATGAGCCAGCAAATGGATTATTTTGAAGTTCCTTTAGAGTTGAAGTATTCCTTATTAAATTCCCGCTTTGGATTAAATATGATTGGCGGGATGAGTACATTAATATTGAGTGGAAATGAGATAAACGTAAACTCTGATGGTTTTACAGCTAAAATAGGAGAAGCTAACAATCTAAATACGTTGAGTTTCAGCACCAATATTGGTTTAGGATTTGATTATAAACTGACCAAAAGGTTTATTTTTAATCTGGAACCCATGTTCAAATATCAGATAAATCCTTATTCAGATACAAGTATTGATTTTAAACCTTATTATCTGGGGGTTTATACCGGTTTTAGTTATAGTTTTTAAGTTTAGTTTATATGTGCTTAATTTATTGTTTATAGGTTTAATTAACTATAAATAATAAATCTTCTGAAAAGTCATTCTTTGTGCCAAAGAATGACTTTTTTCATACCGTAGGGTTAAGTAATTCGTCTAAAATTACTTTTTGGGTCATTTCCTTTAGCCCTCTTTTTTGTTCTTTAGCAAATATAGAGGTGTTTATGAATCGATGGCATTTCACACGCATTTTTCCGGGGCTTCCACTAAAAAAAGTGTACGAAAAGCGCTTTTTGTTATCGTGAAATGTTATGGGTACAATAGGGATTTGATGTTCTATAGCCAGACGAAATGCACCGTCCCTAAATGTATCCAGCACTATGCTTTCATCTTCAGGGACACCGCCCTCAGGGAAAATGCAAATGCTTAGGCCCATTTTTAATCGCTCTTGAGCAGCTTCAAAGACATCAATCCTGCTTTGTATATTGTTCCTGTCCACTAAAATACAGGTGCGTTTATAGAAATATCCAAAGAGGGGTATTTTGCCCAATTCCTTTTTCCCTACAAAAACAAAAGGATTTTTAACGGCATACAACATTAGCATAATATCTGTCATGGACGTATGATTAGACACAAACATATAGCTCTTATCTTTTACAGGAACCTGTTCCCTTTTAATAATTGGAAAAAATCCCATGCCATAAAGAATTATAGTTGCCCAAACGCGTGCCAACATAAAAAACCGGGGATACCATTCTTTTTTGGCAATGCTTATTAGAAGAAATGGGAATAACAAAATAATAGTCCCAGTGATTAACACATAAAACCAAATTCGCCAGAGTGGTACAGCTATATATTTTAGTAAAAACATCAGGATCAAAAATACATAAATGTATCGAGCCTTTTGAACAAAAAAAGTACCTTTGTTTGAATAACTTTTTTTTGAATACATTACAAAATGGCAAGAATTTTAACAGGTATACAAAGTACGGGAACTCCACATCTAGGAAACATTTTAGGTGCTATACTTCCTGCTATTACTATGGCAAACCAACCAAATACGGATTCATTTTTGTTTATAGCAGACATGCACTCCTTAACACAAATTAAAGATGCAGCAACCCTTAGGGAAAATACGTATAGTGTTGCAGCTACGTGGCTGGCATTTGGCCTGGATATCAATAAAACCGTTTTTTACAGACAAAGTGATATCCCTCAAGTCACAGAATTATCCTGGTATTTAAGTTGCATGTTTCCTTACCAAAGGCTTACACTGGCACATTCTTTTAAAGACAAAGCAGACCGTCTGGAAGATGTTAATGCTGGGTTATTTAGTTATCCCATGTTGATGGCTGCAGACATTTTATTATATGATGCGCATTTTGTCCCGGTGGGAAAGGATCAATTACAGCACATAGAAATGACTCGTGATGTAGCTTCTAGATTTCACTCGGTTTATGGTGAAACCTTTGTTTTACCTGAGCCAAAAATTCAAGAAAACACGATGTATGTTCCCGGAACTGATGGCGCCAAAATGAGCAAATCCAAAGGTAATATAATCAACATCTTTTTGCCTGACAAACAATTACGCAAACAAATAATGAGTATTGAAACAGACAGCACACCTTTAGAAGAACCTAAGAATACGGAAACTTGCAATGTGTTTTCTCTATATAAATTGCTGGCAGATGAAGACGCTATTACTAAGATGTGTCAAAATTATAAGGGTAGAAATTATGGGTATGGTCATGCAAAACAAGCCCTTTTTGATTTATTAATTGATAAATTTGCAGAACAGCGTAATCTTTTTAATCATTATATGGAAAATAAAGAGGAACTGGAACGGGCATTAAAATCAGGAGCTCAAAAGGCAACTCTTGTTGCAAATGATGTACTTAAAAGAGTAAGAGAAAAGGTTGGTTATTAAAAATAAAAAAACCTTCAAGATTAACTTGAAGGTTTTAATAATTTTAAAAAATAGGTTTATTTCTTAACGATATTGAAACTTCCTACAACACCATTAACTGTCGCTTTCATAACATACATTCCAGTGCTTAAACCTGCAATATCTATTTTACTGTTTAAAGCATTTGGTGAAACATTAATAAGTTCTTGTCCTAAAACATTGTAAATAGAAATATTTTCGATAGATGCTTGCGCATTAACATTTAAAACATTTCTTACAGGGTTTGGATAATACGTAAAACCATCAAGTATATTGTCAGCAAGACTTAAAGTAGAGCCAGTAACATCAAATGGAAGGCCTTGTAATTCAAAATTTCCACTATCAGTAAGAGGTCCCCAAGTAGATGTATTTGGGTCAAACTGTAAGCCATTACCGGTAGCTGGTTGACCAAATATTGAAATTGGAGGTGCCCAAGGACCTGATGCCAATGTTCCACCAGCATCCCAATCTAACCAATAAGTTCCGGGAGCCAGAGCTAACCCTGGAGTGTTCACTGTATTCGCCATTATGGCTCTGTCAGTATTGCCCTCATTACCCTCTGAAGCTCTATACGCCCCACTCCAAGCTGTACTAGATAATGCATTTAAAGCATTATCGCCATATATTACATTACTTGCAGGGTCTGAAGGGTCTCCATCCCATATTTGTAAAGTCACAAAATTCATTGAGGATGTGGTAGTTCCGCCTGTCTGATATGCATAAAAGTCAATCGAAGAAACTACGACATTGCCAGTAACCACCCAATCATCAGCCACTCTAAATCCTGTCGCTGAAGAATGACCAAAGCCTAAGATGCTTGAGCCTAAGGAAGTTTGAAGCAAACTTAAATCTGCCCCACCAGATCCACCTCCAGGCTGGTTAAAATAAGGACCATTAGAATAAATAACACCCCCCATTACTTGATAATTAGTTCCTGTATTAGGACTTTCAGAACTATTATAAACTGGGTTTTCATTCCAAACATCTACTGTTTCAGCAGATTGTGCAATGCTATTTGATACCGCAGCTATACAAAAAGCACTTGCAATAAGTAAAGTAATTTTTTTCATAATATTAAGATTTTAATTATTAGAGAATAAAAATAGTGAAAAAACCCAGTAAAAAAAATAATATTATATTATTTCATACATTTTCCCCGGTAAAGCCCTTACAACTCCTTTCATTTCCATACTAAATAAATGGCTTGTGGTTTGATGAACCGGTATGGCACACTGAATTGCTATCAAATCCAGTACTTCACGAGGATTTTCTTTTAGAAAATTATAAATTACTTTTTCTTCTTTGGTTAATTCCACAAACAACTGTTTTTGGATTACTTTAGGCTTTTCCTCTTCCAGTTTCCAATTGAGAACATACACTATATCTGCCGCTGAATTGAGCAAATGTGCTCTTTGAGTTTTAATCAAATTATTACACCCCTGGCTTTGCAGGTCTGTAGACCTTCCTGGTACCGCAAAAACATCCCTGTTATAGGAGTTTGCAATATCTGCCGTTACTAAACTTCCACCTTTTTCGGCAGATTCTATGACCAGGGTAGCTTCAGATATTCCTGCAATGATGCGGTTTCGTTTTAAAAAATTATTTCTGTCAAAGGCATCACTGCTCCAGAATTCAGTAATAAATCCGCCATTATTCTCTACCTGTTCCATATATTTCTTATGTGTTTTTGGGTAAATTTGGTTTAATCCATGAGCAAGGCATGCTATAGTTTGCAGGTTGTTTTTTATGGCAGCTTTGTGCGCACATATATCCACGCCATAGGCAAACCCGGAAATAATTACCGGCTGTAACGGGGACAATTCTTCTATTAATTTTTCACAGAACGATGTGCCATAAGTGGTTATTTTTCTCGTTCCCACTACGCTCAGAATGCGCTTTCTGTTGAGGTTAATATTTCCTTTATAAAATAACAGAATAGGTCCATCCAAACAATGTTTTAGCTTTTCGGGATACTTTTCCCCTTTGAAATACATACATTGAATATCATTTTTATCTATGAAGTTCATTTCTGCTTCCGCCAAAGCAAAATTATTTTTAGACTGCAATTCTTTCAACTTAAAATTACCTATTCCATCAATTTTTAAAAGCGCAAGTTTCTTTTCTTTAAAAACAGCTTCTGCACTACCGGCTTTTTGAATCAGTTTTTTAGCCGAAGCATCCCCCAGATTTGGAACTTTCTGTAAAATCATTGTATGGAACAGCTCTTCTTTTGACAACATAGAATTCTGGATAATTTCAGTATTTTAATTTAAATAAAAATACAAGAAAAATTGTTTTGTTAAAAACTTAAGGGATATAAAATATGCCAAAACAAAAAAAATGCTAAATTTGTTTACTATGCATTTAGAGAAATACATTACCGATTTACTTTACCGCTATGAATGTGTTATCATACCCGGTTTAGGCGCCTTTCTTACTCAAAATCAATCTGCAAGAATTGATGCAGCACATAATTTTTATCCCCCTAACAAATGTCTTGCTTTTAATCAGCAATTACAAACCAATGATGGATTGCTAGCAAATTACATTGCTGTAGTGGACAAATGTACTTTTGAAATTGCTTTAGAAAAGATTAGACGGTATACAAAACTTGTAAAACAAGATCTTCATGAGGGTAAAGAATTTGCTATTGAAAATATTGGTTCCTTGTCTCTTAATGGGCAAAAGGCAATCGTTTTTTCACCGGCAAACAGTTTAAATTTCCTTACAGACTCTTTTGGTCTTTCTTCCTATACCTCAGCTGAAATAAACCGTACTACTAAAAAAGAACCCTACGAAAAACCGGTGATTCTATTCACTCCTGAAAAAAGAGTTGCAATTCCATATGGTAAATATGCAGCGATAGGTCTTTTAGTATTGGGTTTGTCAGGTTTTGGCGGGATGTATTATTTTAGCAGCCAGGTTCACGCGCATAATCTTGCTGAAAAACAAAAAGCAACAAGTATTGTAGAAGACCAGATTCAACAGGCTACATTTGTCATAGACAACCCATTACCCAGTTTATTGGTTTCAGTAAAAAAACCTATTGGGAATTTTCACATCATCGCCGGGGCTTTCCGGGAAGAAGTAAACGCATTAACTAAGATCGCACAGTTAAAAGAAAAAGGCTTTCCCGCAAGAAGCCTTGGTGAAAACAGATTTGGTTTACATCAGGTGGTTTATAGTTCACATCAGGAAAAAGAAGATGCATTATCTGTATTGCGAAATGTACAACGAACAGAAAACGCAGATGCTTGGTTATTGGTACAGGAAATAGACTAAAACCGCAGCATCAAATATCTCTTAAATTTAATAAAATTTTTATTCCACCTTTGAAAAGCTACTTACCTTTGCAAAAAAAATAATGCAGGCAAAATTCCCAAAAGATTCAAGGACTATAGTAACTGATTTGGTTTTACCCAGTGAGACCAATCCTATTGGCAATATGTTTGGCGGTGAGCTTTTGGCAAGAATGGATCGCGCTGCCAGTATCGCAGCAAGAAGACACTCCAGAAGGATTGTTGTTACCGCTTCAGTAAATCACGTGGCTTTTAATAAAATGATTCCCCTTGGAAGTGTGGTAACTGTTGAAGCTGCTGTATCGAGAGCTTTCAAAACCTCTATGGAAGTCTATATGGATATTTGGATAGAAGACAGGGAAAGTGGTGTGAAAACTAAAGCTAATGAAGCTATTTATACTTTTGTTGCCGTGAATGAAACAGGAACTCCTATGGAAGTGCCTGAACTTATCCCCGAAACAGATCTGGAAAAAGAACGTTTTGTTGCTGCTTTACGCAGAAAACAATTGAGTTTAGTTCTTGCCGGAAAAATGAAACCCAAAGACGCAACAGAATTGAAAGCGTTGTTTGTATAAATTTTAGGTAGTTTACACATCGTTTTACAAGCTTTTATTTATCTCACATACAATACAAACTTACATTCTATACACCCACTCTTCTGGATTAAGCTTATTTGTATTCTGAAAAATCAGGAATTTTAATGTGGTATCCCCCGTGGTGGGATTTGTAAATATTTTTCCTATTTCCTGTCTTGTGGAAACCTTGTCCCCTTTTTTCACATACACATCGGTGATGTTCTGGTACACTGTGATATAATCCCCATGCCTGATTTGTATTGCCTTATTGGCTCCCCTAATTACTGTAACCGCGAGAACTTCCCCATCAAATGCAGCCCTTGCTTTAGAGCCTTCTTCGGTGGCAATCTCGACACCGCTACTGTAAGTTTTTACATTTGGCAAGGTTGGGTGTTGTGTGGTGCCAAAACGGGTGACTACCACCCCTCTTTCCACCGGCCAGGGTAATTTGCCCTTGTTACTGGTAAAATTTGCTGCAAGAGCCTTTGCTTCTGCGGTCATAGCAAACGTAGGTCGACTGGCAGATGTTGTAGTTTTCGTTGCATTTTCTCCGGCTGCTTTTTTATTTGCTTCTGCAATGGCAGCACGTATCAATGCCTCAATTTCCCTGTCTATGGCTGCTGCTTCCTTTTGTTTGGTCTTTATTTGAGAGGCAAATTTGCTTTCATCTTTCTTTAAAGATGCTACAAGCTGCTCCTGTTGTACTTTTTCTTCATTTAGGGTATTTCTTGCCAATCGGTTTTCCTCAATAAGTTTTTGTTTTTCTTTTTGCTGTGCTAACAAATCTTTATTAAGGCCTTGTAATTCTTGGGTTTTTGCCTGAATTTCTTCCCCTTGTTTTTTTCTGTGGTTTGCATATTGTTGCATGTATTGCACACGCTTATAGGCTTGTAAAAAGTTTTCGGAAGAAAGTAAAAACATAATTCTGCTCTGGTCGTTTTTACTTTTATAGGATTTTTCTATTAACTTTCCGTAGTCTTCCTTAAGTGTTTCCAGATCCTCTCGAAGTTGTGTTATTCTTGAAATATTGGAATTGATTTCCCTAGTTATTAGATTTGCCTGTTGGTTAGTTACTTTAATAAGGTTTTCCCGTACCTGAATGCGTTTTGAAATATCTTCTACTTGGGTTAATACCGTTTTTTCCTTTTTCTTGGTACTAAATAACAGCGTGTTTATTTGCTTTATTTCTTCCTGTAGCTGCTGTCTCTTTTGTTCCAGATCTGCTTGTTTATCCTTTTGTGCATGACCTGAAAACCCCACTGTGAAAAGCAGTAAAAACAAAACCGTCTTGTAAAAAAATCTGTTCATTAATCTAGCTGTATTTCTTCATATCCACCAGGGATTTTAAATGCAAAGTTAACTTGCGGATTTATATCCACACTTCTAAAATCTAATTGTATGCTGGTTTTTTTCTGTAACTCTATAGCATTTATGGAAATTGTTTTTGGAAATAGTTGCCCTCCAGTTTCCTGATAAGAACCATAATCTACCGTTAAAATTCGCTGCTCTTGTGGCTGCATAATTTGCTGGGAGGAAATTTTATAAGTGTTGGGTTGAAGTAAAAAAATATGTTTAAAAAAATCAGATTGTTTTTTAGGGGTTAGCCGATAGTTTTCTCCAAAAACAGAAGCTTCATAATTAGTATCCTTTAAGTCAAAAACCGCCTGACCTAAAAGAATATTTTGTGCCATTTCAAAATCGATATCCGTGCCCAACCAAGTGCTTAATAGGCTGAAATCACCATCGAAGTAGGTTTTTCCTATAGTTTCATAATAGCTAACATTGTCCTGAGTAATTAATATTTTTGCCATTGTAATCCCTAAAATGGAAGCCGTTACCCATATTGTTTCGTCTTTTTTCATTCGCAAACTCACGGTAATACTTTGGGATTTTTCGCCATCATCATACACTACCTGAACTCTTGAAGCTAATGTTTTAAAATCAGGTTCTTTGGCATTGTGTAAACCAATAAGGCTTTTAGCTGTCATAGAGGAATCTATCCCTTCCCCTACAGCTTTTTTTGTTGTTCCGCAGGAAAATAAAAGTATGCTAAAACTTATTATAGAAACTAGGATTTTAATTTTCATCGGTGCTTTTTATTTTTTTAAATGGTCAGACCTGTTTTTACCTGCAAGTAGATTCCATTTAATTCTTTGGAACCAAATTTTCTGCTTTAGCAGCATTTTGTTGTGCTTTTGCTGTATTTCCTTCTGCCTGATAAGCAATGCTTAACTGTAAATAAAAATCACGCTCCATAGAGATGTCATCTATCAGATAATCCAACCCGGTTTCTAACGCCATAATTGCTTTTTTATTCTCGTTCAAACCAATATTTGCAACTCCTTGTAACAAATACAAAATGGGTTGTGAAGGGAAAAAATCCAATGCGCTTTTGCTCAAGCTTTCTGCTTCTTTAAACTTTTTAAAATCAATTTGTAATAAAAGGGTGTTTTTGATAAGGTTCAAATCCCCGGGATTGCTTGCGACCCCTAATTCAAAATACTGCAAGGCCTCTGCAAACATTTTCTTTTTTAAGTAATAATTTCCCAATTGCTCATATACTTTAGTATCGTTTTGCAAGGTTGAAAATATGGAAACCATTTCTTCCAATTCGTCCTCATAGGTAGGGTTTTCATTTACAAACAGAAGAAAATCGTTGAGGACTTTAAATTTATTTTCCTGGTCTATAGCTTCCGCAGAAAAAACAATCTTCATTGACTGCAATGCTTTTTCAGGTTGTTTTTCTTCCAGGTAAAATTTGTATAGTGCTAAATGCACAAGCTCTGAATCGGGTTTAATTTTTAGAAGGTTTTGGGCAACTTCAAATGCAGCCAAACTATTCCCTTCTTCGCTATGTAAAAAAATCAAGTTAAGAAAATCCTGCTCGTTAACGGGGTTTTTGTCGATTCTTTTTTGCAGATCGGTAATTTGCGTGCCGGTATCCTCACTTTTGGAATAAATTTGCTGACGCAATTGGTTTCTGTAATCGTTGGTTCCCAGTTCCTGATCGAGTTCTTCTAAAATTTTTAAGGCCTCTTTGTAGTTTTCTGTGCGTTCATAAAGATTTGCAAGGTCTTCTTTATAATCTTTGTCAAAAGGGATTAGTTTTTTAACGGTTTCAATGGCCTCGGTATACTGGCTTGTATCGTAATAAATATTATACATTGCTTGATATACTTCGGGTCTTTCACCGGTCATTTGTATTACTTTTTTGAAATTTGCTTCGGCTTCTGCATATTTTTTAAGGAGGTATTGGTTTTTACCCATTTCAAAATACACTACAGCCTCATTAGGTTTCTCTTTTGCTGCTTTTTCAAGGGATTCTATTGCCCTGTCATAATTCTCTATTCCTTTTTGCTTAAGTGCCTCAAAAAAAAACTCCTGAAAATTATCCGTTACATTGCCCAGATCATCCAGCACCTCTTCGTCCTTTTCCTGTGCAGAAGAGAGCTGCGGAAATAAAAACATTCCGAAAATTAGAATAAAAACATATCTGGAATTACTTTTCAATATATAAATTTTAAAGGGCTAACAGGAAATCTATCCTGAACTTTATTAATTTTTTATCACAATATACTTATTCCAAAACCGAATAATCGCCGATACTTATGGAAGTAAAGTCCCCATCAAAGGTAACGTGATTTCCTATCATTGCATTGTCTAAAGTTGCATTTTTTATTGTGGTGTTTGTTTGGATCAAACTATTGGTAATTTTACTGTTTTCTACTACACAACCATCTCCCAGGGATACATTGGGTCCTACAGTACTGTTTTTAATAGTTACATTTTCGCCAATATAACAAGGTTCTATAATTGTTGCTTGGTCTTCTTTTATGGAGGCGGATATTAAAAGGCTTCGTTCCTGTGAAAGGAAACCCAGCATTCTGGTATTGGTTTCTACAGTTACGTTTTTATTGCCACAATCCATCCATTCATCAATTTTTCCGGGAACAAAAACCTTACCTTTTGTCATCATTGCTTTAATACCGTCGTTGATTTGATATTCTCCGCCATGCATCATTTTAGCGTCCAGAACGGCTTGTAATTCCTCTTTTAATGCCTCTGCCTCTTTAAAGTAGTAAATGCCTATAACCGCCAGATCAGATACAAATTCCTGTGGTTTTTCCACAAGACCGGTGATTTGATTGTTATTATTTAGGTTAACCACACCATATTGCTGCGGTTTTTCCACTTCTTTCACCCATATTACACTGTCTGCATTTTCATCTAGTGTAAAATCAGCTCGGAACAAAGTGTCTGCATAAGCAATGACGCATGGCCCGCTAAGGGAATCTTTGGCGCACATAATCGCATGACCTGTGCCAAGTGGTTTGTCCTGATAGTAAATGGTGCCTTTTGCACCAAGGTTTTCAGCGATTTCTACTAGGTTCTTCTCTACTTCTTCCCCAAAATCTTCAGCAATGATAAAGGCCACTTCTTCAATGGGCCGGTTCAATACTTTTACAATATCAGCAACTAGGCGGTGCACAATGGGCTTACCCGCTATGGGAATCAGGGGTTTTGGTATTGTTAATGTGTGTGGGCGCAGACGTGAGCCACGACCTGCCATTGGTACTATTATTTTCATTTCTTAGATATTGGATATGAGATGTTAGACATAAGATTTTATTATTCTTTCCCAGTCAGGATAATATTATAATTACTATGGTAATTAGCCCCCTTGAAAAACCGAAGCAAAAAGTCAAAATCCTTCTCATACAATTTTTCAGTTGTCTTTTTAAAAAAAGACAACTTTTGTTTGTAATTTTCGGTACAATATAATACTAACTCTTTTGAATACTCTTTTGAGATTAATAATTCTAAAAAGGCTTGTTTGCTTTCTACCTCATTATAAAATGGATTATCATTTGCCGGAAAAGCACTATTAACTCCAAAAGCGATTTCTATACCTGAAATAGGGTTGAAAAAAATTAATGCACTATTTTCATCGTTTTTAATATTAATCCCCTGGTTTTTTTCCAATAACAGTCCTTCCTTTTTAGCTCTTTCTACTGCCTTTTTGTGTTCTTTATTATTTAAATTCAAACTCATATTGTAATATTTATAATAACCTTCAAGAAAACTATCAATTTCAGTAGGGTTTAAAAAATGAATTTGAGAGCCGCCGGTGTATTCTATAAATGCTTTTTTTTGTTGCTCAGTAATTTCTTTTAACTTTTGTTCATTATTTTTAAAATCTAAAATATCCACATTTATACGGGATTCCAATGAGCTTTTTTCATCTAAAATAATATCTGCATCAAAAGGTCTTTGAAAGCTAATTCCTGAAAACCACCACTCATCTCCCCATTTAACCATACCTAAATAAACTATTGTGTCTATTTCTTTCAAATATATATGAGCATCAAAAGATTCTTTTTTTAAGTCAAATTTTTTGCTTGTTGCAATATGTTCTAAATATATACTTTCGTGGTTTTGACCTTTATAAAGAAAAAGTCCACGAATCCTAGAAGATAAGTTAAGAATTTGTTCAGACAATTTATGTTCTTTTCCCAGTATTAATGTGGTCCATTCTTTTGAATGCAGGCTCAATAGCCGGGTGGTTGACTTAAAGGTAAATTCATCCAAATTCTCTTTAAGGTAATTAATAATTAACGTTTTATCTTCCTCGTTTTTTTCAATTATATCAACCTCTTCTTCTAAAAGATTAAACATCGTGTCTGTAAAAAATAAATAGGTTTGGGTGAAAATTCTGTTTAAAAAAGCCCTTACAGTATAGTAGTCATCTGTGACCGGTAAATCGTAAAAGGACTTTAGTAATTCATTTTCAGGGGCATATTCATATTCTTCTTCTAAAACAAGTGCAATGTCATAGCCCAACTGTTGAATAGACTCATTGTAGGGGTTAATGAATAAATCCTGCTGTATTGTGTTTAAAAAATACCAAATTAAAAAAACTACATCTTGTGTATTTACTTCATTTTCATAATAATTGTCTGTATTGAAAAAGGGGAGTTTTTTCCCATATAGTTCCTGATGTTTATTAACGAAGGCGTTCCAAATATTGGTTTCAGAAATAATATCTTCAAAATAGGAAGTCAAAAAACAAGCTAAAAGATTTATGTCTTTTTCATTTAAATATTTGTACAACATCAAAGAATTACTTTTGTGTATGGCTTTCTTAACAGTGTTGCTTAGCTGCAAGTAGTATAAGTCTGTAGCAGAATGATTTTTATAGGGCTTTAATTTTAACCACTCTTTGATGTAAATTTTTCGCCTCATTGATTATAAATACTTTTTCAATTGTTTTCTTTCTGTTTTGGAATTTCTGCTATTTGATTTTCCAAAACCGTTATTTTGGTTTCTTTCTTTTCTATTTGCGCAACTAACTTTAGTCACTCTTATTTTTAAAATTGTACGAATCTCTGTTTACTTCAAATTTTAATGCAAGCCAATTGCTGTCAAAAGCGTCAAAGAAATTATTTTTCAAATTCATTATTCAAGTAATGTCTTTTAAATAATATTTTCGATTTTTTCCATTATTTCAATCCGGTGCTTCCAAAACCGCCTTCCCCTCTTACTGTTTCTGAAAGCGATTCTACCTCTACCCATACTGCGCGTTCGTGCTTTGCAATAACCAATTGGGCGATGCGCTCGCCATTTTCAACGGTGAAGGCATCGTTAGAAAGGTTTACCAGTATAACGCCTATTTCGCCGCGATAGTCTGCATCTATGGTTCCCGGTGCATTTAAAACGGTAATTCCTTTTTTAGCAGCCAAACCACTTCGGGGACGCACCTGTGCTTCATATCCTATGGGAAGTTCTATAAATAGTCCGGTTTTAATAATCGCTCTCTCCAATGGTTGCAAGGTTATGGATTCCTGTATTGCTGCTCGTAAATCCATTCCAGCAGAGGCGATGGTTTCATAAGAAGGTATTGCGTGGGTGGATGTATTTATAATTTTTACTTTCATTTTTTAAAACGTACTAATTGGTGAATAATTTGCTTTTCTTGACTATAAACCAAAGTTAAAAAAGCAATCCATAAACCTATTCCAATAAAATAATTATTTCTGAAAATATAAAATGAAATGGCTGAAAATGCAATCGAAACAAAGAAGTAAAGACTTATTTTTTTAATGGAATAGGGAATGGGGTAATACCTTTGACCGAAATAGTAAGATAACAGCATCATTGTGCCATAGGCAGAAACGGTTGCAATAGCAGACCCCATATAGCTCATCGTCGGAATGAGGATAAAATTTATCGCTAGAGTTAAAATTGCCCCAACAATAGAAATATAAGCCCCAAATTTTGTGCGGTCTGTTATCTTATACCATACCGAAAGGTTATGGTAAATCCCTAAGCAGAGATTTGCCAGTAAAATCAGCGGCACTATTTTCATCGCCTCCCAGTATGCAGCATCCCTTATTAGAATAACTTTCAATACATCGGCAAAAATCACAACGGTAACTAATATTACCGAACCAAACGCCACAAAATAACGAGTAATAAGTGCATAAGTCTCCGGCGCATCTTTATGGGTTGCCCTGCTGAAGAAAAAGGGTTCTATTCCCATCCTGAAAGCAGTCGCAAAAAGGGTCATAAATACCGCCAATTTATAACAGGCAGAGTAAGCACCAACAGCAGTTTCAGCAATGTCTTCCGGAAGTATCCATTCTAAAAGTATCCTGTCAAAGGTTTCATTAACCGCAAAAGCCATCCCTGCAAAAAGCACGGGATAAGCATAGCGCATCATTTCTCTCCATAGTGTTTTGCTGAAGGTGTATTTTATTTTTAGATAAAAAGGAAGAACTAGAATCCAAGTCATGGCACTTGCCGCAATCATGGAAATAAAAATATAGGATATTTCAAAACCTTCCACGTAGATACTGCCCCAAAATCCGGATGGCTTTTGTGTGGCTAATTTTGGCAGGTAAAGTAAAAGAAAAACATTCAATCCTAAATTAATTGCCACATTTAGAATTTTCAGTACTGCATAACGAAATGGTTTCTCATTGGCACGAAGCCATGCAAATGGAATAATCACCAAGGCATCCAAAACCAGAATATAAATAGCATAGGTTATGTAATCTACTGCAATTCCGGAAGCATTTGATATACCTTCCCGAAAAACAAAAGCAAAGGCAAAAAACAAAATCGAAGTAAATAGTAAAGAAACCGTAGAGGTAGAAATTACCAGGTTTTTGTCTTTCTCTTTATGAAAAAATCGGAAAAAGGCAGTTTCCATACCATAGGCCAAAACCACATTAAACAAAACCAACCATGAAAAAATGATGGAAATAGCACCATATTCCTTTACCGGAAGTATTGTAGTGTACAATGGCACTAATAAAAAACTCAACATCCGGGGCAACACAGTTGCCAAGCCGTAAATGAAAGTTTGCTTAAATAATTTTTTTAGAGCGCTCAAAGAGATGTTTTGTTACAAACGCTAATTTATTGAAATAACCACACCACGGCAAACGTTTTTACTTTTAGTTATCCCCCTGGTTTGAAGAAGGATAATTGAGTGCCTCTATTTCTTTTGCGTCAATAATTTTGTGATAATACTGCTTATTGTTCCTGCGGTAACTTATGACAGCTTCCTTAGGGCTTAAGTCAAAAGGAAAGTCTTTTTGGATATCCGGAATGGGATTGTTCATTTCTTTTGCCGGATTCTCATCCATAACCACATCTTGCTTTGCAGAAGCTTTTAAATTGCCTTTATATTTTAATGGGTTTTCTGGATCTCTTTGTAAGATTTCAGCCATTCCCCTGAAATAAATGCTGTCTAGCTTTACCTCTTGCGGAATGTTTTCAAATTCTAAAAAGATATGGATACCCCTTCCAAACTCCTGAGAACCGGCAAACCAGTTTTGAAAAGTGGTTTCTTTTATGGTGAAAGGTGGGTTTTGTTCAAAAATTTTAGTGCCGCTTGTACACGAAAAATGTATGCTTAACAAAACAACGGCTAGCATTACTATGGTGGATTTTTTAGAAATCATAAATTAGCTTTGGATTCTTAAAACAAATGTCTTGCCAAAAGTACAAAAAAACCGGATAGGTCGTTTTCTATTTTGATAATAGGGAAAAACCCTCTCAGGGTTTTAAACTCTGAGAGGGTTGAATAGTTTAAGAAATTAAAATTTATATCCAAATCCTAAAAATGCGGTTGCACCTTTAGCAGCTGTGAAATCCCTGGTGGTATTTTTTGCATTAAAATAAGGAATCAATACCTTTAAATACAACTTTTCAGAGAAACGATAATTTGCCCCTGCACCAATATTCCAAAGCACCAATGCGCTATTATCTATATTATTTGCAGTATAGTCATCTATACCAAAGCCAAAGCCGGCTTGACCATAAGCACTCCATTTTTCAAGATTGAGAAAATAATATTGTCCGGTCGCCAAAATCCCATAAGAACGAATTGTGATGCCAGAATCATTATTGAAAAGGGAGTTGTTTGAACTGTAAAAATTAGTTGCAACCGAAAAATTATCGGAAGCAAAAAATTCAATACCTGCTATGCCTATTAAGCCAAAGTCACTAGACTCACCTGTGGTAAGATATGGTGCTGCCTGTAGAAAAACATCCACATCCCCTTTCTTATTTTGTCCATAAAAATTAGTAAATGCAAGAATAACGAGTCCTGTTATGTAAAATTTTTTCATAAGGATTAATTTTTGTTAGTTCTACCAAAACCATCAAAAATGATTCCATAAACTAAAAGAACTTTCCAGATTGAATAAAAAAAAGAAACCCCCTCAGGGATTGAAACTCTGAGAGGGTTGAATATATTAATGAAAATTTGGCTCCGCCTAATTGTTCAACGCCTCGCGTTTTGAAAATTTGGCTCCGCCTAATTGTTCAACGCCTCGCGTTTTGAAAATTTGGCTCCGCCTAATTGTTCAACGCCTCCGCATTTTGAAAATTTGGCTCCGCCTAATTGTTCAACGACTCGCGTTTTGAAAATTTGGCTCCGCCTAATTGTTCAACGCCTCGCGTTTTGAAAATTTGGCTCCGCCTAATTGTTCAACGCCTCGGCGCCACCAACAATTTCTAAAATTTCATTTGTGATTGCTGCTTGACGGGCTTTATTATAAGAAAGTTTAAGTGCGTTGCGCAATTCTGTTGCGTTGTCTGTTGCTTTGTGCATCGCTGTCATACGCGCGCCATGCTCACTGGCTACAGAATCCCTAATCCCAGTGAAAAGTTGGGTTTTTAAGCTTTTAGGAATCAACTGTTTTACAATTTCTTCTTTAGAAGGCTCAAAAATATAATCTGAATTTTGTAGTGCAGGTGACCCTTCCGGTATTTCTACAGGAACTATCGGTAAAAATTGCTCTTTGGCAACAATTTGAGTTGCGGCATTTTTAAACTGATTGTAAACCAATACAATTTTATCGTACTTACCTTCTGTGAACAGCTCCATTAATTTTTCGGCAATTACAGAAACATTATCAAAATTAAGGTCGTCAAAAATAAGATTGTTGTTCTCGATAACGGAATGGGTTTTCTTAAGGACATCACCCCCTTTTTTACCTATGGCATAAAAATGCACATTTTTAGCTGCGTAAGTCGTTGCTGCAAGGTTTCTAGCTTCTTTTATTATATTAGTGTTAAATGCACCTGCAAGACCACGGTTGGAAGTTATTGCTACAATAAGTACATTCCTTACTTCCCGTTCTTCAGCAAATTTGCTTTCGCTATCGCCTTCCAGAGTGGCGCTAAGGGTTTGTAAAAGCTGGGTCAACTTATCGGCATAGGGACGCATAGCGGTTATCGCATCTTGCGCTTTTTTCAATTTGGCAGCAGAAACCATTTTCATGGCACTGGTAATCTGCATCGTTGAAGATACCGAGGTAATCCTGTTTCGTATTTCTTTTAAATTGGCCATTTTTAATAAAGTATCAAGTATTGAGTATTGAGTATTAAGACATATCTCTAGTCTTAATACTCAATACTCAAATCTAATTGTATTTCGCTGAAAGGTCTTTAGCAACTGCGGCAAGGGTATCTGTTACCTCATCGGTAAGTTTACCTGCTTTTAGCTCATCCAATATGTTCCTGTGTTTTGCATTTAAAATTTCTAGGTAATCCCTTTCAAATTCTTTTACTTTTTCCACGGGAACTGCACGCAATAAGTTTTTAGAACCTGCATAGATAATTGCAATTTGATCTTCCACGGTAAATGGATTGCTTTCTGCTTGTTTTAATATCTCTACGTTGCGTCTTCCTTTTTCGATAACGTTTAAAGTAGCTGCATCCAAATCAGATCCAAACTTGGAAAAAGCTTCCAATTCACGGAACTGTGCCTGATCCAATTTTAAAGTACCTGCTACTTTTTTCATGGATTTGATTTGCGCATTTCCTCCTACACGGGATACTGAAATACCTACGTTAATTGCCGGACGAACACCTGCGTTGAATAAATCTGTTTCCAAAAATATCTGTCCGTCAGTAATAGAGATTACGTTTGTTGGGATATATGCAGAAACGTCAGCTGCTTGTGTTTCAATAATTGGCAATGCTGTTAAGGAGCCTCCACCTTTTACTTTGTCTTTTAAAACATCAGGTAAGTCATTCATTTCCCTGGCAATACCATCATCGTTGATAATTTTTGCAGAACGCTCCAGTAATCTGGAGTGCAGGTAGAAAACGTCCCCCGGATATGCTTCACGTCCCGGTGGTCTTCTTAGCAACAAGGATACTTCACGATAAGCAACTGCTTGTTTTGACAAATCATCATAAACAATTAAAGCAGGACGACCCGTATCCCTGAAATACTCCCCGATTGCAGCTCCTGTAAAAGGCGCATATACCTGCATTGGAGCAGGGTCACTTGCGTTTGCAGCAACTATGGTAGTATAAGCCATTGCTCCTTTGTCTTCCAGTACTTTTGCAATATTTGCAACTGTAGAAGCTTTTTGGCCAATAGCCACATAAATACAATATACCGGTTTGCCGGCATCATAAAATTCTCTTTGATTCAAAATGGTATCAATACAAACTGTGGTTTTCCCGGTTTGACGGTCACCAATTACCAGCTCTCTTTGTCCTCTTCCCACCGGGATCATGGCGTCAATAGCTTTGATACCTGTTTGAAGTGGTTCTGTTACCGGTTCCCTGTAAATTACTCCCGGTGCTTTACGCTCCAACGGTAATTCAAAGGTTTCCCCAACGATAGGTCCTTTACCGTCTATAGGTGTTCCTAAAGTATCTACAACACGGCCTACAATACCTTCACCTACTTTTACAGAGGCAATACGCTGCGTGCGTTTTACAGTAGATCCTTCTTTAATTTCTTTTGAAGGTCCCAATAGCACCACACCCACGTTGTCTTCTTCCAGGTTAAGTACAATGCCTTCCAGACCGCCTGCAAATTCTACAAGTTCTCCATATTGTACATTAGAAAGACCATAAACACGGGCGATACCGTCCCCTACAGTCAATACTGTTCCTACTTCATCCAAAGAAGCGGATGCTTCAAAGCCTGAGATTTGCTTTTTTAAGATTGCTGATATTTCAGCCGGTTTAACTTCTGCCATTTTGTTTAAAATATAAGGTTAAAGACCTGACTTTATTAGCCGGTCATTATCTCTAATTATCTACTAATATTCAATTCCTTTTTCAATTGGTCAAAATTGTTAGCGATACTTGCATTGTACTGCATATCGCCTACTCTTAGAATAAATCCGCCTAAAATAGCGGGGTCTACTTTATTTATAAGGGAAACGGTTGTAGCATTAGTAAGTTCTTTAACTTTTGCCAAAACCTGTGCTTCTAAATTTTCATCTAGGGGAAAAGCCGTAGTTACTACTGCTTCAATGATCCCTTCTTGTTTGTTATATTGTGTGATAAAACTTTCGGCAACACTTTCCAAAAGACTTGCTCTTCTGTTATCTACAAGCACCTCTATTAAATGTATTGTTGTTTTAGAGTTTCCTTCAAAAATTTCTTTTAATACTGCTCTTTTATCTTCTTGTTTTACCACAGGACTTTTGAGCATTAACTGCAATTCCCTGCTTCCGTCAATAGATTTTTGGATGTTTTTCATTTCACCATATACTTCCTTAGAAGTATTGGTTTCTGAAGTTAAATCCAGAATTGCTTTTGCATATCGTATTGCTGCCCTGCTCATCGAGTACTTAGTTTAATGTTGCATTTCTTAACATATCCTGCACCAGTTTTTCTTGTTGGTCTTTGTTAGAAAGTTGTTGTTTTACTACTTTTTCTGCTATTTCTAGAGAAAGAGTGGCTACTTGGTTTTTTAATTCGGCCACGGCTGCCTTTTTTTCGCTTTGAATTGCTTCTTGTGCTTGCAGGATTATTTTTTCAGCGGTTGATTTTGCTTCTTCTTTAGCGTCAGCGATCATTTTTACTTTGATATCGCGTGCTTCTTTCATCATTAATTCGCGTTCAGCACGTGCTTCCTGAAGTATTTTTTCATTGTCTGCCTGCAGGTTTTCCATTTCACGACGTGCTGCTTCAGCAGCGGCCAAAGCATCTTTGATAGATTCCTCGCGGGAGCTAACAGCGCCAAGAATGGGTTTCCAGGCAAATTTCTTTAAAATGAAGAGTAGTATCAAGAAGGTGATTACCGTCCAAAATACAAGTCCGAATCCGGGGGTTACTAAATCCATTTCTAATTTCTTTTTTAATTAATTAAATTTTAAAATACAGGAGCAACCAACCGTTACTCCTGTATTTTTCTTTTTCTTAACCTTGTAATAAGGCAACAACAACGCCAAATAATGCAACCGCCTCAACGAAAGCTGCAAAAATAAGTGCAGAAGTTTGAATCTTACCTTGAATTTCGGGTTGACGAGCCATTGCTTCCATAGCAGACCCTCCAATACGTCCGATACCCAATCCAGCTCCAATAGCTGCTAAACCAGCTCCAATAGCTGCAATTCCTGTAATAGTCATAGTATAAAATTTAAATTAATTAATGGTGTTCATGTTCTTCTGTTGCCATTCCAAAATAGAGGGCAGACAGTATGGTAAAAATATATGCCTGTATGGCGGTAACCACGATTTCTATTACAATAATAAATAAAGAAAAAGCTACAGATACCGGCGCAAGCAATACGGTCTTGAAAATAAAAATCAACGACATTAACGCCAGTACAATAATGTGTCCAGCAGTAATGTTTGCAAAAAGACGTATCATTAGAGAAATTGGCTTTGTGAAGATTCCTATAATTTCAATAGGCATTAAGAAAATTTTCATTGGAACAGGTACGCCGGGCATCCAGAAAATGTGTTTCCAGTAATTTTTGTTTCCGCTGAATGCTGTAATTAAAAAAGTAAATAATGCCATTGTCATTGTGAAAGCAATATTACCTGTTAAGTTAGCCCCGTTAACAATGGGTATCAAACCAAAGATATTGTTAAGCCAGATAAAGAAGAATACCGTTAACAAATAAGGCATAAATCTTTTGTATTTCTTTTCGCCGATCATTGGAATGGCAATTTCGTCCCTTATAAAGAGTACCAGAGGCTCTACAAAACTTGCGATTCCTTTAGGCACAAAATTTTCAGATTTTTTATATTTTCTGGCGGCACCAATAAAAATAAGAAACAACACCAAAACCGAAATCCACATCATGAAGACGTTTTTGGTAATAGAGATGTCCAATGGTTGGGAAGCGTTTATGGGAGCACCTTCTACATCAACCTGCAATGCTGTTGCGCCTGCATTCAGTTGGAATATTTTTTCGTTGTAGTTGACAAATTTACCTCCATTTTTTTCTGCCACCACTTTACCATAGTAATCGTGTTCAAATGCTGAGGACATGAAAGTGGTAAGACCATTGTCTGTCCATAAAATTATGGGAAGTGGTATGGAGATTGCGTGATCGTTGATATCAATGATATGAAAGCCATAAGCGTCTTTCACGTGATGCATAATCATCTTTTTGGGGTCAAACTTTTTTTCTTCTGTTTTCTCCTCAATTAGTGTTTGTTCTTCTTGCGCCATGGAAGCAAAAGAGGTAATTAAAAATATTCCTAAAAACAGAGTTCTAATGGTGCTTAAATTCATTGTTTTCAATAAGATAATAATGCGTTCCTGAAAATCGGTGCAAATGTAAGAATACTTAATGAATTGTCAAACAATAAAATTAAGGTTTATTCATCCTTTAGGAAAATAGTGATATTAACTATTTCAAAGGCTAGATATAGAAAATATGGAATAAAGAAATTAAAGACTTCCAAAGTGGCATTTTCATTAGGTTCAAGCAATACCGGAAGTAGGAATAGCAATGTCAATATCATTTTAAATAGGGTGGCTCCCATAAATAAAAAGAATACTTGTTTGTTGCCTTTAGAGAATTTATAGTTTATGATAGTATATACAATACTTACCGTAATAAAATGAAATGCATAAATAGTCCATAACGGCAAAATCAATTCTATTTCGCTAAAAAAATGAAAGACTATGTACCAGTGTATGGCAAAAAGTAATAAAGTAAAGGCAAGAAGTAAAATTAGAAAGTTTACTTCTCTTTTTTTAAAGGAAGGATGCATTAGGTATCTTTTTTAGAATTGGAAAGTAATTGTCTTATGATAACAAAGATGGCTATAAGTACAGAAACCAAGGAAAAACCCACGGTAAAAAGGGGTTTCTCAGTTTCATAATACTCATCTAACTGATACCCTATAAATGTACCCACTCCAATAATTGCTATCATTTGCAATGCCATTCCGGAATAATGCGCATAGGCACTAAATGGATTGTTGAGCTTTTTCTTTGGGGCTTCTTTCGGTTCTTTCAAAATTGTGGTTTTGTGATTTAATAGAGTCCGGAACGATTTCTGCTTTTGCAGCTGTTTGTTTTATTACAGAACCTTTCATCACACAGGTTGCATTAAATGCAGCTCCGGGCTCGATGGCCAATTTTCCTGCAACCACGTCGCCATCCACTTGTGCGGTGGCTCTCAAAGTTAGTGTGCCGGAAATGGTCATATTCCCTGAAAATTTACCTTCAATATCTGCATTCTCACACTCGAGCGTACCTTTTATAATTCCTGTCTCCCCCAAAACCACTTTAGAGGGGGTCTTAATATTTCCGGTTACATTACCGTCAATTCGCATTCCTGCCTTTGTGCTAATATCGCCGGTTATGGTTGTACCTTCGGTAATACGGTTTTGCTGATTACCAATAACTGCGGGGGCTTTTGATTTTTTGTCTGAAAACATATTTATTCGATTTTGTTATTATACAATTCCAAGTTTTTATGCACTTGAACTACTGCGTAATTTGGTGAGGAGATCTCGAAATATGGCCTGTTAATTTTATATTTTTTATTTTCTTTCAATGTTTCCGCAAAGCCTTTAGAGCCATCTTTGCTATACAGCCCGTGAATTACCACAAAAATTTTATTAGGCGTGTAATAGTCTAAAGATGTGTCCAGATAATTAAAATTCAACTCCTCTATGGCTTTATTTAATTTCTCCTGAAGTGCAACGGCATCTTCTCTGGAGGAAGTGTCAAATTCATAAATTAACTTCCACCTTTCTGAAGTATTATTTTGCTCAAAATCATATTTTTCAATAAGCGGAAGGGTTCTGGAGTAAATATCCTGAGCCCTCTTGCCTTCATCACTGTTAGGATAGTTTAATGCCACAAAATTCAAAGCTTTTTTATAAGCATCAAAACCATCTCGCCTTCCTATGGCGGTTGCTTTTAGCAGCTCAAATTTCGGAACCATTTCATCTCCTGTAAAGCCGGTAATATAGATTTCTGATTTTTCTATAACCTCATCATATTGCTGCTGTTCAAACAATGCAAATAACTCCACATATTTATACTCCGGTCCTGATTCGTCCATGGACAATATCGCTTCGGGGTTGTTGATTATTTCGGCATACCTAGAATCTGGATGGTTTGTTACAATATCATTTTTATACTGTTGTACCATGGCATTGTTTTCCAAAAGCTCATAGGTTTTATATAAATGATATTTTGTAGGTGGTATAAGTCGCGCTTCCGGCGGAAAGGTTAATAGTTTTTCAAGCCTGGTGATGGCAAGGTTGTATTCCCTGAACTTTTCTTTATATATCAACCCCAATTGATAATAGGCAAGATCTCTTTCTTTATAAATACTATCAATCACTTTTTTATCAGAAGGTATTCTGGCAATATAGGTTTCCGGTTTGTACATATCCCCACTGGAAACTGAAGTAATTGCATCTGTTGTGCCGCCTTCTTCACTAATGTCCCGGATTACCTTTTTATCAAAACGACGCCATTCATCTTCCAGTTTTCTATCGCCCCATTGTCTCCTGAAATCTTGTTTTCCAAAAGATACTGCTGTCTGGTTATAGAAATAGAATTTGCTTCCAGACGAAGGATCCCCACCTTTTCGGTTTCCTTTGAAGAATTCATCAGATCGAAAGGTTTCTTCCTGCTTTACTGCAGCAATGGAATCTGCAATTGCTTTTTCCCTTAACTGGGAAGTATATAGTGTAAAGTAAGAAAGTCTTTCAGACTCAGACATAGCAACCAGACCAAGAATACTGTCATTTGTTTTGGCAATATCTTCATACCTTATAACATCTTCCAGATTGTCCCTTTTCTTTTTGATTTGTCTGTATTCCCTAGTATTTAGGGTAAGGCGTTGCAAGGTACTGTCAAAATAATCCCCGGCTTTTTTATATTCTGATTTATCAAAATAAATATCCCCTAAAGAGGAATAATTTAATGCCTGCAACCTTTTACTTTGCCTAAATTCTTTTAAAGATTTGTTATAGAATGCAACAGATTTGTCCATACTATCAATTTCAGAATAATAAACCGCTGTCTGATGGTAAATTACATCCAGGTATGGCCTGTTTTCCCTGTCTTCAGCCAGTTCTTCCAAATGCTCCTGAAGAGCCATTTTATCACCGGATTTATAATCAAAGTTTTTCGCTTTTGCCATTTTAGCGTGAATCATATAAACTCGCGGCGATTTTCGGTTTAAAGCAATAACTTCATCAAAGGCAATATTTGCGCTGTCTTTTTCCTCGAGTAAATTATAAAGCTGCCCCTTAATAAAATACAATCTGCCTTTCTTTTCTGTGTCTTTGGTATTAGCTGCTGCATTTGCTATATGCACAACTGCACTGTCAACAGATTCTAAATTTATACAAGCCTGCGCCATCATAGCAGAAGCATCTGCAAATTCTTCATCTTGAAGTTTTGCTTCTTCAAATAATTTTTTTAGGTTTTTTATAGCAACATCTTCGTTATTAAGACGGATATTGGTCTTTTCCCTCCAAATTTTAGCGCTGTTAATGCTATTGCTGGTGGGATATCTGTGCAAAATAAAATTAAAAGCTTCCAGCGCGGGAATAAAACGCGAATCAAAATAACGGGCTTTGCCCAGGAGCATATATGCTTCATCAATTTGCGGGTTGTGTTCTTTTCCGTCAAAGTAAATGGAATGTTTTTGTATTGCCTTTACCGCTTTTTCTTCTGCGCGTTCAAAATCGGCATTTTTGGATTGCCCGGGAAGTTGTATTTCGTCCCTAAGCTGAATACGCTCAATGGGCAAAATCTCAAAAAAATCTTCTTGATTGTTTTGCGCAAGTGCCCTCTGTCCTTGGTCTAAGGCCATGTCGCCATTGTGCAAGGAATTAAATTCAGCGTTGACTGCCCTGAAATTTCTTGTCATAAACGTACTCTTTTTTCTGGAGCAAGAAGAAGCTACCAGAACGATGACAAGAATTAAAACCGAAATTTTATAAATGCTTTTCAAATGAATTCTATTTATTAAGATAACTAACTAAAAACCTTGGCTTTTAGTATATAAAATTTTAAGCGAGGTGTAAAAATACGTTTCTTTTTGAAAATAAGGTATAACTGCTCTAAAAATTTCAGATTTCCTTGACCTGAGACTGGCATTTTATTAGTCATTTTTTATTTTTGGAAAGTTTTTTAAAGAGGGGTCGAGTTTATAAATCTAGATTGTATTTTTGCAAACAAAAAAAGCATGCATAAATTCCACCCCCTTTCCATCAAAAAAATCAATAAGGAAACATCTATTGCGGTATCCGTTTATTTTGACATTCCAGTTTCTTTATCTGAAACCTTTGCTTTTCAGGCAGGCCAATATATTACTCTACGAAAAACCCTGAACGGTGAAGAAATAAGAAGATCCTATTCTATTTTCACAACACCCGAAAGCGGGGAAATGGGCGTAGTGATCAAAGCATTGCGGGGTGGCACTTTTTCTACGTATGCTAATGATAAACTAATGGCAGGGGATGTTCTGGAAGTCCTTCCACCGGAAGGGAAATTTATTTTTTCCCCTAAAGAAAGTAATGTCCATAATTACGTCTCCTTTGCTGCCGGAAGTGGCATAACCCCAGTTCTTTCCATCTTAAAATCCGTATTGGAAAAAGAACCCAACAGCACTTTTTTACTGGTGTATGGCAATCAGAATCCGCAGGAAACTATTTTCTTAAAACAGTTGATGGATTTACAAAAACAGTATTTGGGCCGTTTCTTTTTAGAGTTGGTTTTTAGTAGAACCCAGGAAAATGAGGCTCAATTTGGCCGGATTTCCACTTCTATTGTCAATTACTTTATTAAAAACAAATACACGCATTTAGATTTTCACTCTTTCTATCTTTGTGGTCCTGAAGAAATGATAAAAGAGGTAACCTCTGTTTTAAAGCATAACAATGTAGCAGATAAAGCTATTCATTTTGAACTTTTTGCTTCCACTACAGAAAGTAAAACTATAGAAGCAGCTGATGGCAATACAGCGGTAACAGTTATTCTGGATGATGAGACCAGTAATTTTATAATCCCAAAAGGAAAGACCGTTTTAGAAGCGGTTTTAGAACAGGATTTAGATGCGCCATACTCCTGTCAGGGAGGTATTTGCAGCACCTGTATCGCAAGAATAAAAGAAGGTAAAGCCGAAATGCGCAAAAACCAAATCCTTACCGATGGGGAAATAGCCGAAGGCTTAATCTTAACTTGTCAGGCAGTCCCTACCTCAGCTGTTTTAGTCGTGGATTATGATGATGTTTAAATTGGGAAATAAGGTTTAGGTAAAATGTGAACTATTTTTTGTACAACCTACTTTTATTTTTTTCCACTATTTACTGCAACTTAATATGCTGCACTTGGTGATTTTATCTCTGTTAACCTAGATTATCAATAGGATAGCTTTTTTTATTATATTTATCTCCACATACATAGCCTAATTAGTTATCCCCAAAACTATGTTCCATAATTTTAGTCTGTGATGGTGAAATTCAAGGCTCTAAAAATTTGTCTAAACTATAAAACTACTATTATGAAAATTTTAAAAATAATAAATGTAAATTTAATTACAATAGCTTTGTTGTTCCCCTCCTTTGGAGGGGCTGGAGGAGGACTTTATGCCCAAGATCCCGGACTTTTTAATCATACGTGGTATTTTCAAGTTGGAGAATTAAACGGAGGGCAGTTTTTACCCACTACGAATTTAACAGCAGAACTTTCGATGTTCTCAAATGAAATCTCATATGGCTATGAATATTGTGAGGGAGGTGTTCTTTTTGAGGGCGTTTTTTATAACGCAGATGAGCCGCTTTTTGAAATTACAGGGGATCATTATATCTTAATAGACCTTTGTTCCCCCGACGATCCCAATGAATTAATGTTTATGCAACAACATAACTTAATTTTCGGAGACCTTAGTAGTAGTACAATGACATACTATAACCCTTTTACTTACATAATAGAAACTATAGATGATTATTTAAAACTTACAATAACAAACGGCGAGGGAAATTGGGCGGTCTATAATAGTGTGTTGTTGTCAACAACCTCATTCACACAAAACAGTTTTACCTTTTATCCCAACCCGGCCAAAGAAATACTGACCATAACAACTCGTTTTTCAGAATCTTTTACCACTAATGTTTATGATATGACTGGTAAATTATTACAAAGCCAGGTTTTTGCTACTGCCCCATATCAAATGAATGTTGCGTCCTTAAACCCCGGTGTGTACTTTGTAGTCTTTGAAAATGGGACAGGCGAGTGGGTGAGTAAAAAGTTTGTCAAGCGGTAAATCAACCCTTTCAGGAGTTGAAAGCCTGAAGGGGCTTTACAGAACCTTTTTTATTTTTTCCAAAATTTGCTGTGGTGAAATCGTTGTGATTGCTTTTTCATAGCCTGCCGGGAATTTATTGCCGTAAATAGAGGTGGGTATTGATGGAAATTCTTCCCTATTTGCCATAAGTGCATTTTCTGAGGGCTGCTGAAATGGGTAAAACCCGGCATACGGGTGGGTCACTCCCCAAATTGTTACCGTTGGTACTCCATAAATAGCCGCTAAATGCGCATTGCCGCTATCCATCGCAAGCATTGCATCGAGGTTTGCGATCAGGGAAAGTTCTTCTTTAAAAGTCAATGTCCCGGCCATATTCACTACAGATGCATATTTTTCTGCAAGAACATTTAGTTGTTCTATTTCCATGGTACCGCCTCCAAAAAGAAAAATTTGGGTCTGTTTTTCCGCGTCTAGCATGGAAATAACTTGTTCCATCATTTCCAATGGGTACATTTTACCTTCAAAAGCTGCAAAAGGGGCAAGCCCAATATGGTTTTTGTAAGTTTTGTCAACTATGGGCAATAGCTTTGGCGGGATTTCTTTTCTTTTTGGAAATTGATGTTGTGCCAAATCTATTGGGAAACCCAACTTTTTAAAAACAGTTGCATAGCGTTCAAAAGTGGTGGGAAGCTGTTTGAATTTCTTGTTTTTTTTTCGTGTCAATGCTCTTTTCTCTGACCTACCTTTATCAATTTGTGCTGTAGGGGTATTTTCAAACTGAAAATAGGTGACTAGTATTTTAGACCTAAGCACGTTATGCAAGTCGGCAATTGCCGTGACCCCTTCTTTTTTTAATTCTTTGGCCAATTTTAGGATTCCGTTTATGCCTTTGTGTTTGGTTTTAATTTCTGCCGGGAAAAAGGTTACATCAGGGAATTCTTCAAACAAAGGCTTATGAAATGCTTTGGAAACCACCGTGATTTTAACATCCGGATAGGTTGCAGAAAAAACACGCAAAACGGGTATCGTCATTGCCAGGTCTCCTAATGCAGAGAGTCTAATTATTGCTATGTGTTTGGGTTTCAAGTTTTGGGTTTCTGGTTTGTTTCATGATTTTGTAACTACGCACCACTTGGTCTTCACTTTTTAGAAAGGACTTTTATTTCTTTCTCAACACCGGATTCAACTCCTCATCATTATACATTTTCATTTGTTTATAGACCTTCATGTATTTTTCGCCTTGAGCGATATCTTCAAGAAGTTGGTCAATTGCCTTAGAAAGATCGATGCGCTGCTCTAAAAGTATATCTAGTTTTTGTTTGCATTTTAAACGGTGTTCCTGCGAGGCGTCAATGCGGTTTGCTTCTTCCTCCATGTGAAACACTTTTAGTGCCAGAATAGAAAGTCGGTCCACTCCCCACGCCGGACTTTCGGTATTTATTTTTGCTTTGTTTTTTACTTCCACAACTTTATAAAGTTCCAGAAAATAACTGTCGATATATTCTACCATATCTGTCCTGTCCTGGTTAGAAGCATCTATTTGTCGTTTGAGTTTTAAAGCTGCTACAGGATCTATATACGGGTCGCGGATTATGTCTTCATAATGCCATTGCACCGTGTCTATCCAGCATTTTCTGTATAATAAATGCTCAATTAGCTGTGCATTTTTGTCATACGGGTTTTCAAAAACTTGGTCAACCTCGTTGTGAATATGATATTTTTGAATAACTTCCTGAAAAATCCTGTTTGCGGTTTTTGTGAACATAGACGGCGTTGTTAATTGTTATTGGTATAGTAGTTAATAGTAATTTTAGATTTTATTTATGCACACCCTGATTCCTCTCATAGAGTTCAACAGACAAGTCCCCTCTAAAAAGAGGGGAGAAATTTTGAGAGGCGATTGCCAATCAAAATTAGGGGTGTGTATTTTTTGATTCAAATCGTTCAATACAATCTTCAATTACTCTTAACACATTATCTGTATCTTTTAGTACTTCATCATCTGAAAATCGTATAACTTCTATTCCCAGTTCATTTAATCTTCTTGTTTTTTTGTTATCCTTTTCCCAAACTTTAACAATTTGGTGGGAATAGCCATCACATTCAATAGCTAGTTTTAATTTGTTGCAGAAAAAATCTACTATATATTCATCAATTGGTTTTTGTCTATGAAAATCATAGCCATACATTTGCTTTCCTTTTAGACACATCCATAGCTTAATTTCAGACTTTGTAGAATTATTTCTAAGTTGTCTGGCGAATTCCTTAAGGTTTGGATTGTAATAGATTTTCATTACTATTGATTTTACACACCCCTAAATCCCCTCTTTTTAGAGGGGACTTTTTTTTAATACATGCAAATACTCTAGTGTTTTGTCTGCTTTGTGGTTTCTGTTTTCGGTTTTATCTGCTTTGAAGCGTTGGTAATCTTTAGTTTCCAAACTATATTTCCCATAGCGTTTCATTATATTTTCTACTTTGTTTTGAGATAGTAAACCCTCATTATTGTAACTCAAAAAAATGTATTTGAATTGTGCATTTGCTATCAAATCTTCAAAGGAGGTTGCAACTTCCCCGGTTTTACAATAGTTGCTTTTTGCATACTCCCTTAGTCCTGTTTTTCCTTTAGGTACAAAGATATCCATTTTTGCAATGGTATTCAATAAATGGTAATTTGCACCATACTGCCTGGCATTGTAAGGCGGATCGAGATATAAAATATCCCCGTTTATTTTTTTTATCAATGCATTGGCATCTTCCTGAAAAACAAAATGGTCATTTTTGGTTTCCCTAAAAAGAGCAGGCATTAAAACGAGGGTTTTAGTTGCACTTGGTTTTATTTTTTTTAAATAAGCACCATACACAGATGCCGTGTTAGCAACTTTATCTGCACTTTCAATTAGTGATGCTAAAAGGAAAAAGTAAGTAGCCTCGTCTATTTTTTGGGTATTTTTCCAGACTTCTATTTGCAGGCGAATGGCGTCTATTTTTCTTCCATTTTCTTTCGTGAAATAGAGTCTTCTGTCTTTACTTCCTTCCGCATAATTATTGGAAATAAATCCTGCAACTCCATCCAGAGCATTTAACTCTTTTAAAAGGGGCTCAAAATCCATATTTTGATAATTCCCGATGTAATTTTTAAGCAGTACATAACTGTAAAACTCCATATCGTTTGCTAAAATTTGTTTCACATCGGCTTTAAAACTTTTAGCCACTGCGCCGGTTCCGGCAAATAGATCACAAAAAACTGCTTCAGCAAGTGGCACTTCACAGGTTTGTGTAATGCATTCTTTTATCCAGGAAGATAATTTGTGTTTTGATCCTATATAATTCATTTTTCTACCCAGATTATATCTGCTAATGCTTTTTGATTAGTTTCAAATGTTAAGTTAATAAGATTAGCGGTTTCAAAAGTACTAACATAATTAGTTATAGCCCCTTTTAGCAACCTGATTTCTGCTTTTAATTTCCAATGTTCCCCACTTTTTGAATAAACAATTAGAAATAAACGATTAGCAAAATGTTGTCTTTGTTGATTGCTTTGGTTTTTATAAAACCAATAAAGAAGTTCTTCTTTGTTTTCTTTTGCGAAAGAATAGGTTTTATTAAATCCACGAGGGAATACAGAGGTTTTGTGGTCAAAAGGAATTCCTTTTATAGTGAAATCTATAAGCCTGTCCTTGTTGTTTTTAGCAGGGAATATGTATTCTGAAGAACAAAACACTTGTTCCACCGCAATAGCACTCCAGAAATTGTACCACCGATTTATTGCGTAATAAAATATCTCTTCTTTTGGTAATTTGTGTAGTTCTGCATGTTTGGCAATTACTAATTGAAGTTCTTCCCACAAGGGTGTATTATAAATGAAATTAGTGTGTTTATCCCATACATCATTTTGCTTCCTGAACCATTTATAAGGATAGCTCCAGCGATTTTTAAGTTGAATTTCTATTTCTTCTAAAGTAAGTGGCATTACATAAGGAATATGAAAAATGGAGTCAATGCCAGTAACCAAAGTAAAATTTCCTTGAAGACTTTTTCGTTTGGCATTTCGATATAATTAGCTGTTAAAACAGAAAATGGCATGGCCATAAATAGTAATTCGGCGCCATTTTTTGTAGGGGTTACTAAAGTAATAAGTACAGCAATGCCAAGAGCGACCAGTATTAAATTTGCCGTCATTTTAAATTTTTTGCTCTTTTTTGCCAGATCGATAAAATGATGTGCAATAACCCAGACTAGAATGGCTATTACTATACTAATAGGTATCCATAAATTTATGGTATTGTAGGTCGTAAAATCAAAACCAAAAGTCCCTACCCAATCTAAAGGGGTGTAAAAAGCATCCTGCACTAAAAGGGTATAGGAGTTTGTTAAAACGATAACTGTGGCCATACCCACAAAAGGGATTAGGTAATTTTTAAAATTATTCCCTGCAATGAAGAGTATGGCAATAAACAGAAGCACTATAAAAAGAAAAGACCAAAAATAAAAGCACGATGCCACAGATATCCACAATGCGGCGTCAAATATTTTCTTTTGGGTATCCTTATGCGATTTTAAGCTGAGTATCCTTCTTAGTGCAAGGAGTATAAAAAAATTGGCAATCAAGATCTCCGTTTCTAAAAATGTTATGGGCAATAGAAGTGTAAAAATTGCATATAAAAAGATTTTAAAGGTATTGTTTTTTGTAAGGTCGTTTTTCCTAGCTACAAAATCTACAAGAAGCATAGAGATGATAAATAGTAAAAGCATACCAAGCTGAAAAGCAATTTCTGTCAGTGTAAAAACCGTTTTTGCCGTAATAATATGATGTATCCAAAAAAAGATGGTCATCAGTATGCCGACAATTAAATAATTAACGGGTTTTGATTTGCTAAAAAAGCTTGTTAACATAGATATTTATTGCTGAATTTAAATGTCATTTTATTTGTTCCCGGCTTAGGCATTACTATATAGATCAAGTTAATTTAATTGGCGAAACAAAGGCAACTAAAGTGAAACAAAAGTAATGGAACTCCAATTAATTTTATATTTTTGTACCGTAAATATAGGAACTTATGAGTTTGAAAGGTTTTTTTGAAGGAATTCAATCGGTAACAGAAGCTGTTTTATTGAATCCACTGGATGGTATTCGTTCGATGGAATTAGATAGCTGGTTTTTGGCGAATGCTTTAAACTGGGTATTTGCTATCATTGGTTTGGTTGCTTTTATTTTTTGGATGAAGCAATTAAAAGCATATAATGACGAAGGCACCGAAGACCGTTCTTCCACATCGCATTCTTATTTAGGGTAAAGCTACCCCTAGCAATCTCTATACTTCGACTCCCAGCCTTCACTTCGACTCCGCTCAGTGACCTTGGCGGGCTCGGCGCTGAGTAATCGGAGGGAGCGTTTCGCTATAAATCAAAGCCGATGTCTTTTCTAAAATACTTCCCGTCAAAGTTTATTTTTTCGGCATTATGATAGGATTTTTTTAGTGCTCCTTTCCAGTCTTTATCGAGCGTGGTAACGGCAATCACCCTTCCGCCATTAGTAATTACTTTCCCATCTTTTTCTGAAGTGCCTGCGTGAAAAATAATGGAACCCTCCGATGTATCGAGACCGCTTATTTCCTTTCCTTTTTCATACCCTTCAGGATAGCCTCCCGAAACAAGCATTACTGTAGTTGCAGCGCGAGAATCCATCTCGAGAGTAATATTATCTAAAGTTCCCTTAGCAGTTGCTTTCAATAAACTTACCATATCTGTTTTTATGCGAGGCAGAACAACTTCTGTTTCCGGGTCACCCATACGAACGTTGTACTCTATCACAAACGGCTCGTTGTTCACTTTTATCAGACCAATGAACACAAAGCCTTTGTAGTTCATTTTTCTTTTTAAAATGCCTTTTATAGTTGGTTTTACAATTCTTTCTTCAATTTTATACATAAACTCAGCATCTGCAAATGGAACAGGCGAGATAGCTCCCATGCCTCCGGTGTTTAAGCCGGTGTCCCCTTCGCCAATGCGTTTATAATCTTTTGCGGTAGGTAGAATTTTATAATTTTTACCATCGGTAAGCACAAAAACCGAAAGTTCTATTCCTTTTAAAAATTGTTCAATTACAACTGTTTTACTTGCAGCGCCAAACTTTTCTTCAATCAGCATACATTGTAATTCTGCTTTTGCGTCGTCAGCGTTATCAAGAATTACAACACCCTTCCCGGCAGCGAGACCGTCTGCTTTTAGCACATAGGGCGGGGGTGTACTTTCAATATATTGTAAGCCTTTGATAATTTCACTTTTAGTAAAGCTTTGATAAGCTGCAGTTGGAATATGGAATTCCTGCATAAATTCTTTAGCAAATTCTTTACTTCCTTCCAGTTTGGCGCCCTCCATGGAGGGACCGATAATCATCGCATTTTTTAACTCAGTGTCTGCTTCAAAAAAATCTACGATCCCATTAACAAGTGGATCTTCGGGACCCACCACTACGAGTTCAATTTGTTTTTCAAGTACAAATTCCTTTATTTTTTCAAAATCATTGACTCCTATGGAAACATTTTCAGAAAGTTGTGCTGTCCCTGCATTTCCGGGAGCTGTAAAGAGTTGCGTGCAGTAGGAACTTTTGGCAATTTGTCGAGCAAATGCGTGTTCTCTTCCGCCGGAGCCAAGTATTAAAATATTCATAAAGCTATTTTTAAGAATTGTATTGCGTCTTCAAAAATAATTGTTTGTAAATTGTCCTACTAATTTTCAGCCGTGAATTTATTTGATTTTACATTGGGTTTAAAAGGTTTTCCCATCAGGGAAGCCACACGGCATCTGGAAGAAATTCAGAAGTTATCCCAATTTGATTTTGCTGAATATGTCGAAAGACAAAAAAAGGAAATTACAGAATTTCATTTAATAAACAATCCTTTTTATAGTGCCCTTGCAAAAAATGCTTCGGTTTCTGATTGGGATTCCTTACCTGTTTTGGAAAAAAATGATTTACAACAACCTCTCGTTAACAGGCTTTCTAAAGGGTATTCTAAAAGAAATGTTTATGTTAACAAGACTTCAGGTTCAGGGGGGCATCCTTTTGTTTTTGCAAAAGACAAATTTTCACACGCGCTAACCTGGGCGATGATCAGAGATCGATTTTTATGGCATGGTATTGATTTGAACACCTCGCTTCAAGCCAGGTTTTATGGGATTCCTTTGGACACTTTTGGGTATCAAAAAGAGCGATTAAAAGACCGCCTCAGCAGCCGCTACCGCTTTCCCATATTTGACCTTTCTGACTCTAAATTAGAGCAGTTTTTTCAAAAGTTTAAAAAAACACCTTTTGAATACATCAATGGATACACGAGTTCGATTGTGCTCTTCGCCAAATATTTACAAAAAAAAGGTGTGTTATTAAATGAAGTTTGCCCCACTTTAAAAGTATGCATGGTCACTTCAGAAATGCTTTTTGAAACCGATAAAAAGCTTCTGGAAAAACAATTTGGTGTCCCTGTGGTGAATGAATATGGTGCTTCAGAACTGGATTTAATTGCCATTACAAATGCAAACGACGAATTTATAATTAATAGCGAAACCCTTTTTGTGGAAATCTTGGACAGAAATAATCAAGCTGTACCTAACGGAACTTCCGGGCGGATTGTAATTACATCACTTTACAATAAGGCGCATCCATTTATACGCTATGACATAAGCGATAGTGGAATACTTGACGAGAAAAGCACTTTAAAAAACCCGATTTTAAAAGAACTTATAGGCAGGACTAATGATGTTGCATTACTTCCAAGTGGAAAAATAGTGCCCGGGCTGACTTTTTATTATGTCACAAAAAGAATTATGGAAAACAGTGGAAACGTAAAAGAATTTGTGATTACCCAAACAAAAATCGATACTTTTGAAATTGATTATATCTCTGAAAGAATGTTAAACGACAGTGAGGCAGATGAGGTCAAAAAGGCCATAGAAACCTACCTTGAAGCAGGCCTAACTACACATTTAAATCGTGTTTTATTTTTAAATCGAAAAAATCGCGGCAAATTAAAACAGTTTACTTCCCTTATCCATGTCTAGTGAAATTCTTATTATATCTAACTATTTCCCGCCGGAAACCGGTGCTGCGGCTAATCGCATAGTTGCATTAGGGGAAGCGCTTGTCAACAAAGGTGTTAGGGTTACTGTAGTTTGTCCTTTACCAAATTATCCGTATGGTTCTGTATTTAAAGGATATCGGGGCAAATTTGTCTCAAAAAATATAAAATCAGGCATAACTGTTTATCGCTTATGGCATATCGCCAGTAATTCAACAAATAAATTTATACGGTTATTTTCTATGCTTTCTTTTTGTTTTAGTTTGTTTCTTTTTATGCTTTTTAAAAAAGGTAACAAAAAAATAATTGTCCAATGTTCTCCCTTATTGGTAGGTGCTACCGCTGTTTTTATTGGACGACTAAAACAAAAGAAAATAATCCTGAATGTTTCAGATGTATGGCCTTTGGCGGGGCTGGAAATGGGAATCTTTAGGAAAGGAATGTATTATAATCTGTTAAAAAAGCTGGAATTGTATTGCTATTATAAAGCACATTTGATACTTGCACAATCTAATGAGATTATAACCCACATTCAAACTTACTATCCCCAAAAAAAAATAATTCTATATAGAAACTTTCCAAAGATTGCAATTGCTGCTACTCCAGCAATGAAAAATAAAAAAATAAAAATGGTTTATGCAGGCTTGCTCGGAGTTGCACAAGGGATTAGTCATTTGCTTAAGGAAATAAATCTGCCTGCCAATATGGAATTCCACATCTATGGTAATGGGCCTGATGCCAAGGAGGTGGCTTTACTAAGTGAAGATTCAGTCAATATATTTTTTCACGGCACTATGGAAAGAAAAGAACTTCATAAAAATATGATATCCTTTGATGTGGGCATAATTCCGCTTAAAAATCGCATTTACGGTTCTGTGCCTTCTAAAATTTTTGAATATGCCGCACTTGGTTTGCCCATTATATATTTATCAGGAGGAGAAGGGGCAGAAATCATTCAAACAAACCAATTAGGATATGTCATTCCGGAAACAGATTATATAGTCTTGAATTCTATTTTACTGGATATAGCAAATCGAAAAGCACTTCTTCCTTCTAGAAATAAAATTAAGGAAACTTCACGATTGCATTTTGATTTAGACACTCAATTTGAAACTGTTTTTTTGGTACTTGAGGCAATCTAATATGCCTTCTTTTCCCCTTTTACCGCATTGAATACAGTCTGAAACACAATTTTAAGATCTAAAAGCAACGACCAGTTTTCTAGATAAAAAATATCAAAACGCACGCGGTTAATAATATCCTCATCCGTTTCTACTTCCCCTCTATATCCACTTACTTGAGCAAGTCCGGTAATGCCGGGCTTAATAAAGTGTCTTACCATAAATTTATCGATGCGCTCTGCATACATGTGTGTATGGCTAACCATGTGCGGTCTTGGTCCTACTACGGACATATCGCCAGTAAGCACATTAATAAATTGCGGGAGTTCATCGATACTAGTTTTTCTAATAAATTTACCCACTTTGGTAATTCTTTCGTCCCCTTTAGTAACTTGATATAAATCTGCTACGGGATTAGGCTTCATAGACCTGAATTTATAACAAAAGAACTCTTGGTAATCCAGGCCGTTGCGCTTTTGTTTAAAAAACACCGGCCCGTTGGAGTCCAGTTTTATTAAAATTGCCAGAATGGGTGTCATCCAGGATAATACTCCGACGATTACTACAAGAGATATTATAATATCGAAAACCCGTTTAATAAACTGGTTAAATGGTTCTTGTATAGGTATTGTACGCAAGGAAAGTATCGGAAGAAACCCATAATAGTCGTATACTAGCTTTTTTGTGTAAATTTCCTTATTATCTGGTAAGAATTTTAATATTTTTAAATTATTATCAGCAAAATCTATAAGAGCTAAAATTTCTTTGTTGGTGAGTTCTGCTACAGAAGAGTAAATTTCGTCCACTTCATTTTTTTGAATATATTCAAAGCAATCTTCTATTTCTACTTTTCCCTCACCACGCAAATCAAAAACCTTTTGTAATTGGTAGCCGTAATCAGGATTCTTTTTAAAGAAATCTTCTAGTTGTTCTGTTTTTTTATTCTTTCCTATAATAACTGTATTGCGATAATTGCCTCCCAAGAGTACCCGGTATTTTTTTAATAGATAAAAAATAGTCAGTTTAAAGATGGTTATAAACAGAAATACCGATAAGATATATCTTATGACCAAAGAAGGGTCCTTGCTCACATGGGTATAGTACCCAAAAAACGCAAAAACTATAAGCGTAAATAAAACTGATTGTTTAAAAATTAAGGAAAAGATTTTGACAACCTGTGTAAATCTATATATTTCATAAAAATTTGATTTTATAGAAAGTAGGATCCAAGCAAACGACGCAAAAAAAATGAAATGTACCGAGGGCATATTCTCAAAAAATATTTCAATAGCCAGGTAATTGATTAAAAACAAATCAATGGCATATGAAATGGGTCTTAAATAACCGGAATATCTTCCTCGTTTAAACAGCATTTTTATTTTCTTATATGTTTTGTAAAATCTTTATGCTCCCTTTTTAAGAGCTCTTCAGCAGTGAGGCTTTTAAAATAATCATAGGTGATTTTCATCCCTTTTTCCCTGGAAATTTTTGGTTCCCAACCAAGAATTTTTTTCGCTCTTGTGATGTCAGGTTGCCTTTGCATTGGGTCATCCTGTGGTAATGACTGAAATACTATTTTTTGTGAAGTGCCAGTTAGTTTTACTATTTCGTCAGCGAATTGCAAAATGGTAATTTCATCTGGATTTCCAATATTTACAGGCTCAGCATAATCACTTAGTAGAAGCCTGTAAAGTCCTTCTACCTGATCATCCACATAACAAAAAGAACGTGTTTGACTCCCATCACCAAAAACGGTTAAATCTTCCCCTCTAAGCGCCTGGCCGATAAAAGCAGGAATAACCCTTCCATCGTTTAAGCGCATTCTGGGGCCATAGGTATTGAATATTCTTGCTATTCTTGTTTCCAGTCCATGAAAACGGTGGTATGCCATTGTGATGGATTCCTGAAAGCGCTTAGCTTCATCATAGACCCCCCGAGGACCAATGGTGTTTACATTTCCAAAATAATCTTCATTTTGCGGGTGTACCTTTGGGTCTCCATATACTTCAGAAGTAGATGCAATAAGAATACGGGCTTTTTTTTCTTTGGCCAAACCTAAAAGATTGTGTGTTCCCAAAGAACTCACTTTTAATGTTTGTATTGGTATTTTCAAATAATCTATTGGACTTGCAGGAGATGCAAAATGTAAAACATAATCTAACTCACCGGGCACGTGAACAAAAGTGGTGACATCGTGGTGGTAAAATTCAAAATTGGGAAGTTTAAGTAGATGCTCAATATTTCTTAGGTCTCCGGTAATAAGGTTGTCCATCCCCATGACGTGATACCCCTCTTTTATAAACCTGTCACATAAATGCGAACCCAAAAAACCTGCCGCACCTGTAATTAAGATTCGTTTTTTCATGGTCGACCAATTGAATAATACGCAAAGCCCAATTCCTTCATATCGAGCACATCATAGAGATTTCTACCGTCAAAAATGACGGGATTTTTTAACTTAGATATTATTTTATCAAAATCAGGTGTCCTGAAAATACTCCACTCTGTACAAATTACCAAAGCTTCTGCTCCATCAAGGGCTTTATACATGGATGCAGCATATTCAATTTGGTTGCCTAACTTAGTTTTAACATTTGGCATTGCTTCCGGATCAAAGGCATTTATAGCAGCTCCCTTTTCCAATAATGCATGGATAATATCCAGCGCTGGCGCTTCTCTGATATCATCTGTTTCGGGTTTGAAGGCGAGTCCCCAAACAGCTATTTTTTTCCCCTTTAAATTTCCGTCAAAATAACTTTCAATTTTTGGTATCAGGATGGTTTTTTGCTTTTTGTTAACTTCAAGAACAGAATTGAGTATTTTGAATTCGTGGTTTTCATCCTTTCCTGATTTGTATAAAGCTTTTACATCTTTTGGAAAACAAGAACCACCATAGCCTATCCCAGGGAATAAAAACCGCTTACCAATCCTTGAGTCTGTACCCATTCCTATTCTTACATGATCCACATCTGCACCCACGAGTTCGCAGTAGTTGGCAATCTCGTTCATAAAGGTAATTTTTGTGGCGAGAAAGGCATTAGATGCATATTTTGTCAATTCAGCAGAGCGTTCATCCATAATAATAATAGGATTTCCGGAACGAACAAACGGACTGTACAATTTTTTCATTAGAGCGGTGGCACGCTCACTGCTGGAGCCGACTATAATTCTTTCAGGCTTCAGAAAGTCATCTACTGCAAATCCTTCCCTGAGAAATTCAGGATTTGATACAACGTCAAATTCGCTTTTGGCATGTTTGGCAATTGTCTCTTTTACTTTATCTGAAGTGCCCACAGGCACAGTACTTTTATCTACGATAACCTTGTATGAAGATATTTTTTTTCCAATCTCATCGGCTACGCCCAGCACATATTTTAAATCGGCCGAGCCGTCTTCATCTTCAGGAGTAGGGAGTGCCAGAAAAATGATTTCGCCGTGATCTAAACCTTCGTCAAGTGACGTTGTGAAGCTAAGTCTTCCTGCTTCGATGTTGCGTTCAAAAAGGACATCGAGATGGGGTTCATAAATGGGCACCTCACCATTTTTCATGCGTTGCACTTTAGCTGCGTCGATATCCACACAAACCACTTCGTTGCCTGTTTCTGCCAAGCAGGTGCCTGTTACCAGGCCTACATAGCCTGTTCCTATTACTGCTATTTTCATTCCTCGCTCTGACCCTCTTCAAAGGAGAGGGAACTATTTTTGATTGATAAAATAAATGACTTTCTTAAATGCCTTTTATCGCTGTATTTTTAATATTCAACGGTTTTGGCGGAATTTTTCTTTAAGCACCAAAAATAAGAATTTTGTATTGCCCACGAGGTATCTTTTCCACATTCTTTTAGGTTCCTGTACCAAACGATAAAACCATTCCATCCCTATTTTTTGCATCCATTGTGGTGCACGTTTTGTTTTACCGGCAAAGACGTCAAAGCTTCCGCCTACGCCCATGATAAAGTTTACCGATGAAAGAGCTGTTTTATGTTTGTGAAGAAAATTTTCTTTTTTAGGAGAAGTAATGGCGACAAAAAGCATATGAGCTTCTGAGTTCACTATGTCATTTACAACATCACATTCTTCTTCTCTAGAAAAATAGCCGTTTCTGTAGCCGGCAATTATGGATGGATTGTATTTTTCTTTGTAAATATCAACCAGTTTGGAAACGGTGTCTTCTTTTGCCCCGAGGAGATATATTTTATAGTTTTGTTTATGTGCCAACTGTACAAGATTAGCCATCAAGTCAATTCCTGCCACGCGTTCTTTTAATGGCACCCCCAGAAATTTAGAAGCCCAAACCACCGCCTGTCCGTCTGCATTGATGATGTCTGCACTGTTAACACTTTCCCGAAGTTCATTGTCCTTTTGAAGGGTCACCAGCTTGCCGGCATTCACTACCATATGGTGCAATTGCTTGTTTTCTGTAATAGCTTGCTCTACCAAAGAAAGTGTATCCTGCATGGAGAGGTTGTGAATATTAATTTTTAACAAACTGATTTTAGGGCTCATAACGGCATTGTCAAATCTGCGGGCAAAAGTAGGGGTATTTAGGGTAATATAAAATTGTATGGAAATAAAATACCTATTGTATCAAATAAAAATCGATTTAAATTAATCCTGTGATAAGAAATAATAAGAATAGGCATAAAACATCCATGCCTGAGCCCATCGCATATAGGGAATTTTTGAGCTAAACCCCTTTTTCTTTTGATAATAGAAATATCCCTTTTTATCCTGCATGTTTTTTTGTGTCCATAAAAGAACTTTTTCAACTAAAGGTTTATTTTGTTCTAGTACTTGTAATTTACTCAATGTAACCACTAATTGGGCAGGGGCATGAATATCTATAGGATAAACAGAATTGTTGTAGTATTTTGAAATTCCTTCGGGCGTAAAAAAGGTGTTTAGATAATAGTGAAGCCCTTTTTGAATGTGTTCAGAAAACTGCGTGTCCCCTGAAATTCTTTGATATGCGGAAATGCATTCCAGATTAAACCCAGTGTGAAAATTGTCCACCCATTGATGGTAGGGTAGCGTTCCATATGCCCATGCCCCATTATCCTGCTGGAAGCTACAAGCATAAGTTACTGCTTTTTTTGCCTCCTCTAATAAAGCTTTGTCCTGTGTAAATTCATACACCATACTCAATAATTTTGCTCCTAATAAGGAAGCATTAAAAACCTGGGTTTTGTCTAGTGGCGAGTAAGAAAATGAGAAGTTTCCTTCGTTGTCATAGGTTCTGTTTAAGTCTTTAAGTACAAATTGTGAAGTGTTTATTGCAGTGTCGCGATAAATGCTGTTCTGGGTTATTTTATAGGCCTCTAGCAACGCTTCAGCAATAAAGGAAGTTGCAACTACTGTAGGGGTGCTTTTTGGTTGAAAAAAAGCCCGTGCCTGCCAATCAAAGTTATACCCCCAGCAAGCACCGGAATAACCTTTTGTTTGTAAGTCTAGGAGCTTATCGGAAAGCATGGTTATTTTATCCAAATATTCCTCTTTAGGGTCACTTTTATACAAGTTACAATACCCTATTAAAAAAAGACCCAAACCTTTTGCATTGTACCCTTTTTTGACTCCTGTAATTTTTCTAAAATTAACCGGACTCCTTTTAAAAATTTGAATCCATGCAAGTCTGAAAAAACGGGTTTCAGAAATAATTGGCAAGGCTTGAAAAAGGGAACTGTTCAACCCATCATAGGGATCCCATCCTTTAAAGTTTTCCTTTTCACAAAACATTTTAAGCTTAATAAAACTTTCGGAAAAGGATTTCATAGTTAATTTTTCGTTTTTCAATAGGTTTACAACAAATGTAAATTATTTTGTTTATATCTTATGTGAAACACACTTTTTAATTGTTTTTAAACTCACTCAAACATTAGATAAAAAGTTACAGTGAATATTTAATATAATAGTTTAAATTGCAATAAATATCAACCTTATTTAATGAGAAAATTTTTTAAATTTTATTCAGAAAAATCCAGAAAAAAAAGAGCTGCAATTTTTTTAAAAAATATAGCCCCAAAAGAAGGGGCAAAGATATTAGATCTGGGTGGAGGGAATGGGAAATACATAAATTCAATTCTTCCAAAAAATCAAGATTTTAATGTTACAATTTCAGATATTCTAATTGATGATTTAAAATATGCTGAAGATAATTTAAAATATAAAACAACCCGATTAATAGAGGATAAGAAATTACCTTTTGAAGATACTGCTTTTGACATTGTTTTTTGCAATTCTGTTATAGAACATGTAACAATCCCTAAAAATGACATCTGGATATTAAAAAGCACAAAAAAATTTCAGCATCTTAGCTTCAAAAGGCAGCAAGAATTTGCAGAAGAAATTAAAAGAATCGGCAAATCTTACTTTGTACAAACTCCTTATAAGTATTTTTTAATTGAAAGCCATTCTTGGCTGCCTGGATTTATTGTTTTATTACCTAGACCTCTTCAAATAAAAACCATAAAGTTTTTTAATAAGTTCTGGCCTAAAAAAACCTCCCCAGATTGGAATTTGTTAACATTTAAACAAATGCAACAACTTTTCCCAGAGGCTCTTATTTACAGGGAAAAGATTTTAGGTTTTACAAAATCTTTAATTGCCATAAAAAAATAATCTCAAATTAAATCTAAAAATGGAGACCCCGAGGGCTGAGCCTCGAGGAATTCTTTAGGTTAAATTTTTTGTGGCAATCCAGTAGTGAGTGAGTCTTGAATTTTATAAGTAGTCAAAGTAGTCAAGTATATGGATTCAAAAGAAATAGGAGCTTCCTTACCCGATTTTAAAGATTCTATAAAGGCGCTAACTTCTTGTTTGTGACCTTTTCCATCTAATTTCAATGATATTGTTTTATTGTTTTTGTGCAAATCCCCTTTTCTAAAATCCAATATCCTACCCACTTTTCCGCCAGAAAATATTTCTATCAATTCTTTTGGTAATGATTTATCGCCATTTCCTACATACAGCAAATTGCCTATGGAACCGTCTTCAAAAGAAATTGTAATACTGATATTATCTTGTGCAGTTAATGTTTCATTGGATGTTTTTATACAATCTGCATATACTTTTATGGGTTTTGCATCTGTGAAAAATTGCATTAAATCAATAAAATGACACATTTCACCAATAATTCTTCCGCCGCCAAGGTTTGGGCTTTGTGTCCAGTGATCCTTAGGTATAAACCCCGCATTTACTCTTATGTTTATTACTTTTGGTTCCCCATTATTTTTAAACTCCTCTTTAATTTTAACTACTACAGGAGAAAATCTTCTATTGAATCCAACCATAAGTTTGGAATTGCCTTCATCATATGCTTTTTTTACTGCATCTAACTCTTCATAATTCATAGCCAATGGCTTTTCCACAAAAACATTTTTACCTGCTTTTAGGGCATCCATAACATATGAGGCGTGTGAATTATGAGGGGTCGCAATAAATACTGTGTTGATTTCTTTGTTGGTCAGAATGTCTTTTGCGTCTGAAGATGCATTGTTGAAATTAAATTTTTGAGCTACGTTTTTAGACGTAATTCCTTTTGAAGTTACAACAGTATCCAAAGAGCCTCCTTCTGCTTTAGTATATGGAATCAAATAACTTTGGGCAAAGCTACCCGCGCCAATAAAACCAATATTAATATCTTTTAAAGGTTCCGATTTCAGGTTGACCAAACTGGTGGCTTTATTTTCACTATCAGGATAGGATAATAAAATCCCGATATGAGGTTCCTGCACTTTTCCTAACACGATATCATATGCTTTTTCTGCATCATTAATATCAAATGTATGTGTGATTAGATTCTTAAGTTGAATGGCGCCAGAGGACACAAGATCCAAAAATGTTTCCATATTGCGCTGCTCTGTATATCTTACATAGGCATAGGGATAATCCTGCCCGTCTTCTTCATAACTTACATCATATCTACCCGGACCGTAAGAACACGACATTCTTAAATCCAATTCTTTTCTGTAAAAATCAGGATCTCTTGGTACATCCATTTTTACGGCACCTACCACTATGACTTTTCCCTTTTTTCTGCTTATTACGGCAGATAGTTCTATGGGGTCGTTTGAAGGTGCGGCAGCGGTTATTATTACACTGTCAAATCCATGACCATTTGTAAAATTGTCAATTGCAGTAAGTAAATTTGAGTCGTTGCGCAATAATGCCTGTTCTGCACCACTTTCTTTTGAAAGATTGACCAATCCCTTAGAAAGGTCAATTCCAAAAACCTGACAACCGTTTGCTTTGAGTAATTGTACTGTGAGTTGACCCAGTAAACCTAAACCAATGACACACACTTTATCACCTAAACGGGGTTCAGCCTGGCGAACACCTTGTAATGCAATGGCGCCCAGGGTGGTAAAACTTGCTTCTTCAAAAGAAACATTATCGGGTATTTTTGCAATCAGGTTTTGGGGGATACTTACCACCTCTGCGTGAGAGGCATAATCCTGGCCTGCACAAGCAACCCTGTCACCGGGTTTGAATTTGCTATTGCTATCCATAGATGCCGCAACTACCCCTGCAGTACTATATCCTAATGCTTTTAAAGAATCCAGCTTTGTCTTTACTTTTTCTAAAGTTGCTTTGATTCCTTCTTTTTTTATGTTTTGGAGTACTTGTGCTACCAGATCGGGGCGTTGTTTGGCTTTTCCAATCAGGCTTGCTTTTCCTACCTTTACGGTGCTTCTTTCTGTTCCTGCACTTATAAGGGAGAATTTATTTTCCACTAACACCATTCTATCTGTTATGGAGGGTTTTGGTACCTCATCTACATATAATTCCCCGGTCTTAAAGTTTTGAATTACTTGTTTCATTATAATTTGCTATTTTGAGTGCAAAAGTAAGTATATATTTTAAAACGCTATCTGTATAATTTTACTTTGCTAAAACCAATAAGGAGAATCCACTAAATATTTTTACTGCCAAGTCTTTATTTATTGCATAAAGTAATTTTCTGGGTAAAAAAGCAAATTTTGATTTGAAGGTATTGCTTTTTACTTCAAAAGAACCCGCCGTGTACAAATAATCCAAAATTTCATAACCAGAATCCTCTAAAGTAGCCAGAGCAGTACCTTTCATAAAATAATGTAAGTGGTCGAGGGATTTTCGCTCTAAAATGAGTTTATTCCGCATAACGGATTGTACAGAAACATCCAGTAGAATATGAAATATGGTAAAGGTTGATTTTTGCTTGCAAATTTTTAAAACCCCCAGATAATCGCTTACATGCTCAAAGACATCCATCATCAATAACGAATCAAACTTCACTTCTTTTTCCAGTAAATTTTCCAATTTAAAATGAAGCCTTTCCTTTTCTCTTGTTTTAGCTAAAGCCAGGGCGTCTGAGGCTATTTCATATCCAGTGAAATGGACGTCGTTTGGAAGTACATTATAAAGCTGATTTAGAATTTCACCTGCTCCACAACCCACTTCTGCAATTGTTTTTGGGTTGATTGAATTCTTTTCCAGCATTTTCAGTATTTGCTTTGTTTTCCAAGGGGAATCTTCTACATGCCAAGTGGGTTTTTTTTAAATAATCACTCTTTTCTGCTGTGTATAGTTCTTCTGACATGAGTATGATTTTGAAGTTAAGGACATTAAAATTTATCGGGGAATTTTAATAGCTTAAAAAAGCTTGTTAAATAATTATTCATTGATAAATTAGATTGTCATTTTACCCTCTAAATTTAGATTTTTAATGTCTTGGGTGTACATTTCTGTGATATGAAATGTGATAAGTGCTGTAACCTCTAAATCTTTTCTGGTGTATTTTATATCACTTTTACCATTATAAATCTTAGCAAGGTGCTTGTACATTGCATCATGCCCTTTCATACGTTTTAAAAATCGTTGGGTTGTTTTTCTCCCATTTTTATAAATTCTTGTAAAGGTATTGTAATCATTTATTAATAAAGTCTCCTCTTTTGTACTTATTTCTATATGTTCTTGTACTCCTCTTAGGGAGTTTCCTTTATCTGAAACAATTATGTTAACTAGCGACCCTTCTGAAAACAGTATGGTTATAGCAATCGTTTCATCACTTTCAGTGCTTTTCAGCAAGTTTATTTCCACCGGCAATCCATTAATCCAGAAAACGCAAAGATCTAACCAATGGGTAAGGTTTCCGGTCACTCTGGTTCCTTGGTTGTTCCATAAATACCAATGAGATTCATTGATTAATATTTCTTTTACAGAAATATTAATCGCTTTTGGCACATTAAAATAGAGTTCCTTAATTTTTTGGTTAACCGGAATAAACCTACGATTATATCCTATTTCTATTTTTGCACCTTTATAATAAAGTGCGGAAAGTAATTTTATATCTTCTAAAGTCACACAAGGAGGTTTCTCTATAAAAATCAACGTATTAGGATTAACATTAAAAATTTCATTTGCAATTCTTGTATGGTCTGAATGATAGGTTGCAATTATTGCAAGTGGGGATTTTGTATTCTTCAATTGCGCATAACTATCCTCGGGTATTATCCCAAAATTTTTATACCCATATTTTTTTTGATAATAAGAAGCAAGTGGATGACTGTAATCAACACAATATCTTTTTGTTTCGTTTTTAATATTTGGGGCTATATAGACCCTCGAATAATCGCCAAGACCATATAAAAAAATCCCTTTGTTGTGTTTTTCTGGAGTTTCAGTATTAGAAACTTGATCAGGCCTTGTTGCAAGCGCAACTGGAGTTATATGTTTAAACCTTGGGTTTTTCTTTTCTTCAAACTGATTAAAGATACCCTCCTCTTCAACATCTTCCATTTTGAAAATTTCCGGAACCAAATAAAATTGATTTTTAATAACAAAAAACTTCGGTTGCGGGGTGGTTTGTGTGCTGAAGTTTACAAATATTTTATTGTCTAGGCTTACAAAAAGCAGTGTTTTTCTTTTAATAGGCTGTATTTCTTTATTTCTTTTTGAGTTAATTTTATGGAAGGTTCTCAATAATCCCTCACGAAACATAAAGAAAAAGAGTTTTCTTATTTTATTGCTTAATTCCGGCCTGTCTGCCTCTTCAATTATTTTTTGATCAACAGCAACAACTTCATTAATAACTATATTCCTAAATTTTAAAATATTGTTCATTATTTATAATTGCATTTAGTTATATAGTTTTTCATAAAATAAGTTTAGTTCACTGAAATAGTTTTCATTTAACAAACCAACTGTATTCGGGTTTTTTTCCGTTTCAAATAAATTTTTGATTTTTGTATATAAATCATTTACATCCCTATTTTTAAATAAAATAGTCCCTTCCGGTCGATCCACAACATCTGATGCTATTACCGGTTTATTAAAAAACAGGGCTTCCCTGATGGTTAGTGCATCCCCGTCAGTATTGGTTGGTCTTACAACTAAATCGCTTTCTAAAATTAGATTAACAAATGATAATGGATAATTAAGTAAAGTTAAAGTTTTCGTTAAATTTTCTTGCTCAATAATAGTAGTGTATTTTTTCAATAATTGAAACTTGTCATCGTTTGATGCTACAACATAGATGATTTTATAAGGCAATTTATCTTGTTTAATTTTTTTTGCTGTATCAATTAACAGGTCTAGACCATAGAGGTCTTCATTATTGTTAAGAACAAGTTTAAAAGCATTGCCCACAATAAGTTTCTTGTCTTTGTTCTCATTAATATGATTAATAAGTTCTTTGTTTAATTTTTCTTCATTGGCTAGTATGGGAGGTATAAATGCATTACGTACAAGGGCCTTTTTATAATTAAGGATTTCATAAAGGTTATGGCTTACCACCACAACTTTTGTTGTAAGAATGAGAGTTCTTTTTATTATCCATTTATATAAAGAATTTGTAAGTGTATGCTTAGAATGAAACGTTACAATAATTTTCTTCCCTATAAAAAAAGAAACAAGTATGTGAATGACAAGCAGCCACCAAATCGCGGTGTGTATATGAACTACATCTGCATTTTTAATTAAAGAAAGGTATTTGAAAATATGACCACTCCTGAAGTTAAAAACCTCCTGTTTCTCATCAGTAATAGGGGATTCATCTATAAAAGAAAAATCGTAATTCTCTTTGAATGTTTCTGCCAATCGCTTTATATGGATACTCACCCCGCCGGTAGCGCTATAAGGTCCTATTTGTAAAATTTTCTTTTTCAATACAATTTTAAATTAATTTTGTTGATTTTCTTTTAACGCAAAAAGGGTCATAAAAAAGGCAAAAACCACAATCCCATCGTGACGTTGTAAAATGGATTCGGTAATCATAAAAGTCAAAAATAGAAAGATAATTGCCAATGCACTAAAATTGTTTTTATTTAAATTTATTTTTATCAGGGTAAAATATTGAAATACAAGCAAAAGCAAACCAATAATCCCATAAAATAATACTATTTCCAAATATTGATTATGGGCATTATAACGATAAATATACCCTGTTTCAAAATCAAAATCCCTATAAGTGTCAAAAAGTTTATTATGTCCGTCCCCTGTGCCGGCACCTGTTAAAATATTGTCTTGGCCTATCGTATTTACAACTGCTTGCCAATGTATTTTTCTGGAACCAACATCTGAAATAGCGACCCCTTCAGGAGTATGTGGATTAAATTTATCCTGAAAACTGGGTGTAAAATAAAACAGTATTGGCACTAATACCGTTATTAAAAGCATGTAAAAATAATGCCGGGGTATTGTTTTTCTTTTGGAAAGCAAAAGCAAACACAGGACTAAAACAAATCCAACAATACTTATTCTTACACTTAATAAATAAAGAATTCCTGATAGATAAATTGTAGCTAATATATACCACCAACTCCTCTTGGAAATATTAAATAAAAAATACACAATCGCTATGAGGGAAAACAAGGCAAAATAAGTATTGTGCTTATCAAACAAAGGTTCTAACTTTGAAAAATGAAAATAGGAGCCTAGGTTGTTTGCCTTTAAATATAATGCTTTTGCTATTGCTAACAGAGAAGCTATCACCACTGAATAACTAAAATATTTTAACAAAAATGTTACTACATATTTATTAATTTTTATACTAAAAATAATAAGTGGAAATACAAGAAAAGGAAGGCTCTTTTGTAAATTTTTAATGCCTTCATCCATATTTTGAGTATATGTCATTCCTAATAGTGCTACCCAGAAGATAGAAGACAAAATAAAAAATAATGGTAATCTATTCTTTAAATTTTGCCATTTTTCTGAAAATGAATTGTAGAAAACCCAGCATATTAAAGCAAATATTATTGCTTTTGAATTTATATCATATTTAGGAAATGGAAGGGTGAGTACCACTAAAGTCAGTGACCAAAAAAACAAAGATTCTTTTATTTTATTAAAAACAATCATTTAAGAGCCTTATTTAAAAGTTTAACTGCAATATTCAATCCCCTTTCATTTAAATGCACATTATCTTCCATTAAAAAGTCTGTTTGACCTTCTAATTCTTCATAGAGTGATACCATTTTTACAGTTTCAATATTTGAAGCACAATTGCTTAAAATTTCATTAAATGCTTTATTAAATTCATTAAATTCATTTACGGGTGAGGGTGGCAAATTTAAAACAAGTATTTTTTTAGTCTGTTGTCTTAGAGTCAAAGTATTTAAGATTTCACATACCTCAGCCTTTAAGGTTTCCATATTGGTTCTTTTGTCATGTGCCCCAAAAAATAAAATATAATGAGAAGTGCTTGAGATATCTGGTAGCATTTTAAGAATATCATTTGAGGTGTTATAGATACCTGCTTCATGGGGATAGCCGTTAACATCTTTATAGTTTCCTTTAAAAACCAAATCCTTATTTTTTAGGTGTAAATTTTTTCTAAAATCCCTCCCATCCTGCCACAGCATTTGGGAGTCTCCTATAGTTGTTATTGTATTGGTTCCATTTTGAATTACGGGTAAATTGAGTATTTGAAAAGTAGGGGAGTGCATTTGCTTCTTTGGCATGCCATTAATCCATTTTACGCCTGAAAATAGTATTTGCTTTTCTGAAAATGCAATGGTTGAAGCTCTAAAATAGCTCTTTTCCTCTTGTTCAATTAGGAAGGTATGTAGAAGGTTTATATTATTTATTTCTTTTAAATCATTTTTTAAAACTACATAATCATGGGAAAGGCTGTCTACAGTAACCTCTCCCAAATTTTCAATAACAGTAATTGCATCCCAATTATAATTTAATTGAAAAAAATCAGCAGTTGACTTATATAGAAACAAGTATGTCAAATAGCCCACTAATAGTGCCCACACTAAAATTATTGACTTTTTGGAAGGGAGTTTGGGTTGCATACTATTCGTTTTTTATTTTCAAATTATCTTCATAGTAGTATAAAGGATAAATAAATAATAACGAGAATATTAAAAACAGAATATTATTCAAGGCATAAGAAAAAAGGGTGTCAATAAATAGTGCAAGATAGATTAATAGTGCAAGTTTAAATTTATCTATTCTCCATTTGAGAAAGGCTAACGGTACAATCAATATAAATAAATAGAACATTGCGCCTATAAGTCCCATCTCTACGAAGAGGTGTGGGAAAAATGTATCTGTTGTTGTTAAGTCTGTTGTGCTATACCACCTAAATCTAACTTCTTTATAAATAGGGGATTTATATTTTACAGATGCAGGACCCCCAAAAGATCCAACTCCCCGCCCAAAAAGATTCCCGTCTTTTATCTCATCAAACATAACCCTGTAAGAGTCTGCCCTAGCAGAATTTCCTTCGATTACATATTCATTAACCCTATATACAAAGCTTTCCTGCATACTCTCTAATGTTTTTGGCAAAAAGAATAAACCAAGAAGAAAGACGCCTAAACAGTAGCCTAAGATTTTTAGTTTGTTTTTCATTTCAAAAAACAAAAACAGTATAAATGTTCCTAATGTTTTATAAGAAAAGCTTAAAAACATAGAAACTACAAAAATGGTCAAAAGTGCTATTTTAAACTTTCCATGATAATATTTTCTAGCTAATAAAAAGGCAATTAAATTTATAAACCCGTAAAGTCCAAAAAATCCAACAATTCCTGTTGCCCTAATAATGTCTGAAGACATATTATAAAATCTAGGCGCATCAGGCCTATATAAATAAAACCATTGGTCGACTCCTTTGGCCCAATTTATATAATTAATAATTTGCCATAAATCATTAATCAGCACAAAAATCAAGAAAAAGTGTATTAATAACTTAAAATGCTTTCTTATGGCAAAGCCGTATAATAAAACTGCTATTGGGAAAAGATATCTTACTCCTTCGTTTAAAGCTGCTGTCAGACTAAAGGAATTGAAAATACCATAAACAAAAAAAGGAAGAAAAAATGCAATAAAAGCTATTAAGTACCCATGATATTTAAGTTGAAAAAAAGCATAAATCATCATATAAAAGGTAGTACAAACCTTAATTAAGCCTGAATAATCACTTCTCAAATACATTAGCACTTCTGAATAATACAGCAATAGAAGTGGCAGTAAAATTATCATTTTACCTAAAATATTAACGATTTCATTTTTGCTTAAAGATGCTTTCATTAAGATTCTCTTATGTATTAAATATTTAGGGATTTCTTTGTTATTCTTCTTGTAAAATAAGTCATAAATATATAACTCGCTATATTATGAACCACAAATGAATAAGCGGCTCCCACAGCTCCGTATTTAAGTGTAAGAAAGTACATTACAGGCGATGAAAGAATTAATATCATAAATGAAGAATAGAGAATAAACTTCATCTTGCCCAAACTTAAAAAGATTACACCTGTTAAGCTATGTAGTGCTTGAATTAACCAACCTACTAACATAATTCTCAATAATAAAATCGCATCATCATACTTATCACCATAGATTAAAAATATTAAAAAAGGAATTATAATTTGTGCTATTAAGAACAATAAAATGGAAAAGTAATTGAATCTCTTTGTATATAAATTATACTTTATAAAAAAAAGTTTGATATTTGAAGTAGACTCAGACATTTTTGGAATTATAAATTGCTGAACACTTGTTACAAGTACATTCATTCCCTGCACTAAAATAAGAGCAAAAGAGTAGTGACCAAATTCTATATTGTCTGTAATTAGTATGTAAGCAATCAAAAACCCGGAATGTAATTTTAATTGATCTACAATCTGAGATATAAATGCGGTTTTAGAAAGTTTTAAAAAGGAGTCTTTTAAATATGAAAATGTTTCTGTGGATTTTACAAAAATATCTTTTCTCAAATCATAAACCAGCATTAAGAGGGATATCGAGGAAGTAATTATCATAGATAGTATATATCCATTTATAAAGAAAAAGTAAGTGTACCCTAAAACAATTGCCGCAGAAATTAATTTTAAATAAAATATGACAGTACTTATTCTTTTAAAAAAATCTATTGCTTGATAATATCTTACTAGCAATTGCATTAATACCGTAGGAATAATTATCCAGGAATATAAATATAACCAAGAAAGTGTTTTGTCCTCTGTAGTAAACACGCCATAAAAGGTCAGGATGTAAAATAATAAGAATACTGCCAAGGAAAATGTGGCTGTATATTTTAAGGAATATTTTAATAAATAGGAACGTATTGCTGTGTTTTTGTTTTCAGGCACTAATTTTAAAATTGCAAAAATTGAACCTCCTCCTCCCAAAACAATTGCAATTCCAGTAAAAGTTTCAATGGTTTTTATGATCCCCACTTCATTGGGTGTCATTATCTTTGCTATTAATAAATGGGAACTAAAAACAATTAATTGAATAGAATAATTAGATATAATAAGGTGGAAAAATCCCTTTTTATTAAGCTTATGAAATATGATTAATAGTTTCTCCACACCACTCTTTGTTTAAGAAAGGATTATTTAAATACTCCACAAAAATCCAATACTAACTTCTCAGTTTTCAATGTGAAAAACTCTTTATGAGCCACTAAAAATACTAATATGTCTGCTTTTTCTATTGCATCATTGTATTCTGTGAGATTTTCTGATTTTCTGATATCTAGATTAGGTTCTACTTTTAATAATTGAAATCCCTCATTTTCTAATGCTTCAACTACAATAACTGCGGGAGACTCTCTTAAATCGTCAATATTTGGTTTGAAAGCAAGCCCCATACAAGCCACGAGAGGTTTTCTTTTATATTCAATTTCAAAAGCTAAAATTTTATTTTTTATCTTTTCAATTGCCCATTGGGTTTTATAATTATTAATCTGCCTTGCAGATCGAATTAGTTTGCTTTCTTCGGGAAATTCTGAAACAATAAACCAAGGGTCCACGGCAATACAATGCCCTCCAACCCCAGTGCCGGGTTGTAAAATATTTACTCTTGGATGTTTATTAGCCAGACTAATTAATTCCCAGACATTAATGCCGGCTTTGTCACAAATCATGGAAAGTTCATTGGCAAAGGCTATTTGCCCGTCACGTGAGGCATTTTCCACCAGTTTACACATTTCTGCAGTTCTTGCATTAGTGGCATGTAATTCTCCTTTTACAAAGTGTTTATAAAATGCAATGGCTTTTTGTGTTGATACCACGTTAATTCCACCAATAGCTCTGTCATTATGTTCCAGTTCATAAATAACATTTCCGGGCAAAACCCGCTCCGGACAGTATGCCATATAAAATTTACCTCTAAGTTCCGGGCGAAGATTTAATATAATTTCCTGCATTTTTTCAGTTGTACCTACAGGACTGGTAGATTCAATAATCACTAATGCGCCGCTCCTAAGAAAAGGAATAACCGCTTTTACAGCACTTTCTACATAAGAAAGGTCAGGAAGGTTGTTTTCTTTAAAAGGAGTAGGAACAGCAATCAAATATACATCTGCCTCCACTGGAAGTATTGCCGCATGAAGATTTCCCTTTTTTACAACGTGGTGTACTAGTCCATCCAGGTCAGGCTCTACTATATGTATTTCCCCTTTATTGATTGTATTTACAATATCCTCCCTAACATCCACGCCGGTTACCTGAAGTCCTTTTGCAGCAATCAATGCCGCTGTGGGTAGACCAATGTAGCCCAGACCCACCATAACTACTGAAGGATTATTACTTTTCATTCTCCATTTTCTTTATAAATTCGACTATTCTTTCACACGCTTTTCCATCTCCATAGGGATTATGTAGCTTTGTCATTTGTGAGTAATGTGCTTCATCCATTAGTAATTTTTCAGTTTCGATATTTATTTTATCTATATCTGTACCCACAAGAATGACGGTCCCGGCATCCACAGCTTCGGGCCGTTCTGTTGTACTCCTCATTACCAGCACAGGCTTGCCAAGACTTGGGGCTTCTTCTTGAATACCCCCGCTGTCTGTAATTATTAAATAACTTTTTTCCATTAACCAAACAAATGCAGGGTAACTTAACGGATCTATTAGTTTTATATTGGAAATATTTCCCAGTATTTCATATACAGGCTTTTGCACATTTGGGTTCAAATGTACCGGATAAATTAAAAGCGTTTCCGTATGGTTTTCTGCTATGGTTTTTAATGCTTTACAAATGTTGATGAAACCTTGTCCATGATTTTCCCTTCGATGTCCTGTGATCAGTATTATTTTTTTTGAAAAATCTATTTCGGTTTTTAAAACTTCGATTTCTTTATCTGAATAGTGGTTTTCATTTAGTTTATGAACACTAAATTGTAGCGCGTCTATGACCGTGTTTCCCGTGACCAGAATATTTTTTGTGGCAACATTTTCTTTAATCAGATTTTGTTTTGCGCTGTCTGTTGGCGCAAAATGATAATCGGTAAGGCGGCCAGCAATGCTGCGGTTCATTTCTTCCGGGAATGGATTTGTTTTATTAAACGTGCGCAATCCGGCTTCAACATGGCATATTTTTGATCCACTGTAAAAGGCCGCCAATGCCACTGCCATAGTAGTTGTGGTGTCCCCATGGACATACACATAATCTGGTTTAAATTCTTCTAAAACCTGCCTCATACTTTCAATTATTATAGCAGTCAGGGAGTATAGATTTTGATTGGGGCTCATCAAATTCAGGTCATAATGGGGTGTGATTTCAAAGAAATCCAACACCTGATCGAGCATTTCCCTGTGTTGTGCAGTAATACATATGCGTGTTTCAAAAGAATATTCTTTTTCAAAAAGCTTGACCAAAGGAGCCATTTTAATGGCTTCGGGACGTGTACCAAATACAATTAAATTTTTCGTCTTCATTCCATGAATATCCTTATCTCTTTGAAAAGATTATTTGTCTTCTGCAATCACCTTTAATTTTTTGTATGCATAACCTATAAAGAAAACAAGTGAAAATAAAAGTATAAGCATTATCGGATATTTTATAGTATTACTTATAATAAATCCATCAGGCTTTAAATTATAATTAGCGCTTACTAATTTAACAATATCCGTTTCGTCTTTGTCTTGCATCAACAATTTCATACGGTCTTCTAAAAGTTCCCTTTTTGTGGTCAGTAAAGTATTGAGTTGACTATTATCATTTATAAATAAAGACTGATTACTTTTGTTTTCTGTAGAAAAAGTAGAGACCGCTTTAAAAACAGAATCCACCTGTGCAATCATTTTTGCATTTTCACTAATTTCTAAAGTTCTATTAACACGCCCTACATTTTGATACTCCAGAAAATGTTCATTGGTATTGATATGTAGTAATAGGTCGTTTATTACTTTTTCAGAGCTTTTATCTCCTACTATGGTATAATTTAATTTGTGATATTTATAATATTTACTAGTTGCCATATCTTCAACAAATTCAGATAATTCCTGATTTTGAAAAAGGATACGGAAAATATCTATATGCTCCCGGGACTTAGCAACAAAATTATAAATATCTACTATTGGCTCGATTTCTAATTTTTTAATTTTGTTGTAATTAGTGTCCAGAATCTGTTTCAAAAACAGAGTATCACGAAGAAGTATTTTTGAATTTAATGCATCCACTTTTCCATAGAGGTAATCCACACTTTCAAAATTTGGAATTACGATTGTCTCATTTAAATATGTTTTTTTAGATGTTTTATCTTTATAATAACCGTAGCCTATTCCTATTATAATTAGTAAGATAGTTATATAAATGTACTTTTGAAAAAAGGCGAAAATAAGAAACAAAAGTTTTACAAAACTTTTAAAAAAATCTCCCATTTTATTGAAAAGATACCCTAAATCTATCTCTTCAGACTGGTTTGTGTTTTGCGGATGGTTAGTCATAATATGTGTTAGTTAGCTTAAAATTTGTTCTAAAATCTTTTTGGTAATTAAATATGTGGGTTTTACGCCTGTTGTACCCAATCCTCCTGAGGCCAGGGTACTTCCGGTTTCCAGTGGGTTATCTGAAGCATAATAGGCATATCTCACTTTTACTTTACTACTTATACTTCCCCTGATTTTTGAGGCTGCCTGTATTGCTTTTTGGTAGTGTGCTCCTTCCATTTCCAGTCCTATCACATTCCAGGAAGATTCATAAAAAAACTTGAGTATGTCTTTATTTTGAAGTGATGTTCCTAAAACTGAAACCATACTTCCTGTAGAAACATTCATGTCGTGACCTTCAAAATCTGCCTTTTTTAAGCGGTTTTTAAATGGGTAATTATCTGCGGTCCCTTCAAACAAATGTGCCGTGGGAATCATAATATCTCCTTTTCCACCTTCTAATATGCCTGCTTTTCCCATAATGGATACAGATACTACGTTTAAAAAATGGGTTTTGTTATTTTCGCATTTATAAGGTTTAAGCAATTCATCCAATGTTTCATAAGCTTGCTCGCCAAATGCATAATCCATTACTATCAATACGGGTTTTTCACTTTCCTTTGCCTCCTGATTTTCGCCCTGATTTTTTCTATCCTTGATAAGATGCGAACAATCCATCTTGGTTGCGTCAAAGATTTGTACATCTATGTATGCCCCGCTGGTATCTTGTAAGAATAGCATCCCGCTTTCTTCCGCTTTTTTTATGACTTTTTTACGCAGTAAGTGATTTGTTGGGTTACTTAAATCTTCATATACTTTTAATAAAGTTGTTTTTTTTAATTCTGTTTTAAGTGCTTCAGGAGCAAATAGTGTGTTCATCACACTGTGCATATTTGCACTAATGATATGTATGGGTCGATTCAACAAATCATTTTTATGCAGCGTTCTCTTTATATTGTTAGCCCACATTTCACCATGAATATGATGCCCCAGGCGTTCTCTTAAAACAGGGCTAAAGGTAATGACCCGCTTATTGTCTTCCATCACTTCCTGGATTGCCAATTTACCCAGATAATAGATAATGTTCAAAAAACGATTACTATGATTATTAACTGCAAATGCCCCATATATAGCATTTACTTCTGCAAATGTTCTTCCCAAAATGTTTGCAGTATGTGCTAAAGCGATTTCTTTTTCTTTATCAGAAAGGTCTTCTTTTTTTAATGCTGCAGCTTCCAGTTTTTTCCAATCCCTTGTTATTGCCCCATTATCATCAACAATTACCCTCTTTATGATTTTATGGGATTCAAAATATAAAAAAGTAAGATGGGTTAAAATATCATATATTTCTGAACGCCCACGGGTGATTTCAATATTCATTTGCTCCTCATCAATACGGTAGCAATTTCTCCTTCTCTTAGGTGGAATTATCGCTTCAAAATGCGATCTGGAATAGCCTTCATTGCTTGTCAAGTTAATATACCTGCACTCTTCAATGCCAATGGGCAATCTGTCTATTACATACAGCAATCCTTGCAATTCTACTTTATCTTCTGCAATGGACCCATAAATTTCAGGACGCAACAAAAGCAGTGCTTCCCTAAGCGTCTCTCCTGAAACACCCATGGGTTTATAAAAACCCCGATTAAAAAGATGTCGCATAGTGATATACATCCTTTCAATGGCGTTTGTACTTTCCTGGGCTCTGGTTCTTTTATGTGTTTTTACTTTTGTCATTGTTTAATTTGCGACAAATATAAAACTTATTTGTTTGTTAGTTTTAGCAGTTCTTCAGCAATATTCCTATCGTTAGACAGGCGGGGTAATTTATTCTGCCCTCCCAGTTTCCCTTTTGACTTCATATACTCATTAAAAGACCCTTTTGGCAAAGAAACTATCTGCAGCCGCTGCAATATTTTTCCCTGAATCAGATCTAAATAATAACTGTTTTGTCGCTGCATGGCTTTATCTATTTTTTCAGTAAAATCTTCCAAAGAATTTGGCAGATTTTCAAATTCAATAAACCACTGGTGATAAGGTAAGCCTCCTTCTACAGGTGTAATATTTGGTGCCACCGTAAATTCATTGACTCGCACTGAAGAACCTTCAACGGCCTCTTGCAAAGCTTCTTCCACTTCTTTGGCAATAACGTGTTCCCCAAAAGCAGAAATAAAATGTTTAATCCTTCCGGAAACAAGTACACGATAAGGTTTTAAACTAGTAAATTGAACCGTGTCCCCAAGATTGTATGCCCAAAGTCCGGCATTAGTAGAGACCAGCATTACATAATTCTCATCTAATTGCACTTCATTTATGCGAAGACGTGTGGGATTTTCATCAAAAAATTCCGAAGCTTTTACAAATTCATAAAAAATTCCGGCGTTAAGAAGTAACAATAACCCTTTTTCCTTTTGACTGTCCTGGTAAGCAAAAAAGCCTTCAGATGCTGGAAAAAGCTCAATACTATCCACTTTCCTGCCAATTAAATTTTCAAATTTTGCCCGATACGGTTCATAATTTACACCTCCATAAATAAAAAGGTTGAAGTTTTTAAAAAGATCCCCAATGTTTTTTCCAGTTTCCTCATGCAACTTTTCAAAATACATTTGCACCCATGAAGGGATTCCGCTAATTACGGTCATGTTTTTATCTTTTGTCTCTTGTACAATGGCTGCTACTTTTGTTTCCCAGTCTTCTATGCAATTAGTTTCCCAACTGGGAAGCCTGTTTTTTTGAAGATAGTTAGGGACATAATGGGCAACAATGCCCGATAGCCTGCCTAGTTTAATGCCGTTTTTTTCTTCCAAAACCGGGCTTCCCTGCAAAAAAATCATTTTGCCATCAACAAAATCTGCATTTCCTGTTTCTGCAATATAAAGTAAGATTGCGTTTCGGGCAGCTTCCATGTGGTAAGGCATGGATTCTTTGGTAAGCGGAATATATTTTGCCCCGGAAGTAGTGCCTGATGTTTTTGCAAAATACAAAGGTTTACCGGGCCATAGTATATCTTTTTCCCCCGCAACTACTTTATCTACGTAGGGTTTTAACTCTTCATAGTCCCTAATGGGAACCCTCTCTTTAAAGTCTTCATAGGTTTTTATTGCTGAAAAATCATGGTCTTTACCAAAAGTTGTATTTGCAGCAGATGTAATTAATGTAGCAAAAACCTTTTCTTGGGTTTCCAACGGTTTTGAGGCCCATTTATAGGTTTTATGGCGGATGTACTTTGCGAAAATTTTTGCTCCAATGGATTTAATGGACATAGTTTTGTGATCAGAAGTCAATAAAGTTAGTGGGGTTAATGGGATATCCATTGCTCCATAATTCAAAATGTAGATGAGGTCCTGTAGTGTAATCTCCTGTAGAGCCTGATCCCGCAATGACCTCCCCGGCTTTTACAAGATCTCCTTGTTGTTTGATAAGAGAGGCGTTATGTTTATACACCGATAGAAGATTGTTTTGATGCTCTATGATAATCACATAACCAGTTTGTGCGGTCCATTCTGCAAATATAACTGTTCCCGCAGCTGTTGCTTTGACGGGGGTATTTTCAGCAACTACTATGTCTACTGCGTAATGTTTGTTTTTAGGATCATAAGGCTCAGAAATTGTCCCATTTACAGGTGGAAATAATACACTGGTAATCATATTTGAAGCAGTTTCAAAAACATTATACCTTTCTTCTCGGGCTACTTTTTCTCTTAAACTAAAATCTTGTGGGGAAGGTGACAAATCCACATTTTGAAAATCCTCCCTGCTAATATTAAGAATAGAATCCCGGTTGATTTGTTGTATTTCAAGGTCTCCAGTTAACACTTTCTTGATACTTGCAAGATACTGTTCATTTAAAAATAAAACCTGCTGTATGGAGTCTGTTTTATAAGTAAGTTCCGTGGCTTGTTGTTTTAATTGCGTAGAAGAATATCCGGGTATATATTCTCTTAGAGGAGTAAAAGCAATGATAAAAGTAGTAACTCCAACCAGAAAAAGAGCCAAAAGCATACTAAACACAAAAACATTTAAACGATTTAACTTAAAGGAAACACGTTCTTCAAATGTATCTTCGTTTAAAATGACCAATCGGTATTTATGCAATAGCTTTTTAGCTATTCGTTTACGTTTATTGGGTTGTTTTTCCATTATTTTTTAAACGTTATACTATAATCCACTTTAAATTAAATTAGTAATCAAATAACAACAAGTACTCTTTCAACAAAGATACAATTACCTTAGAATAATATACTCATTTTGAAAACTAAGCTTGTTTAAAATAAGTATGGTGCATCTATTTATACTGATTGTAATCTAAATAACAAAATGTTCCTTGGTTTCGTATACGAAATCATAAGAAAATCACATTAAAGATACCCTATTAGATTTTTCTTCTTAACTTTGCTTTATAAATTCAAGAAATCATGAGCACATTAACTTTACCTTTGGCTATAGGAGCACCACAAATTATATTAATTGTGATTGTTATATTGTTGTTATTTGGAGGCCGAAAAATACCTGAATTAATGAGAGGTTTGGGTAGTGGTATAAAAGAATTTAAAGACGCCTCTAAAGAAGATAAAAAAGAAGAGGAAGAAAAATTGAACAATAAATAATTTATACTACATATACATTTTTGATAAAAAATCTGCTAATAAAGCAGATTTTTTTTATTTGAATTTTACAGACTTTATAATAGCTTCCAGTTCAAACTGATAATCCCTTTTACCAACAGATGGCGCAAAAGTAAAGCCTTCGATAATTAACAACCGGTTGTTTATCGAGTCTCTAATGGCATAATTAAGAAATGGTCCTGCCATATAATTATTCTTCACCTCCCAAGTTCCTTTTGTTTCATAGGCAAACTTTCCGGCAACTTCAGAAGTAAACAAGTAAGGCGCATATGCTTCTTCAGTGATCATATAACTACCTTCTGTAGGACCTTCTATGTGTATTTGTCCTATGGAATCCCGCATCTTTATAATATCGCCTATGCGTGTTTCTTCCTTGTCAAAACTATGTAATGGCATTTCATAGATCATAATATTTGTGGTGCCTGTGCGTATGTCTTTTCGCAGCCAAGCAAAATCTTTGGTTACCTTGGCCACTCTATAAGCAGAAGGTGCTTTTATGGAAACTCCAAGGCTGTCTTCCACAGTTTTTACATTCAATAAGGAAAGTGAAATGCGTCTTTGTTGTTCCTCAATTTCAGTTTTTTGAAGTAAAGCTATAATTGCTTTGGCATTTTCCTCGATTTGGGAAATGATTTCTGCATCTGTATTTCCGCTTATAAATACCCCTTTTTGTGGTTTTGCATATGGATTATTTGCAATTCTAAAATTAGTGTTTTCACTTTTTTGGATAAAAAGGAAAATGCGTTGTATCTGTGTAAAACCATTAAAAGATTGAGGGCCAAGTTGATTGATACTAAAAAGCGGCTCCTCCTGCGGAAGTCCATCTACCGGAGCGGCAAATTGAGCTCTGAGGGATTCCCCCACAGCACCATTCCAAAGGTCGTCATCAATGACTATTTGCAAATTATTGATGTTTCCCGAAGACTTGGGAAGCATCGCCTCTCTATCTTCTTTAGAATTTTCACAGGAGGTACATAAAGCAATAGTGAAAAGAAGAAAAAGCAAATTTTTCATAAGTGGTTATATTTAAAAAAAGGTTTCCCTTTTGTTAGCTGTCTATTTAACCGTTATTGACTTTAAGTTTCATCCCGGGTTTTAAAACTGTACCACTAATATCGTTCCACTTTTTAATATTATCGATAGAGACGCCCGGAAATTTTTGTGCAATGCTCCACAATGTATCCCCCGGCTTTACGATGTATTCCCTCAAATCTGTTTTTGTGGGGTTTGTCTGTGCAATAGAGGTATTAGAATTTGAAGATGTTTGAAACAAGTTTAGTCGTTGCCCAACTTTTAAAGTATTGCTTTTTAAATTATTCCATTGCTTGATATTGTTTACCGTCACGTTATAGTCCCTTGCAATTTTACCTAAGAAATCCCCGCTTTTGACACGATAGGTAATTTGGTTATTCTGATTGATAATTTGCTGCAAAGGTTTTTCATCTGTTTTTGCTTGTTCATTGATATAGGCATACACGAGATCTTCATTGCTTACAAAAGTGCCTAAAACATCAACAGGCAAACGTAATGTGTAATTTTTACCCTCGACAAAAGGAATTACATCCAGTTTATAAGATGGATTTAAAAATTGCAACTCTTCTACTGGTAAATCCAATAAATCTGAAATTTGATTAAAAGTTAATGTTTGTTTTATGTGAATGGTGTCTGTTTCATAATAAGCACGATCTATTTTATTTGTTTTGAAACCGTGTTCTTCTGCATACTCAAAAATGTACATAGTAGCTAAAAAAGCAGGGACATAACCGGCAGTCTCTCTTGGCAGATTATGTCTTATTTTCCAATAATTTTTTTCTCCCCCAGACCTTCTTATCGCTTTGGAAACATTCCCGGGGCCTGAATTATATGCTGCTAATGCCAGATCCCAGTCGTTAAAAACATTATGAAGACTGGACAGGTATTTACAAGCAGCCTCAGTTGCCCTCAAAGGATCTGAACGTTCATCGACGTAAGAAGATACATCCATGCCAAACATTTTCCCGGTAGGAAACATAAACTGCCATAACCCTGTTGCGCCAACTCTTGATCTGGCTCTTGGGTTAAGTGCAGATTCCACAATTGCTAGGTATTTAATTTCCAAAGGCAAATTGTATTTATCCAATTCCTGCTCAAACATTGGAAAATAATAATTACTGAGATTCATGAGCCTCTGTAAAGATTTTCGGCGATTTTTTAAATAGGATTTTATTACAGACTCAAGGGATTCATTGTATTCTACAACAAAAGGCGTCCTTGCATTTAGAAGTTCTAATCTTTTCTTAAGAACCTCTGTGGAAAGCTCTTTATATTCTACCTCTTCATCCACATCAAACGAGGTTATATCTGCATACATTTCATCAAAAAGATCTGAATTATAAAGCTCTTTTCGCCAAAGACTGTCTATTAACTCGCTTTCCTTATTCACTTTAAATACGGAACGAATGCTGTCTTTTAAAGACATAGACGTTTGGATTTCCGGTAATTCCAACTCCAGATCAGTGGAAATTTTTGAGAAATCACTTTCGGCATTTTGTGCATAGGAGAGCGAAAAAACGAAAGCAAAAAGTAGGGAAAAAGATAATTTACGCATAGTTTTAAAATAAAAGGATGGTGCAAAATACTAAAAATATAAACGCAACCGATTTTCTTTCGATAAACAGCACAATATAAATAAATAAAAAACGGAATATTAGGGAATGTATTGCTCAAATTACTTCATTATTGCCTCTATTCCCGGAAGTGATTTACCTTTAAGCATTTCCAGCATGGCACCACCTCCAGTAGAAACATAGCTCATCTTTTTTTCTAAACCGAATTGTTTTACAGCAGCAACAGAATCACCACCTCCTACTAAGGAAAAACAGCCATTTTTTGTTGCTTCTGCAATAGCTATTCCCATAGAAATTGTTCCATGTGAAAAGGGTTTCATTTCAAATACACCTACAGGACCATTCCAAAGAATGGTTTTTGAACTGCGAATAACCCCTGCAAACTGGGCATTTGTTTTTTGTCCCGTATCCAGTCCCATCCAACCATCGGGTATGGTATCAATGCTTTGCTCTTTGGTATTAGCTACTTCTGAAAACTTATCTGCTATCACAGCGTCAACAGGCAAGTGAACTTCTACCTTTTTTTCTTTTGCTTTTTCTAAAATATGCAATGCCAGATCTGTCTTATCCTCTTCTACCAGAGAGCTGCCTACATTTCCGCCAAGCGCTTTTACAAAGGTAAATGCCATGCCACCACCTATAATCAGATGGTCAATTTTATCTAGAATGCTTTCAATGATTGTTATTTTAGAAGAAACTTTTGCGCCACCAATAATAGCTGTAACGGGTTTTTTATTATCCTTTAAAACTTTATTGATGTTTACTATTTCCTTTTCTAAAAGTAGGCCAAAGCATTTATTTTCAGGGAAATAATCAGCAATAATCGCAGTAGAAGCGTGAGCTCGATGTGCGGTTCCAAAGGCGTCATTCACATAAAAATCTCCCAAACTTGCAAGTTTCTTAGCAAAATCTTTGTCCCCTTTTTCTTCTTCCGGATAAAAACGCAGATTTTCTAATAATAAAATTTCCCCTGACTTAAGTTTTGCAGCGGCATCTTGTGCCTTGTCGCCAATAGAATCTGCTACAAATTTTATTTTAACCCCAATAATTTCAGAAACTTTATCTACCACATGTTTTAAGGAAAGAGCATCTTCTTTGCCTTTTGGTCTTCCCAAATGAGACATTAAAACACAACTCCCGCCGTCTTCCAATATTTTTATTATAGTGGGTTTTACAGCCCTAATTCTGGAGTCGTCAGTCACTTCAAAAGAATCGTTCAATGGGACATTAAAATCTACTCGTATTAGTGCTTTTTTATTCTTAAAATTAAATTGATTTAGGGATCTCATTGTTTCTTTAGTTAACAAAACAAAGATACTTTTTTCTAAGAACCCAAGCTATAAGTTTGCTATGAATTATGCTATATTTGCCTATGCTTTTTTCTGACGTACTTGGCCTTGATCATTTAAAAAAACACTTGACCACCTCTGTGCAAAACGGAAGAATTCCTCACGCACAATTATTTGTGGGACAAGGGGTTTTACCATTAGCAATTGCCTATAGCCAGTATCTTCTATGCGGAAATATTGAAGAGGAAAACATAGGTGGGAATTCTTCCTGTAACTTAAAATTCAATAAATTAGCACATCCCGATTTACATTTTGTGTATCCGGTTGCCACCAATGATAACATTAAAAAACATCCGGTTTCCAATCATTTTGCAGAGGAATGGCGTCATTTTATTTTAGAAAATCCGTATAGTAATCTGTTTGACTGGTATTCTACTTTAGGTATCGAGAATAAGCAAGGTCAGATAAGTGTCGATGAGGCACAAGAAATTGTAAAAAGCCTCTCCTTAAAATCCTATGAAGGGGGTTATAAAATTATGATTATATGGATGGCAGAAAAAATGAACACTGCCTGTGCCAATAAGATTTTGAAAATTCTTGAAGAGCCCCCTGAAAAAACGGTGTTTATTCTTATTGCTGAAGATGAGGAGCAACTCCTTACCACTATTAAATCCCGTTGTCAACTTCTTAGATTTCCGCTTTTGCCGGAAGAAGTAATTGCCCAAGGGTTGATGCAAAGGGAAAATGCCTCTTACGAGATTGCCAAAGATTGTTCGCGCCAAGCTTCAGGTGATTTCAATAAGGCGGTTAAAATATTAAAGAACTCCGGGGAGGATGGGCAATTTGAAGATTGGGTAATCTTCTGGGTACGTTCTGCATTCCGGGCAAAAGGGAATAAAAGTGTAATAAATGACTTGTTATCATGGAGTGATACTATTTCCGGTATTGGCAGGGAATCCCAAAAGAAATTTTTGGATTATTGTGTGTCGTTTTTTAGGCAGGCCGTTTTATTAAACTACGAGACTCCAAAATTAGTTTACCTTAAATTTAATGACCCCAAATTTGCATTAAATAAATTTGCACCTTTTATTCACGGCGGAAACATTTTAGAAATTGTGGATGCACTGGAAACTGCAAATTATCATATCGAAAGAAATGGAAATGCAAAAATTATATTTACCGATCTTTCCATACAGTTAACCCGTTTACTGCATAAATCTTCTTGACTTTCCTTTATAAGAAAAACTTATCGCAATAAAATTCATAATTTGATTTGCCTATTGAAATCCGTCTTATTAAATGGCTCGTATAATCGAATTGGAAAAAAGCAAGGTAATTCTATGGCCGTTCGGTAAAAATGGGCTTATTTGCCTTAAAAATGGGGTTTTACTTTCTTTTGAGGATATAAATATGTGAAGAATACTCTTTATTAAAGAATCCGGAGAGATTTGAGCAACTTCCTTTCAAAATTGCCATTACCCAATTTGTTTTTCCTGTTTTATATTTTTCAGAAAGCAAGCTTACATAAAAGGAATCAAAAAGCATGGGTTTAGTTTCTATAAGCTTAAAATGATAAGGAGAAAAAATCCTTTCGACAGCGGCTTTTGAAAAATGCCAAAGATGTCTTGGAACATCAAATGCTGCCCAAAATTCTTTATAGTGTTTTGCATCCCAGGATTTATAATTTGGGACCGCAACAATTAAAGTGCCTTTAGGATTTAAAAGTTTTGAGATCTGTTTTATATAGCTATCTAAATCCTGCACATGTTCCAAAACATGCCAAAGAGTAATTACATCAAAATTTGAATCCCTAATATCTTCAAGATTATTTTTCACACACACATCTTTCTTCTCCGAAAGTTCTCTTGCGTTTTCATTTGGTTCAACGCCGAAAACTTCCCATCCTTTATTTTTTGCAGCCACTAAAAAATCGCCTGTTCCACAACCAATGTCCAAGAGTTTTCCTTTACCATCATTTTGTGTTGTAATAAGGGAGGTTTTTTGTTTTAATGCTATTCCTTTAACAAAATGGTATGCCTTATCTACCAATGATTTTTTTTGATCTGTATGCGAAATATAGGATTCACTTTTATAATAGTCGCCTAACGTATCTTCCCCAGGCTGTGGCATTGTCTGCAATAAATCTTTTTGTGCGTCTTGTATTAAATCAAAATATTCCCCGGAAACCAAGTAGTCTTTTGTTCTTAAATAGATTGTTTTTGGCAAACTCAATTTTATAATAATTTAAATTGTTTCACGTGGAACATTACCTTCCCATATAAACCAACATTACCGAAATGTCATTTGGAGAAACGCCGCTAATGCGGGATGCTTGGGAAATTGTTGTTGGTTTTACTTTATTTAGTTTTTCCCTGGCTTCAAAAGAAAGGGATTTTAAAGCAGAATAGTCAAAGTTCTCAGGAATTTTAATTCCTTCTAATCTGTTTAATTTATCTGCATTATTTTTTTCTTTATCAATATACCCAGAATATTTAACTTGTATTTCTACCTGTTCGAGTATTTCATTATCTAAATCACTCGCTTGAATATAGTTTTCTACTTCGGATATTTTACGCATATCGTCTAAGGTAATATTAGGTCTGGAAAATACTTTAAACATTTTATCGCCTTGTGTTACTAAAGCAGATTCTTTGTCTGATAGAATTGGGTTAATCGCTTCCGGGGTAAAACTGGTCTCTTTAAAAAATTGGACAAATGCGTTTGACTTAGATTCTTTTTCTTGCATACGGCGCAATCTCTCTTCGCTTGCCAATCCTATTTCGTGGGATTTTGGCGTAAGCCTAAAGTCTGCATTATCCTGTCTTAATAGCGTTCTGTACTCTGCCCTGGAAGTAAACATGCGATATGGTTCTTCTGTGCCTTTAGTGATTAAATCATCCACCAGAACACCGATATATGCCTCGCTCCTTTTAAGAATAAAAGGGTCTTTTTCCTGTACTTTTAAATGCGCATTAATTCCCGCCATCAACCCTTGAGAAGCAGCTTCTTCATAACCGGTAGTGCCATTAATTTGACCGGCAAAAAACAAGCCTTCCACTAATTTTGTTTCTAAGGTATGTTTTAATTGGGTAGGTGGAAAATAGTCATACTCTATTGCATAACCCGGTCTAAAAAACTTAACATTTTCAAATCCGGCGACTGAGCGCATCGCTTTAAATTGAACATCTTCCGGTAATGAGGTTGAAAATCCATTGACATAAAATTCAACCGTATTCCATCCTTCCGGCTCAATGAAAAGCTGATGTCTCTCTTTATCTCCAAAACGATTGATTTTATCTTCTATCGACGGGCAATAACGCGGACCTATACTTTGAATCCTTCCATTGAACATTGGCGATCTGTCAAAACCCTCTCTAAGTAAATCATGCACTTCATTACTAGTGTAAGTCAGGTAACAAGAGCGCTGTAACGTTAAAGGTTGTGTAAGATTTGTAAACGAAAATTTATTAGGTTTTTCATCACCGGGTTGGTCTTCCATTTTTGAAAAATCTAACGATCTCCCGTCAACTCGTGGTGGTGTTCCCGTTTTCATTCTACCAGAATCAAAACCTAATTTAACCAAATCTTCCGTGATTCCAGTGGAGGCTCTTTCACCTGCTCGCCCACCTCCAAATTGCTTTTCGCCTATGTGAATTAGTCCGTTTAAAAAAGTGCCATTGGTTAAAACAACTGTTTTTGCTTTTATGACAATTCCAAGCGAGGTTTTAATGCCCACAATTTTATGATTTTCAACTACAAGTCCGGATACCATTTCCTGATAGAAGTCGAGATTTTTAGTTTGTTCTAAAAGCATGCGCCATTCTTCTGCAAAACGCATACGGTCGCTTTGTACCCTGGGACTCCACATGGCGGGACCTTTAGATTTATTAAGCATCTTAAATTGAATTGCGGTCTTGTCAGAAACAATACCGCTGTAGCCGCCTATAGCGTCAATCTCACGCACAATTTGTCCTTTTGCGATTCCACCCATTGCCGGGTTGCATGACATTTGCGCAATATTCTGTAGATTCATTGTCACCAAAAGGGTTTTAGAGCCCATATTGGCTGCTGCTGCCGCTGCTTCTGAACCAGCATGTCCCCCGCCTACAACAATAACATCATATATATTTTCAAACATTATTTTCTTTCTAAAAATTAAAATTGTTCCACGTGGAACAAAATATACCTTTAAGGGCGCAAATATACTGTAAATTGCAGAAAATCAAGCCTTAGGAATTGTTAAAGTTACTTGATTGATAATCAAAGAGATAAGTGGTTATTAGACTCATAAAGAGCAATGTAGGTATTTTCCTTTTCCCGCATTAGCAATTTCTCGTTTTCAGAAGTATCTGTATATCCTAAAAAATGAAGTATGCCGTGGATAAGCACCCGTAATAATTCATTTTCAAAAGTAACTTCAAAGTCTGAAGCATTATCCCGAACCCTTTCCACAGATATATAAATTTCGCCGTGAACTTGTTTTCCTACACAATAGTCAAAACTAATAATATCGGTTAGTGTGTCGTGATTCAAATATTCCTCATTAAGGCTGAGTAAATACTTGTCATCACAAAAGACATAGGTTATTTCGCCCAAAAAACAACCCTCAGCTTCGATTACAGATTCTATCCAATTGGAAATTTCATTCTCCTGGCTAAACTCAAAATCAGCTTCTGAAATAAACTCAATCATTTGTTCTATTGAAATAATTCTGAACTTTTTGCTGGTAAACAGGGCGCAAAGGTAATGCCTGCCTGTTTAAAATCTCTACATTATTAAAATATTCTTTAGCATTTATCAATTGCTTGCTTAGCGTATTACGATATTCATTTTCATTGGTCCTTGCCTGCCGTTTTTCATCTTCTCCTTGTTGAAATGCAGCTTTATCTAGCTTCAACAATTGATGCTTGATATCATTCATTTTACGAAGGGTTTGCTGATTGAAGCCTCTTTGCAAAAGCTCTTGCTCTACTTGCTCCATCTTTTGAATTAGTTCCCTAGCGTCTGCAGGAAGTCCCTCCTGTCGCAACTTGTCTTCCAGCTGCATACGTAAAAGCTGTTGTTGCTGGTAAATTTCATATAACAAGCCATTCATTTCTTCGGGATTTAATTGACCGTCCCTTCCTTCTTTCCCTTCCCCTTCGCCTTCACCCTCTCCTTCACCTTTATTACCGCTTTTTCCATCTTTTCCTTCTCCTTCGCCTTCGCCATCACCTTCGCCTTCACCTTCTCCTTCTCCTTCACCCTTTCCTTCTCCTTCTCCTTTTGAACCTGACTTTGTGCCTTTCTCCATTTTTTCATTCAGGCTCTCCTGCTGTTTAATAATATCTGGTAATTGAAATCCTTTTCCTTTACCTGATTTTCCAGCTCCTGACATTTGCGCATCCATTTGCATGCTGTTCAAGGCGTCTGCAAGAAGCACCGCAAGTTCATTGGCGCCGGTAATGGTATATTGCTGGTGGGAAATACCATTGCGAATCTGGTTGTCTGATAAGCGCTCAGTAGATTTATCTATATTATAATCCACATCAGCGATTAATTCATTTATTCTGGTACCAACCATAGGATTGCGCAACGCTAAAGCATAAAGACTGTCATCGACGTGTTGAAAATTTTGTTTTAAAACACCTTGTCTAACAAGCTTTTGCCCGAAAAGTGCATTTCGATAACTTGTTACTTTGAACTCTTCCATCAGGTCTTCCTGAGAGATAGAAAAGGTCACCAGATTGTCTACAATTTGACGCAACATATCTATATCTTCTTCAGCGCCTTCAGATGCGCCTGCAGCCATTTGCATTTGCATCATCTGGCTCATTTCTTTCATCTTTTGAGCAGCTTTTTTCTGATTCTTTTTAGCGTCTTCTTGCTTTTGTTGATCTAATTTTTCTGCTGCTTTTTGTTGCTCTTGCTTTACTTCTTCTTCCTGTGGGGAATTGTCAGGGATATCCATCGGCTTTTGCAATTTTTGATTCTCTTCTTGCAATTGCTCCATTTCTTCAGTAAACTTTTCAAACTTTTCGTTTAAATCTTCTTGCTTTTCGGTGGTATTCTCCTCTCCAGTTTTTTTGGAAAGATTTTCTTGTTCTTCAGCTAGTTTTTCCAGGTCACTTGCAAGTTTTTCTGCTTTTTTCTTCACATAGTATCGCTTGGTCAACTCTAATAATTGTTCCAAGTTGCGTTGTTGTTTTTTATTTTGATTACCCAGTTTTTCCAGTTTTTCGTAAAGTTCCTCCTCCTCAATTTTTTCTCTTAGTTTTTCCAGTTCTTCTAAAAGCTTTTCGTTTTCCTCTAATTTTTTTTCATTTTCATCAAAACGCTTTTGTAACTCTTGTTTTTCAGGGTCATTTTCTTTATTAACTTTCTGAAAATTTTCCAGATTATCTTTCATTTTCTCGGAAAACTTCTTCATCAACTCCTCTTGCAATTTCTGACGTTTAATAAATTCTTCCAGTTTTTGTTTATCGTTCCAGTTTAGTTCTGATTTCTCTTTTTGGTTTTTGGATAATTCTTCCAAATCCTTTTTTTGCTTATCCATATTCTGGAGAGTTTTATCCAGACCTTGAATGGTTTCTCTTTGTTCTTTCAATTGCTGATCTTCAAGTTCATCTTTAGTCAACTTCCGAAAGGAAAAGGTAGTTGATTTACTGCTCTTTGGCGCATTTATGGCATCGTTATCAAAGACCTCAAAATAATAGGAATATGTTTTGCCGTCTTCTAATTGTAAGTTTCCCGGAAAAGCATATACAAACTGATCAAAATTTCCACTTGCCAATGGAAGTTTTTCACCCAGTTTGTTTTTTTCATTGTTTTCTGTGAAATAAACAAGTTGGAGTTTTGAGAGGCCATAATCATCTGAAACCCTCCCCATAAAGTATACAATCTGGCTATTTACAGTATCTTGCTTTGATTCAACAGAAATTTCCGGAAATTGATCTTTTACAACGTTTAAGGTAAATGCCAGATTTTCATAATCTTCCAGTTGGGTATTAGAAGTTGCTATCTGATATTCTAATTTGGAAAAAACTGCTTTTGAAAATTCAAATTGAGGGATTTTTTTTGTGAATATGTATGCAGAATCACCCGTTTTGAGTTTAATGTTATCTGTCTGTTTTGTGTTCATTTTCCAAGTAACACGAGTTCCTTCCGGAATGGTTGCGTTTCCGGTACTTTTAAGTGTTTCGTCCCTTTTTGCTGTGTAATTAGGGTAATCCAAGAACATTTCAAAAGAAACCAAAGACGGTACTTTAACTATATCTAAAGTATAAGGCTTTGAAATAACCGCATTGGCCTGCAACCGAAACGTGACAGCATCTGCGGGTTGCGAAAAAATATATTGGAATTCACCCGGGGCAGTTTGTTGCAAATAATAGCTTTCACCATTATAGTTAATTGAAGCATTTTCCGGAAGGAATTCCCCGGCAACGCGTACATTTAACACAAAGGGTTTGTTTTCCAAAGCCTGTAAATCATCGTTTACAACAAAAAATGAAAATGGCGCAGGTGGCTCAAAGGCTGTATTATAGTTCACAACGCGCTTATAGCTGCTCGAGAACATGTCGCTATTTCCGGTAAGAAATAATATAAAATACAACATAACGGGAATGGCTGCATATTTTAAATATTTCACATTCGTTTTAAAATTTACCGCATTGGAAAATGGAATAGGTTGTAATTGTTGGGATTTCTGTTCAATACTTGCCAGAAGTAATTCGGTTTGTTGTGCATTTTGTTGCAATTGAAGAACATTTAGAAGCTTATCACTTACTTCCGGAAAATGTTCCCCTATTATTCTGGATGCCTGGGTGTAATTAATTCCATTTTTAAACTTCAATAGTTTTGCAATGGGAAAAACAATAAGCCTAGCAAATAATGCCCCTTCAACCAGAATAAAAGTCCATAATAAAAAGATTCTTCCGGCAGAAGGCAGCCATAGGTAGTACTCAATTAAAAGAGTAATTAAAAAATATAGCAGTCCAATAGCAAAGAATAATATGGTGCCTTTGAGCAGCTCATTAGTATAGTATTTCCTAATGAATTGCTCAAGTTTATCTTGTATGTTATTAAAGTTGTTCAAAAATATACAGGGCTTCCTTAAACCCATAAAAATACTAATTTAATTAGTTATAGCGACTTCTTTAGGTCAACGTTGTTTAAAATTTAACAAGGAGCTGCTTTATACAACGTATAATAGTTAAAATTTATTGGGAATAGAGCCCTAAAAGCCTTTTAGAATAGGTTGTTAATTGTATCTTTGGGAACTTAAAACAAGAAAAAGACTCCTTTTATTTTTCTTGTTAATAAATTAAAATTTACAATGGAAATAGCGGCAAGTTTACAAGAGAAAGATTCCCCAAATAACAAAAGAGTTAGAGTGCGATTTGCACCAAGCCCAACGGGTCCGCTACATATAGGCGGCGTCAGGACGGCATTATATAATTATTTATTTGCAAAAAAACACGGCGGCGACTTTATTCTTCGCATTGAAGATACAGACCAAAACCGTTATGTGGAAGGTGCAGAAAAATATATCATAGATGCTTTAAACTGGTGTGGGATTCCGTTTGACGAAGGCGTGGGTAAAGAAAAGGGATATGGTCCTTACCGTCAAAGTGAGCGTAAACATCTGTACAAAGAATATGCAGATGCTTTGATTGCATCGGGTAATGCTTATTATGCTTTCGACACTCCTGATGCTTTAGAGAAACACAGGGCAGATCATGAGGACAAAGGAAAAACATTTATATACAACCACCATAACCGTCAAAAACTGGATAATTCGCTCACGATGAGCAAGGCTAATCTGGAAGATCGTCTCGCCTCAAAAGAAGAGTATGTAATTCGATTTAAGTCTACTGCAAATGATACTTTAGTGGTCAAAGATATTATTCGTGGCGACATTTCAATAGACACAAGTGTCTTAGATGATAAAGTACTATTTAAAAGTGACGGTATGCCCACCTATCACCTTGCCAATGTTGTGGATGATCATTTGATGGAGATTTCCCACGTTATTCGCGGGGAAGAATGGTTGCCCTCTTTGCCTTTACATTTTCAGCTATACGATGCTTTTGAATGGGAAAGGCCACAATTTGCACATCTGCCGTTATTGATGAAGCCCATGGGTAAAGGAAAATTAAGCAAAAGGGACGGTGATAAAATGGGATTTCCTGTTTTTCCGCTTGAATGGCAAACAGCAGATGGGGAAATTTACAAAGGATACCGGGAAGACGGGTATTTTCCGGAAGCTGTAATTAATATGCTTGCCTTTTTAGGCTGGAACCCCGGTTCAGAAAAAGAAATTTTCAGTTTAAATGAATTGGTAGATGCTTTTGAGTTGGAACGCGTTCACAAAAGTGGTGCTAAGTTTGATCCCGATAAGGCAAAATGGTTTCAACACTATTACCTACAACATCAGTCTGATGCTTCTTTAACAGGAGAATTTAAAAAGTTTTTAGATAGAAAACACATAACCACTTCCATAGATTTAGAACCTGTGGTTTCTATGGTGAAAGATAGGGCTACTTTTGTTTCAGATTTTTGGGAAGAAAGTCATTTTCTATTCAAAGCTCCAACAGCTTATGATGAAAATGCCGTAAACAAATGCTGGAATGTAGAAACCGATAAAGTAATGCGGGCGTTAATCGTGATCTTAAAAGATGTTCCAAAGTTTGATGTGCCATTCCTCACAGAAAGAGTAAAAGGGTGGATAGCAGATGCCGAAATTGGGTTTGGTAGGGTTATGCAGCCTTTGCGATTATCTTTAGTAGGTGAAATGAAAGGTCCTGATGTTATGGATATCATGGCGTTTCTTGGAAAAGAAGAAACCATTAAGCGTATTGAAAATGCTATTCAAAGACTAGGTTAAAGATAGAGTGTGGCTCCAAAAACCAAAAGGCTACTATTTCCTTTAAAATTAGTTTTTTCAAGATTTTGACTATTCAGTTTATTAAGCATATTAGTGACGCCATACTGATATTGTGTAAATATCCTGAAATTTCTGAAACCCGCAGTCATTCCGGCTGCGACGTGAAAATTTATTTTGGAAACATCTTCAATATCCTTTGCTCTAAGCGTTGTATATCCATCTAATATATCATCTTCAAACTGCGTATCTTTCAAGGTAAGTTTTCCATTAACATTTAAAACCGGCCCTGCTTCAATACTTAAATGCTCCCGTATAATTTTATAACCGCCTAAAATTGCTATCTGTGCAGACTGCATATTGTAATTAATGTGCTTTTGGGCGCCTACTTCAGGAACAGTTCTTCCGGCGATAGCGACATTGGTATCATAGAAAGCGATACCATAAATCATATCAAAATTATTATATAGATTTCCCCTCATTTGAAAACCCAGCATCAGGCTTTCCCCATTTTTCGTGTCAAAATCGCTTGTATTTATATCATAGAATGTTATGCCGCCGGAAATTCCTATTACATTAAACTCTTTATAATTGCGTTGGGCATTGGTGATTGTACTAAAAAAAGTAGAATAATCAAAGCTTTGGGGAGTATATTCTTCATTTTCAATATTTATAAAAGACGCAAATGTATTGTTAATTTTTGTATCTTGGGACGTATTTTTAAATTAAAAAAAAGAGCTCGCTATGGCAAATTTATTTTGGATTCCTGCAGTAATTTTACTGGTCATTCTATTATTTTCCACATTTTTTGTGGTCAAACAACAAACTGCTGCAATCATAGAGCGTTTCGGAAGGTTTACCAGCGTTCGCAATTCTGGTTTACAATTAAAAATACCCATTATAGACCGAGTTGCAGGAAGGGTTAATCTCAAAGTACAGCAATTGGACGTAATGATTGAAACAAAAACAAAAGACAATGTTTTTGTAAAATTAAAAGTGTCTGTACAGTTTAAAGTAATACAGGACAGTGTTTATGAAGCTTTTTATAAACTGGAATATCCCCACGATCAAATTACTTCTTATATTTTTGATGTGGTGCGTGCAGAAGTTCCAAAAATGCGTTTAGATGATGTATTTGAACGTAAAGATGACATCGCAAATGCAGTGAAGAAAGAATTGAACGATGCAATGACTAGATATGGATATGATATTATAAATACCCTTATTACAGATATCGATCCCGATATCCAGGTAAAAAATGCCATGAACCGTATCAACGCCTCTGACAGGGAAAAAACAGCTGCAGAATTTGAAGCAGAAGCAACCCGAATAAAAATAGTGGCAAAAGCTCGAGCAGAAGCAGAAAGCAAGCGTCTTCAAGGACAAGGAATAGCAGATCAACGTCGCGAAATTGCCCGTGGACTGGAAGAGAGTGTAAATGTGTTAAACAATGTAGGCATAAACTCCCAAGAGGCTTCTGCTTTAATTGTGGTTACGCAACATTATGACACTTTACAATCTATAGGCGAAACGACAAACTCCAATTTGATTTTATTACCAAATTCCCCACAAGCCGGAAGCGATATGCTTAACAATATGGTAGCATCCTTTACAGCCTCTAATATCATAGGGGAGCAAATGAAAAAAGACACCACAAAAAGAGAAACAGCTGCAAAAGCAGATGCGCAGAATAAAAAGAAATAACCAGAAATGAATTAATATAAAAAAGCCCTGCTAAATTATTAGCAGGGCTTTATAAATTAAGATTCTTTTTCTTAGGTTTTCCTTAAAAAGGGTAAAATTTTAATTAATAACTTCCCCAAAAAGACTTTTTTAGCAATATTACCCAGTAAACTGGATGCAATTTCCACAGGCGATATAGACTCTTTCAGATAGAAAAAACTTTTCTTTATTTTTTCTTTTTCTATATCAGACTCTAATTTCCGAATTTCCAGTTCGATGTCTATTTCTTCAAAAGAGGAATATACCTTCATAGTTTTAGTCGTTAAAAAATATCTTGGAAGTGCTATTAAGAAGTATTTTTTCTATAGTTTTTTTACCAAAGATTATTGCAAGTATAAAAATCAGAAAGTAAAATCCTGCCACAATAAAATAGCCGTGGCTTGCATTTCCTAATTCCTCTCCAATTAAAACAGCTGCTCCAAAAGATAAAAATAGAACTATAAAAAAAGCAATTCCCAGTTTAACAAAAACCCGTGTTAAGGAAGCCGCGCTTTTGATGGCTTTTTTGTAAATACTCAATTTATAATATTCAATCGTACTTTTAACATACGATTGTATACTATCATTTACTTCCTCCACGTTGTCAGTTATTCTGTCAATCACGATATCTTGTTTTGGTTAGTTATTGCAGAATTCTAAATTATTTATTTATGTTCTGAAGTGGTTTCTGAAGTTTTGCATTTTGCTCACGCAACGCCTCTAACTTCTCTTCCATCGCAACAAGGACATCATCTGCTTTGTAGCTTGCAGAAGATAATGTCTCTTCCAATTTGTCTTCAAAACTTCTACGAGCCTCGCTTGCTTTACTACTAAGAACTGCCGTAGTCCTTTTTAATTTTTTATTTAATTCTTTTTGTGTTTTGATTGCATTTTTTGCAATTTTGTCTCTCGTAACAACTCCTTTATTCGGAGCATAAAGAATCCCTAATCCGGCTCCTATTGCTGCCCCTGTAAGTAAAGCTAAAACTGTTTGACCTGTATTATTTGCCATAATTTCAATATTTTAAGTTAGTAATTATTGTTTAGCTAAATTACAGGTAATTTTAACGCTTCTTTGTTAACAACTGGTTAATAAATATGCTGTTACTATTAAAATTTCCTTAATTAATTTTTGTTATTGCTAAAAATTAAGAAGTCCAAGAATCACGCAAACTTACCGTTCTATTAAAAACAAGATTTTCGTCAGTACTGTTTTTGTCCACCGCAAAATATCCTATGCGCTGAAACTGGAACCTGTCTTCGTGTTTTGCGTCCTTAAGGCTTGGCTCTAAATAGCCAGTGATGATTTGCAGCGAATTTGGGTTTACAAACTCCAGAAAATCTTTTTCTTTATCGGTATCCGGGGATTCTACAGTGAACAGTCTATCATAGAGGCGTACTTCTGCAGGAATGGCGTGAGCTATGGAAACCCAGTGAAGCGTTCCTTTTACTTTTCGTTGGGATGCTTCAGTACCGCTTCCGCTTCTGCTTTCGGGATCATATGAACAAAGAATTTCAGTGATATTTCCGTCTGCATCTTTTGCTACACTTTCCCCTTTAATTATATACGCATTTTTTAAACGGACTTCTTTCCCTAGTGTTAATCGAAAAAATTTATTGTTTGCTTCTTCTTTAAAGTCTTCTTTCTCAATGTATAATTCTCCGGAAAATGGGATTTTCCTGTTTCCGGCTCCTTCATCTTCGGGATTATTTTCGGCTTCCAGCCATTCCATTTCCCCTTTGGGATAATTAATGATCGTTAATTTTATTGGGTCTAAAACCGCCATAACCCTAGGTGCTGTTTTATTCAAATCTTCCCTAATACAGAACTCGAGATGCGAGACATCTATAAGATTGTCCCGTTTTCCCACGCCTATACTATCTGCAAAATTCCGTAAAGAAGCAGGTGTATATCCCCTTCTTCGTAAACCGGAAATTGTGGGCATCCTAGGGTCATCCCAGGATTGCACCACGCCTGTTTCCACTAATTGCGCTAGTTTACGTTTGCTGACCACAGTATGGCTTAAGTTTCTGCGTGCAAATTCGCGTTGTTTTGGACGGATTTTTGAAGGATCATAAACCTGATCTAAAAACCAATCATAAAGCTCTCTGTGTGGAAGGAATTCCAGTGTACAAAAAGAATGGGAAACTTGTTCTATATAATCACTTTCCCCGTGGGTCCAGTCATACATAGGATAAATTTTCCAGTCATTAGCTGTTCTATGGTGGTGCTTGTGCAAGACACGGTACATTGCGGGATCACGCATAAGCATATTTGTAGAAGCCATATTTATTTTTGCGCGAAGTACATGCTCTCCTTCGGCAAAATCCCCATTTTTCATTTTTTCAAAAAGGTCTAAATTTTCTGTAACGCTTCGGTTTCTGTATGGACTATCTTTACCTACTCTGGTAGGAGTTCCTTTTTGTTCCGCGATTGCGGTAGAATTCTGGGAATCTACATAAGCTTTTCCATCTTTTATAAATTGCACTGCCCAATCATATAACTGCTGAAAATAATCAGAAGCATAGCACTCATTTTCCCAAGAATACCCCAGCCAGGAGACATCCTTTTTAATAGCATCCACAAATTCCTGCTCTTCTTTTGCAGGATTAGTATCGTCAAAACGAAGGTTTACCGGTGCATTATAACGCAAACCCAGTCCAAAATTTAAACAAATTGCCGTTGCATGACCAATGTGCAGGTAGCCGTTAGGTTCGGGCGGAAAACGAAAACGAAGCTTGTCTTGCGATATTTCGTTTTTTAAATCCTGTTCAATGATATGCTCAATAAAATTAAGTGCTTTTTCTTCTGTTGCCATAGTTTTAATATAGAAAACAAAGGTAGGAAATTTAAAGTGTCCCGTTATTTATATCTTTGTGTAAAAGTTGAAAATTTAGAAGTCATGGGAAGTATTCGATTAAAAAAAATAAAAGTATATGCTTATCATGGATGTCTTGTGGAAGAAGGGCAGATTGGTTCTGAATATCTAGTGGACTTAAAAGTAAAAGCGAGTTTGGCAGAGGCATCCAATACAGATGCGCTTAGGGATACGGTAGATTATGTGCACCTTAACCGTATTGTTAAAGAAGAAATGGCCATACGCTCAAAATTATTGGAACACGTGGGAAAACGTATTATAAACCGCATATTTTCAGAGCTTATCTTGGTTAATGAGATACAAGTGGGAGTGTCAAAAATTAATCCCCCTATTGGTGGAAATGTAGCCGAAGTAGTGGTAGTTATGAAGGCAAAGCGGTAATTTAAAGAATAAGATACTAATAGATAGTATTTGAGTGTAAATTTTTTTTAACTTTGCGGACTCTAAATAAAGAGATCCTTGTTTTCACGGGGATTTAAGGCATCGTGGCCGAGGGGCTAGGCACCGGTCTGCAAAACCGTTTACTCCGGTTCGAATCCGGACGATGCCTCTAAATAAATCTAAACTCCTTCATTATAAAATGGGGGAGTTTTTTTACTCCGGTTCCCCCGAAGCTTCGGGGCGGACGATGCCTCTAAATAAATCTAAACTCCTTCATTATAAAATGGGGGAGTTTTTTTACTCCGGTTCCCCCGAAGCTTCGGGGCGGACGATGCCTCTAAATAAATCTAAACTCCTTCATTGTAAAATGGGGGAGTTTTTTTACTCCGGTTCCCCCGAAGCTTCGGGGCGGACGATGCCTCTAAATAAATCTAAACTCCTTCATTATAAAATGGGGGAGTTTTTTTACTCCGGTTCCCCCGAAGCTTCGGGGCGGACGATGCCTCTAAATAAATCTAAACTCCTTCATTGTAAAATGGGGGAGTTTTTTTTACTCCGGTTCCCCCGAAGCTTCGGGGCGGACGATGCCTCTAAATAAATCTAAACTCCTTCATTGTAAATGGGGGGTGGCATTAAACAATTGCCTTTAGGTTTTACTTTTTTTAAGAATGACATTGTGTTCACCCAAATTCATTTAAAATTCACCTTATAAATGAATTTTTGGAGGAAGTTGATCTACTATAACAAAAATGAAAAATTTATATAGTAGGAATTCTTCTCTCTATCTGCGTTTCAATAGTTTCATTGATTTGTTTTGGAAAAACACCTTTTACTAACAAAACCGATCCAGATATAATGATAACAATACTGATTATGCGCTTCAGCTGATAAATGCGATATGGAGTAAGTTTTTTATTTAATTTTTTTGCCAGTAAAATCTTTCCCACATCAATAATAAGGTAGGTTGCTAAAACGGTACTAAAAAAAACAGTCATCCTACTTTTATCCATTTCCAACTGCGGTCCAAATACAATAATTAGGCCCAACCAAAAACCCAGCACGCCGATATTGATAAAATTTAAAACAAAACCCTTGGCAAAAAGGGTGAAATAATTTTTTTTATTGATAATAATTACCCTAGGATCTGTATTGCGCAGATAGGTTGTTTTATTTTTAAAAAGTGAAATAACACCATAGACCAAAAAAATACCTCCTCCAAAAATGAACAATGCCGGATCGTCTTTTATTTTAGAAAGCAATTGGTTTGTACTGAAATAAGCGATAAATATAAAGACAATATCTGCGAAAACAACCCCAAGATCCAATGCTAATGCGGCTCTAAACCCTTTTATAGCACTCGTTTCCAAGAGTACAAAAAACACCGGACCAATAAGAAAGGCGAGAAAAAATCCCAGCGGAATTGCTGCAAGTATATCTTCAATCATTAACTATGGATGTTTTTCCAAAGTTACCAAAAGTTTATATAATACCACACGGTATTTATTTTTCTATATCGTCGCGCTTGCCAAGCATCGTAAAATCTAAATGTTTCTTAACCAAATCTGCATTTTTTACTTTAACATAAACCTCATCGCCCAGCTGGTACACATTTTTGGTTTTGTTTCCCACAACGGCATATTCATCCCTGTCAAATTGATAATGATCGTCTTTTAGATCCCGTAAACTCACCATTCCTTCACATTTGTTTTCTACAATCTCTACATATATTCCCCATTCTGTCACACCAGAAATTACCCCTAAGAAGTCTTTGTCCTTGTGGTCGATCATATATTTTACTTGCATATACTTGATGCTGTCCCGTTCTGCATTAGAAGCTAAACTTTCCATTTCACTGGAATGCTTGCTTTTCTCTTCATACTCCTCTTCCTTTACCGTTGGGTTTCCGTCTAAATAATGTTGTAATAACCTATGCACAATTACATCCGGATAACGGCGAATTGGCGAGGTAAAATGCGTGTAATAATCAAAAGCAAGTCCATAGTGACCAATGTTATGTGTGGTATATTCTGCTTTGCTCATACTGCGTATTGCCAAAGTATCGATTAGATTTTGTTCCTTTTTTCCGGAAACATCTGCCAATAGTTGGTTTAAAGATGCGCTAGTTGATTTTTTATCTTTAGTGTTTAATTTATATCCAAAACGTTTAATAATTCCTTCTAAAGCTGCAATTTTCTCATCATTAGGTTCATCGTGCACGCGGTAAATAAAAGTTTTTTTAGGTGTTTGTTTTCCTATTACTTCTGCTACTTTTTTGTTAGCCAGCAACATAAATTCTTCAATAAGATGATTAGCATCTTTGCTTATTTTAAAAATAATGCCTTCCGGATTTGCGTTAGCATCGAGTTTAAATTTCACTTCCACTTTATCAAAAGAAATAGCGCCATTTTGCATGCGTTTGCGACGCATTGTCTTGGCTAATTTATTAAGTGTAACAACCGCTTCGACCACGTTCTCTTTTGCTTGGTAAGCTCTGCCGGTTAATGATATATCAGCAGGTATTTCGCCTTTGCCTGTTTCAATTATCTGTTGTGCTTCCTCATAAGCAAAACGTGCATCACTATAAGTTACTGTTCTTCCAAACCATTCTTTTTTAACTTCCGCTTTTTGATTTATTTCAAACACTGCTGAAAAAGTATATTTTTCTTCATTAGGTCTTAACGAACAAGCATTATTAGATAAAATTTCAGGAAGCATGGGCACTACACGGTCTACTAAATATACAGAAGTAGCACGCTCATAAGCTTCATCATCTAAAATGGTTCCCGGTTTTACATAATGAGAAACATCAGCAATATGAATACCTATTTCATAATTTCCATTTTCTAAATATCTAAAGGACAAAGCATCATCAAAATCTTTAGCATCTGCAGGATCTATGGTAAATGTCAAAACATCCCGCATATCCCTTCTTTTCTTAATTTCATCTGCTTGAATAGAAGTATCTATTTTATTGGCAAAATCTTCCACTTCCGGTGGAAAATCATAAGGTAAACCATATTGTGCAAGTATAGAATGAATTTCGGTATTGTGCTCTCCCGGTTTTCCTAATACTTTTATTACATTTCCAAATGGGGAGTCTGCTTTTTCAGGCCAATCTTCTAATTCTACGAGAACTTTATCGCCATCTTCCGCATTATTGATTTTATTTTTCGGAACGAATATATCAGTGTACATTTTTGCATCTGTCATTTCCACAAAAGCAAAGTTTTTTTGGATTTTAATAACGCCAACAAATTCGGTTTTATTTCTTTTGATTATTTTTGTTATTTCCCCTTCAGTTTTTCCACTCTTTTTTCTTCGGAAAACATACACTTCCACTTCATCTCCATGTAGCGCTTTATTCAAGTTATTATTTGATATAAATACATCAATTGCCTGGTCTTCTACAATAACATATCCCTGACCTCTTCCGGCCATATCTAATCTACCTATAAAGTAATCTTTAGATCTGATAATTTGGTATTTTCCTCTTTCGGTTTCACTCACTTTTTCTTTTCCTTGTAGATCTTTGAGTTTTTTTATAATCTGATTTCTACTACTCGGATCGTCGACACCAAGTTTAGCAGCAATTTGTTTATAATTAAAAGTTTTATTGGAATCTTGGTTTAGTATTTTTAGGATACTTTCGGAAAGGTTTGGTAGTATATTGTGACTTTTCTTATTTTTATTTCTTGTCATTCATTATTCATTTTTAATGTGTTAAAATTACGTCATATTATTGAATTTAAATGATTTTGGAATTAAAGTTTTGTTAACTTAGTAGCAGGTGTGCTTTCTAATGTGTTGATTGCATAACAGATACTAATAAATTAACACTTATGAAAGATTTTAAAGTCATTGCGGTTTTTACCTATGCCCATGAATATATGGTTTTAAAATTGGTTTTGGAACAACGAGGCATCACCTTTTTTTTTCAAAACGAAACCATGATAAGTGTGCTTCCATTTCATTCTAATGCTATTGGCGGAATTCGATTGATGGTTCACCCAAACGATATAAAAGAGGTAAATTCAATAATTAAAGAACTCAATGAAAATGGAAATCTTAGAATTGTATAAACCATTTCTAAACTTATAAACATCTATATATAAATCATTTTCTTTTTTATAAATTTTAAAATAATAATGATGTTTATTATTGTCTGTTGATTTGTAGTATAAGTTTTTTAAATACTTCTAGTTATATTTCTAAAGTGTATTTTATATTAATTTATTAACATTTTATTAGCATTTGAAGGTATTGAAAAATAAGCGTCTAGCCACTTTGATTAACAACTGTCAATAACAAAAGCCAACCATTAATTTTTAATAAGAAAGTGTAAATTTTTTGTTTACAAGAGAGAAAAAAGGACTGAAATCTTTTTTAAAACTATAGATAGTTTTTGATGGAGTATTAAAATAAAAATGCATATTGGGATTTAATCTGATTATACCAAATTAACTTCTCTTTTTCTAATCTACAATTATAAACAATCTATGTAAATTAATAATTATCTAAATATTAAGTCATTGTAAATAGTAATTAACACCTACTCCTTTTCTTGTTAATAAGCTTAAAATTGAAATATTTTGGTAAAAATAGATATAGATTTCACCTAATAATATAGTAACACTAAGCTCTAAATACTTAAATTAGCAGCTGAAAAGGAAAGTAATGATTAATCAAACATTGCATTAGCAAAAGTTATGAAAATAGCCATAGGAAATGATCACGCCGGGACTGAATATAAATTTGCGGTTATAGAACTTCTAAAGGAAAGAGGTATCGATGTAATTAACCATGGTACTGATGAGGAATCCAGTGTGGATTATCCTGATTTTGTGCATCCAGTAGCTTCTGATGTAGAAAATAAAAACGTAGATTTTGGTATTATTATCTGCGGAAGCGGTAATGGAGCATCTATGACAGCTAACAAACATCAAGATGTCAGATCAGCCTTATGCTGGAACAAAGAAATAACCGCATTAGCAAAGCAACATAACAATGCTAATGTGTTAAGCATTCCTGCTCGTTTTGTTTCTAAACATCAGGCGCTGGATATGGTAGCTACATTTTTAGACACTCCTTTTGAAGGCGGCAGGCACCAAGCACGTGTCGACAAAATTGCATGTAAATAAATCCCAAAATGGGACACCAACACAACCATTCTAAATCTTCAGAAGTTAAAGGAAGAAATCTAATAATTTCCATATTTCTTAATATTCTAATTACCATAGCTCAGGTAATCGGGGGTTTAGTATCGGGAAGTTTAGCTTTACTCTCTGATGCTTTACATAATTTTAGCGATGTACTTTCATTAGTAATTAGTTATATAGCCAATAAACTTGCAAAAAAAGAAGCGTCCTATAACCGAACCTTTGGTTATAAACGCGCCGAAATTATAGCCGCATTTATTAATGCTGCTACACTAATAATTGTTGCTTTTGTTTTAATTATTGAGGCAGTAAAACGATTTTATAATCCCCAGGTAATTGATAGCGGTCTTGTGATTTGGCTTGCTGCTTTGGGTATTTTAGTAAACGGCTTTAGTGTTTTGCTTCTTCATAAAGACTCTAAAAAAAATATGAACATGAAATCTGCCTATCTGCATTTGTTTACTGATATGGCTGCTTCTGTTGCTGTTTTAATAGGTGGTTTGTTAATGATGTTTTTTCAATTATGGTGGGTGGATAGCTTGTTAACATTGCTTATTGCTATTTATCTCATTTTTGTTGGGTATGACTTATTAAAAAAGAGTTTTAGGGTTTTGATGTTATTTACCCCAGAAGAGGTGCGTGTAGATGAAATAACCAAAGCAGTAAATCAACTAGAAAAAGTAAAGAGTATACATCATATTCACATCTGGCAACTCAATGAAGACGAAGTGCATTTGGAGGCACATTTAGAATTTCACGACGATATAAAAATTTCTGAATTTGATGAAACCTTAACGGAATTGGAAGAATTGCTTTTTCATAATTTTGGCATCAATCATATTACCATACAGCCTGAATATGAAAAGCAAGAGTTTAGTAAGGATATTATAGTTCAGGATTAATCCTAATAAGTTGGTTTATAACCGCTAAAGAATAATTTTGATATTTCCCCTTTGGGGGTTAGGGGGCTTTAAAAGGCGCAGTATCCCAATACATGTGTTCTTGATTGATTTTCCCATCCACAAACCTTGAAGTGATATGCACAATGATTTCAGTTTTATTTCCGCTTTGCGCGAAAGTGCCCAGCCATACGCCCCAAAAACTCACCCAGGTGGTTCCTTTGCTGTCAATTATCATTTCCACGGTTTGGTTTTCGGTGGTTGAATAGCCGTAAGAACTCATTTGAGAAATTATGTTTTTATGCTCCTGAACAGCTTCTTGAATGTTTCTGGGATTACTGTTTACGCGGTTGTGATAGATTTTTGCATCATCTGTATACTGGGTCATATAAGAATCCCAGTCTCCGGCTTCATAATCTTTAATCATTTGTCGCATGGTGTCAATCTCAGGGGATTTTTCCGTGAAAACATTTACGCTTTCCTCTTTACAGGAGGTAAACAAAAAAATTGCAACAAATGGCATCAGAAAAAGGGTTTTCATAATCGGTTAATTTTTGCGTTCCTAAATATATTCAATTTGTACTAATTATAGTTATTTTAGCAAAAAAAAAACAACTATGTCACTGCTTTTCCATATTAAAACATTTGCAGAGCTTTCTACTAGAGAACTCTATGATATCCTTCAATTGCGCAGTGAGGTTTTTGTGGTAGAACAGGATTGTGTTTACCAGGATATTGATGGCAAGGATGAAAAAGCACTGCATCTTTTTGCTTATAAAAACACAAAACTTGTGGGGTATGCACGACTTTTTGGTCCCGGCGATTATTTTGAGGATGCCAGCATAGGACGTGTAGTAGTAAAAGAAACGGAACGAAAATATGGGTATGGACATGAGCTTATGCAACAGGCAAATAAGACGGTGGAAAGTTATTTTAAAGCCAAAAAAATCCACCTTTCAGCACAACAATATCTGGTGAAATTTTACAATACCCACGGCTATAAAGAAGTGGGGGAAGGATATCTGGAAGATGGCATACCTCATATTGGTATGGAAAAGTCCTCCCCAAACCTCCCAAAATAAATGGAGACAGGCTCTCTAACCGCGTGCGCTTAAGCTTTAGCGGCGGCACAAGGAGGGGAGTAGAATGGCGTTTTGGTATTAATTCCCTTGTTAAAAGTATTTCATTTTCAAATTAGCTAAAGTAAAATCTTTATGGATATTAATATTTGAATATCACTTCTTCTTTTAAATTAATTACAAACTATTAAATTAAACCATTCATATTTAATATTCTGCGTCTTTATTTAATTAGTGAAATTATTATTTAAAAAAACAATAAATTTTTTAAATAAGCCTTATATTTGCTTTAAAAATATCTCTATGAAGAGTTATAAATCAGGGAATTTCCAAAATCAAGGATTTTATAAAAGCTTCCAACCAACGCAAATAAATAAAAATTGGCTATTGGATGATATGGAAATACAACAGCTTCTTTCTAAAGCAGATAGACAATTGGGAAGACTAGATATGTATTCTGAATACATTCCAAACATCGATTTATTCATTAGTATGCATATACTTAAAGAAGCTGCTCAAAGCAGTAAAATTGAAGGAACCCAAACTAATATAGAAGAAGCACTTCTGGAAAGAGAAGATATAATTCAGGAAAAAAGAGAGGATTGGGAGGAAGTTCAAAATTATATAGAGGCAATGAACACAGCAATCAAACAGCTTGAAACATTACCTTTCTCTACAAGACTAATTAAAGAAACCCATAAAATCCTTTTACAGGGCGTGCGTGGGAAAAACAAACGACCAGGAGAATTCAGAACCAGTCAAAACTGGATTGGGGGAGCATCGATTAGCGACGCTACATTTATTCCCCCAATTCAAAGTACAATAGCCGAATTAATGGGGGATTTAGAAAAATTTGCTCACAACGAAGAGTTCTACTTCCCAGATTTGCTTAAGATTGCTTTAATTCACTATCAATTTGAAACCATACACCCTTTTTTAGATGGTAATGGAAGAGTGGGAAGATTGCTTATTACCCTTTATTTGGTAGATAAAACCATTCTCAAAAAACCTATTTTATATTTATCTGATTTTTTTGAACGAAACCGCCAATTATATTATGATAATTTAATGAATGTGAGAACAAAAAACGATTTAAAACAGTGGTTTAAATTTTTTCTGGTAGGAATTATTGAAACCGCTAAAAATGGTGTGGAAACTTTTGATGCTATCCTAAAACTTAAAAAAGAAGTAGAGGAGAAAATCCAAAAAAAAGCTAATAGAAGCAAACATTTGTTGAAAGTTATGGACTTCTTATACCAAAAGCCAGTTGTTAATGCCATAAAAATAGTGGAACTTACTAATGTATCTCAGCCTACAGCATACAAAATTCTAGATGAATTGGTTAGTTTTGAAGTTTTAAAGGAAATTACAGGAGGTAAAAGGGGAAAGGTATATGTCTTTCATAATTATATTCAATTATTTAATTAAATTAATTAAACCTTTTTATCTTCTTTATGAAGATAAGTATCCATTAAGATATATTAAAAAATAAAACCTAAAATTTATAATTATCCTTTTGTTTTTATTGTTTTATCAAAAGGAATTTTCAATTGGTACCATAAATTTTCATCGGTACTGTCATCCACTAAATCCAGTCCGTAGCGAATTTTTTCAGTATCGTCATAAACAAACGTCCCAAAAATGCGATCCCAGAAGGAAAACATATTTCCAAAATTAGTATCGGTCCAAGGCATTTCCCAGTGGTGGTGGAACTTATGCATATTTGGCGTTACAAAAACATAGCTGATGTATTTGTCAATTTTTCCCAAGTTGATATTGGCGTGTGTGAAATAAGTAAAAAACACACTTAAAATGCGGTAAACCAGATAAAAAGCAATGGGCATTCCCATGAGAAGGACAGCAAAAAGCGCAAAGGTTTCCCGTATCACAAAATCCAAAGGGTGATGCCGTGTGCCAGTAGTGACATCCACTTTGGTGTCGCTGTGATGTATGATGTGCAGTCGCCACATCCATTTTACTTTATGCAAGAGATAATGAACGCCATATTGTGCTATAAAATCAAGGACGAGAAGGGCTAAAATCAATTCCACCCAAATAGGAAGATTAACTAAATGCAGCAACCCAAATTGGGAAGTTTCAACCCAATAAAATACACCCAAAGTCAAAGCACCAAAACCTACATTAATGAGCATTGTAAGCAGAAGAAAAATAAAATTGACACGGGCATGTTTCCATTTTTTATAGGAAATCGCGACCAATGCATAATAGCCTTCCAATATCCAAAATATAGCAAGAACCCCCGCCACCCAAATCAATCGCATCCAGATGGGCATTTCTTCAAAGAAAAGCAGAAAGGAATCCATTGCCTTTTATTTTAATATAGACTGATATCTTGTTTTATTGTTCAGAATTGCCAAAGCTTCTTTAATTTCAGGATTGTTTTCCACCTGATAGTTATATAATCCCTCGCGATAGAAATAACGTTTTACGATTTCATCCGTTAACAACGAGGCAATTTCGGCTTTTTTATTTACCAGTTCTTTGTCTTTAGCACGTTCCAAATCCTGAAGCATTGCAGCATAACTTTTTTCCAATTCTTTTTTTAAGCTTTCTTCCTCAGCTTTTTTGATCACATCTTTTAATGCAGCTTCTGTCTGGGTTTCAAATTTAAAATTGTTTTGCTTTAGGAAACTTAAAAAGCCATCGTAATCTGCGTCTGTAAATTTAAAATTCTTCCAGTCGCTATGCTGGTTTTTATAATAATAAGCTGTTGCGAAATCAAAAATAGCATTGTCTTTTAGGAGGGCAGTTGTTATGGGGCTAAAAACCGCGGTTTCCAGTTCTATATCCGGAAGTATTCCTCCTCCATCATAAACTGTTCTTCCTCCTTTGGTTTTGAAAGCATTATAATTATCAACCGAAGCCCTAACAGGATCGCCGTTTTCATCCCGGTTGAAATAATCTTCGGCCTGGATGCATCTGCCACTTGGAGTATAATATTTAGAAATCGTAACTTTTAATTGGGTTCCGTATGTTAGTTTTTTAGGGCGTTGCACTAAGCCTTTGCCAAAACTTCTGGCACCAACCACTACGCCACGATCTAAATCTTGAATCGCCCCGGAAACGATCTCACTTGCTGAAGCGCTTCTTCCGTTTATTAAAACCACTAAAGGAATTTCCGTATCCACCGGCTCAAAAGAGGTTTTGTATTCCTGATTGTATTTGTTTATAACCGATTTTGTAGTGGTTATAACTTCCCCTTTTGGCACAAAAAGGTTCACAATATTTATGGATTCTGAAAGCAAACCACCCGGGTTCCCCCGAAGATCCAAAATAATGCTTGTGGCACCTTGTTTTTTTAACTCTACGAGCGCTGCTCGTGTTTCAGCGGTAGTTCTTTGGTTGAATGCACTTAAAACAATATAACCGGCGTTTCCATCAATTAGTGTATAAAACGGAACCGCTTTGATTGCCATCGCCTCTCGTTTTATTTCTGTGCTTTGTGATTTACCCTGACGCAAATAAGTCACATTTACAGAAGTTCCTGCCGCTCCTCTTAATAATTCCCCGGCATCGTCGTTGAAATTCTTTAAGTCGACATCCCCTATTTTAATGATTTCATCCCCGGCTTTAAGACCCGCTTTATCTGCGGGGCCATCTTTCCAAGGTTCTACAATAGTGAGTTTATTGGCTTGTGTGCGAACAGCTGCGCCAATTCCGGTAAAAGATCCGGTTTGATTGATTCTGGCCAATTCCACATCTTGTTCATTGTAATAAACCGTGTAAGGATCAAGGCCTTCCAACATGCCTTTTATGGCTTTGTCCATCAATTCTGCCGGAACAGTTTCATCTACATAGTTCATATTGAGTTCTTTGTAAAGCGTGGTAAATATTTCTATTTGCTTTGCAATTTCAAAAAAGTCAGATTTAAAACTCCATGTTCCCGCTGCAATAAATACTGCAATAATCGGGATTATAATTTTCTTTTTCATTATTGATTTTTTTAAATTTTTTTCTTGTTCCTTCTAAGATACCTCCTTAAAAAGTAGAGAAAAATGAGGAGAAACAACAAAAACGGCCAAATGTATATAAGTCCCAGAAAGAAAAGGGAAATTCCATTCCACCCTGATTTGACGGCATTCCACATTTTACTTCCATAAGAAGTGGTAACCCCGGTGTCTGTCGTAATTTTATAAAAATAAATGGTTATTGTACTCACAGTAACCCTGTTTTCCAAATAGTTTAATCTGCCCTGACGCGCTTCAATTTCTTCCCTGATTTTGGAAAGTTCGCGTTCTATTTCAAGCATTTCGGCAACATTTTTAGCTTGTTTCAATAGCTCTAAATACCGGTTTTCCAATTCCCTTTTTGCTTTTAAACGAGCTTCCAGATCGATAAATTCTTCGGTTACATCCTGACGGGAAATGTCTTTTTGATCAAAGAAAGCCACGCCTTTGGAAATGGAATCGATGACGCTTTGAAAATTTGCCGTTGGCACCCTCAGGGTTATATTTCTATAGATCTCATTGTAGTTTTTCCCTGAATTATCGTCCTGGATAAATCCTTGATTTTGTGCAGCTACTTTTTGAATGTGTTGCTGTGTTTTTTCAAGATCTTTGGTTTCAAAACGCAGATTCCCAGTCTGAATTATTTTTTGTTCCTGCGAAACAACTTCTGATTGCGCCGGCACACTTTTTTCAGAAATCATTACGGCATCTTCATATCCTACAGAATAAGATGCGTCATTGCCAGTGGACGACTCACCGCCACAAGCTAAAATCATACTAAAAATAAAATAGCTAATTGCTTTCATCAGACTTTAAGGGGTTAGTTTGCTTTACAAAGTCGTTCAAAAGGTGTTGCATCTTTTTTTCCAATAGATGAAACACCGGTTTATCTTTACTAAGGTACAAAAAGATAAACGCATATTGGCCGTTAATATTTTCTGTTACAAGGTGTTTGTTTAGCCTGTAAGTTTCCCTAAGCAATCGTTTTACGAGGTTTCTTTTAGGGGCAGTTTTAAAATTGCGCTTGGAAACAGATACCGCAGCTTTGATTTTTACATCTTCTTCGAAAAGTATGGGCAAATAAAAAAGTTTTAGAGGAAATTTAGAAACCGACTTTCCCTCAACAAAAAGTTTTTCAATAAGCTTTTTGCTTTTAAGTTTTTCTTTTTTTGAATACCGAAAATTCATGCAGGTAAAGATAGTGAAAAAGCCCCCTCTGACTTCCTCAAAGGGAGAGAATAATGCCTCCTTTAATTTCATTAAAATGAGATAATTAAGTTTCTATCTTTGCGCATCAGCTAAAGCTTTAGCACAAGCGCTTGGAGGGGCCTGGGTCGTTGACGCTCGAAAGTTTTGGCGACGTAGCGGGAGTCATTTACTCCCCTCCTTCTGAAGGGGCCTCATACACATTATCCTCCACATTTACATCTGCCATTAATTGGGAGGCATCAATTATCATCGCGGCTATGTTTGATTTTGGTGCGTCAATTTCAAACGTGTAGGTAGGATATGCCCATGCCCAGTCGTCAATAACTGTTCGTTTTAATTGCGGATAAGGATTTTCTTTAACCCCGCGCATCATTCGTAAAGGAATATAAAAAGACTCGTTAGTATTGTCTTTATACACCACATAAAAATCAATAGGCATTGGCATGAGACCTTTTCGTTCCAGGGTTATCCGGGTTTTTCCATTCCTCTCCTCGATACTTTTTATACTATAGTCAATAGTATTTGTGGTTTGTGTCCAGTCGAGTAAATACCATCCCAATTGAAAACCGGATACTTTTTCCGCAGTGCGGATGAAGTCATTTGGCGTGGGATGTGTAAATTTAAAATCTTGGTAAAAACGCTTTAAGGTTTTTGCCACATTTTCTTTTCCGATAACATATTCTAATTGCGCAAGGAATACAGCCCCTTTAGAATAAGAAGAAGCGCCATAAACAGAGTTTCTTTCAAATCGGTCTGCGTGGGTGCTTTGTGGCTGTTCAAAACCGCTGTTTGCCATGTTTATATAGCTTGCATAAGAGCCTTGATGCGGAAAATCTTTGCCTTGTTCCATAACTTCATTCATTGCAAGGGCGCTTATATAAGACGTAAAACCCTCATCCATCCATTCGTGTTTAGACTCGTTAAAAGCCAATACAAACTGGAACCAGCTGTGTGCCACTTCGTGTGCCGTAACGCCTACAAGACTGTTGAAATTTCTTTTTCCCGTAATCAAAGTAGACATGCCATATTCCATGCCACCGTCACCGCCTTGTATCACAGAATATTGTTTGTAAGGATAGTCTCCCAGGTGTTTGTTGAAATATTCAAAAAGGGCTACGGTTTTGGGTTGTAGTTTTTTCCAGTTTTGTAAAATTTCAGGATCGTTTTTGTAGAGAAAATGTAGGGTGATTCCATTTGGACCTTCTATTTTATCATGCAAATAGGCATCGTCAGCAGCCCAAGTGAAATCATGGACATCAGGCGCAATAAAATGCCAAGTGAGTTTGCTTCCTTTTTTATGTTTTACTTCTTTTGAAGTATCCTTTTGATAGCCGTGGCCTATTACTTCCGGGTTTTGTAAATAGCCGGTTCCGCCCAAGGTGTAGGTGTTGTCTATGGTGATTTTTACATCAAAATTTCCCCAAACACCATGAAATTCCCTTCCAATATATGGATCTGCATGCCAACCTTCAAAATCATATTCAGCAAGTTTCGGATACCATTGGGACATGGAGAATGCAACATCTTCCTCACTATTTCTTCCGCTACGGCGAATTTGCACCGGGACCTGGGCGTCAAAATCCATGGAAAACGTTGTCTGTTCGCCGGGCAAGATAAATTTATCCAGTTCCACTTCTAATATAGTTCCCACGGTATTGTGTGCTATCCGTTTTCCGTCTTGTAACAAGCTTTTTACTTTAATAAACCCTATTTCATCGGGTTTTAGTTTTGAAATCCTGTCCCCGACACGTCTGTCAGGATCCACAATGGTGTGGGAGCGCACGTCCATTTCGCTTCCCGGTTGAAAGGCGTTGAAATGTAAGTGATAAAAAACGCGGCGAAGTGTGTCTGGTGAGTTATTTGTATAAACGAGTTCCTGTTTGCCTTTGTACTGGTATTTATCTACATCCACATCCACTTCCATTTTGTAATCGACGTGTTGCTGCCAGTAATTGGGCCTGTCTACTTCTTTTAAGAAGTTGTGGTATTCTTGGGAGAAAAGGGAGCTGATATATAAAAGGTAAAGCGGGAGTAAAAACTTTAATTTATTCATTTAATTTAATTTAGTATCAATTTCTCAGCCATAATAAAAGCATTATACATATTTGCCATTTTCCCAGATTTTGAAATTTCTGAGAACTTACGGGTATTGTCTGGTTCTCCGCCTAAAACAACGGTTGCGTTTGTAGACAAACCACTATCCATAATAATTTGTTTCACTTGAGCAGCGGTTAATTGCGGGTAATAGGATCGCAACATGGCTGCGATTCCTGCTACATTGGGTGCAGCCATAGAGGTGCCTTGCAAAAATTCATACTCGTTATTAGGGGTTGGCGCCCATATTTTGTCTCCGGGGGCAAATATATCTACATTGGATTTTCCGTAATTGGAAAAACCTGCAATCATATTTGAACCATATGTGTACGTCAAAGCGCCCACAGATAAGAAAGAATTGGATATTTCCGAAAAATTATCGGTCTGGTCATTTGGATATACATTTACGCCGTCATCGTCTAAGTCTATACCATCATTACCTGCTGCATTTACGATAATCACATCTTTTTCATCGGCATATTTAATAGCGTCGTAAACCCACTCTGCATTAGGGGAATAAAATTTCCCAAAACTGGTATTGATTACTTTTGCGCCATTATCAACAGCATATCTAATTGCAAGTGCAATATCTTTATCATACTCATCCCCATCAGGCACTGCCCTTACCACCATTATTTCCACATTTTGAGCCACACCGTTCATGCCGATACCATTATTGCGTTGTGCAGCAATGATCCCGGAAACGTGTGTGCCATGCTTAGCGTCTTCTTTTTTAGGATCAGGTCCGGAAACCTGATTGTTGCCATAGTTTGTTTCTGTAATATCATAAGGATTGTCCCCTAATACTGCCCTGAAATCTGTTTCTGTATCAAAATGATTTTCTAAACGGCTGCTGAAATATTTTACGCCATCACTCAGTTCCTTGATAATTTTAGGGACACTATCGCCAAAAGCAAACATTTGATTGAGCATAAAAACTTCTTGCTGAAGTGCGTTATCGTTTTCCAGGCTCTTCAGTTCTGTTTGTGTATAATCTTCTTTGCCCAGTTTTGCAGAAATGGCTGTATGTGCCGGTTTAATTTGGGATAAAATGGCATCATATTGCATTTTTAATCCCAGGGCCTCCTGTTTTTCTTTTAAATATTCAGCCCTTGCTTTTTTATACAAGGCAAAGTCTGCTCTGTCTGCAGTGCTTATGGCGCTTTCTTCTTTGTTTTCAAATTTTGGAGCAAGGCGTCTCATAATGCGCACATATTCCATATTTTCTCCTACAATGTCCCCTAGAAAATTCCAGCCATGAATATCATCGATATAACCATTGTTGTCGTCGTCTTTGCCATTATTGGCAATTTCGTTGCGGTTTGTCCACAATACATTTTTTAAATCTTCGTGTGCAATATCCACACCGCTGTCGATAACCCCAACAATTACTGTCTGCCCTTTTCGGTTTTTGATTATTTCGTCATAGGTTCTTTTGACACTCATTCCCGGAACAGTATCTTTTATTAAATCTAAATGGCTCCAGACTTTATATTGTTCGTCAGTTAGTGGCACAATTTTTAAAGGCATGGTATCGATATTTTCGATTGGGGTAGACACCATTTGCGCTACACTTCCGCAGGCAATAAACAAGGAAGATGCGGCAATAAGAAACACGGATTTAAAAGCGATTTGCATATATTTTTAATTAAAGAGTTGTTTAAAGGTAAAGCGTTCTTTCAGGCGGATGCCTTTTTCAGTATGTTCTACGGTTATTATTTCGTTGTGTGCATCGTGCTCTAAAAACAAATAATAGTCATTATCTGCTGCAATTTTCAAGAATTTTTCTTTTTCCGTTAAGGTTATTAAGGGACGTGTGTCATAGCCCATCACAAAAGGCAAGGGAACATGACCCGCCGTTGGTAATAAATCTGCCATAAAAACCAGTGTTTTCCCCTGATATTGTATATGAGGCAGCATTTGTTTTTCTGTATGACCATCAGCAAAAAATATACCGAAATCCAGCTCTGATTTTTCTACAAAATCGGAAGTAGGTTTAGTTATAAACTTTAGTTGTCCACTTTCTTGCATAGGTAGGATATTTTCTTTCAAAAACGATGCTTTTTCCCTTGCATTGGGTTGTGTGGCCCATTGCCAGTGGTTTTCATTACTCCAGAAATGTGCGTTTTTAAAGGCAGGCTCATAGCCGGTTTTATCTTTATTCCATTGCACACTGCCGCCACAATGATCAAAATGTAAATGGGTCATAAAAACATCGGTTATGTCATCGCGATGAAAGCCTAATTTTTTAAGGGAATCGTCTAAATTATATTCACCCCACGGATGGTAATATCCAAAAAATTTTTCGCTTTGCTTATTGCCCATACCGGTATCAACCAAAATGAGTTTGTTGCCATCTTCAATTACAAGACATCTTGCAGCAATATCAATCATATTATTGGCATCTGCGGGATTGGTTTTGCTCCAAAGGGATTTTGGCACAACGCCAAACATAGCGCCTCCGTCTAATTTAAAATTTCCTGCTTGAACGGGATATAAAGTCATAGAATGCTATAAAGAGGTGCAAATTAAGAAAAGGATTGGGTATTTAATACTACGGAGGAACTAATTATGGGTTTTTTAACAAAAAAAGGATGCATACGAAAGCCACTTTCATCCCGTTAGTTATCTTTACAACACTCTTAAATTCAAGGTATGAAGAAGTATGCTTTTTTTGTTTTGTCTATCGCCACCTTATTATTTTCCTGTAAAGACGATGACACACCCACATGCACCATGTGTAGTTCTGAATTAACACCAGCTTTTGAACTTTGCAAAGAAAGCGATGGGACCGCATCTGTTAATGGTGAGAATACTGGGGTTGCTTATAATATTTATTTGGACGACTTACTTGAAGAAGGAACAAATTGTATTTAAACTTCCTTTATCTACTTAATCATTCAACTTCAAAACAGCCATAAACGCCTGTTGTGGGATTTCTACATTACCTACCTGACGCATACGTTTTTTACCCTTTTTCTGTTTTTCTAAAAGTTTACGCTTACGCGAAATATCCCCGCCATAACATTTAGCAGTAACATCTTTTCTAAGCGCTTTAATGGTTTCACGGGCAATGATTTTAGCGCCAATGGCCGCTTGAATAGGAATGTCAAATTGCTGTCGTGGGATCAATTCTTTTAGTTTTTCACACATTTTTTTACCAATGTTGTGTGCATTGTCGTGGTGAATAAGTGATGAAAGTGCATCAACTGGCTGAGCGTTTAATAATATATCGACCCTTACAAGTTTAGATGCCCGCATCCCTATGGGAGAATAATCAAACGATGCATAGCCTTTAGAAACGGTTTTTAAGCGATCATAAAAATCAAAAACAATTTCAGCAAGCGGCATATCAAAACTTAACTCTACACGTTCAGGTGTTAAATAAGTTTGGTTAGTAATAACCCCTCTTTTTTCAATACAAAGGGACATCACATTTCCCACAAAATCAGATTTAGTGATAATGGTTGCTTTTATATATGGCTCTTCAACACGATCCAGACTGGAAGGTTCCGGAAGGTCTGTGGGGTTGTTTACTATGATTGCCACATCGCGGTTTTTAGTTTTATAAGCGTGGTAGGAAACGTTGGGTACTGTGGTAATAACAGTCATATCAAATTCGCGTTCCAAACGTTCCTGAATGATTTCCAGGTGTAGCATGCCTAAGAAACCACATCGAAAACCAAAACCAAGCGCAGCAGAGCTTTCAGGTATAAAAACCAAAGAAGCGTCGTTAAGCTGCAGTTTTTCCATGGAAGAACGCAAATCTTCATAATCTTCTGTGTCTACGGGATAAATTCCCGCAAAAACCATAGGTTTTACATCTTCAAAACCGGATACTGCATTTTTGGTTGGATTTACAGCGTCGGTAATGGTATCTCCTACTTTAACATCCCTGGCATCTTTAATTCCGGTGATTAAATAGCCTACATCACCGGCCTTTACTTCTTTTTTTGGAGCTTGTGTAAGTTTTAACGTTCCTACTTCATCAGCAAAATAATCTTTTCCGGTAGCGAGGAATTTAATTTTTTGGCCTTTTTTAATTGTTCCGTTTACCACTTTAAAGATGGTTTCCACCCCTCGGAAAGGATTATAAACAGAATCAAAAACCAGTGCTTGAAGTGGTTCGTTTTCATCCCCTTTTGGCGGTGGGATGCGTTCAATAATTGCAGCTAATATTTCTTCTATTCCCAGACCTGTTTTAGCACTGGCAGGAATTACATCTTCATAATTGCAACCTAAAAGCTCTACTATATCATCTGTAACTTCTTCGGGATTAGCACTGGGCAAATCTACTTTATTAAGTACCGGGATAATTTCCAGATCATTTTCAAGTGCGAGGTATAGGTTTGAAATCGTTTGCGCCTGAATGCTTTGAGCAGCGTCCACAATTAATAATGCGCCTTCACAAGCAGCTATAGAGCGGGAAACCTCGTAAGAAAAATCTACGTGTCCGGGAGTATCGATAAGATTTAGTATATAATTTTCCCCCTTATAAAGGTATTCCATTTGTATGGCACGGCTCTTTATGGTTATACCGCGTTCTCGTTCTAAGTCCATATTATCTAGCAACTGTTCTTGTTTTTCACGTGATGTCACAGATCCTGTAGCATCTAAAAGCCTATCTGCAAGGGTACTTTTGCCGTGATCAATGTGGGCTATAATGCAAAAATTTCGTATGTTTTTCATAAATGCAACCTGTCATTTTCTTATTGTGCAAATATAATTTATTTAAATCTCATTGCAGATAAAAATTATGTTTATAAGTTTTAGTGTATTTTGACAAAAAAAAGTGCAATTAATCGTTAAATTTATATTAATTTTTTACATATTTGTAGGATGTTATTTTTGCCGCCACCTGTATCCCCAAACACAGAAATTACAATTTATTAAAAAATTTTATACCGGCGTTTAATGAGGGTTCTTATACCTGTTTTATTTTCTTTTTTTCTTTCTTTTTCTCAAGAACATCAAATCCATGGTTTTGTAACCAATGAAAATAATGAGCCCAGCTCATATGTAACCATTCTTTTATTAAAAGCAACAGATTCTACTTTTGTAAAAGGAACTGCCACTGATGATCTCGGTAAATTTTCGTTGGAATCTGTTCCCAAAGGGGATTATGTAGTGAAAGCAACATTTATTGGGTATGAAGATGCGTATATTCCTGTTTCCGTTGTTTCCGATATTAATGTAGGAATTATTTCCCTGAAACAGACGCACGAGAGCTTAGATGAAATAGCAATTCAAGCGCAAAGACCTACGGTTAAAAGAGATATAGACAGGCTTATATTTAATGTTGAAAACACCTCGCTTTCTAATGGGAGTACATGGGATATATTAAAAAGAACCCCAAGTGTGATTGTGCAGCAAAACAGTATTTCTGTAAAAAATCAACCGGCAACGATTTACATTAATGATAGAAGGGTAAACCTTTCTTTCGCAGAAGTGCAGAGTTTATTGGAGGGTTTTTCAGGCGCCAATATAAAAAGTATTGAAGTTATAACCAACCCCTCAGCAAAGTATGACGCAGAAAGCGGATTGATTATTAATATTGTGACGAGTAAAAATATTACCCCGGGATATAAAGGCAATTTTTCAGCAAATGTTGTACAAGCAATATTTCCTAAATACCGAGTCGGGACCGGGCATTACTATAAAAACGACTGGTTAAATTTTTCTGTTGACTACAGTTTTAATAAACGAAAAGAACATAAAAACGATTTGGGGGAAATCACTTTTTTTGAACCCGATAACAGTGTCAATTCCTTTTGGGAAACTGACTTTCAAAGAATTACCCGATCTGAAACGCACAACATAAACGCTGCATTAGATTTTACGCTTAGCGATAAAACAACGATTAACCTTTCCTCTTTAGCGCTTATTGAACCCAACACGACCTATTCCAATACAGAAGTTGCAACTATTTTTAATCCGCAGAGACAATTAGATTCCCTTTTTACAACTGACAGTGGTTTAGAACTGAAGAAACATAACGTTGCTGTAGATCTTTCTGTAAGACACCGGTTTGATGCCAGCGGCACTTCTCTTTCGGCAAGTGCCCATTATACTGATTTTAATAATGAGCGTAATCAAAATGTAAATACCAATTATTTTTTACCCGATGGCGGGTTTTTGAGAAACAATAGCTTTTTTACAGACGCAAGACAACAAACATCGATTATGTTTGGACAAATTGACTTTGAAAAGAGCATGTTTGGTTTAAAATTTGAAACCGGGATAAAAGCTTCCAGAATAGAATCAGAAAGCGGAATTGACTTTTTTGATGTGATCAACAACAACAGCAATCCAAACGAAACGCTTACAGATCATTTTAATTATGATGAAAGCATCCTAGCTGGATATGTAAATTTTTCAAAAGATTGGTCGAAGTGGAAAATACGTCTGGGATTAAGAGGCGAGCAAACAGATGCAGAAGGAACTTCCATTTCATTAACTCAAAAAAGGGAATATAGCTATTTTGAACTCCTGCCAAACATGGGTTTGAATTATAGCCCCAATCAAGACCATAGCCTTACATTCTCTTATAAAAAGAGCATTGAGAGACCTCGTTATGATTTACTGAATCCGTTCAGTTATTTTATAAACGAAAACAATTTCAACACCGGAAACCCGGAATTGCAACCGGCAACTTCTGAACGATATTCCATTAATTATTTGGTGCAAGGCTCATATTCGTTTGAATTTTATTATAGGACTACTGAGAATGCTATTGAGGTGCTGAGTTTTCAAAATAACGAAAATCGGTTTTTACGAAATATATCAGCAAATATGATTGATAGATCGGGCTATGGGTTTGATTTTTTACATGGGAAACCGGTAAAGCCCTGGTGGTATTTAAGCACCTACTTTTCTATATTTCATGAAGAAAACACCTTTTTTGCCATTGAGAGCGATAACCACCAAGTCACCGTGGAGGCAGACGGCTTTTTTGCACAAATCTATAATGAGTTTACTATTTCTAAAGACAGGACATTTTCTACAGACCTTACCCTTACTCATTTGACAGGGATTCCCTTTGGGACATATTTAATGGACCCATTTACGACAGTATCCATAGGGGCAAGAAAAACACTATGGAACAACAGAGCAACGCTTTCACTTACAGTAAATGATATTTTTGACACTACAAACAGAAAGTTGCAGACAGATTATTTAAACCAGCGCAATAGTTATTTTGCAATTACAGAGACACAATATGTGCAATTAGGTTTTGTCTATAATTTTGGAAATTTCAGATTGCAAGACAATAAAAGGCAAATCAGAAATGAAGAACGCAACCGAATTGACTAGTCTTTAACTTTCCATATACTCATATTCTCAAAATACCATACCTTTGTGTCCAGAAATTTTGATATGGTAAAAATAGGCAACATTGCACTTGGGGATTTCCCGTTATTACTTGCCCCTATGGAGGATGTGAGTGATCCCCCATTTCGGGCTCTCTGCAAAGAACAGGGGGCAGATGTTGTTTTTACGGAGTTTATTTCCAGCGAGGGCTTAATTCGTGATGCCGCAAAAAGCGTTATGAAATTGGACATCTATGAAAAAGAGCGTCCTGTAGGCATTCAAATTTTTGGTGCAGATTTAGATGCCATGCTGCAATCTGTTGCCATTGTTGAAGCATCAAATCCTGATATTATTGATATTAATTTTGGTTGTCCGGTAAAAAAAGTGGTATGTAAAGGAGCCGGAGCAGGAATTCTAAAAGACATTGATAAAATGGTGATGCTTACCGAAGCTATGGTTAAGCACACTAATCTTCCCATAACAGTTAAAACCAGATTGGGATGGGATGAAAATTCCATTAAAATACTGGAAGTTGCAGAGCGTTTGCAAGATGTGGGATGCAAGGCCATTTCCATTCACGGGAGAACACGTGTACAAATGTATAAGGGCGATGCCAATTGGGCGCCTATTGCCGAAGTAAAGAACAATCCCAGAATGCATATTCCGATATTTGGGAATGGCGATGTGGACACCCCTGAAAAAGCCATGGAAATGCGGGACAAATATGGGCTTGACGGTGCGATGATAGGAAGGGCGAGTATAGGGTATCCTTGGTTTTTTAAAGAAGTGAAGCATTATTTTGCAACTGGAGAACACCTACCACCACCTACTATGATAGAACGTCTAGAAGCCGCCAGACGACATCTTCAAATGGCTATAGACTGGAAAGGGGAAAATTTGGGGGTATTTGAAACCAGAAGGCATTATACAAATTATTTTAAGGGAATCCCTCATTTTAAAGACTACCGAATGAAAATGGTAACCAGCGATGATGCTGCTTCTGTTTTTGCAGCTTTTGATGAAGTTGCAGCAAATTTTGCGGACTTTGAGTTTGTTTAAACAACCATGCTTTCACGCACCCTGCTTGAGGCTATTTTTGATGCTAGAACCCCTAGGATTGTTAAAGTAACAAATACAACTACCACATTCACAATTTCTAATTTTACGGGGTATGCAATAGAAGCTGTAATCATAACGAGATTAAATTGCAATTGCAGTAAAACGATACAAACACCTAGGAAAATTCCCAATCCCCCTCCTAAAACCGTCATCAGAACTCCCTGCATAAAAAATATTTTTCTGATTTCAGGAATTGTGGCGCCAAGATTAAACAAGGTTTTGATATTATGTTTTTTGTCTAATATCATCATGATGATACTACCTACTACATTAAACAATGCAATTATCAAAACCAATGTAAAAATAAGGTAGACTGCTAAGTTTTCTGTATTCAACATTTTATAAAGAGCATCGTTTTGCTGCATGCGGTTTTTAATAACAAGCTCTTCACTCCAAAGATTTTGAATTTCTGAAATCACCTGGCTTTCTTTTGCCCCCGCATCTAATTTTATTTCGACCGAGCTAACTTCGTCCTCAGAAAGGGATAGTAAATTTTTAGCTAGATTAAAATTAGAAAATACATATTTATAGTTCAGTTCTTCATTTACATGGTAAACCCCTGAAACCATTAGTCTTTCTTTTTGAAACGCTTTTGTAGGATCTGTAATTTGTCCGGTTCCGGGAGTAGGGACAAATATTTCCAATAAATCGGAGTAGTCATAAACCCCCAGGCTTAAAGTTGTAGAAATGCCGTGGCCAATAACCACAATATTTTCATCTTGCCCAAACCATTCTCCCGCAATTAAAGTACTATCAATTGCATTTACCCTTTGGTAATTTTCATCTACTCCTTTTATAAAAGCAATGGCATTTTTTCCTTTAAAATTCAAAAAAACCCGCTCTTCAATAATTTTAGAGTAAGAGGCTATCCCATCTATATTTTTTAACTTTTCTTCTGTTTCCCTATTTAAAAGGAAGGTTTTTCCAGTATCCGGAAATATTTTTAAATCGGAATCAAAAATAGAACTAAACTGCAAGCTGAAATCTTTCAACCCGGAAAACCCGGAAAGCACAATAAACAAAGACATTGCCCCAACGATGACCCCTACAGCTGCAATTCCGGTAATAATATTAATAGCATTATTACTGCTTTTAGTAAATAAATATCGCTTTGCTATGTAGAGGGAAAAGCGCACTAATTAGGATTTTTTTCTTTTACTGAGTAAATCAGGGTTTGCAATGGGATCTTCTTCCCCTTTAACTGCTTTGTCAATCTTTTCAATATATTCCAGGGAATCGTCATTAAAGAAAGTCAGTTCTGGCATTCTTCTGAGTTGGTGTTTGGTAAGTTGTGCCGTTTGGTGCTTGATATTGGACTTTACTTCGTTAATTTCTGCAACCACTTTTAAAGCGTGTTGAGCGGGGAAAACACTCACATATACTTTTGCTATGGATAAATCCACGGTAACCTGCACTTTAGAAACGGAAATAAGAATACCTGTATGCCCGGCATCCCTTATGGCGCTTTGTAAAATGTTTGCCAAGTCGTTCTGTAAAACGCTCGCTATTTTTTTTTGTCTGTTACTTTCCATAGTGCAAAAGTAGCATATTTAAAGATTATGTTACTTTTACAATAGAAAAAGATGAACAATGAATAAAATAGAACACATAGGTATTGCTGTAAAAAACCTGGAGAGCGCAAATAAAACATACGCATCTTTGTTGGGAAAGCCCCATTATAAAATAGAAACAGTCGCAAGCGAAGGGGTAAATACTTCTTTTTTTCAGGTAGGGGAAAGTAAAATCGAACTCTTAGAAGCTACAAATCCGGAGAGTGCTATTGCAAAGTTTATAGAAAAGCGAGGAGAAGGAATCCATCATATTGCTTTTTACGTAGATGATATTGTAAAAGAGATATCGCGTTTAAAACGAGAAGGGTTTTTAGTGCTTAATGAAATACCAAAAGTAGGAGCTGACAATAAGCTTGTAGCATTTTTACATCCAAAGTCCTCTAATGGGGTTTTAATTGAGCTATGTCAAGAAATTGTTATTTAATACGCAAAAAATTTGTTGGACAAAAAAACTAATGATAAATTTGCCCACTGATTTTTAAATAAATCGAAAATCTTTATAAGATATAAATCAACAAACCAGTATAGAAACACATCTAGTTTAGCTGGTTATAGCTTACCGATATATCAGGAAAGTGTATTTTAAGTTGTATTGACATATTAGAAATTTTTAGGTCCCCTAGCTCAGCTGGTTAGAGCATCCCGATGTATATCGGGAGGGTGTATTTTAAAGTTGAATTGACATATTAGAAATTTTTAGGTCCCCTAGCTCAGCTGGTTAGAGCATCCCGATGTATATCGGGAGGGTGTATTTTAAGTTGTATTGACATATTAGAAATTTTTAGGTCCCATAGCTCAGCTGGTTAGAGCACCTGACTCATAATCAGGGGGTCCATGGTTCGAGCCCATGTGGGACCACATTTATTGAAGATTTTTGGTTGGCGAGAAGCCTGTCCCGATTGTAGCGATAGCGGAATATCGGGAAGCCCATGTGGGACCACATTTATTGAAAATTTTTGGTTGGCGACCTGCCTACGGTAGGCAGGGAAGCTTATCCCGATTGTAGCGATAGCAGAATATCGGGAAGCCTATGAAGAAACATATTATTTCTCAAAAGAATTAATCCCCTCACTTGATTCTTTCTTTTTAGAACGCACACGATTTGAATTTGGGAAATTAAAACATATTGTTTGCTTTTGGATTTTAAACAATTAACCTCACTGTTAAGCGTTTATTAATACAGATTTTAAAAAAAATTATATATTAGCCAAACCTATGTAATTTATGCGACCCCAAATCGTCAAAATAGCAACAATTTTATTTATAACATTTTTTGTTACAATTACCTCATGGAGCCAGCAAGTACCGCCGCCGCCTGAAAGAACTCCTCCTCCAGGTCTTCCTATAGATTCTGATCTAGTTTATTTAATTTTGTTGGGGATTTTATTGGGTTTGTTTTTTTTATTTAGAACAAAAAGAGCTTAATTCATTACATCAGGAAGCGTTTTAAGTACTTTCCCACAACATCAAATTCTAAATTTACAACATCTCCCTCTTTTATTTTATTAAAATTAGTATGCGCATACGTATAAGGGATAATGGCAACTGAAAAACTATCTCTTTCAGAATTTACAACTGTTAAACTTACCCCGTTAACTGTTATAGATCCTTTCTCTATGGTAACATTCCCTTTATTTGCATCATAAGAAAATGTGAAATACCAGCTACCAGCCTCTTCTTTTACAGAAGTACAGACCCCTGTTTGGTCCACATGACCTTGAACCAAATGACCATCCAGCCTGTCGCCAAGCTTCATTGCCCGTTCTAAATTAACAGCAGAACCCACTTTCAGACTCCCTATGTTTGATTTCTCCAAGGTTTCTTTTATGGCTGTTACTTCATAAATTTTTCCGTTAATTGCAACTACAGTTAGACAAACACCGTTGTGGGAAACGCTTTGATCGATTTTTAGTTCGTGTGTAATAGTACTTTCTATGGATATTTGCAGATTTGTCCCCATTAGAGAAAGGTTTGTTATTTTGCCAATATCTTCTATAATACCTGTAAACATATTCCGTAAAAAGAATTAAATTTGTACTTTAATAAGCGAGTGTAAATTTAAGACAATTCACAGGGTTTACCTAAATAAATGGTTAACGAAAACCCATTAAAAATTCTCAATGAATAAACATGAAAACATAATTGTTGGAATTTCAATAGGAGATCTTAACGGTATAGGGAGTGAAGTGGTTTTAAAAACATTTGAAGACTCCAGAATGCTGGAGTTTTGCACACCTGTAATTTTTGCCTCTGTAAAATCCCTATCCTTTGTAAAAAAGGCATTAGGAATGGAAATTAATTTTCAGGGCATTGATCATATAAACCAGGTTATTCCCGGCAAAATTAATGTACTGAACATCTGGAAAGAATCCATAGACATACAATTTGGGGAAGAAGATCCAGTAATGGGTGCATTTGCGATAAAATCCTTGGAAGCTGCTGTAAAAGCTTTAAAGGAAAAAAGAGTGGATGTTTTAGTTACTGCCCCCATAAATAAACACAATATACATTCAGAAACTTTTAAATTTCCCGGGCATACAGATTATTTGGCACAGGAATTAGAAGGAGAAAGTTTAATGTTCATGGTAACAGAAAAACTTAAAGTGGGCTTGTTAACAGATCATTTGGCAATAAAAGACATTGCAAAGCACATCACTAAACAACGCATCGAAAAAAAGATTGATATTATATGTAATGCTTTGAAGCAAGATTTTGGCATTACCGTTCCCAAAATTGCAGTACTGGGCATAAACCCACATACCGGCGATAATGGTATAATTGGCGATGAAGACGATAAAATAATGCGGCCCACTTTAGAGAAAATAAACAAGTCCTCCGGAAAAATAGTGTATGGGCCTTATGCAGCAGACAGCTTTTTTGGCTCCGGGAATTATAAAAATTTTGATGCAATAGTGGCTGCATATCATGACCAAGGGTTAATTCCTTTTAAAACGTTATCTTTTGGCACCGGTGTTAACTATACTGCGGGACTAAACAGGGTGAGAACCTCTCCTGATCACGGTACTGCTTATGATATTGCAGGGAAAAATATAGCAGATTTCACCTCTTTTAAAGAGGCGGTTTTTACAGCAATCGCTATTTTTAAAAAGCGAAAAGAATATGAACAAATCACTGAAAACGTCCTGCCGGTAACCATTAAAAAGTTATCCACAAAAAAGAGTTGATAAATTAGTTATCCATAAAAATATTTTTTTATCTTTGCACCCGCTTTAACCGTAAGGTAAGGGCAATAATACGATTGATAATGAAGCATATGAAAGAGTTTACAATCCCATTTGTAGGATTGAAGCAAGGTGAGCATCATTTTGAGTTTAAAATAGATACCAAGTTCTTTACCCATTTTGAGTATGAAGAGTTTCATAGTGTAGATGTTCTTGCAAAGGCGTTACTTGTCAAGAAATCTAATTCGTTGGAATTTGTTTTCGAAATAGATGGCTTTGTCAATGTAAGCTGTGACGTGACCAATGAGCCTTATGATCAAAAGCTTACCGGAAAACATGTATTAGTAGTGAATTTTGGTCAGGAATACAACGATGAAGATGATTCTTTATTAACTATTCCACATAATAGTCACGAGATTAACATAGCGCAGTACATTTATGAACTTATTGTTTTGTCTTTACCGGCAAAATTGGTTCATCCGGGCATAGAAGACGGAACATTAGACTCAGAAATATTAAAAAAGCTGGAAGAATTAACACCTAAGCATATTGAAGATAAATCTTCAGAAGAAAAGACAGACCCTCGTTGGGAAGAATTAAAAAAACTATTAACGGATAAATAATATTAAGCAATGGCACATCCTAAGAGAAAAACCTCGAAGACCAGAAGAGACAAGAGAAGAACACATTATAAAGCAACTGTTCCTCAAATTGCAACCGATCCTACTACAGGAGAGGCACATTTATACCACAGGGCGCATTGGCATGAAGGTAAACTCTACTACAGAGGTCAAATTGTAATTGACGCTGTTGAAGAAGTTGAAGCATAAGAAATTTCTAATAGAAAAATAGAACTCTCGCATCTCTGTGAGAGTTTTTTTGTTTTTCTAAAATTCAAAAACACCTTAATTTTGCATCGAATTTTGATTAAAAAGTTGTAATTTCATCGAATTATACTCGTTTTTTAATCATTTTTAGAAAAACTAATATATTATTATGAGCAAAATCACAGCTGCCATTACCGCTGTAGGCGCTTACGTTCCTGATTTTGTATTGACCAATAAAATGCTGGAAAGCATGGTAGATACAAATGACGAGTGGATTACTTCTAGAACAGGTATAAAAGAGAGACGTATATTAAAAGACAAGGACAAGGGAACCTCTTTCCTTGCCATTCAGGCAGCAAAAGATTTACTACAAAAAAGAAATCTGGATCCTTCAGAAATCGATATGGTTATTATGGCCACTGCAACCCCGGATATGCCGGTTGCAATAACTTCAGCTTATGTGGCAACAGAAATAGGAGCAGTAAATGCATTTTCTTATGATTTGGTTGCTGCTTGCTCCAGTTTCCTTTTCGGAATGTCTACCGCAGCAAAATATATTGAGTCCGGCAGATACAAGAAAGTTCTATTAATAGGAGCTGATAAAATGTCCTCAATTATTGATTATACTGACAGAACGACATGTATTATTTTTGGTGATGGAGGAGGGGCAGTTCTATTTGAGCCTAACCTCGAGGGATATGGCCTTCAAGATGAATTTTTAAGGACAGACGGCATTGGGAGGCAATCCTTAAAAATTGAAGCCGGTGGTTCATTGCTACCACCTTCTTTGGAGACGGTTACCAATAAGCAGCATTTTGTATATCAAGACGGGCAAACTGTTTTTAAATTTGCCGTTTCTAATATGGCAGATGTAAGTGAAAAAATAATGGTGCGAAACAACCTCAATAACGATACCGTAAACTGGTTAGTGCCACATCAAGCAAACAAACGTATAGTTGATGCTACAGCAAGAAGAATGAAACTTGACGATGCAAAAGTCATGATGAATATTCAACGTTATGGAAACACCACATCAGCAACTTTACCATTATTACTTAACGATTATGAAAAACAACTAAAAAAAGGAGATAATCTTATATTTGCCTCTTTTGGCGGCGGATTTACCTGGGGCTCTATTTACCTCAAATGGGCATATGATAATTAACAATGAAAATCAACAAAACTACTAAATTTGATATTATGGATATTAAAGAAATTCAAAACCTAATTAAGTTTGTCGCTAAATCTGGAGCAAGCGAGGTTAAGCTGGAAATGGGAGATATTAAAATCACCATAAAGACAGGTGGAGGAGAATACCACAAAGGGGAAATTGTCTATATGCAACAGCAGCCCATGAATGCCCCACAACAACAACAACAAGCGCCTCAGCAGACTACACAAAGCCCACCACAACAGGTTAGTGAAGTTAAAGCGGAAAGCGAAGAATCAAAATTCATTGTTATCAAATCCCCTATTATTGGAACCTTTTACAGAAAATCGTCTCCAGATAAACCTTCTTTTGTGGAAGTAGGCAGTACTATTAAAGTTGGGGATCCGCTTTGTGTTATTGAGGCAATGAAGTTATTTAATGAAATAGAAAGTGAAATATCCGGAAAAATAGTAAGAGTATTAGTGGATGACTCTTCCCCCGTAGAATTTGATCAACCTTTATTTCTGGTAGACCCATCTTAACTTTAAAATAATTGTCCTGTTTTCGAGCAATCGAAAGGATTAATCTTTAACTGACTACACTATGTTTAAAAAGATTCTTATCGCAAATAGAGGCGAGATTGCCCTGCGAATTATTAGAACCTGTAAGGAAATGGGGATAAAAACAGTTGCTGTTTACTCTACCGCAGATGCTGAAAGCCTGCATGTTAGATTTGCAGATGAAGCAGTTTGTATAGGACCTCCACCTAGTAATTTATCGTATTTAAAAATATCCAACATAATTGCCGCAGCAGAAATAACCAATGCAGATGCTATACACCCCGGATACGGGTTTCTGGCAGAAAACTCTAAGTTCTCTGCAATTTGTAAAGATCATGGTATAAAATTTATAGGCGCTTCCCCAGACATGATAGATAAAATGGGAGACAAAGCATCTGCAAGGGCAACAATGCTCGCCGCAGGAGTTCCTTGTATCCCCGGTTCTGCAGGAATATTAAAAGACTTTGCGGAAGCAGAAAAAACTGCCGATGACATGGGATATCCTGTTATGCTAAAAGCAACAGCCGGAGGTGGAGGAAAAGGCATGAGAGCTGTTCTAAAAAAAGAAAAACTTAAAGAAGCGTGGGATTCTGCAAGACAAGAAGCCGGAGCTGCTTTTGGGAATGACGGTATGTATATGGAAAAGCTCATTCAGGAACCAAGACATATAGAAATACAAATAGTAGGCGATTCCACCGGAAGGGCCTGTCATCTTTCTGAAAGAGATTGTTCTATCCAAAGAAGACACCAGAAACTCACAGAAGAAACTCCATCACCATTTATGACGGCAAAACTTCGTAAAGCAATGGGGGAGGCGGCTATAAAAGCAGCTGAATCCATTAATTATGAAGGAGCAGGAACCATAGAATTCTTGGTAGATAAAGACAGAAATTTCTACTTTATGGAAATGAACACCAGAATTCAAGTAGAGCATCCAATAACCGAGCAAGTAATTGATTTTGACTTAATTAGAGAGCAAATTTTAGTAGCAGCAGGTGTGCCAATTTCCGGGAAAAATTATTTACCTAATTTACATTCCATCGAGTGTAGGATTAATGCGGAAGATCCTTATAATGATTTTAGACCTTCCCCAGGGAAAATCACTGTATTACACGCTCCCGGCGGTCACGGTGTCCGTCTGGACACGCACGTTTATGCAGGGTACAGTATTCCGCCCAATTATGATTCCATGATTGCAAAGTTGATTACTACTGCACAAAGCAGGGAAGAAGCAATCAATAAAATGAAGCGGGCTTTAGATGAGTTTGTTATTGAAGGTGTCAAAACTACCATTCCGTTTCACAGACAATTAATGGATCATCCTGATTATTTATCAGGAAACTACACCACAAAATTCATGGAGACTTTTCAAATGGAAGAGCCCGAGGAAGAAGAATAAATAGTTAAGCTCCTGAAAAATGGAGCTTTTTTTAGCAATGAACTTAAGTTATTGGGAACATAAAACGTGGTTTAAAGACATCGATTTCACTATTATAGGTAGTGGGATTGTAGGTTTAAACTGCGCTTTGGCTTTACGGGATAAATATCCAAAAAGTAAAATCCTAATTTTGGAAAAAGGGATTTTACCTAGTGGAGCAAGTACTAAAAATGCCGGATTTGCCTGTTATGGCAGTTTATCAGAAATCCTGAAGGATCTGGAGCATCAGAAAGAAGAAGAGGTTTTTGCTTTAGTGAAAAAACGGGTGGAAGGCATTCAATTTTTGAGAAATTCACTAGGAGATAAAGCCATCGACTATCAGCAATATGGAGGCTATGAATTGTTTACTGAAAACAATGGGGAATTTTCTGAAGCGTGTTTTTCAAACAGAATAAAAATAAATGCATTTTTAAAACCCATATTTAAGAAAGATACTTTTACTGTAGTGGAAAACCCATTCCATTTTAAAAAGATTGACAACCATCTCCTATTTTGTCCATTTGAAGGGCAAATAGACACAGGAAAAATGATGCATGCCCTTTTAAAAAAGGCAAATAAAAAGAATATTTTCATTTTAAATAATACCACTTTAACTAAATATTCTGACAATAAAAATGAGGTTTCCCTTCTATTGAACGATCAATTTGAAATGAAAACAAAAAAATTGTTCATTGCAACAAATGGTTTTGCAAGACAACTCTTTAAAGAAGATGTACAGCCGGCAAGAGCACAGGTACTCATTACCAAACCCATAAAAAATCTTAAAATAAAAGGCACCTTTCATATAGATGAAGGATTCTATTACTTCCGAAACATCGATGATCGAATTTTGTTTGGTGGTGGAAGAAATTTAGATTTTAATACAGAAAACACAACAGAGTTGGGACTCACAAATTTAATCCAGCAAAAATTAGAAACCCTACTTAAAGATAGTATTTTACCGGAAATACCTTTTGAAATTGAACACAGATGGAGTGGCATTATGGGTATAGGAAATACTAAAATCCCAATAGTAAAGCCACTTTCTGAAAATGTGTATTGTGGCGTGAGACTTGGTGGAATGGGCGTCGCAATAGGAAGTGTTGTAGGAGTTGAATTATCAAACCTTGCATAATCAATGTTTTTTTAGTGTCGAAATTATTAGAAATCACCAAAATTCACTTATATTGCGTCTTCAAATCACTAGAAATCAACACCTATGATGAAGACAAAATACCCCATATTGTTTTTCATGATTATTTTAATTGTTTCCTGTTCCTCAGATGAGGGTAACGACTACGTGCCTTTGCCTATAGTTGCGAACAGCGATGCTGCTCAGGTTTTTCAAAATCAGTTTGTAGAAATAGATGTATTATCCAATGACGAGAACATTCCTACAAACGGAATATTGACAGTAAGCACACCTGCAAATGGGTCTGTTGAGGTACTAGACGCAAACAATACACCTAACAATCCAAGTGATGATATTATTTTATATACCCCTAACGATACATTTTTAGGGGAAGTAGCTTTTGAATATACCATTTGTGATAATCTCTCTAATTGTGCTACAGAAACTGTTACCGTTACGGTTATGGATCCATCCCCTGTAAATATTAACCTCAATCAAGTACCTTATCCCACTCTTTCTGAATATAACTTTTATGAAGGGAATATGGCTAACTTACAGCCTGTGTTTGGGGTACTACCTTATGAATTGATCACACCGCTCTTTACAGACTATGCACTAAAGAAAAGATTTGTATGGATGCCAAACGGTCAAAAAGCTACATATACATCAGACTCAGAAATATTTAATTTTCCTACGGGCACAGTTCTCATAAAAAACTTTTACTATAATAATGTCCTTCCTAATAATACCACAAGAATTATAGAAACCAGATTATTGATAAAAAAGGCAAATGAATGGATTTTTGCCGAATATATATGGAATGAAGCCCAAACGGAAGCCACATTAGACGTGAGTGGTAATGGAGGATTTTTGGAAATAGAATGGCTACAAAATGGAGAACCTAAAAGCGTTAACTATCGTATTCCATCTCAATTTGAATGTCTAACGTGTCATAAACAACAAGTGAATGCCATTCCTATTGGCCCAAAACCACAAAATATCAATTCTATTTTTAATTATGAGGATGGTAGTCAAAATCAACTATCAAAGTGGGAATCCATGGGGTACTTAAATAGTAATTACCCATCATCTATACAAAGCATCGTTAACTGGGAAGATACATCTCAGCCTTTAGAATTGCGCGTGAGGTCTTATTTTGATGTAAATTGTGCGCACTGCCATATGGATTTAGGGCATTGTGATTATCGACCCATCCGGCTTGCTTTTAATGAATCATCAGACCCAACAAATCTTGGCGTTTGCGTTGAGCCTGAAGATGACATCACCCCATTTTTAAATGGTGAGATGCCCACACATATTGTATTTCCGGGGGACATACAAAAATCTGTGATGTATTTTCGATTGAATACGCAAGAAGAAAACATTAAAATGCCACTTATAGGAAGATCTTTAATTCATGAAGAGGGCGTTGAACTGCTTGTAAACTGGATTAACTCCCTGCAATCTAGTTGCGAATAAATTAGTATTAACAATTAAATATACCATAAAAATGAAAAAAATTACTCTTGCTGTTTTTTGTCTTTTCATAGTAAATCAAATCACAGCGCAAATAAGTTTTACCCAAGCCAATATTGCTACAACAGGACAATATAGCCTCAGTGCAGTAGATATGAATGGCGACTATTTAGACGATATTGTTTCTGTAAGTACAAACTCGATTAACATTCATTTTCAGAATGAAGATGGCACTTTTACAAGCCAAGATTTTCCGACAACAAGTGCAAATTATTTACCCACGTGGAGTATTGCAGCCGGAGATTTGACTGGAAATGGATATAACGATTTGCTTTATGGAGGAGGCAATGGGGTTACTTTTATGATTGCAAATGAAGACGGAACAGCATATACAGAAATTTCCGGTCCTGAATATGTTTTTTCACAACGATCTAATTTTGTAGATATAAACAATGATGGTCATCTTGATGCTTTTGTTTGTCACGACGTTGCTCCAAATGTATATTACATTAATGATGGGGAAGGAAATCTAACCTTTAATCAAGGAGGCATAGGCGATTATCCTTCCGGGGGCAATTATGGCTCTGTTTGGGTGGATTATAATAACGATGGTCTAGTGGATATGTTCATGGCAAAATGTGGTGGAGAACCCGCAAGAAGAACCAACCAGCTTTTTAGAAATAATGGCGATGGTACATTCACCGATGTTGCTGATGAAGCAGGGCTTGCAGATTTAATACAAACATGGTCTGCAGCAGTGGGGGATTTCGACAACGATGGTCATATGGATATGCTAGTAGGAGCTAGTTCATTTTCAGACGGTGGACACAAACTTATGCGTAATAATGGTGATGGCACATTTACCGATGTTACTGCGGGATCAGGTTTTGATGTTTTTGGAGGAACGAGTATAGAACATGCCACCTATGATTTTAATAACGACGGGTATTTAGATATTTTTGGAAACTCAAGCACCATGTTCTTAAACAATGGAGATTTTACTTTTACGCCATATGTGGTTCCTTTTTCTGGAGCTGCAATAGCAGATTTAAATAATGATGGGTTTTTAGACGCCTTTAGAGGGAATGAAATTTCCTATAATGTTGGAAATAACAATAACTGGATTGTTCTAAACACACAAGGTGTAGAGAGCAATAGAAATGGTATTGGCGCTAGAGTAGAAATTTATTCTAATCTTGGTACTCAAATAAGAGACATAAGAAGCGGGGAAGGGTTTAAATATATGAGTACTTTAAATACACACTTCGGAATAGGAACAGACACTGAAATTGATCAAATAATAATAAGATGGCCCTCTGGAATCGTTGATCTTATTGAAAATCCGGATATCAATACAGTTCATTTAATAATTGAAGGACAAAATGTTTTAGGAACAGAAGATCAAGTTCTGGCTCCTATAACTTTATATCCAAACCCTGCCAACGACCAATTAAATATAAAGTACAATGCACCCCTTGCGGGAAGTGTTGCTTCGGTTTATGATGTTTCCGGTAGAGCTATTCTTACTCAAACTTTAAAGGAAAACGCACTAAATATTTCTAACCTTACTACAGGGACATATTTTTTAAATCTTAACGTAGAAGGGAAATCCATTACCCTTCGCTTCATTAAAAAATAACATAATAGAATATTATAGATAAAAACCCTTTGAGATTTATCAAAGGGTTTTTTGTAGTATTAATGTGATTGTCAGTTATTTTTTTGAAAGTTCCTTGAAGCCCATATTATAAAGCGTGAATGCAAATATATCTGCATTAAAATCAATAGTTTTAGAAATAGGAGCGCCAGCACCGTGACCTGCATCCACTTCGATACGGATTAATTTTGGGCTTTTGCCATTATCTTTAGCTTGCAATTCTGCTGCATATTTGAAAGAGTGTGCCGGTACAACTCGATCATCGTGGTCTCCGGTTGTTACCATAATCGCCGGATAATTGACACCTTCTTTTACATTATGAACTGGTGAATATCCTTTTAAGTAGCTATACATCTCTTCACTTTCTTCAGAGGTTCCATAATCATAAGCCCATCCTGCCCCGGAAGTAAAAGTGTGGTATCTAAGCATATCCATAACACCCACTTGTGGAATTGCAACCCTAAACAATTCAGGGCGTTGATTTACTACTGCACCAACTAATAAACCACCATTAGAAGCTCCTCTAACTGCTAAATAATCACCAGAGGTATATTTTTTGTCAATTAAATATTCTGCAGCTGCAATAAAATCATCAAAAACGTTTTGTTTGTTTAATTTAATTCCGCCATCGTGCCATTTTCTTCCATATTCACCACCACCACGAATATTGGGAACAGCATAAACACCACCTTGTTCCATCCATACAGCATTAGTTACAGAAAAGCTCGGGGTTAAACTAATATTAAAACCGCCATAGCCATAGAGTATTGTTGGGTTTTTCCCATCAAGAGTTAACCCTTTTTTATGTGTGATAATCATAGGTATTTTTGTGCCGTCTTTTGAGGTATAAAACACCTGATTGGACTCAAAGTCATTTGGGTTATAGTCAATTTCCGGTTTCCAGAATACCTCTGAACCACCACTTTTTTTGTCTAATTTATATATAGTTCCGGGTGTGTTGTAATTAGAGAAGGAATAATAGATTTCATTTGCCTCTTTTTTACCACGAAAACCTCCCGCACTTCCAACACCGGGAAGTTTGATTTCCCGAATCTGATTCCCTTGATAATCATATTGATATACTTTAGAAACAGCATCTACCATGTAGCTAGCGTAAAAACTTCCACCACCTTTAGAAGGGCTTAAAACATTTTCTGTTTCCGGAATAAAATCTACCCAGTTGTTTTTGCCTGGGGAGCTTGCGTTAACAGTTACAATGCGTTGGTTAGGGGCATCTAAGTTGGTAACAATAAATAGTTTTTCCCCTTCATTTTCAAGCACGTAAGTGTCATTATCAAAGCCTGTAGTAACGGGGACAATTTTGTTGTCGCCTTTTTCCAGATCCATTAAATATAGTTCATTCCCACTTGTAGAAACAGATCTTGAAATCATTAGAAAGCGGTTATCTTCTGTAACACTTCCGCCAACATATCTCCCTTTTTGAGACTCCGCAGCTCCAAAAACAACTTGATCTTTTTGCTGGGCTTCCCCAACTTTATGGTAGTATAATTTATGCTCGTTGGTCATCGCAGAAAGTTGACTTCCAGTAGGCTTATCGTAGGTAGAGTAATAGAACCCTTCGTCGCCTTTCCATGAAAGTCCGGTGAATTTTAAATCTACCAAAGAATCTCCTATGATTTCTTTGGTTTCCACGTCCATCACAATAACTTTTCTCCAGTCACTGCCTCCTTCTGAGATAGAGTATGCTACTAATTTTCCACTTTTAGAGAAACTTAAATCATCTAATGAGGTTGTTCCGTCTTTTGAAAAAGCATTCGGATCTAGGAAAATTTCTTCAGAATCCCCCTTTTTCTTATAAACAACATAATGATTTTGCAAACCATCATTTTTGTAGTAATATGTATTTTCACCTTCTATAAATGGGGCGCTTATTTTTTCGTAATTCCAAAGTTCAGAAAGGCGATTTTTCAAATCCTCGCGATATGGAATTTGATTTAAGTAACCAAAGGTCACTTCATTTTGTGCTTTTACCCAAGCTCCGGTTTCTTCAGAGCGATCGTCTTCCAGCCAACGGTAAGGATCTTTTAATTCCATACCAAAATAATTATCAAGGGTGTCTACTTGCTTTGTTTCCGGATAGTTCAATACAATAGCGGTTTCTTTTTCAGTCTCTTTGCATCCCAAAAAAAATGTGGAAGCGAGTACAACGATTAATATGTTTTTCATTTGTAGAAATTTAATTACTACAAATTTAAGAAAAAGAATACTTTAATTTAATGAAATAAAGGAGTATATCTGGGCCAGTACTTATATATTAAAATTATATTGATAACAGCGACTAAAAGAGCGCCTGCAATGCTTGGAATATCCAAGAACAAATGATAGAGGACAATGTTGACAGAAATAGGAACCAAAACCAGAAGGGCAAATGCAACCCATTTGTTAAAGAGAAGAAGCAAACCAACTAGGATTTCAATAACACCCACAGCTTGCAACACATACCCTGTTGCTCTTAATGAACCCATAAATTCTGACGCATGCTCGGGGAGTTCTGGCATAGGCATAAAAAGTATGAATTTGTTCAATCCAAAAACTAGTAAAATTAAAGCTAATAAAAAACGAAGAATTTTAGTAAATGTCGAGTTCATAAGATAGGTTGTTTATGGTTAGTTACTTTTTGAGAGCTTCAAAAGGCAATTAAAGATAAAAAAACCATTGGATATAAACAACTTGTCTTTTTTAGAGTGCTACTTTTTCTGCAAAATATTTTGAGATACCAGATATTCTGCAATTTGAATTGCGTTAGTAGCGGCCCCTTTTCTAAGGTTGTCGCTTACTATCCACATGTTTAAAGTATTTGGCTGGGATTCATCTCTTCTTATTCTACCCACAAAAACATCATCTTTACCTTTGGCATATATAGGCATTGGATATGTAGAAACATCGGGATTGTCCTGAACAACTACTCCTGATGTTTGCTGAAGTATATTCCTAATATCTGAAACTGAGAAATCATTGTGAAATTGGACGTTTACTGACTCACTATGGCCACCAACTACAGGAATCCTTATAGCGGTTGCGGTAACTGCAATTGTTTTATCATTGAGAATTTTTTGAGTTTCCCTCACCAGTTTCATTTCTTCTTTGGTATAGCCGTTTTCTTCAAAAGAATCACATTGTGGTATGGCATTTTGATGTATGGGATAAGGATAAGCCATTTCTCCTTTGGTATTGTTGTATTCATTTTCCAGTTGCTGAACTGCTTTCACTCCTGTACCGGTAATGGACTGGTAAGTAGAAATTACGACTCTTTTAATACCATAAGTTTCATGCAAAGGCGCAAGAGTCATCACAAGTTGTATTGTGGAACAATTAGGGTTTGCAATTATTTTATCGGATGCATTTAAAGAAGATGCATTAATTTCAGGGACGATTAGCTTTTTAGTGGGATCCATTCGCCAAGCAGATGAATTGTCAATTACAGTAGTGCCTGCTGCTGCAAATTTTGGAGCCCACTCCAGGGAAGTTTCCCCGCCGGCAGAAAATAAAGCAATATCAGGTTTCGCGGTTACAGCATCTGCTAAACTTATTACGGAATGTTCCTTGCCGTTAAATGGTATTTTCTTTCCCACCGATTTTTCAGAAGCTACTAAAAGTAATTCTGAAATAGGAAAACTGCGTTCCTTTAAAATCTGAAGCATTACTTCACCTACCATGCCTGTTGCGCCTACTACTGCTATTCTCATAAAATCTTAATACATCTATAAATAAATACTCTCTTCAACAAAGATGCAAAGTTAAAAAGAACCCCACTTAAAATGGTTAAATTTTAAATAAAAAAAACCACTCCGTTTGGCGAAGTGGCTTTAGGTTAGAATATGTAATGAGCGGCATTATTTCTTTAGTAAGTCTCTTATTTCTACCAGCAATTCTTCTTGTGTAGGACCTTTTGGCGCTGCAGGTTCTTCTTTTTTCTTTCTCTTGGTTTTGTTGTAAGCTTTGACAATCATAAATAGAACAAACCCCACAATTACCAAGTTGATAAGCGTGTTAATCCAAGCGCCATACCGAATGGCGTTTTCAGGAGCTATGACGCTGCCATCTGTAGCAATAACTTCATCTGTAAGAACTATGCGCATATCTGCAAAAGCCATTCCACCGGCAAAATGACCCACTATGGGCATCATTATGTCAGTTACAAATCCGTTAACCACAAGGCCAACAGCCCCGGCTAAAATTACAGCAACAGCGAGATCAATCACATTGCCGGTCATAATAAAATTCCTAAATTCTTTTATCATGCGTGAGGGGTTTAAGGGTTAGCTATGTTTGAAATTAATAATAAAAAATAAAACAGAAAAACTAATCTATAAATATTCGTTTTACACGGGAAGAAATTGCGGTAATAATCTCATAAGAAATGGAGTTTATAGTAGAAGCAAAATCTTCAGCAGTTGTATTTTCATCAAAAATAATTACTTCATCGCCTTCTTCACAAGCAATTCCAGTAATATCCACCATCAACATATCCATACAAATATTCCCTATCATTGGTGCTTTTTGTCCATGTATCGTCACAAATCCTTTTCCTTTGCCATAGCCCCGGTGAATGCCGTCTGCATGTCCTAAAGGTAAAGTCGCTGTTTTAGAATCTTTTTCAGCTATAAAGCCAAAATTATAACCAACACTTTCCCCTTTTTTGATGTAATGTATTTGTGAAACAATGGTTTTTAATGTTGCTACAGGACGCAAATTATTGTTTTCTTCTTTGCTATTTCCAAAACCATAAAGACCAATTCCGCTGCGCACCATGTCAAATTGCGCTTTAGGAAAATTTAATATTCCCGAGGTATTCAGCGTGTGCCTCATCGGCACGTAACCTAATTTTTCAATAAGCGTTTCAGAAGCTGAGGTGAAATCATGGATTTGTTTTTCTGTAAATGATTTGTTTGGGATATCCTCACTTGCCGCAAGATGCGAAAAAATGGAAGTTACTTTTAGTGCTTTGGTTTTTGCTAGTGCTTCGGCGATATAATTCACTTTTTCCACCTCAAACCCAACGCGGTTCATCCCGGTATTTATCTTTATATGTATAGGGTAGCTTTCTAATTTTTCTGCTTCCGCGAAAGCGATAAAGCGATCCAGCATCAAAGGGGAATATATACTGGGTTCCAGACAGTGCTCTACAATAGCCCCAAAGTTTACGGTTTGTGGATGCAATACAAGTATTGGGGTTTTAATGGCGTTGTTTCTCAATACCGTCCCTTCAGAAGTATAAGCAACAGCAAAATAATCTATGCTTAATTCTTCCAGCTTTTTTGCAACACCCACGCTTTCACTTCCATATGCTGCGGCTTTGACTACCGCCATCAGTTTAGTGCCACTCTTTAATTTAGAAGTAATGTACTTAAAATTATGTGCAAGGGCATTCAGGTTGATTTCCAAAGTGGTTTCTGTGGCTTTGGGCATATTTTATGAGGTCTTTTTGGGTTTAATTTGCTCGGGATCGTTCACTTTTATTTTTTTTACTTTCTCATTAAGCATAGCTTTATAATATGCTGCACGGCTCAATGGTTCATATTCCTCAGTTTCCCCCAGCATAACCAGGTTATCATTTGGGGTTTTCCGAAAGCTGTATTGTGCCAGATTTCCGGTTCTCGTGCAAACTGCATGCACTTTGGTCACATATTCAGCAGTAGCCATTAATGCGGGCATAGGACCAAAGGGATTTCCTTTAAAATCCATATCCAGCCCTGCAACGATTACACGCACGCCTCTGTTTGCGAGGTCGTTGCACACTTTTATAATTTCGTCATCAAAAAATTGTGCTTCATCAATACCCACCACATCACAATTATCTGCAAGAATGGGGATATTTGCAGCAGCAGGAACAGGGGTGGATCGTATTTCATTACTGTCGTGAGAAACAACCATTTGGTCATCATAACGCTTGTCAATTGCAGGTTTAAAGATTTCTACACGTTGCTTTGCAAACTGCGCGCGTTTTAATCTGCGAATCAACTCTTCTGTCTTCCCGGAAAACATAGAACCGCAAATAACTTCAATCCATCCAAATTGCTCTTTCTGATTTACTGTATTTTCGAGAAACATTTTGTATTTTTCAGTGCGAAAACTAATTTTATAATCGTTATATTAATATCGAGCAACAAACTCTGAAAAAATAAACAAAGTTTGCTTTTTCAGATTCTTTACACAAGCGTAAATTTATGAAAAACAAAAGTTGCTACACAATTAAAATGTTAAAGTTATGAAGAAGAACCTTGAAGAGAAATTAAAGCATTTAGCAAAAGAAATTTTAGAGAACAAAAGTTCATTAGACTATGAAAAACTGCGGGAAAATACTTTGTCCCTGTATGAACAGTTGATTATTGTGGCTCATGAAGAAAAAAACAAGGCTGTTAAGCAGGAAGAAGCTCCATTAGAAGCGATGGATTCTAAAACCTTTGAGCAGCTTACACGTATTGAAGATCCTGTTCCAGTTGAAACTAACGACAATAAGGAAAACCTCGCTGAGCCGTTAATTGAAAAAATTAAAGACATAGTGGCACAAATGCCGGAAGAAACACAAGAAATTGATAAAATTCTGGAAGAAGTGATTCCGTCAAAAAGAGTGAGTAGTAAGGAATTAGAAGATTTTGCGGTACATTATCAACAAATGCCCACTTTTGAAAGAAAAGAAAATATAGATTCCCTCCCTAAATCCGGGAAACCAAAAGTTCCTGAGAACAATAATAGCACAAAGCTAGTTAAAGATCCCAGCAGGCCAAAATCTTTAAATGACAAATTAAATAGTGGACTGACAATTGGATTAAATGACCGTCTTGCTTTTATAAAACATCTTTTTAATGGGAATAGTGAGGAGTATCATCGTGTTGTTTCTCAATTAATTACCATGAACAGTGCAGAAGAAACCACTTATTTTCTGGAAAATATGGTTAAACCTGACTATAATAATTGGAACGGTAAAGAGATTTATGCAGACCGGTTTATGAGCATTGTGGAAAAAAGTTTTAGTTAGTCAACAAATCTATTTATTAAATTAGTTTACTTTTTCAAAAGTAAAAGAGAAATTGAAAAGTTTTGAGAGCGATCTAACTCCTATTTTCTCTGATTAACAACCTAAACTTATGGGAAAACTGTATTTGGTGCCTACACCAATTGGTAATTTAGAAGACATCACTTTGCGTGCGATAAGAATATTAAAAGAAGCAGATGTCATTTTAGCAGAAGATACCCGCACCAGCGGAAAGCTCTTAAAACATTATGAAATAGGTACTCCTATGCATTCCCATCACATGCATAATGAGCACAAAACGGTAGAAAATATTGTAAAACGTATTCAGGGAGGAGATACAATTGCTTTGATAACAGATGCAGGAACACCTGCAATCAGCGATCCTGGTTTTCTTTTAACCCGTGCCTGTGTAGCGGCAGGAGTAGAAGTAGATTGTTTGCCTGGAGCAACAGCATTTGTTCCCGCATTAGTTAATAGTGGCTTGCCCAATGATAAATTTGTTTTTGAAGGTTTTTTGCCGGTTAAAAAAGGACGTCAATCGCGATTACTGATTTTGGCAGAAGAAACCAGGACCATGATTTTTTATGAATCCCCCCATAAATTATTAAAATCGTTAGTCCAGTTTGTGGAGTTTTTTGGGGAAGACAGGATTATTTCTGTTTCCAGGGAAATAACTAAAATGCATGAAGAAACCATTCGCGGAAGCATAAAAGAGGTTTTGGATTATTACACCGGAAAACCACCTAAAGGGGAGATTGTGATTGTGGTTGCCGGGAAGTAATTAATTAAACAAGTTTTCCATTTAGGAAGATTTTTTTCTTTTTCTCCACGCCCGCCTTGGCGGATTAAATGAAAAAAATCCTCGTTCATCCGCCTTTGGCAGATAAAGGGTAAAAAAACGAGGATTTTTCTTTTCATAATTTATTTAAAATGTAAGTATATGGATTCAGCTAAACATGCTTTCCTTTTTCCCATCCGTGCTTTCCAAGGTATTTTTCCCCACTTTCCACAGCGCCCTCCTCTATATTTGTTGCCATGGAGTCGTTCCAGCGGTTGAGATAGCCAAATAATGAAATTACCCCAAGCATTTCCACGATTTCACCTTCATTCCAATGCGCATATAATCTAGATTTTAGGGCTTCATCAACAGCATTAGGAAGTTGTGAAGCGGCCAGAGAGAAGTCTAGCGCTACTCGTTCAGCCTCTGAAAATGCCGAATGCGTGCGATACTCCCAAATGTTGTCCAATTGTTCCTGGTCAGCGCCATACCGCTCTGCAGCCCTTATTGCATGCGCCTGGCAATACCGACAGCCTGAGGCGTTGCTGCTCACCCACGCAATCATTCGTTTTAAGGAAGAAGTGACCCTGCCATCATTGACCATCACAGCTTTATTGAGGTTAATAAATGCTTTTGAAATTGCTGGTCTATGTTGCATAGTTAAAACAGAATTGGGACAAAATCCTAGCGTTTCATTGAAAAATGCGGCAAGTTCGCGCGTTTCTTTATCATGATCGGGTGAAAGAGGAGTTACTAATGGCATATTTGAAGTGTTTAATTTGTATTTTTGATACCACAAGAAACAAAATAATTTGATATGAGCCACACAGTAATTACCAGTTGGAAAAAAGACTTACTTTTTGAATCTGATAATCCATCAGGGCATTCCATTTTGATGGATACTTCCTTTGAAAATGGGGGTACTAATAAAGGGTTATCCCCAAAAGCAATGATGCTTTCTTCGTTGGCAGGCTGTTCTGGGCTGGATGTGGTTTCCGTTCTCAATAAAATGAAAGTGGAGGTAAAAGATTTTAAAATCATCACCACCGGCAAACTCACCGAAGAACATCCCAAATATTACCATTCCGTACTTGTGACCTATCAGTTTTTTGGACAGAACCTTCCTCAGGAGAAAATCATAAAAGCCGTGGGTCTTTCCGTGGAAAAATATTGTGGCGTAATGGAAATGTTCCGAAGGTTTGCTGAAGTCACCATTGAAATACAATATATAGAATCTTAGTATTAAGAGATAGTTTTTTGAATTTTAAATTTACAACATGCACTGGACACTCAAACCTAAACCCGAATCCCTAAAAGCAGCTACACTGGCTAAAGAGCTACAAGTAGAGGAGGTTATTGCCACACTATTGTTGCAACGCGGCGTGGAAAGTTTTGAGGATGCCAAAAAGTTTTTCAGACCATCGCTTGACGATTTACATGATCCGTTTCTGATGAAAGATATGGAAAAAGCCGTTGCACGTGTAGAAAAGGCCATAACTGATGAAGAAAACATTCTGGTTTTTGGCGATTATGATGTAGATGGCACTTCCTCAGTAGCCTTGATGTCTTCTTATTTGCTCACGTATTATCCCAATGTAGCATCCTATATCCCAGATAGGTATGCCGAGGGATATGGCATTTCTTATCAGGGAATCGATTTTGCTGCAGACAATAATTTTACACTAATTATTGCTTTAGATTGTGGTATAAAAGCCATTGACAAAGTTGCATATGCGAAAGAAAAAGGGGTGGATTTTATTATATGTGATCACCATCGACCGGGAGATAAAATACCGGATGCTGTAGCGATTCTTGATCCAAAAAGGGAAGATTGTACTTATCCCTATGATGAACTTTGTGGTTGTGGTGTGGGTTTTAAACTTGTGCAAGCACTTGCAGGAAGACGAGGGCAAACTATCGATGATTTAATGTTATATCTTGACTTGGTAGCTACTGCCATAGGCGCCGATATTGTCCCTATGACCGGTGAAAACCGGGTGTTAACTTATTTTGGTTTACAGGTAATCAATACAAATCCGCGGCCGGGTTTTCTGGCAATAATTGAACAACTTAAAAAAGAAAAGCTGGATGTGAGCGATGTGGTATTTATAATCGCCCCACGCATCAATGCCGCCGGAAGAATGAAACACGGTCAGCACGCGGTCAATTTAATGACTGAAATAGACCTGGAACAAGCAAAAATATACGCTCGGGAAATAGAGGCGTATAACCTTGACCGCCGTGATACAGACAAACAGATTACCGAAGAAGCATTGGAACTTATTAAAGCTAGCGGAGAAGAAGAGCGGTTTACAACAGTAGTTTATCAGGAACATTGGCACAAAGGCGTGATAGGCATAGTGGCTTCCCGCTTAACGGAAACCTATTACCGCCCAACACTGGTCTTTACAAAAAGTGGGGAAAAACTTGCAGCAAGTGCCCGTTCTGTAAAACATTTTGATGTATATAATGCTATTGAGGCCTGTGAGGATTGTTTGGAGCAATTTGGTGGACATAAATATGCAGCGGGATTGACATTACTTCCTGAACAATTTAATGCTTTTAAAGAAAAATTTGAAGAAGTGGTAAAGGAAACAATAGATAAAAAACTACTTACGCCCGAAATTTCTGTGGATATGGAAATAAATTTTAAGGATATCACCCCTAAATTTTTTAGGATTTTAAAACAATTTGCCCCTTTTGGTCCGGGTAATATGACCCCTGTATTTATGACCCAAAACATACAAGATACCGGCTGGAGCAAAAAAGTAGGGGAAAATGAAGACCATTTGCGGGTGGTAATCAAGCAAATTAATTCCCCCACTTTTACAGGAATTGGTTTTGGAATGGGCGACAACTATGATTTGATTAAAGATAAGAACCCTTTTAAGGCGGTGTACTCGCTGGATGAGAATACTTGGAATGGGGAGACTACGATACAGTTAAGGTTAAGGGATTTGAAAAAATAAATATCTTTATTTAGAACCATTTTAAATAAAATTTTTATTTTTGTATATTCAATATCCCGAATATGCAACAAGAAATCTTAAAAATCTATCACAACGAAATTGGCATTGCTTTTCAATGGCGAAAAAAAGCTACAAATTTCAACCCTAAATTAATTCAAATTGTTTTCAGGGATATGGGTTTTCACCTTACAAAAGAAGAGATTATTTGTTTTGCAAAATTAGTCAACCAATGCAAAACTTCCATAAAGTGCATGGACTGCCCAATACAAGGTAATTGCAGGAACATTTTACTGGAAACACCTGCTTCTAAAGTTAGCTTAGCCGTTAATGCAACAGAATTGGATCAAGTAGATGATTTAATGAGAGGCACCCTATTTCAGCTGGAAATGGATGAATATATTCGTGAAATCTGTAAAAATTAATTTACTCTTTTAAAACAGTTGGTTGGAAATTTTTCAATGAAAACGTATTTCCATCAAAAACACCATAGGTATAATGGGTGATCCAGTCGCCTAAATTAAAATAACTGGAATTTTCGCTCACTTTTATTTCCATTGGGAAATGGCGGTGGCCAAATATAAAGTAATCGTAATGTTTTGTTTCTAATTTTCGCTTTGCATAAATGGCAAGCCATTCGTTTTCTTCCCCTAAAAACTCTTTATCTTCTTCTCCCGATATCAATTTATTTTTTACAGAGAGATGCTTTGCAATTGCTGCTCCAATATCCGGGTGTGTCCACCGAAAAAGCCATTGAAAAACAGGATTTTTAAACATTTTTTTCATGCGTTTAAATCCTTTATCGTTTGGTCCAAGACCATCTCCATGACCAATTAGAAATGTTTTTCCGTGTATTGTAAATTCTTTTGGGTCGTGAAATACTTGAACCTGAAGTTCTTTTTCAAAATAACCTTTCATCCATAAATCGTGGTTTCCAACAAAAAAATAGATAGGAATACCACTGTCACTAAGCTCGGCAAGTTTGCCTAGAACTCTTACAAAACCTTTTGGCACTACATGTTTATATTCAAACCAGAAATCAAACAAATCCCCTAATAAAAAAATTGCCGCAGCATCTTCTTTTATGGTTTCCAGCCACTGGACAAATATTTTTTCACGCGGCAGGCTTTCCGCAGAAGAAGGAGCACCTAAATGGTTGTCGCTGGAAAAGTAGATTTTTTTGCCTTCAGGAATGTTCATAGATGCTTAGTAAATTGTAAAGATAAAAAATGTTTTTTGTAAATAGTTTAGCTATTATCAGAAGCATACCATTCTGCAAACGAGGTTTCTGTTTCTTGAAGTTTGAGAGAGTGCAATGAAATCGTATTGGGAAGCCTTGCCTTTAATTTTTTGGCAAAATCGATAACCATATTTTCGCTGGTAGGTTGGTAATCTACTAATATTACATCGTGACCTCTGTTGGAAAGTTCTTTTGCCAATTCCACGTGTGGGGTGTTTTTGTTGAATACAGTCGCATGGTCAAAAGTATCCACAATTTCTTCCTTAACAATTTTCTTTAAATCCCCAAAGTCTATCACCATTCCATATTTTACATTGTCGGTGTCTGAAATAGGCGTTCCAATAACTGTTACTGAAAGTTTGTAACTATGTCCATGAACATTGCGACATTTCCCGTCATACCCATATAAAGCGTGACCGGTTTCAAAAGAGAATTGCTTCGTAATGCGAATTTTACTCATAAAATAGATTTCTGGGTCAAAGATAAGGGATTTTTTGGATGGGTCTGCTTTCTTTCTTTATGCATTTAATACTCTAAAAAGCCGGTACTAACTTTGGTTTAATAATTTTTCGAAACTTTATAACTAAAGCAGCAGCCCGTATTAATGCCCAAACCGTAAATGCAATCCATATCCCGTAAAGTTCCAGTCCTAGATAATCACACAGGAAAAGCACAGGAACAAATCCTAAAAAGGTGGCAGAAATCAATACATTTCTTAAGTATTTCATTTCTCCCATTCCTTTAAAAATACCATCAAAAATAAAGGCAATTGCATTAATGGGTTGTAATAAAATTACGATAAAGAATATCTCTTTAAATTTTTGAATTACCTCTTCATCTTTAGTGAATATAGCTCCAAGAGGTTCATAAAACACCCACCCAAACAACATTAAAAGTAACGCCACCACCAGCCCGTAAAGAATCACTTTTTTACTTAAAAGCCAAAGTTGGTTAAAGTCTTTAGCACCAAGTAATTTGCCGGAAATTATATTTCCGGAACTGGCATACCCATCCACAAAAAAGGCAGAAAACAACCAAAGGTTTAATGCGATGGTTTGTGCAGCAATATAAGTGGTTCCATAATCGGTAGCAAAAGCGTTTGAAAAATAAATAGCCGTATTTAAAGCGATGGATCGCACAAATAAATTTAGCGCCATCCCAATAAGGCGGTATAGTTCTGGGTGGATGGGCAATTTTATTTTTAAACGAATGTCTGTTTTCCAAAGTAGCAAAATCAAAGACACTAATGCCATTAAAGCCTGAGAAATCAAGCTGGCCCACGCAGCTCCCTGAATGTGCATAGGGGGGATCCATCCGGGAATTCCATATACAAGGGCAAAGTCTAAACCAACATTGGTTAAAGCGCCAATAAGTGCAACAATCATCGGCCAGAAGGTATTTTGAAGCCCCCTGAAAATTCCGAAGATTGCGAAAGTAAAAAGTGTAAACGGAAAACCCCAAACCCTTATGTTGTAATAGTCAACACTATATTCTAAAACCAGTCCTGAAGCATTGTAAAGCTTAAAAATACCATCTACAAAAAAGATAGTACTTAAAAGAATAAGTATGCTTAAACCAACATTAAGGTAAATGGCTTGGGCCGGAAGGTTTTTTAATTCTTCTAATTTTCCTGCACCCAGATATTGAGATATTATTGCAGAAATGGCACTTCGGGTTTGCCCTAATATCCAAATAAGCGCAGATAGAAAGGAACCAACGATGCCCACTGCTGCCAGTGCCTCTGTACCATTTACAGAAAGATTACCTACTATGGCCGCATCAGTTGCAGAAATTATAGGCTCTGCAATTCCAGCGAGTAGTGCTGGTATTGCGAGACGATTTATGTTTTTAAAGGATAGGCTGTTCTTCAAGAATTCTGTATAATTAAAAAATATAGTTTAAAATTAATAATCTTATTGGAACGAGATACTAATAAAAATGTTATTTTTACCACTCAAAATCGGGGATGTAGCTCAGTTGGCTAGAGCGCTTGGCTGGCAGCCAAGAGGTCGTGGGTTCGAATCCCATCTTCTCCACAAAATACCCTCGAAGACGGGAATCTTAAGGTTCATTAATTGCCAAATTGAAAAGAGTTTTAGCAGCTCTGGGTGCTAGAGCGTCCCGATCTTGCATCGGGAAGGCGTGGGTTTGAATCCCATCTTCTCCACAAAATACCCTCGAAGACGGGAATCTTAAGGTTCATTAATTGCCAAATTGAAAAGAGTTTTAGCAGCTCTGGGTGCTAGAGCGTCCCGATCTTGCATCGGGAAGGCGTGGGTTTGAATCCCATCTTCTCCACAAAATACCCTCGAAGACGGGAATCTTAAGGTTCATTAATTGCCAAATTGAAAAGAGTTTTAGCAGCTCTGGGTGCTAGAGCGTCCCGATCTTGCATCGGGAAGGCGTGGGTTCGAATCCCATCTTCTCCACAAAATACCCTCGAAGGCGGGAATCTTAAGGTTCATTAATTGCCAAATTGAAAAGAGTTTTAGCAGCTCTGGGTGCTAGAGCGTCCCGATCTTGCATCGGGAAGGCGTGGGTTCGAATCCCATCTTCTCCACTTCTTCCTATGAAGCTTTAAGCGAAGTAGGGCAAAATTATCCTCAAAATTTAAGAGGTATTGGGGATATTTTATAAAATTTCTTTTTCGATAAATGAAATATTCGGATTACAGATTTCTAGAATTATTTTTTTTAATTCTGTTCGAAAATTATTTAAAGTTTCTTGTGTAACTATATCTGAAGTAGCTTTACCCTCTTTTAGTGTAAATGGCAAGAATCCGCTTTTTAAGTTTTTAAAAGAGATAATACCTGCCTTGGTCTCTTTTATTTCAAGTGTTTCATTGACCATAAGCGCATAAGCTAAAACCTGAAAGCTCTTGCTGTATTTATAATCTGTGGTTAGATCTTCCCACGCTGAAAGGGTTACATTTTTTTGCTCTACTTTTCCGGTTTTATAGTCAATAACTCTCAGCATTCCGTTAAGGATATCGATGCGATCTACTTTACCTTGAATCTTTACAGGGAAATCCAATTCCGGAAAAGGGATGAGAGCTTCCAGATTTTCTTCAATTTTCTTTATTACAATTTCGTTTCCACTTTTTACAGATTTTATTTCTTCTTTTAGTATGTTCTGCACATATCTTTTTGCCATTTCATAGGTAATCAAGTTTTTCCCGAAATTTAAATTTCCCTCTTTGAAAGTTTTTGAAAACTGAGCGGTTACTTCACTATCTGCTTGTGCTTGCATTTTTGCGATAATTTCAGGAGTTAAGGTTTGCTGTAAATAAGGTTCATATAGAGTTTGAAGTGTATCATGAACAACTGTTCCCATTGTGTTTGCTGCTATTGTTTCCTCTACATCCTCGACTTCCCTTATTTTCAAAATGTATTGTGTGTAGAAATCTAAAGGGTTTCTTATATACGTTGTAAGTCCGGATGGTGAAAAGCCCCTCGCTGCAATAGATGTTATCATTTGCATTATTTCTGTGGTTTTTTGCACCTCTTTTAAGGGCATATTGCTTATTTCTACTAGTGGCGTGACTGTTTTTTTATGAATGATGTGGCTTTTTGGGCTTTCGTGTTCCATTTGTAATAGAAACCTGCTTTTCTCGCCTATTTGTATGCCGCTGGTGTGGTTATTATATATTAAATATACTCTGGTGGCACGATGCAACAAGCGATAAAAATGGTAGGTATAAATAGCATCTTTTTCTCTATGTGTTGGTAGTTGGTATCTTGTTTTTAAATCAAAAGTTATAAAAGAACGATTACTCTTTCCTGCAGGTAATAACCCTTCGTTAACAGACACAAGAATTACATTTTTGAAATCCAATCCTCTTGTTTCCAAAATCCCCAATATTTGTAATCCTTTATAGGGTTCTCCTTTAAAGTCTAAATTAGTAGTGTTAATAAGCTCTTTAAAAACCAAAAGCAAGGCTTTTGTGGTATGGATATGTTGAAACTTTAGGTTCAATGCTTCTAGTTGGTTACAAACCTGATGCAATTTAAAAAGCGTTTCCAGAAGAATCCCATCACTTTTAACGACTTTTTTCTCTTTAAGAAGAAGAATTATTTGTTTAAGGGCTTGAATGTTTGTGGAAACTTTATTGTATTGGGGTTGAAAAAATAGATGTACTGCGTCTTTTTCATCTTCGTTTGCGATTTCTAAAATTTGTTTGGAACTAATTTGAGTAAGGTTCTTTCCTTGAATGGATTTAATTATCATTTGCCCACTTTGTGGAATACAAATTTTACCAAGCGGGTGATTAAGTATTTTATAAACATCTTTATAGTAAAAGTATTCTTCACCGTCCTGATGTAATTGCAGAAGCGCTTCAAAAAATGTCACTATCGGCATCGTATTTAATGGCATTCCCATTGTAATGTTTACATGAAGTACATTTTCAGGTAATGAATTTATTACTGGCAACAATAGGTTTTCATCTGCAAGGACTAACGCAGTATTTTCTAATTCATCTGGGGAAAGGGTTTTAAGTATTTCACTAACATATTTTGTTTGGCCAATACTTTTGGAACACCCTATAATATCTATTTCCTTTGGGCTTTCGTAGTTATTTGAAATATGTTTAAACTCGTTATTTCTGTAATACTTCCAATTTTCTTTAAAGCCTCTTAAAAATAAGGATGCACTATGGTGTTCTTTTTCCATAAAATAAGAATCGCCATCCCAATATATTTCTCCATTTCCATTTTCAAGTAATTCTTTTAGTATTTGTTGTTCTGCGTTATTTAATGCATTGAAGCCAATGAAGATATGTTTTTTATGTTGGTTTGCTAGAAGATAGTGCTCCATGTTATTAGCAGCTTCCCGGTATACATATCCCTGATGAGCTACTCCTTTTTTTGTGATTTTATCTATGAATGAAGCGTAGAGTTCAGCAAGGGAGTTCCAAAAACCCAAGTAGTTTTCTATAAACTCTGTTTTTTCTGCACTCAGATACCAATGATCCAGATCTTTGATACTTTTCAGATAATGGAAGAAGGAGTCTTGATCAATAAGGTTTCGGTCAATTTCGTTAAAGTCATCTAATAATACATTTGCCCAAGATGAAAAGCTTTCAAAACTTTCCTTTTCTGAAGACTTGTTTGCGGAAAGATAAACTTCATAGAATTCAAAGATCAGTTCTAAGGGGTCTCCAATTTTGAGATCAGCAATATTTTCAATAAATTCCTCAATGCTTAAAATTGAGGGAGAGAAGATGCTTTGGGTATTCTGTTTAACGATTTCATTTTTTAAAAAAGCTCCTGCTCTTTTGCTTGGTAATATAAATATAGAAGAAGAGAGATTTGTTTTATTTTTAATAAGTTCTGAAACGGTTTCGGCTATATGAGTTGTCATTCCATAAAAATAAGAAACGCCCCTGAATTAACAGGGGCGTTTCCTTAATATTTAAGCTGTGTTTACTTCTTATTTCTGAAGAGAAATTTCAACACGTCTGTTTTGTTGTCTTCCGGCAGCAGTTGCGTTAGTAGCAATTGGTCTGTCGAATGCATACCCTTCAGAACTTAATCTGTTTGCAGTCATACCTATGGTTGTTAAATATTGCATTACTGAACCAGCTCTTTCTCTAGAAAGTCTTTCGTTAAGTGCTCTGCTACCAGTGTTATCTGTGTGACCTTCCACATGGAATTTACTGTTAGGGGATTCGTTCATCACATTAGCTATACTTTGAAGAGCAGCATAAGATTCTGGACGAATTGTTGATTTTCCTAAATCAAATAAGATAGTTTTAGAGAATTCATTCAATTGTTTGATAACTTCAGTTGTAACTTCAGGACAACCTCTGTTAGCTACAGTACCAGGAACGTCTGGACAATCATCATCTTTATCTATGACGCCATCACCATCTCTATCTGGCCAAGGACAACCTTTGTTTTCTTTAGGACCTGCAACAGTAGGACACTCATCTAAATGATCTGGGACACCATCACCATCACCATCAGGACATCCATTAAATTGTTTTAATCCAGGAACGGTAGGACACTCATCATTTTTATCTGGGATACCATCACCATCTGTATCAGGACATCCGTTAAATTCTGGTAATCCAGCCTCAAAAGGACACTCATCTAAATGGTCAGGTATACCGTCTCCGTCTGTATCAGGACATCCGTTGAATTCTGGTAATCCAGGAACAAGAGGACACTCATCATCTCTATCGTAAATTCCATCACCATCAGTATCTTTACCACCAAACTGGAATATAATACCTGCAGAGTGTTGAAAATGTTTGATACCATAATCTTTTTCGAAAGCGTGTTTGTAAGTAGATTGAAGATTAAGGGCAAGACTCTCTGAGAACCAAATTTTCAAACCGGCTAAAGCATTTCCAGTTCCAAATCCGATTTCGTCAACCCAAGTGTAACCACCACCAATACCTAAATATGGATCAGCCCATCCTCCAGGACCGTTTAATGCATTTCTGAAGCTGTATTTAATCTCTCCATCAGCTGCATAGTAAGTAAAATCATCTTGAAGGCCTAGCCCAATATCATTAACATTAAGGTCACCAAGTTTTTTGATTCTGTTCACAGAACCAGCAGCAGTAAATACAAAGCCACTTCCAATATATCTGGAAACAGTTAATCTGGATACAGAAGGTAAAATATTCCAATGATCATTTGCATTGAAGAATTCGTCGAAGAGCTCTCCTCTTAATTCTGCTGGAATTCTTCCTTCATCGTCAATACCAACGGGATAAACGTCAACCGCATTCATGCCTATTTCAAAGGCCCATGGGTTATTTTCGTCTTGCGCAACCGCATTGCTTATTCCGAAAAATAGCATGCTTGCGAGTAAAAATCTGCTAAGATGTTTCATATTCAATAGTTTAATTTTAAGTGTTAATTGAAGCAAAAGTAAGTTGTTAAAGTTTATTAACAAAAACAAAACTACTAAATTTTTCCAAAAAAAATGAAATTAAATTTAGATTAGTGCAATTTATTTTATAATTCGGAGTTCCTGCCCAACTTTTTTGAACGCATGTATCGCTTTATCTAAGTGAACTTTTTCATGAACTGCAGAAAGTTGAACCCTTATTCTTGCCTTATCTTTAGGAACAACAGGGAAAAAGAAGCCTATCACATAAATGCCTTCTTGTAAAAGTTTGTCTGCCATTGTTTGGGATAATTTAGCATCATAAAGCATCACCGGCACTATGGCGGAATCACCGTCAATAATATCAAAACCAGCTTCTTTCATCCCTTTTTTAAAATAGGCCGTGTTTTCTGCAAGTTTATCCCTAAGTGTGGTGTCAGTTTCTAAAAGCTCGAATACTTTAATAGAAGCCCCAACAATAGCAGGCGCCAATGAATTAGAGAATAAATAAGGTCTTGAACGCTGACGTAAAAGTTCGATAATTTCTTTTTTACCGGTAGTATATCCACCCATAGCGCCACCTAAGGCTTTACCCAAGGTTCCAGTAATTATATCTATCCTGCCCATCACTCCTTTCTCTTCTAGCGTCCCTCGTCCTGTTTCTCCTATAAATCCTGCCGCGTGACATTCATCAATCATAACCATTGCGTCATATTTATCTGCCAGGTCACAAATTTTATCTAAGGAGGCCACAACGCCATCCATGGAAAACACCCCATCAGTAACAATTATTTTAAATCTAGCCCCACTCTCACTAGCTGCCTTTAGTTGGGTTTCTAAATCCTCCATATTGTTGTTTTCATACCTGTAGCGAGCCGCTTTGCAAAGCCTTACACCATCAATGATGGATGCATGATTAAGGGAATCAGAAATGATTGCATCTTCAGCGCCAAAGAGTGGTTCAAAAACACCGCCATTAGCATCAAAGGCGGCAGCATATAAAATGGTATCTTCTGTTTGATAAAAGGAAGCTATTTTTTGTTCTAATTCTTTATGAATATCCTGGGTGCCGCAAATAAATCTCACAGAAGACATACCGAAGCCGTGGGTATCCATCGCGTCTTTTGCTGCCTGAATCACTTCTTTATTTGAAGATAAGCCCAGATAATTATTTGCACAAAAATTTATTACCTCCTCACCGGTGGATATTTTTATAACTGCATCTTGTGGCGTAGTGATTATGCGTTCTTTTTTGTAAAGACCGTTGTCTTTAATTTCCTCTAGTTCTTTTGCTAAGTGTTGTTGTATTTTGCCGTACATAATAAGTTTTTTACAAAGATATTTAATTTTAAAAGGTTTCTAAATTTTCACCACAATAATACTGTCATTAATATATACCAATATTTTTTCTGCTATAAAATATCCCATTTCCAAAAGCGGGGATTCATAAATAGAAAGCTGCTGCTTATGTGATATGGATATCTCGCCTGTTTTGTAGTCTATAATCGTTACTCTATTATTTTCTAAAAAATTTAGCCTGTCAGGCCTAAATATTAAACCTTCTTTTGTGTAAATGTCCCTTTCAAGTTCAACAATTGCATTGGCTTGAAAGTAGGTCTTGAGATCATGGTGATTTATAAGTTCGTCAATTGAGTTAATTAAAATTTCAGATTGCGATGGATGAATCATTCCTAAGCTCTGATATTTTTTAATTGCGCCCGAAACATCACTCTTAGTTGCTATTTCAGATAAGATGAGATGCATGAGGTTGCCTTTCTCAATGGCTTTTTCCTTTGCGGTATCCCATAACAGTCCGCTGTTTGTTGCTACAAAAATATTGTTTTTATTTTTGTCTGAACTGACCAAGTCATTTAAGACAATGGTTTCTGTTTCTCCCTTTTTCTCTATACTAATAGCATTTCTTTCCGGGGAACCGAAAGTATACTCTTTTTCATTTTCATTCCACAATCCTAGATTACTTAAATAATTTGAAAATAAATATGCTACAGTGCCCTCTCGCTTAGCAATATTGTGATTTGAAACCACAAAAACTTGTTCCACCGCTCTGGTTAGTGCTACATAAACGACATTCATACTATCAAATTCTTCTTGGGATTTTTGTTCGTTATAAATTGTTGCCCCAGTTCCCCCAAAATTTTCTATGTTTTTGCTGAACGGAATAAGAATTTCTGAAAAACCGTTAAACTCCTCCGGAGGTAAAGGAAACCAAACTTTTTTTCTTTTGGAATCAAATAATATATCATCTGCAAACGGATAAATTACTACCGGAAATTGAAGCCCTTTTGCTTTGTGAATCGTCATTATCTTTACTGCATCCAGATTTTCAGAAGTTTCGATGCTAAGGGTGTCTTTTTTATTTTCCCAGTGCTCTAAAAAAGAAGTTAAATCCCCTTGATTTTTAGAAGAAAACTCTAAGATAACATCTAAAAAGCTTTGTACATAAGCAACGGCCGCTTTAGAAAGACCAAAAGTAGCACAGATATATTCACAAATTTCATAAAGAGGCAATGTAGAAAGAAAATCAAAATCAAAGCGAATGGCATAGAGTTTTAACTTTGCGGAAAATTCAGAAGGTGTGGCATTTAAAAATTTATTTATAAAGGAGTGTTTTTCGTCTTTAGAATTTAAATAATCATGAAGAAAGTAAAGCACATCTGCTTTGCACGCCCTGTCTTCAAAATCATCAACTAAACCTAAAACACCTATTATAAATTGAATGTGGGACGAATTGCTTAATAGAAGAGCTTCAGATGATAAAATGGGAATATTATTTTCAGATAATTTTGTGGCAATAGCAACTCCCTGGGATCTTTTCCGGGTTAAAATACAAATGTCTTTTAATTTAAAACCTTTATTTATTTGTGAGACAACAATTTCCAGTACCTTTTCAGGATATATTTGAAATGCTTCGGTCTTGTTTTCGGCTTCTATAAAACTTATGGAAACATAACCTCCTTTTTTTGTGTTTGCTTCTTGTTTATTGCCATCTTTATAGAGCTGTAGGTGAGTTTCAGAATGAAGGGCTGTGGATGTAAATTGAAAGAAGGCATTGTTGAAAGTTATAATTTGATCATAGCTCCTGAAATTTGTTTTCAGGGTTTGGCTATTTATATTTTCTAGGAAAAATGGGTTTTCTTCATTGGATAATGCAATAAATTGTTCCGGATAGCCACCTCGCCATCTGTAGATAGATTGTTTGGCATCGCCCACAATTAAAAGGCTTCCGGTTTCTCCAGACAGATTTTCTTGTGACAGGGCGTTATCGATTAATGGCACCAAATTTAGCCATTGCATTTGCGAGGTGTCCTGAAATTCATCGATAAAAAAATGCTTGTATTTGTCACCTAAACGTTCATATATAAATGGTGCCGGTTGGCCTTTAATTTCTTTAAATATGCGGGCGTTAAATTCAGAAATTGGCACCAGATTTTTTTCTTGCTGTAATTCTTTAAATTCTCTGTAAATGGCATTTAAGAGTGATAAAGAATTGATGTTATTTTGAATCGTTTTTAGGAATGAATATTTTATCAAAAGCGTTTTAGATTGCTGAAAATAGATCGAAAATGTTTCGGTTAAACGGTCGATTGTAGATGCAGTGATTCCGATTACCCTTTTGGGGTACATAGGCTCAGTACCGATACTTGCCTGCCATTTTAAATCTGTATTTACACTAAAATCTTTATTAGCGATTTTTTCTAAATATTTTGGAAAATAACTACTATTAAAATCACTGAATTCCAAGCCATTTTTTAAAATTACATCTATACAATTTTCAGCGAGTTCCACTAAAGCTTTGCTTGTATTTTCAAGGGCGCTATAAACCGTTTTTTTTAAGTTTAAAAAGTCAGCAATTGTTTTGGTTTTAAGTCTATCTATAGGAATGAGATCATTTTCATTTTTAAGAAGTTTGCTTATTTCATTGAGGTCAAATGTAATGTCCCAGCTTTTATCATCTTCTGCTTTTTCAAAGGTGAAATCCAAAATTACCTTAGTTAATTTTTCGTCTTTTCCTGCCAGATTTATAACGCGGTCAACGGCTTCGGTTAAAAGGGAATCCACATCCAGTTCTACCTCAAAATTGGAAGCGATTTTTAAATCTTTTGCAAAGGCGCGTATTAGCCTGTGGTTAAACCTGTCAATAGTTTCCACATCAAAAGAACCATAATTATGCAAAATATAATTTACCGCTCTTTGAGCTCTTTTATGAATTTCTTTCGGATCTAATTTTGTTTCATTTTCAACGGCACGAAACATATCTGATGGTGTATCCAGAATTTTTTCATTAGCAAATTCTTGTAAGTTTTTCAGAATGCGTTCTTTCATTTCACCAACCGCTTTGTTTGTGAATGTAACTGCCAAGATGGTTTTAAAGTAGTCCGGTTTATTAGAAAGCAGAATTTTGTTTATATAAGCTTTTACCAAGGTAAAAGTTTTTCCTGAACCTGCAGAAGCATTATAAATAGAAAAAGAAGAGGTTTTCAATGCGGTATATTTTTTCTACTAATATAATGACAATAAAGTATAATCCCATTTTTTTAAACATAAAGCAAAGCTATTTTGATATAAATTCTTTAAGGTTACTATAACATAAAATTAGTATAAGAATTTGTAAATTTGGTGTTTAGTATTAACCAAAAATTTAAAACTATGTCATTTGATTTACCAAAACTAAAATATGCATACGACGCTCTAGAGCCAAATGTAGACGCAAAAACTATGGAGATTCACCATGGAAAACATCATGCAGGATATACCACAAACCTTAATAAGGCTATTGAGGGAACAGATTTGGACGGAAAAAGTATTGAAAACATTCTTATTAACTTAGATAAGGATAACAAAGCTGTTAGAAATAATGGAGGCGGATTTTACAACCATAGATTATTCTGGGATGTAATGTCTCCAGACGGGGGAGGCACTCCCACGGGTGATTTAGAAAAGGCAATAGAGTCTGCTTACGGAAGTTTTGAAGCATTTAAGGAAAAATTTTCTACTGCCGCAGCAACACAATTTGGATCCGGATGGGCATGGTTGTGTGTGCACGAAGGAGGAAAAGTAGAGATTTGCGCAACACCTAATCAAGACAATCCATTAATGCCGGGTGTGGGATGTGGCGGAACTCCTATTTTAGGTCTTGATGTATGGGAACACGCTTATTATTTGAATTATCAAAATAGAAGACCGGATTATATTAATGCCTTTTTTAATGTTATTAATTGGGAAGAAGTGACTTCGAGATATGCTAAAGGCAAAGAGATACTTGGTGTATAATCTAAGGTTGAACATATTGCAAATAAAAAAAGGGAAACAACGTTTCCCTTTTTTTGCCCCAAATTTACCATAAACTTAACCTACTTATGCTATGGTATACCAAATGTAAGACAAAAAACACTCTGCTTAAAATGTTTTAGGTTAAAATCATTTTTTGTCGATTAAAGTGGCAAAAATGATAAGAAAAAATATTTTTGTTGAAAATTGTCTTGTGGATACTATTAGGAAATTTTACGAACTTAATGAAAATAAAAAAAGGTAAACGAGAGTTTACCTTTTTTTGCCCCAAATCTACCATGAACTTAACCTACTTATGCTATGGTAAGCGCTAATATATTCCAAAAATCTGTATTGTAATTCGCCATAAGACTATTTTAGATTAAAAACTTAATTTATCGATTAAAGGCAAAAATTAACACGTATTTAGTAAGAAAAAATCAATATGCTCGTTCCGGATTACCTTCAAAAAAGTTGATGTACGCCTTATTGACTACCCGGTTTCCTCCCGGAGTGGGATAATTACCTGTAAAATACCAGTCGCCTAAATTTTTTGGACAAGCAATATGTAAATTAGCAACAGATTGAAAGATGAGTTTCACTTTTGCCTGAATACCATCATAGCTTAGTATCTCTGCAATTTTATCAGATATTTCTTCATCGGTAAAAGGGTCATAAATTTCCTTTACAAAGTTTTTTACTTCTTTATCTGTAAAATGTTCTTGTTTTTTACATTTATGATACACTTCTTCTATTAAAGAAGCATTGCCTCTCTCTTCTAATAATGAAAGTGCAGCTTGAAATGCAACTAAGCCTTCCAGTCGGGCCATATCGATACCATAACAATCAGGGTATCTTATTTGTGGGGCAGAAGATACTACCACAATTTGTTTGGGATGTAAACGGTCCAGTATTTTTAAAATACTTTTCTTTAACGTGGTTCCTCTAACTATACTGTCGTCAATAATAACCAAGTTGTCTTCGGGTTTGATCACGCCATAAGTTACATCATATACGTGTGCAACGAGATCATCCCTGCTGCTGTCTTCCGTAATGAAAGTTCGCAATTTTACATCTTTTATTGCTATTTTCTCTGTGCGTAATTTATAGGATTGGATTTCCTTTAGCATTTCTTCGGTTAGGTTTTCTTTCTGCTCGAGAATTGCTTTATTTTTTTGTTTGTTTAATTCGTCTTGTGCCGCTTCTACTAATCCAAAGAAGGAAGTTTCTGCTGTATTTGGTATATAGGAAAAAACAGTATTTCTAGTGTCATAGTTTATTGCTTCTAAAACTTTAGGCATCAACAATCTCCCCAGTTCTTTGCGCTCTTGATAGATTTCTGCATCGCTACCTCTGGAAAAATAAATGCGTTCAAAAGAACAGGATTTTCGTTCTACCGGTTCTATAATTTGTTGCATAGAAACTTCTCCTGATTTCTTAATAATAAGAGCCGCTCCCGGGTCTATTTCTTTAACTTCTTCAAATGGGGCATTAAAAACCGTTTGTATAACCGGCCTTTCGGAAGCTACTACCACCACTTCTTCATCTTGGTAATAATAAGTAGGCCTTATTCCTGCAGGATCCCTGAAAACAAAGGAGTCTCCATGACCCAAGAGACCGGCCATGGCATAACCACCATCCCATTGCCTAGAGGACTTTTTGAGAATTTTTGCGATGTCCAGTTTTTTAATAATATATGGGGATGCCTCAATTTTAGACATTCCTTTTGCTTTTGCTTTTTTGTAATGTTTAGAAACTGCATCGTCCAGAAAATGACCAATTTTTTCCATAACGGTTATGGTGTCTGCTTTTTCTTTTGGATGCATACCTAGCTGGATGAGATTTTCAAACAACTCGGTGGTATTTGTCATGTTAAAGTTTCCGGCAATAATAAGATTGCGATGCATCCAGTTATTCTGCCTTAGAAATGGATGTACATTTTCCACACTGTTTTTTCCGAAGGTCCCATAGCGCACGTGTCCCAAGAATAGTTCTCCTATATATGGGAGATGTTTTTTTTGAGCGGCAACATCGTTTTTAAATTCCGGGTATTCTGTGAAGTATTCATTGATTTGGGAATTGATATGTGTGAAAATTTCCTGTATGGGTTGTGCTGCATTGGAACGTTTCCTGCTAATATACCTGTCCCCGGGATCCACATCCAGTTTGATACTTGCAAAACCGGCGCCGTCTTGGCCCCGATTGTGTTGCTTTTCCATCATTAAATACATTTTATTTATTCCATAAAATGCGGTACCATATTTTTCATGGTAATATTCTAATGGTTTCAGAAGCCGGATAAGGGCAATGCCACATTCATGTTTAATTGCGTCACTCATTTGGTTTCAGGTTTCGGGTTTAATATTTAAATATTCAAAAATTAGTAAATTTTATTAAGCTATTTCTATTTCAAACTGGGTTAAATTTTTAAACTGTTGCAAGCGTTTATGTAATTCTTTTGAAGTTAAGGTTTGCATTCTTTCGGTCCCGAATTTTTCCACACAAAAAGAGGCTAAAGTAGAACCGTAAATCACTGCATTTTTCATGTTCTCAAAACTTAAGTCGTTTGATTTGGATAAATAACCAGCAAAGCCACCTGCAAAAGTATCCCCGGCACCGGTGGGGTCAAAAACAGATTCCAAAGGCAAAGCCGGGGCAAAGAAAATTTGCTCCTCATGAAAAAGCAAAGCACCGTGCTCCCCTTTTTTAATTACCACATATTTTGGGCCCATTTCCTGAATTTTTCTTGCAGCTACCACAAGTGAATATTCCCCTGTAAGTTGCCGTGCTTCTTCATCATTTATGGTAATGACATCTACTTTTGCAATCACTTTTAGGAGTTCTTCCAGCGTATTGTCCATCCAGAAATTCATGGTATCGAGAATGATAAGTTCCGGCTTGGTTGTCATTTGATCAATCACGCTATTTTGTACTGCAGGATGTAAATTACCCAGCATGACAATTCCGGAATCTTTAAAATCCTCAGGGACTTTTGGGTTAAAGTCTGCCAGTACATTTAGTTGTGTATCTAAAGTATCCCGGGAATTGAGGTCGTTTTTATATTTACCGCTCCAGAAAAAAGTTTTTCCATTTTCTACTATTTCCAATGCAGAAATATCGATATTTCTTTGTTCAAACAAATCTAGATAAGCTCTCGGAAAATCACCACCAACAATGGATACTATTGCCGCTTGCGCTTTAAATTGAGAAGCTGCTAGACCTATATATGTAGCAGCACCACCTAAAATTTTATCTGTTTTGCCAAAAGGGGTTTCAATAGCGTCAAAAGCAACCGTGCCTAAAATAACTAATTTATGCATTATTTGCAGTTTAAATTAAGGTGCAAATATAGGGCTTTGCATTTAGAGTGTAAAAGGCTTTTGCAAAGAATTAATACGTATTACTTCCTCCCAAAATCCGCAGGGATTTCCCCCCAGGCTTTGGTTTCCCATTTAGCGATTTTAGTAGTGTAGGTGTTGGTTTTTAACCAAACTTCAGCTCTGCTTATAAGCTCAAAAAGGTCCTTGTTTTTTGAATTGCGTTCCATCTTTGTCCGGCAGACTTTGGCTTTTACCCAGCCCATGGCTATTTTTGAATCGGTATATAATATGCGGTCGCTGTTGTTTTTTTTAAGATAAGCAAGGCCGTGTACCAAGGCTAAAAACTCACCTATATTATTGGTTCCCTGTTTGAAAGGTCCTTGATGAAAAAGTTGTTTTTGGGTTTGGGTGTCTACACCTCGGTATTCCATAATTCCCGGATTGCCGCTGGAGGCTGCATCAACAGCTATAGAGTAGAGGTTTGGCTCCCCATATTTTTCTTTTTCGGTTTTGGAGAGGGTTTTCTTTTTTGTGTTTACTCCTTTATAATCTTTATACTCCCTGCTATACGCTTTTTTTGCTTCGGCAAGGGTTAAAAACGACTTGTATTGAGCACCGGTAATGCCCGTAATCGCTTTTTTGCATTTTTCCCATGAGTCAAAAATCCCTGTGGGATTGCCAAACCAAACGACATAGTATTTTTGTTTCATGATTCTCCCCCTTAACCCCCTCCTAAGGATGGGGAACTTTCATTAGTTATTATAAGTTTTTCAATCACCTTCGGAAAATGCTGTTGCTCTAACAGGTGAATTTTTGCAGCAATACTTTCCGGAGTATCTGTTGCTGAGATTTCGGCTTTCGCCTGAAAAATAATTTTGCCTTCATCATACTTTTCATTGACATAATGAATAGTGATGCCGGTTTCTTTTTCTCTATTTTCAACCACCGCTTTATGAATGTACATACCATACATCCCTTTACCGCCATATTTGGGAAGCAGCGCAGGGTGAATGTTTATAACTTTATTAGGGTACTGATCCAGAATGGTTTTTGGAAAAATCCAAAGGAAACCTGCAAGGATAATCCAGTCAATTTTTTCTTTTTTTAAAATTTGTAATGCAGTTTCAGAATGGTAAAGATCTTCTTTTGTGATAACAACTGCTTGAGTGTCTAAATGTTTTGCCCTCAATAACACATTGGCGTTTAGTGCGTTAGAAATAACCAGTACTACTTCCGCCAAGGAATTGTTCTTAAAGTACTTTATTATATTTTCAGCGTTGCTGCCTTTTCCCGAGGCAAATATTGCAATGCGTTTTCTCATTCCCTAAACGTTTGATTTGAAGGTATACTATTAAATTTATGCAACAAAAGTAATAGAAATAAGAGAGAGTTAATCTAAAAATTAGTAAATTACACCCACATTATTGTAACTAAAATATTGTTTTAAACTAAAATATTTTATTTTTGCCAATCAATAAAATTAAAAAACAAAAATTATGTCAGACATTGCATCAAGAGTAAAAGCGATTATCGTAGACAAATTAGGAGTAGACGAGAACGAAGTTGTAAATGAGGCTAGCTTCACAAATGATCTAGGAGCAGATTCATTAGACACTGTAGAATTAATTATGGAATTTGAAAAAGAATTTGACATTCAAATACCGGACGATCAAGCGGAAAACATCGCAACAGTAGGTCAGGCAATTTCTTATATAGAAAAAGCAAAATAAGAAATACTATATATGGAATTAAAGCGGGTTGTAGTTACTGGTTTAGGTGCTCTTACTCCAATTGGTAACAATATTTCAGAATATTGGGACGGATTGAAGAATGGAAAGAGCGGCTCTGCACCAATTACTTATTTTGACACAGAAAAGTTCAAAACAAAATTCGCTTGCGAGCTTAAAAATTTTGAAGCAACAGACTATTTTGACAGGAAAGAAGCCCGAAAATTAGACCGTTTTGCACAATATGCTTTAGTGGCTTCTGATGAGGCGATTAAAGATGCAAACCTGGATGTCGACAAGTTAGATAAGTTTCGTGTTGGGGTTATTTGGGGAGCCGGAATAGGTGGGTTGGAAACCTTTCAGGATGAAGTACTCAACTTTGCCGATGGTGACGGAACCCCTAGATTCAACCCTTTCTTTATTCCTAAGATGATTGCTGATATTGCTCCAGGACATATATCCATCAAGCATGGGTTTATGGGGCCTAATTACACTACGGTTTCTGCCTGTGCCTCTTCTGCAAATGCAATGATCGATGCACTAAACTATATTCGTTTAGGGTATTGTGATGTCATTGTCACCGGAGGTTCAGAAGCTGCTGTAACTAAAGCCGGGATGGGAGGATTTAATGCTATGCACGCTCTATCCACTTTAAATGACGACTATAAAACAGCCTCCAGGCCATTTGATGCAACCAGAGATGGTTTTGTGTTAGGGGAAGGGGCAGGCGCACTTATTCTGGAAGAGTATGAACATGCAAAAGCACGAGGCGCAAAAATTTATGCTGAAGTTGTAGGTGGCGGTATGACAAGTGATGCATATCACGTCACTGCACCACATCCGGAAGGAATAGGCGTTGAACGGGTAATGCTCAATTGCCTAAAAGACGCAGGAGTTAAGCCTGAAGAAGTAGATGCGATAAACACGCACGGAACATCCACTCCCTTAGGCGACGTTGCTGAATTAAAGGCAATTACCAAAGTCTTTGGAGCTCATGCAAAAAACATTAATATCAATTCTACCAAATCGATGACGGGACACTTATTAGGCGCCGCAGGAGCCATAGAAGCAATTGCCTCTATTCTTGCAATGCAACATAATTTAGTGCCTCCCACGATTAATCATAAAACAGTAGACCCAAATATTGATCCTTCCCTCAATCTTACGCTAAACAAAGCACAAGAAAGAAAAGTAAACATTGCAATGAGTAATACCTTTGGTTTTGGTGGTCACAATGCTTGCGTTCTTTTTAAAAAATTAGAATAACAGCTTTAGATGACCTCCATTCGTAACATATTTAATTCCCGTGCTGAAAAGGACGGGAATTTTTTTACTATTTTGAAAACCATTTTAGGGTTCCGCCCGGGCGATATTTCTATTTACGAAAGAGCATTTACTCACCGTTCCACTAATATAAAAAGTGATCAAGGGGATCCTTTGAATTATGAACGTTTAGAGTTTTTGGGGGATGCCATGCTTGGGGCTGTCATAGCAGCACATTTGTATAAAAAAGTGCCAACGGGCAATGAAGGTTATCTTACAAAGATGAGGTCAAAGGTGGTAAGCAGAGAGCATTTAAACGAATTGGGAAGAGACTTAAATCTCATACAATTTGTCAAAACCTCCATTCCCATTGAGAATTTTGGGATGAACATTCACGGGAATATTTTTGAAGCTTTGGTCGGGGCAATATACTTGGATAAAGGATTTAGTTACTGTGAAAAATTCATTCAGAAACGGGTAATCAAGCCTTATGTGGATATCGAAAAACTGGAAGGTAAAATAACCAGTTATAAAAGTCTTATTATTGAATGGTGTCAAAAACACAAAAAACCTTTTCAATATATCGTTTATGATGACACGGGAAACGACAGTATAAAACATTTTGCGGTAAAATTAAAAATGGGGGATGTAGTGGTTTCCAAAGCTAGGGCAACTTCTAAGAAAAAAGCAGAAGAACGAGCATCAAAAAGAGCGTATTATAAACTGCAAAATAAAATTGAAAAAGAGAGTAATTAAATATCTTTGTTTTTTGTAAAATCTTATCAAATATTTTACATTAGAAAACAGGACTTCCCAAAAGTAAATTTTACCTTTACCACAATAGTAAAATGCTAATGACAGCACAGCGACACATATTGGAAATTATTTGTGAAGATGAGTTTGCGCTTTTAGCAATCCATTGTCGTGAAGATGATTATAATTTTGCATTTTTTCTGAATAAATATTTAGGTTTATCTTTGAAGAAAAAAGAGAACGACCTGGACTTGCTACAAAAGAATATACCTGTTTCTTTTCCTTTGTTTGAACATCGGGATGAATCGACAGAAAATGTTATATTTTTAGTTGGAAATACATTTAAGACAACCTATCAAAAAACAACTAGCGCTGGAAGCCTCTTTGCACAGGAAAATGAAGAAAAAACCTATTACTTGATACCTGAGTATAAAAAAACAGATTATTTCCTGAAAATAATTTCAGATTCCCCAAAAGATGTAGAAGAATTATTTTTAAGTAAAGTCATGAAAATACCTATCGTAATAACCGCTTATAGTCTCGATTATACTACTTTAAAATCTAAACAAAATTTAAATTTCGACTAATGCCGACAAGAAAAAAAACCAAAATTGTAGCTACGTTAGGACCTGCAACACAAAATATAGAAACTATTAAGGACATGATTCTTGCCGGGGTGGATGTCTTTAGGATAAACTTTTCACATGCTAATTATACCAATGTTCAGGAACGTGTTACTACCATCCGGAAAATTGGGGAAGAACTGGGAATGCCACCTGCAATTTTAGCAGATTTACAAGGGCCTAAACTGCGTGTTGGGATGATGAAGGAGGAAGTGATTGTAAAGGCCGGAGACGAAATTATTTTTAGTACCGGAAAAGAATTTGTAGGCTCTGCTAAAAAAGTTTATATGAACTACGATCAGTTCCCAAAAGATGTGCAAGCCGGCGAAAAAATATTACTCGATGACGGTAAATTGCATTTTGAGGTAATTTCAACTAATAAAAAAGATGAGGTAAAAGCTAAAGTTACCCAAGGAGGACCTCTGCGATCCAAAAAAGGGGTGAATTTACCTAACACAAAAATATCACTTCCGGCGATGACCGAAAAAGATATTGAAGACGCTATTTTTGCCATTAGCCTTGAAGTTGACTGGATAGCATTGTCTTTTGTAAGGGATGCAGATGATTTAAAAATCCTTAATGATTTGATTAAGGAACACGCCAGTTATAAAATACCGGTTATCGCTAAAATCGAAAAACCCGAAGCGGTAAAAAACATTAAAAGAATTATTGCCCATTGTGACGGTTTAATGGTTGCAAGAGGGGATCTGGGAGTTGAAATACCTGCAGAAGAAGTGCCAATAATTCAAAAGCAATTGGTATTAGTAGCAAAAGAAGCACGCATACCCGTCATCATTGCAACACAAATGATGGAAACGATGATTACTTCATTAACTCCCACAAGGGCTGAGGTAAATGACGTGGCAAATTCGGTTATGGATGGTGCAGATGCAGTCATGCTTTCCGGGGAAACTTCTATTGGGAATTATCCTGTTCAAGTGATTGAAACCATGACAAAAATTATTAGAAGCGTAGAGCATTCCACCTTAATAAGGGTTCCACAACAGCCGCCACAAATAAAGACGAACAGATACATTACAAAATCAGTTTGTTATCATGCAGCGCTTATGGCAAATGAAATTGAAGCAAAAGTAATTTGTACTTTGACCAATAGTGGGTATACTGCTTTTCAAATATCGGCGTGGAGACCTAATGCGCATATATTGGTCTTTACTTCCAATAAAAACATACTTACACGAATGAGTTTATTATGGGGTGTTCGCGCTTTTCTATATGATAAATTTGTAAGTACAGACGAAACCGTTGATGATGTTAATAAAATTGCACTTGAAAAAGGATTTGTGGAAAAAGGCGATTTCCTAATCAATCTTGCTGCAATGCCCATCAAAGACAAAGGAATGGTAAATACTTTACGGGTTTCTCAGGTTTAAAATTAAAAAGGCAAAATTAATATTTCAACACGACGGTTTTCATCGGGTGTCAAAAATTTGACATTTAAAGTTTTGGGTATAGGGTTATTTACTTCTTTTTAGGTTTTCAACCTCTTTGGCAAGTCTTTTGTTTTCTTTTTCCAGTTTATGAATGTATTTTTTTAATGCTTCAAATGCATATTCAGATTGAGAAAGGTAAGCGTTGTGGTTGATGGTATCTCCATTTTAATTTTTCAAAACATACACACCATCATGGGGTTCATAAATTTCTTCAAAAGGAACGTTAAGAATTTTAGCGATTTTTGACCATTCACTTTTTGTAATTTGCACTGTACCGCTTTCCCTTCTGCTGTATTGTGATTGCTCAAGTCCCAAATGAATCGCCATTTCTTCCTGGGTCACCCCCTTTTCTTTCCTTTTATTTATAAGTTTCTGTTTAATCATTATAGGTTATTTCTTCAAATATATTTAAATATGCTTAAAAACACATAATTTATGACGATAATAACATATTTTCTTATCTGATTTGTTTTAATTTTGCATCCAGCTCCCCAGCTTAATAGAGCACAGCTTCATAAGGAAGTTAAAAGTAATTTTTACAGATACTTTGATATGCTGTAAGAAAAGAAATTAAACCCTATAACTGAAGCAACAGTGTTCAATGGTGTGTATACTTATTGCGATTTTGCAACATGCCTAAATATTATTTAAAACTTTTAATAAAATGAAAAAACAAATTTTATTTTTAAGCTGTTTGGTAGGAGCAGTTTTATTAACTTCTTGTGAGAAAGAAACACTTATAGGAAATGAGTCTATAGATTTAAAAGAGCAAACTATTAAAAAGGTGGTCTTTAATTTGCCTAGTGATGGCAGAAGCTTTGGAACATCAGGAACTATGTTGTCATTTTCAAGTTACGAAGAGTATGAAAGTACAATTGATAATCTTATTACAGCTGTTGAAGCACATGAAGATGCTTTTTTTAGTCAATATGATAACTTAAGTAATGATGAAGTTGATGACATAATTGATTCAGTTGGCTTTGACGAACATCAACCTTTAATTGATTTTGAAAACCAAATGAGTTTTACTAACTCAAAAAGAAAAGTCTATAGAGTTATGGAAGATGCTTGGCTTTTATCAGATGGTTCAAACCTTGACCTCAGCCCTGATAAAGATAATGTTTTTGATATTTATGAGTCCACTCTTTTGAATGAAATGGGAGAAGTTATGATTGCTGGGAGAGTTTACTCTTTTGATAAAATTGATTATGAATATGAAATTGTATCTGAGTATGAAAATTCTCTTATTAAAATTAATAACGGCGAAGATGTTACAAATGATCCAAATATTAACACAGTAGCTAAACATAACCACCACTACTGTCGTTTAGCAGGTTCAAGTGAAGATATTATGTATTTTCCTAATAATCCAAATAGAAGAGTTAAAAGAGTTATGAAATTTCAACATAATTTTTGGGGTAATATAGTTTCTAAAACTATTATTATTTCTGAGAAAAAAGGAAACAATGGTTCTTGGAGTAGATCTAGATCAAATATAGGTCTAAATAATGAAACGATATATAATGAAGGAGTTTGTACGAGAATTAATTTTCAAAATACACATAATATTAATTATTCGTAACTAATCAGTGCTAATTTAGTTTTTATTTTAACATGACACAAAGACAATAAAAACATTTAGTTTCATGTCATATAGTCATTGAAATTATTAGGTTGTTTCTTAGGTATATCTTACTTTCATGGT
>Ga0209702_10000070_pt1 | contig 163424 bp, 160 predicted proteins | sample FRY01_FD_187210 | JGI IMG/M metagenome (GOLD analysis project Ga0209702, IMG submission 187210) | Freshwater microbial communities from Lake Fryxell liftoff mats and glacier meltwater in Antarctica - FRY-01 (SPAdes) (version 2) | ecosystem: Environmental > Aquatic > Freshwater > Ice > Glacier...
TCCGCGTCATCCAGAGACGGGCTTACGGACTGCGCGACGAAGAATATCTACGGCTCAAGGTCCTCACCTGCATGCTGCCGGCGCTCTGAAATGCTTCAAATTCACCCACTCGATTACCTGATGAGCCAAATTTCGTAAGCAGCCTTTTCAGCGAGGAAGAAGTCGAGCAGTTCGCCGCGATCCATGCCCGCCAGGCCGGCTGTCGCCTCGCGATAGGCGTCGAGGAAGGCCCGCTGCGCACCCTTGCGAAGCCGCGTGACCAGCGTCAGCCGCCGTGCGGCGGGAACGCGGCTGGCGATAATGTTCTTGGGGTCGAGCGTCGCCGCCGCCGCATAGTCGAACGATCGCAACAAGCCCGCGACGTCGCGCATCGGGCTCGCCTTGCGCCGCCGCTCCTCGAGCGGGCGGGCCGGTTCGCCCTCGAAATCGATGATGTAGGCATCGGCGCTGGCGATCAGCACCTGGCCCAGATGAAAGTCGCCATGGATGCGTGTCACCACGGACGCGAGGCCACTTTGGACGAGCTGGCGCAGCAAGTCCGTCAACACATCGCGCCGGGCGAGCAGGCGCCTTGCGTCCGCGGCAGCGGCCTCGCTGTCCCAGGTCTTGATACCGGCGATCGTGTCCATTGCCTGATTCAGCAGCGACGTCGCCCGCTCGGCCCACGCCGCGACATCCTCGGGACCGGACGTTCGAGGGGAGAACGCCGCATCGGCGGTCGGCCGGGCTAGGACCTGGTGCATGGCGCCGAGCTGGCGTCCGATCGTGCCGGCGAACGCGTGATAGTCTTCGATATCGTCGTCGCGCGAATCGGCCGTCGCTTCGCGGCTTGCAAGATTGTCGAGCGCGCGGTTGAACTGGTTCAGGGTCCAGGTCCAGGCATCGCCCTGGTTGCGCACGAAAGCCTGCGCAATCGCAAGCGCGTGCCGCTGTCCGTCGGGCGCGACGCGGGTCACTTCGCCCAGGAGTGCTGGCGCATTGGCGAAATTTTGGCTGGTGAGATAGCGGCTCATTTCGGCCTCGGGATGCTCGCCCGCCTGGATGCGCCGGAATATCTTCAGCATGACCGCATCGTCGACGATCAGAGAGCTGTTCGACTGCTCAGCCGTCAGCCACATCACCGCCGCGTCGACGGGCCGTTGCAACAAGTCCGCCTTCTCCGGGTTGGACTCGAAGACAATCTTGCCTTCCGGCCCCTCCATCGTAGTGCCCGCGGCCATCGCCGCCAGCATCTCCCGGGCGAACTCCGGTACGGCGAACGCGTCGGTGAGCAGGCCGATCCGGCGGCCCCTTCGTACCCGCGCCAGCGCCAGCTGCGAGGGCAAGGCCGAACTTTGCTCGTCTTCCCAGCTCATCGACAGCGGCAGCAGCCAGCGGCTGGTCTCGTCCCCCGCCGTCACCTCGATCTCGCTCAACAGCAGGTCACGGGTACCGCCGCCCGGGAGCCGCGCCATGTAGGCGAAGTGGGAGGACTTCAGGGTCTTGTCCTTGGCCCCGAACCAGCGCCGCTTGGCGAGATAGGGTGGCAAAGACTCCCGCTCCAGCACGACCGCTGCAGCCTGCACGCCCTCGCTCAATGGTCCGCGCAATACTACGGTGACATAGTCCGGCAGCGGCTCCGGCGCGGGCGTATGCCACGACGGCGCCTCGGTCTCGCTGGCCAGGATGAACCAGTAGAATCCGTAGGGCGACAAAGTCAGCAGATAAGTCAGCTGGCCGATCGGCGGGAACAGCGAACCACCGTTCAGCTCTATCGGTACGCGGCCGGCAAACTCCGAAAGGTCGAGCTCCACCGCCTGCGGTGTGCGCGAGACGTTGGCCACGCAGAGAATGACTTCGCCGTCGAGTTCGCGAAGGTAGGCCAGAACCTTGCGATTTTTTGGATAGATGAAGCGCAGCGTGCCGCGCCCGAAAGCGCCATGGGTGCGCCGAACGGCGATCATCTTCCGTGTCCAATGGAGCAGCGAATGAACGTCGCGCGTCTGGGCCTCGACATTGACCGTCTCGTAGCCGTAGAGCGCGTCCATGATGGTGGGCAGGGCCAGCGCGGCGGGGTCGGCGCGCGAAAAGCCGCCATTGCGGTCAGGCGACCATTGCATCGGCGTGCGCACGCCATCGCGGTCTCCCAGGCGGATATTGTCGCCCATGCCGATCTCATCGCCGTAGTAGATGACCGGCGCCCCGGGCATGGAGAGCAGCAGGCAATTCATCAATTCGATGCGACGGCGGTCGCGCTCGAGCAATGGTGCGAGTCGGCGGCGAATGCCAAGGTTCAGCCGCGCGCGCCGATCAGTGGCGTAGGTCTCCCAGAGATAGTCGCGCTCGGAGTCCGTGACCATCTCGAGCGTCAACTCGTCGTGATTGCGCAGGAAGATGGCCCACTGGCAATTGTCGGGGATCTGCGGCGTCTGGCGCATGATGTCGGTGATCGGAAAGCGATCCTCGCGCGCCAGCGCCATGTACATCCGGGGCATCAAGGGGAAATGGAACGCCATATGGCATTCGTCGCCCTGGCCGAAATACTCCTTGGTGTCCTCGGGCCATTGGTTGGCTTCCGCGAGGAGCATGCGACCCGGATAGGCCCGGTCGATCTCGGCTCGAATGCGTTTCAGGACGACGTGGGTCTCGGCGAGATTCTCGTTGTTGGTGCCCTCACGCTCGACAAGATAGGGTACGGCGTCCAGCCGCAATCCGTCGATCCCCATGTCGAGCCAGAAGTGCATCACGCCGAGGATCGCCTCGAGCACCGCCGGGTTGTCGAAGTTGAGGTCGGGCTGATGTGAGTAGAAGCGATGCCAGAAATAGGCTTTGGCTTCAGGATCCCATGTCCAGTTGGAACGATGCGAGTCGATAAATATGACCCGCGTCCCGCCATACTTCTGATCACTGTCGGACCAGACATAGAACTCGCGTTCGGGCGATCCGGGGGGCGCCATCCGCGCGCGCTGGAACCAGGCATGCTGGTCGGACGTGTGGTTGATGACCAGCTCCGTGATGACGCGGATGCCGAGCTTGTGGGCCTCCTCGATCAGCCGCTTCACGTCCTCGAGAGTGCCGTATTCGGGATGGACCGCGGTGTACTCCGCGATGTCGTAGCCGTCGTCGCGACGCGGCGACGGGTAAAACGGTAACAGCCAGATCGTGTTGATTCCCAACTCGGCGATGTAGGACAGCCGCGAGATCACCCCGGGGAAATCGCCGATGCCGTCGTTGTTCGAATCGAAGAACGACTTCACATGCAGCTGGTAGATGATCGCGTCTTTGTACCATTGCGGATCGGTCGCGACCGGGAACGTCGCAGGGGTATCGGCGATGGGGGCATTCATGCGGCGCTCCGGGGCGACAGGCGCCAGATTGAAAAGGGAAGGACAGCCGGATCGAGCCGGAGCTGCTGGTTCTTGCCGTGCCAGCTAAAGCGGTTGCCGCCCACGAGGTCCTCGACCTCGATGGTGCCATCGTCCGGCAGCTTCCACTCCCATAGCGGGACTTCGAAGCCCGTCTGCTGGGGATGGTGGGGATCGAGGCTGACGGCGACGAGAACCATGTCGTCGGCGCCTGGGACGCGCTTGCCATAGACCAGGATCTGGTCGTTGCCGGCATTGTAGAAGCTGACGCCGAGATGGCTCTGCAGCGCAGGATGCGACTTGCGCAGCCGGTTGAGCATCGTGATCTCGGCAACGATGTTTCCCGGTGAAGCGAAGTCGCGCGCCCTGATCTCGTACTTCTCCGAATCGAGATACTCCTCGCGTCCCGGAAGGGCGGCCGCCTCGCAGACTTCGAAACCGGAATAGACGCCCCACAGGCCGGATAGTGTCGCCGCCAGAGCCGCGCGGATCAGAAATCCGGGACGACCTGAGTTCTGGAGGAATATCGGATTGATGTCGGGCGTGTTGACGAAGAAGTTCGGCCGGAAATAATTCGCCACCTCGGTCGTCGACAACTCGAGAAGGTAGTCGGCGATCTCCGACTTGCCGTTACGCCATGTGAAGTAGGTGTAGGACTGGGAGAATCCGACCTTGGCCAGGCGGTACATCATTTTAGGCCGCGTGAATGCTTCCGACAGGAACATGACGTCGGGATATCGGCCACGGATGTCGCCTATCATCCACTGCCAGAATGGCAACGGTTTGGTGTGAGGATTGTCGACGCGGAAGATGCGAACGCCCTCTTCCACCCAGTGCAGGACCACATCGCGCAAGGCCAGCCAGAGCGCGGGCACGGCGCCCTTGGCGTAGAAGTCGACATTGACGATGTCTTCGTACTTCTTCGGTGGATTCTCGGCGTACTTGATGGTGCCGTCAGGCCGGTGGCGGAACCATTCCGGATGATCACGCAGCCAGGGATGATCGAGCGAGCACTGGATGGCGAAGTCGAGCGCGATCTCAAGCCCCTGCTCCTGCGCCGCGGCCACGAGGCGGCGGAAATCCTCCGGCGTGCCGAGTTGGCTATGGATGGCATCGTGCCCACCCGCCTCGCCCCCGATGGCATAGGGGCTGCCGACATCCTCCGGCCCGGGCGTCAGGCTGTTGTTGCGGCCCTTGCGGTTCGCCTTGCCGATGGGGTGGATCGGCGGGAAGTAGAGGACGTCGAAACCCATGGCGCGCACGCGCGGCAGGGCGGCGATGACGTCATCGAAGGTGCCGTGCCGGCCCACGTCGTCGGTGAGCGAGCGCGGGAAAAGCTCGTACCAGGACGCGAACTCGGCCTGCGGCCGCTCGACATCCACCGGAAACGGCCCCTCGTCGGTCCGGAAGCGGCGCACCGCCGCGGCGGCGACGCTCGCACGCGAAGCAGCCGACGTGAGAAGCGCCACAGCTGCCGCGGGCTCCGACACCTCGGCCTCGCGCAGCAGCGCCTTCACCGTGGGCTCCTTGTCCAGGTCCCCGAGGAAGAGGGCGGCCTCGGTCAGCTCGACGCCGACATCTATTCCGGCCCGATGCTTGACCTCGAGGACGTGCGCCAGGCTGCCATATTCATCGCGCCACGCCTCGACGGAGAAGTAATGTCGTCCTATCCGATCGGGCGTCAGGGCGGCGCGCCAGCGATCGTTGGCAATATGCGTCAGCTTCGCGCTTCTGCGCTCGTCCTCGTCGGCCGACCACCACACGACTTCTGCGGCCAACAGGTCGTGGCCATCGGCGAAAATATCGGCCTCGATCACCAGCGGTTTGCCGACGATATGCTTGGTTGCGAACGCGCCGCCATTCACAGCGGGGCTAACGCGCTCGATCACGACGGGCGATTGCGCTGCTGCGGCGCTGGCCTCGCGCTTGCCCGATTTACTGCCGTTGCGCACGGGTTGGGTTGGCGTCACGTCGAGCACGCGGACTTCTCCCGGTTCCAGGTCGGCGCACAGACTGGTGTCCTTTGCGCCCAGCGCAGCTCCGGCCGTCGGCGGCAGGATCGCGAGGTCGAAAGGCAGTTTGCGGGCGATGAAAAGATCGCTGTTGAGCGCGACAACGGCGCTTTCGCTCGCGCTCCTTGCGTCGGCACCGTCGGTCCGCAACAGAACGGTCACCGTCTCGCCAGGACTGGTAAGCGGCCGCAGCCCACGGGCGCTGCCCTTGCGCGCCATCTCGTCCGCCAGCGCGACCGCCCGTGGCAATACGTCGAGGATGCCCGTTCCATGCGGCGCGAACAGGCCATCGGACGTGGCTGCCGCCACCATCAATGCACGAGCGGCTCCGGCTGGTGATGGGCCTTCCGGGTCGAACGGAACGCCGGCGACACCCAGCACAGAAGCAATCCGGCGCAGCAAGTCGTGTTCCTCGACGAACCAGGCGGCTCGGCCGTCCCACCACGAGGTCGAGGCAAAGACCGCCGACAGACCCGTGCCGATGAGTTCTTCGTGCCGCGACCATGGCAATCCCGGCGTCCACGCCCAAAAAGCACAAGCTGTACTGATCCGAACGCGGTCGAGGATATGGCGCAGCGCATGTGGCGGCAGGTCCGCAAGGCCGAGGAGGCGAAAGCCCTGGGCCCCCGCCATCACCAGGTCGGAAATCCGCTCTGCCCACCAGTCGGATGCAGCGTCGACCGCCCCGCTGCGAAGCATCACGGACGTCGCCGCACGGCGATCGAGGCGGGGGTCGAGCGGATTGAGTCCAGGCAGGCTGTCGTAGAGTCCGCTCAAGGCCTTCGCCGACGCGCCACCGGCGGCGACGCGATCGAGCGGCAAATCGACGAAAAGAGCGACCCCGGCCTTCTCGCACGATTGGCGCAGGCCCTTGATCAGGTTCGTCGGCGTCCCGACGGAAGCGAACGTGGAAACGGAGCGAAAATGGTCTGAAATCAGCAGGGGGTCGCCAACCGGGCCGAGATCGAAAGCGGGACCCACGCAAACGTGGTTCAAGCCCGACCTGGCCGCGTCGACCACGATCTCTTCGAAGGCGCGAAGGCTTTGGATTTGCCGCAGATCGACGTGCAGCACCTTGATGGCGCACCTCTTCACCGTGGCGGGCACGACAGGCGCCAGCGAACTAGGTCTCTCCCTCATGGTGTAGGAAACCCCGCAACTGCGAAGAGGTTCCCTGAAGGGACTGAGGATGCAGGTTAAGGAACAAGAGTTTAGCGGCTTCGTTATTGCCCGCGATGCCCCTGCCCCCTTCGGAAACATGGCGCGACCGGGACGACCTGCAAGCGCTTGCGCGACGCACGGGTGTGGCCGCTTCGGTCATCGCCAAAATTCAGCACAGCGATTTGGACGCCGCCGCCCTGGGCCTTCGCAAGGAATGGCTCGCCAAAGCTCATCGCCCGGCCGATGCGACGTTAAAGAGCCCTTGCGAAGGCGAAGTGTCGAGCATGCCGAATGGCGAAAGCATTGAATTCGGCTACGAGCGCGAACTCGACGCCGACATGCTGGAAAGCCGCATGCCGCTTTGTTACCCGGTGCCGACCGGTTGGCAGTCGGTCCGCGTCCTCTGTCGAAGCGGGCAGGCCGCTCTTTCGTGTCTTCTCCACCTCGTGGCTCACAGTGCGTCATCGCGTGTCGGCGGATCGTCGGAGACCCTGACGATTCATCACGCAGGGCGCTACTTCGAGACAGCTTCGCTCCTCGACCTCTGGCCGCGCCAACTCTTCGCGCCAGCAGATGCCAAGCCGTCACATGTCGACGTCCTGCTGGGCGAACCCGTTCATTGCGACGGCCAGTTCGGGCTGTCCGACCCGGCCCGCCTGCCCCGCGCCCGGCAGGCTCTCCTGCTGGATACGACCATGACGAGCCTGCGCGTCGACCTGGCGCCTTGGCTGGCACGGCTCGAAGGATCTTTCGCGGCGGTCTTCCGCTCCGGGCTGAAACTCGACCAGGCGGGGCTGGAACTGGCCAATGTCGGCATCGTCCAACTCTTCGTCCGCGAGGGATCGGACAGCGACGCGGAATCAATCGCAGCACAGCTGCAACGCATCCGTGCCCTCACCGGCAGCGGCCTCACGCTCGACGAGTTGTCGGCCCTGTCGGCACCCTGGTTCCTCGACCGCATCTATCTCGAGCAGTACATCAGCCGCGTGTTCGCCAACAATGCGGCTCTGGCAGAGGCGATCGGTAAGAGATCCACCCTGTTCGAGGCGCGTTGCCATCCCTCGCTGATCTCTCCGGGGGCCGTCGCACCCTTCTGCGCGATCAGACTGCGGAATGGCGATGCGTCAGCCCATGTGCGCCTGCTCCATTGCGTAGAAGACGAGATTGCGCGACGGAACCTCAAGCTCGACAAAGGCGGATCCTTCGGCTTTCGCGGCGATCGCTACGAACTCATCGAGCCGGAGCCCCAGGCAGGACAGCCGTTCCTGCGCGTGGCGATGGGCTATCGCGGCGGCGCAAACCGCGATGGCATCATCGATCTCTTTCACGAGTTGTCTGCGTTGCAATCCTTGCCCTGACCACAAAGGCTTTCGTCAACGCATCGCTCCCAGCCTGCGGACGATCTCGTCCACGATCTGCGACGGAGCGGGTCCGATATCGACGACGATCGGACTTTCGTCCTCGGCAGGCTCCTCCAGGACAGCCACCTGACTATCGAGCAGGCCGACCGGCATGAAATGCGAGGTGCGCGCCCTCAGCCGGTCATGGATCAACGGCCTGGATCCCTTCAGGTAGACGAGGTTCGCATCCGGCCGCCGGCCGACGACGATGTCGCGATAGGTCCTTTTGAGTGCCGAGCAGGTGATGACACCCGCCTCGCCCCTCTCCCGCCAGTCGTCGATGCGACGCGCGATGGCGTCCAGCCAGGGCAGGCGGTCGACGTCGGTCAGCGGTGTGCCGCTCCGCATCTTCTCGACGTTCTCGCGCGGGTGAAGGTCGTCGCCATCCTGAAACGCGCACCCGAGCCGCTCCGCCAGCAGGGTGGCGACGGTGGTCTTGCCCGATCCCGAGACGCCCATCACGACGACGATGGTCTTCATTGCCGGCCAGCTTATCATACGGCCGGGATCAGGAAACGAACGGGAGAGAAGAATGCAGCTCGGCATGATCGGTCTGGGACGCATGGGCGGCAACCTCGTGCGCCGGCTGGTGCGGCACGGACATGACTGCGTCGTCTTCGACCAAAACCAGCAGACGGTCGCGGACCTCGTCGGGGAGCACATCACCGGCACTGCCGATCTCGCGGCCCTCGTCGCCAAGCTCAGCCCGCCGCGCAACGTCTGGGTGATGCTGCCGGCGGGCGAGATCACGGAGCAGACGGTGGCCGAACTGGGCCAAATTCTCGAGCCTGGCGATACGATGATCGACGGCGGCAATGCCTTCTTCCAGGATGATGTGCGCCGCGCGCGCGAGATGAAGGCAAAGGGCATTCACTATCTCGACTGCGGCACCAGCGGCGGCGTCTGGGGCCTGGAGCGCGGCTACTGCCTGATGATTGGCGGAGACAGGGAGGCCGTGGAACGGCTCGACCCGATCTTCGCCGCGCTCAGCCCCGGCGAAGGCACGATCCCCAGGACGCCGCGGCGCGAGACGCGCGATCCAAGGGTCGAGCGCGGATACCTTCATTGCGGACCGAGCGGCGCCGGCCATTTCGTGAAGATGGTGCACAACGGCATCGAGTACGGGCTGATGCAGGCCTATGCCGAGGGTTTCGAGATTCTGCGCAAGGCCTCCTCCGAAGTCGTTCCGGCCGAGCGCCGCTATGAGCTCGATCTCGCCGACATCGCCGAAGTCTGGCGGCGCGGCAGCGTCGTCAGCTCCTGGCTGCTCGACCTTACCTCATCGGCGCTGGCGGAGGATCCCGCCCTCTCGAAATATTCGGGCTTCGTCGAGGATTCGGGCGAAGGCCGCTGGACGATCAATGCCGCCATCGAGGAAGCGGTGCCCGCCGACGTCCTGTCCGCCGCGCTCTATGCCCGCTTCCGCTCACGCGACCGCGAGGGTACGGCCAACAAACTCCTGTCTGCCATGCGTCACGCCTTCGGCGGCCATGTCGAGCCGAAGACGTGAGTCAGAGAAACGACAGTCCGCCGCTCAGCGCCACCGTCTGGCCGGTCATGTAGGCGTTGCCGATCACCATCAAAACCGCCTGCGCGCATTCCTCCGACGTGCCGAAGCGGCCGAGCGGAATGCGGGCGGGCGACGAGGCAAGGCCCGACCGGACCATGTCGGTCTCGATCAGCGAGGGCGCCACGGCGTTGACCGTAACCCCATCCTTCACCACCCGCGCGGCATAGCCTCGTGTCAGGCCCTCCATGCCGGCCTTCGAGGCATTGTAATGCGGGCCGATACCGCCGGCGCCGCGCGCCGCCCCCGACGAGATGTTGACGATGCGACCCCACCTGCGGGCTCGCATGCCCGGCAGCACCGCCTTGGTGCAGAGGAAGGCCGACTTCAGGTTGACCGCGATGGTGCGGTCGAACTCCTCCTCGGTGAGGTCGTCGATGCCCGTCATGATCGCCAACCCGGCATTGTTCACCAGCACGTCGACCGGCCCCAGTTCGCGCTCGACCGAGGCGATCATGGCCGAAACGGCCGCGCCGTCCGACACGTCCGCCGCGACCGCCAGCGCCTTGCCGCCGGCCTTCCTGATGGCGGCCACGACGTCGGCGGCGTCGGCTGCCCGCTCCCGATAGTTCACGGCAACGGCGGCGCCCTCGTGGGCGAGCGAAAGCGCTACCGCGCGACCAATGCCGCGCGATGCCCCGGTCACCAGCGCGACCTTGTTGGTGAGCGAAGCCACGGCTCAGATCTCGTCGACGCCGAAGGCCCGGCGCATGGCCTTCACGCCTTCCTGGTGCGGCGTCCACAGGCGACCACCGACCAGTCCGCCATCGACCACCAGGTCGTGACCGTTGATGAACGTCGAGTCGTCCGAGGCCAGGAAGATGGCTGCCTTCGCGATGTCGTCGACGATCCCGGCGCGCGGGATCGGCTGGTTCTTGGCCATGCTGGCCTTCATCGCCTCGGCATAGGAATCGGCCTTGTCAGGCGGCAGTCCGAGCGCCTTGGCGAAGATGCCCGTGGCGATGCCGCCGGGAGAGATCGAATTCACCCGCACGTTGTTTTCGCCGAGTTGCATGGCGACGCACACGGTCAGATGGTTCACCGCCGCCTTGGCCGCACCATAGATTATCGAGGTCGAGTAGCCCGCCCGGCGTCCCGCAACGCTGCCATTGTTGATGATGCTGCCCGAGCCCTGGGCCATCATGAGCGGGGCGGCGTGCTTCATGCCCAGCATGACCGACCGCACGAGCGTCGCCATCGCCGCGTCGAAGCCCTCGACCGGCACCGTCTCGATGCCGCCGACCGGTGCGGGGCCGCCGGCATTGTTGAACAGGCAGTCGACCCGGCCCCATTTGGCCAGGCAGGCGTCGAACATCCGCTTCACGTCGTCCTCGTGCGTGGCATCGGCCATCACGAAGAGGCAATTCTCCTTGCCCAGAGCGGCCTCGAGCGTGCGGCCCAGCTCCTCGCGCCGTCCCGTGGCGACGACCTTCGCGCCCTCTGCGACGAACAGTTCGACGGTGCGCCGCCCGATGCCGCTGGTCGCGCCCGTCACGATGGTGACCTTGCCGTCGAGTCTGCCCATGGGTACCTCCCCTTTGTCGGACGGGAATGATACACCACCGCCAACGAGGAGAAGCATATGACGGTGTTGGGAATTCTCGGCGGCAGCGGCGTCTACGACATAGCAGGCCTCACGAACGCGGAGTGGCGCCGGATCGCCTCGCCGTTCGGCGAGACGTCCGACGAGTTCCTGTTCGGCGTCCTGGACGGGCTCGACGTCGTCTTCGTGCCGCGGCACGGCCGCGGCCACCGTCATTCGCCCAGTTCGATCAACTACCGCGCCAACATCGATGCCCTGAAGAGGGTCGGCGTCACCGACATCCTGTCGCTTTCCGCCTGCGGCTCGCTGCGCGAGGACCTGCCGCCGGGTCATTTCGTCGTCGTCGACCAGTTCATCGACCGCACTTTCGCCCGCGAGAAGAGTTTCTTCGGCGAAGGCCTGGTCGCGCACGTCTCGATGGCCCAGCCGACCTGCAACCGGCTGGCCGAGGCCGCGCATGACTGCGCGCAGGAGGCCGGCTTCCCCGTCCGCAAGGGCGGCACCTACCTCGCGATGGAGGGTCCGCAATTCTCCAGCCTCGCAGAGTCGAAGCTCTATCGAAGCTGGGGCTGCGACGTCATCGGCATGACCAACATGCCGGAGGCCAAGCTCGCCCGCGAGGCGGAGATTTGCTACGTGACCGTCGCCATGGTCACCGACTTCGACTGCTGGCATCCCGACCATGACCATGTGCAGGTCGCCGACATCGTCCGCGTACTGCTCGAGAATGCCGAGAAGGCCAAGGCGCTGGTCGCCATGATCGCGCCACGCCTCAAGGCCGATCGTCCCACGCCTTGCCCGTCGGGCTGCGACCGCGCCCTTGAACACGCGCTGATTACGTCACCGACAGCCCGTTCGGCGGACATGGTGGCCAAACTCGATGCCGTCGCGGGCCGGGTCCTGAAAGGGTAGCGATCAGCGGGCGCGGAGTGGCGCGCCCATGAGGCGCGAAATCTCGTCGGCCGCCGCCGTCAGCCGCGGGATGTAACGATTCATCACCTCGGGCTGCAGTCGCTCCACCGGCACCGTCAGACCGAGCGCCGCCGCCGGCCGACCGGCATGGTCGTAGATCACGGCCGCCGCACCCCCCACCTGTTCGCGCCATTCGCCGACATTTGTCGAATAGCCGTCCAGCCGTATCTTCTCGAGGGCCACCAGCAGGTCGTCACGCCGGGAAAGCGTATGCGGCGTGAAGCGCTGCAACTCCTCGGGCAAGGCGCCCAGCGCCTCGGGCGACTGCACCGACAGCAGTGCCTTGCCGGTGGCGACACAGTGCGCCGGCGTGCGCTGGCCGATGCGCGAATAGGCGCGTACCGGCTGGGTGCTTTCGACATTGTGGACAGACACCACCTCGCAGGCCGCCATGTCGAGGATCGAGAGATGCGCCGTCTCATCGACCTCGGCCACCAGACTCTGCATCACCGGGGCCGCAACACGGGCGACGTCCAGGCGACCGATGATCATCGCGCCCAGCTCCCACAGTCGGGTCGTGACGGCGTAACGCTGGTCGACCTGGGTGACGTAGCCGCGGACCGTCAGGGTCTGGAGCAGCCGGTGCACGTTGCTCTTCGACAGGCCGAGCCTGGTCGCAAGCTCGGTTACGCCGAGCGGCGCCGCGCTGGCCGCGAGGGTCTCCAGCACCGACAACGCCTTGACGACCGTCGTGTCCATCCTGCTGCGCCCGCGTCAGTCGAGCGCGATGTTCAGCGAGCGGACCAGCGGCTCCCAGAGCAAGCGGTCCTTTGCCATGTACTTTTCGGCGGAACCCGGCTCCTGCGGACCAGGGATCACGATCGCGAGCGGCTCGAACCGCGCCTGCAGGACACCGGAGGCCAAGATCTTGTTGATGGCGGCTTCGATGCGCGCCACCACCGCGGCCGGCGTCGCCTTGGGAACGGCGAGCGCGTACCAGCCCAGCGCCTCGAACCCGGGATAGCCGCTCTCGGCCACCGTCGGAATCGACGGATCGACAGCCAGGCGCTTCGCGCTGGTGATCGCCAGTGGCACGACCGTCTTCTGAGCGATGTGCGGCAGGGCGCCGGAGACCACCTCCGAGAACATCTGCACCTCGTCCGACAGCAAGGCGCGCATCGCGCCGGCGCTGCCGGGGTACGGGATATGCGTGATCTTGATGCCGGCGCGCTGGGCGAAGAGTTCGGCCGCGAGGTGAAGCGACGAGCCGAGACCCGACGATGCATAGTTCACCTTGCCCGGATTGGCCTTGGCATAGGCCACGAACTCCGAAAGTGTTTTGGCCGGGAACTTGGGGTTCACGATGAACACCACCGGGACCTCGGCGATGATCGACACCATCCTGAAGTCGCGGTCGGTGTCGTAGGCGAGGCCCTTCTTGAGCAGTGGATTCAGCGTGTAGGTCGTGCCCGTGCCCAGCAGCATCGTGTAGCCGTCGGCCGGGGCGTTGGCGGTGGCGGTAGCGCCGATCGCCGTGGCCGCGCCGCCCTTGTTGTCGACGATCACCGGCTGCCCCAGTTCCTTGGCCAGCGGCTCGGCCAGCACGCGCGCCAGCAGGTCGTTGGTCGCCCCCGGCGGGTAGGGCACGATCAGCTTGATCGGCTTGTCGGGATATTGCTGCGCCGAGGACGCTCCGGCGAAGCCGAGCGCAAGGGCCACGGCGCCCGCGAGAGCGACGCAAAACTGTTTTCTGAACACGTTTCCTCCTGTTTGATTTTTGTCTTGTCGGTCAGGCCGCCGCCGCGAGTTCGCGATCTATCTCGAGGGCACCTGCCTTCAGCCGCGGAATAAGCTCGCGGCCGAATTCGGTGACATCGCCCAACGGATCGAAGCCGCGGATCAGGAACGAGGCCACGCCGAGGCCGTAATATTTCAGCATCGCCGCCGCGACCTGCTCCGGCGTGCCCACCAGACACGACGTATTGCCCTTGCCGGCAGCGGCGCCGGCCACCGGCATCCACAGCCGCTCGTCATGCACGTCGCCACGCTGCGCCAGCGCCACCAGGCGCTCGGCGGATTTGTCCTGCGCCTTGGTCGGCATGGTGCCACTCGACTTCAGGTCGTCGAGGACCTTCTTCGCCTTGTCCCAGGCGGCACCCTCTGTGTCGGCAATGATCGGCCGAAACGAAACGTTGAAGCGCGGCCGCCGGCCGAACGGTTCCATCATGCGCCGGAACTCGGCGATGCGCTCGGCCGTCTCGGCAAGAGGTTCGCCGAACATGGCGAAGGTGTCGCAATGCTGCGCGCCCATCTCCATCGCGCCCGGAGACGAGCCACCGAAGAACAGCGGCGGGTGCGGCTGCTGGAAGGGCCTGGCTTCGGAGTACACGTCCTTGAAGCGGTAGAACTTGCCCTCGTAGTCGAACGGCTTGGTCGAGGTCCAGACCTTGCGCATCACGTCGAGATACTCGGCAGCGCGGACGTAGCGTTCTTCCTTCGGCGAGAAGTCGCCCTCGCGCTGCTGATCGGCATCGCTGTTGCCGACGATGATGTGAAGGGCGAGACGGCCGCCGGAGAGCTGGTCCATCGTCGCCGCCGCGCGCGCCGCAAGGGTCGGCGACACCACACCGGGCCGGTGGGCGATCAGATAGGAAAGCTTCTCCGTATGGGCCGCGGCATAAGTCGCGACGTTGAAGCCCTCGGCCGACGAGGCGTAGTAGCCGACCAGCACATAATCGAAGCCTGCCTTCTCGTGGGTCTGCGCGAACTCACGAAGGAACGAGGGCGAGATGCCGCCCCCGATCACGTGCAGGGCGGTGCCCTGCGGAGGCGCCACGCCAATCATTCCGATGACGTTCACAGGCATCGCATTTCTCCGAAAGTTCTACATATTGGAACAGTGTTCCATATATTCAGGTGCGTGAAGTTTGCTGTCAAGGCAAAGCCCCTGCCGTCTATAAGAACCGCCCATGACCCATTCCCTTCCTTCCCTCGACACCCTCCGCGACACCTGCACCACCATCGCCGAAGAGGCCGCGCGCGAGATCATGCGCATCTATGCGGGCGACCATGGCGTGCGCGACAAGGCGGACAGGAGCCCTGTCACGGATGCCGACCATGCTGCGGAAGCGGTCATCCTGGCCGGCCTGCGCAAGCTCACGCCCGGCATCGTGATCATCGCCGAGGAGGAGATGGCCGCGGGCCGCATTCCCACACTCGACGACGGCCGCCCTTTCTGGCTGGTGGATCCGCTCGACGGCACCAAGGAATTCATCAAGCGCAACGGCGAATTCACCGTGAATATCGCGCTGATCGAGGACGGCCGCCCGACTCTCGGCATCGTGCTGGCGCCGGCTACCGAAACCCTGTGGCGTGGCGCCAAAGGCCTCGGCGCCGACAAGCGCGAGGGCAAGGGTGCCTTCGCGCCGATGCGCACGCGCACGCCGCCGGCCGAGGGTCTGACCGCCTGCGCGAGCCGCAGCCACGGCACCTACAACGACCTCGACATCTGGTTCCGCAACAACAACCTCACGGTTGCCGACCGCGTGCAGGCGGGTTCCTCGCTGAAATTCTGCCTGATTGCCGAGGGCAAGGCCGACATCTACCCGCGCTTCGGACCGACCATGGAATGGGATACCGGCGCGGCCCAGGGCGTGCTCGAGGCGGCCGGCGGCGAGGTGGTCACCACCGACAACCAGCCCCTGCTCTACGGCAAGCCGCGCTTCGCCAACCCGCACTTCATTGCCCGCAGCCTGGCGGCGCGATGAGCGTGGTCGAGGCGACGGCACAGTCCATCGCCGCGGCCGCAGCAACGCTGCGCAACGGCGGTCTCGTCGCCTTCCCGACCGAGACCGTCTACGGGCTGGGCGGCGATGCCACCAACGAGCGCGCCGTGGCGGCGATCTTCGAGGCCAAGGGCCGCCCGCAGTTCAATCCGCTGATCAGCCACGTGCTCGATGCCGCCGCCGCGCGTGCCTTCGTGCGCTGGAGCGACACGGCCGAAAAACTCGCAGCGCGATTCTGGCCGGGGCCGCTCACGCTGGTCCTGCCGCGCGCCGAGGGCTCGTCCATCTCCCTGCTCGCCACCGCCGGCCTCGACACAGTGGCGATCCGGGCGCCGTCGCATCCGGTGGCGCAGGCCCTGATCCGCGCGGCCGGCCGACCCGTTGCGGCCCCGTCCGCCAATCGCAGCGGTGAAGTGAGCCCGACCCGTCCCGAGCATGTCGTGCAATCCCTGGGGACACACGCACCGATGATCCTCGACGGCGGCCCCTGCCTGGTCGGCGTCGAATCGACCGTCCTCGACCTCACGACCGCAACACCCGTCCTCCTCCGTCCCGGTGGGGCGACGCGCGAGGCGATCGAAGCCGTGATCGGGCAGATCTCCCTGAGCGAGGCGATCCCCAGCGGCGATGCAGCACACAAGTCCCCCGGTCAGCTCCGGAGCCACTATGCGCCCTCACGGCCGGTTCGCCTGGAGGCCACAACGGTTTCGGCCGACGAGGGGCTGATCGGCTTCGGTCCGGACATGCCGACGGGCGCCATGCTGACGCTCAACCTCAGCCCGACCGGCAATCTCGGCGAGGCGGCCGCCAACCTGTTCGCCATGATGAGGGCGCTCGACCGGCCCGGCATCGGCCGCATCGCGGTGATGCCCATTCCGCACACCGGGCTCGGCCTTGCGATCAACGACAGGCTCCGTCGCGCCGCCGCGGATGACGGCTCCGGCAGGCAGCGCTAGTCTGCTGCCAAAGCGAGGAAACAATGCCCGACACCGCCATCATCCCGACCATTCCGACAGCTCCCGTAACCCCCGCAATTCTCGAGAGCCTGCGCGCCATCGTGGGCGACAAGGGCCTGATCGTCGACGACCAGGGCAAGCAACCCTACGTCACCGACTGGCGCGGCTCGATCGTGGGCAACGCGGCCGTCGTCGTGCGCCCGGCAACCGTCGATGAAGTCTCGAAAGTCGTGAAGCTCTGTCACGACAACGGCATCGCCATCGTCCCGCAGGCCGGCAATACCGGCCTGATGGGCGGCGCCACGCCGTGGCCCTCGCACACCGGTATCGTCCTGTCGGTCGGCCGCATGAACAAGGTCCTGAACGTCGATCCGGTCGGCTACTCGATGACCGTCGAGGCGGGCTGCGTGCTGCAGACCTTGCAGGAAACGGCGGCCAGCCATGACCGCTTCTTCCCGCTGTTCCTGGGCGCCCAGGGCTCCTGCATGATCGGCGGAAATCTCTCGACCAACGCCGGCGGTGTGCAGGTGCTGCGCTACGGCAACGCGCGCAACCTCGTCATGGGTCTCGAAGTCGTGCTGCCCAACGGCGATATCTGGAACGGGCTGCGCGCGCTCAAGAAGGACAATACCGGCTACGACCTCAAGCACCTGTTCATGGGCGCCGAAGGCACGCTCGGCATCATCACCAAGGCGGTCCTGAAGCTGTGGCCTGCCTCCAAGGACGTGGCCACCGCCTGGCTCGCCATCCGCGATCCGCAGGCCGCCATCGAAATCCTGTCCGAGGCTCATGCTGCGTCCGAGGACAATGTCGGCTCCTGCGAGCTGATGAGCCGGACCTGCACCGACATGGTCCTGCGCAACATCCCGGGTACGCAGGACCCGCTGAAGGCCGATACGCAGTGGTTCCTGCTGCTCGAATGGACGTCGGCACGCCCCAAGGCGGACGGCGCCGAGGGCATGTCGGAGAAGATGGAGCAGTTCCTCGTCGACCAGATGGAAGCCGGCCGCGTGCTCGATGCGGTCATCGCGCAGAGCGAATCACAGGTGCGCAACATGTGGGTGATCCGCGAGTCGGTGGCCCCCGCGTCCCGCGCCGAAGGGCCGGGCCTGAGCTACGACATCTCGGTCTCGATCTCCAAGGTGCCGGAGTTCATCGAGCGCGGCCTCAAGGCGGCGCTCGACATCCTGCCCAGCATCCGCCCCTACCCGCTCGGTCATATCGGCGACGGCAACATCCACTTCTCCTTCATGGGACCGAAGGGCATGGACCGGCCGACGCTCAGCCAATACTCGCCCGCCATCACGCGCGCGGTGAACGACCTGGTGACGAGCCTCGACGGATCGATCTCGGCCGAGCACGGCATCGGCATCGACAAGCTCGACGAGCTTGCGCACTACCGCTCGCGGATCGAGCTCGACACCATGCGCACGATCAAGCGCGCGCTCGACCCGAAGAACATCATGAACCCCGGCAAGGTGCTGCGCGTCTGATGACCGACTTCGTCGAAAAGCTGCACGCCATCGTCGGCGAAAAGGGCCTTATCACCGACGAGCAGGGCAAGCATCCCTACGTCACCGACTGGCGCGAGAGCTTCGTCGGCAGCGCGCTCGCCGTGGTGCGGCCGGCCAACACACAGGAAGTCGCCGATGTCGTGAGGCTCTGCGCGGACGAGAAGGTCGCGGTGGTGCCGCAGGGCGGCAACACCGGACTGGTCGGCGGCGGCATCCCCCACGAGAAGGGCCGCGAGATCGTGCTCTCGCTCAACCGCATGACGCGCATCCTCGACATCGACCTGATCGGTTACTCGATGACGGTCGAGGCCGGCGTCATCCTGAAGACCATCCAGGATACGGCGGCGGCGAACGACCGGCTGTTCCCGCTGTCGCTGGCCGCCGAAGGAAGCTGCACGATCGGCGGCAACCTCTCGACCAATGCCGGCGGCGTGCAGGTCCTGCACTACGGCAACGCCCGCCAGCTCGTGCTCGGCCTCGAAGTCGTGACCCCCCAGGGCGAGATCTGGAACGGGCTGCGCGCGCTCAAGAAGGACAATACCGGCTACGACCTGCGCGATCTCTATCTCGGCGCCGAAGGCACGCTGGGCATCATCACGCGCGCGGTGCTGAAACTCTGGCCCAAGCCCAAGGACATCGCCACCTCATGGGTCGCCGTGGCCTCGCCCGAGGCCGCCGTTACGCTGCTCAGCGGCGCGCATGCCGCCTCCGAAGACAACGTCACCTCCTGCGAGCTGATGGGCCGCCAGGGCATCGACCTCGTGCTGCAGCACATTCCCGGCGCCATCGATCCTCTCGGCGAGAAGCACGACTGGTACGTGCTGCTCGAATGGTCGTCGACCCGCGCGCGCCGCGACGGCGAGAACCAGGGCGGCTTGCGTGAGAAGATGGAAGCCTATCTCGGCGAGGCCATGGAGCAGGGCCTCGTGCTCGACGCCACGATCGCGCAGAACGAGACGCAGGCCCGTGCGCTGTGGAGCCTGCGCGAGAACCATACGGAAGCCTCCAAGAAGGAAGGCCCCTCCGTGAAGCACGACATCTCCGTCGCGGTGAGCAAGATCTCTTCCTTCGTCACCGAAGGGCTCGCGGCGATGAAGAAGGCGTTGCCCGAAAGCCGGCCGGTGACGTTCGGCCATGTCGGCGACGGCAATCTCCATTTCAACTGCCAGGCGCCCGCTGGCTGGGACAAGGCGCGCTTCCTGCCGCACGCTTCTGTGGTGACTGCCGCGATCTACGACCTGGTCGTGAGCTACGGCGGATCGATCTCGGCCGAGCACGGGATCGGCCTGCTCAAGGTCGAAGAGCTCGCCCATTATCGCAGCAAGGTCGAGATCGACACGATGCGCACGATCAAACGCGCGCTCGATCCGCAGAACCTGATGAACCCGGGGAAGATCGTCCGGGTTTAAAAGGCGAGCCGAATCGCAGCTCGTTTATGAAAGCTCCCCGTCGTCTCGAGCGGAGCCTCGCGCAGCGAGGCTCCGCGCCTGCGGCGCTCCGGTCGAGACGACGACGTTTTCTTAAGGCCGCGGCGTGCGGTCGTTCGTCCGATCGACGATCTCATACTGGACGTCGATCACCTTGCCGTCGTGAGGACGGGCCGGCGGTGCCGGCTCAACGTCGCGGCGAAAAAAGCTCAGAATCCAGCGCTTGGCCTTGAAGGCCAACAGCAGCACCAGCGCGACCGCGGCGATGCCGGCGATCACGGCGAAGCCCAGAACCGCCAGCACGATGAAGCCGATCAGCCCCAGGATTGCCTGGATCCAGACGCGGGCCGGCAGCCGCGCCAACAGCTCGAGGAACTGCTTTCCGTTCATGTCGCCCAACGCTTCTCGAAGTCCCAGACCTCGGGGAAACCCATCAGGCCATGGATGTCGTGATATTGCGGCAGCGGATCGCCGACGCTGGTGCCACTGTCCTTGAGGTGCGCGAACGACCGCCGCATGGCCTCCGCCGCCACAATGAGCCCGAGCACGGGATAGATCGCGAGGTCGAAGCCCCATTTCTTCAGTCGGTCGACCTCGGCGCGCGGTGTCTTGCCGAACTCCACCATGTTGGCGAGCAGTGGCTTGCTCACTTCCTTGCCGATGCGCTCCAGTTCGGCTTCGCTCTCGGGCGATTCCACGAAGATGATGTCGGCGCCAGCCTCCTCGTAGAGCCTGGCGCGGCGCAACGCCTCGTCCAGTCCCAACGCAGTGCGCGCATCGGTACGCGCCACGATCAGCGTCTCCTCGTGCCGGCGCGCTTCCGCCGCAACCCGGATCTTGAGCGCCATCTCCTCGGCCGGCACCACGCGCCGTCCCGGCGTATGGCCGCACTTCTTGGGCGTCTCCTGGTCTTCGATCTGGATCGCCGCAACGCCCGCCGCCTCGTAGCCGCGGATCGTGCGCTGGACGTTCAGCAACCCGCCATAGCCCGTATCGGCATCGGCGATCACCGGCGTCTCGACCACGGAGCAGATCATCTCGGCGCGGCCCAGCATGTCGGAATAGGTCGCCAGCCCCGCGTCCGGCAGGCCCAGCATCGACGCCGTGGCGCCGTAGCCCGTCATGTAGAGCGCCGGAAAGCCCATGCGGTCGGCGACGCGCGCCGAAATGCCGTCATAGATGCCCGGCGCCAAAATGAACTCGCCCCGCGCCAGAAGCTCCCGCAGCTTCGCTGCCTGTCGATTGCCTGCCATGTCTCTCTCCTCGCTCAGGAAAATGACCGAGTTGTGTCGATCCGGCCAGCCCACCGCAGACGAAAACGGCCGGCGATCAGGGACCGCCGGCCGTTCCGTTCGCGAAAGCGTCCGATCAGACGGAGACGGGCTTCAGTTCCTGCGAGCCCGCGGACTTGCAGAAGGTCGTGGTCTCGGTCGTGGTCTGGCCGTTCTTGGTCGCCGTCAGCTCGATCGGACGGCAGGTGCTGCCATCGGCGCGGCTGCTGGCCGGAGCGACCGGCTTGGCGCTCACGACGGTCGGCGGCGCGGTGGCGGCGGCCGACGAAGAAGTCCTGGTCGGCTCCACCGTGTAGGTAGTCGGCACATTGTTATCGGCGACAAAAGCGTACTGCGTGGCTTCGGCCAGACGGCGGCGCTCCTGATCGTCGAGCGCACGGCCGACGAGATTGCCGGCCAGGCCGCCGACCAGCGCACCACCGACGACGCCGCCGACCGACCCGAAGGCCAGGCCGCCCACGACACCGCCCAGCGCCGCGCCCATGACGGTGCCCGTCGTCTGGTTGGTCGGTTGGCCACGATCGTTCGTGCAGGCGGCCGCGAGCCCGAGGGCAGCGATCACGCCAACGATCCGCAGCGCGATCTTCCTTCCGGAGAAGAAGGCCGTGTCGGCAGTCAATGCAGTCATCTGGTGCATCTCCGTTTGTATTCAGGGACGTTCACTCTACCCCAAAGATATTGCTTGCTGCCACGGGCATCGTCCTCGGCGTCCGCATACGAGCGCGGAGCATCGCATGAGGCCAGCAGCAAGCCGGTCCGGACCAGAACCAGAGCGAGATCGTCGCGGTCCGGGTCGGGGACATCCGCCAGCGGTTCCCTGGCGTTTCGTTTGGTGATCAGGCAGCGATAGAGCGGCGTGCCGTCGGTGAGCCGATCGGTCTGCCGGCAGCGAAGATTGCGGGCCTGGGCGGCCAGTGAATCCGCGGCCAGCTTGTGCAACTCAGGATCGTCGACGCTGTCGACGCCCTGCAGCCGGACTTCGGCAAGCCGGTCCTTGAGGCCGATCATCATCAGCGTCTTGCCGAAATGGTCGAAGTTGCCGGCGACGAACTCCGTGGCCTTGCGCGCGTCCTCGATCGCCTTCTGTCGAGCGGCCGCCTCCGCCTCCGCCCTGCGCTGGGCTTCCTCGTCGGCACGCTTCTTCTCGGCTATTTCAGCCTCGACCTTGCGTCGCGTGTCTTCTTCGATCTGGCGCTTGGCGGCGTCGGCTTCAGCCTTCTGCCGGGCCGCGAGATCGGCTCTCGCCTTGGCATCCTGCTCGGCCTTCGTCTTGGCTTCCTGTTCGGCCTTCTCTGCGCGCAGCTTGTCGGCTTCCTCAGCAGACTTGCGCCGCGCCTCCTCCGCCGCTTCCGCTGCGGCGCGCGCCTTCACCATCTCCGGGTCCGGCCCGCGTGTGGCCATCGCATAGTAGCCACCGCCGCCGATCGCCAGCAGCACGAGCGCCGCAATACCGACCCACATGGCGCTCCGGCTCTTCGGCGCAGCCGGAGTGGGACCACTCGTCCCCACCGTCGCAGGACCGAGAGCGGATACGCGTGCAGCCGGCACCTCGTCGCCCCTGCCCATCACCATCGTGGCGTTGGGCTCCGGCGCCGCCGTCATGCCGAGGATGGGCCGCCAGCCGGCAATCGATTGCGGCCGGTCGCGCGCCGCCACGGTCAGGCCGGCATCGACCCCGGCGAGCACGCCCGACGAGAATCCCTGCGGCGCCAACTTGCCGAGGGGTTCGTAGCCGTCGTCCAGCATGCGGTCGAAGGCATTGGGCGGCGCCTTGCCCACGATGGCGTGATAGATCGTGGCGGCGAGGCCGTAGATGTCGGTCCACGGTCCCTGCTTGGCCGACGTCATCTGCTCGGCCGCCGCGTAGCCCGGCGTGAAGATCGCCGTCATCGCCGCCGTCCGCCCGACCATCGCCGCGCGCGACGCGCCGAAGTCGATCAGGGTCGGATTGCCGGCCGCGTCGAGCAGGATGTTGGCCGGCTTGATGTCACGATGCAGGAAGCCCGCGGCATGGACCTGCTCCAGCCCGTCGAGCAGCGGCCAGAGAATCCGATCGACTTCAGCGGCCTTGAGCTTGCCGCCCGTGTTGATGCGCTCCTCGAGCGTCACGCCGCTCAGGAGCTCCATGACGATGTAGGCCGTGCCGTTGGCCTCGAGGAAATCGAACACCTGCACGATCGCCGGCACACGATGGAGGCTGGCCAGCGTGCGGCCCTCGGTGACGAAACGATCGCGACCCCAGCCGAAATCATCGGCCATCTTCGTGGTGCGCGGCAACACCGTGGAGCCGTCCTGGCGCACGGCCAGCGCCGACGGCAGGTACTCCTTGATCGCGACCTCGCGACCGAGCTGCACATCGCGCGCGCGATAGGTGATGCCGAAGCCGCCCTGTCCCAGCACGGACACGATCTCGTAGCGGCCGATCAACTGGCCGGCCTTCAGCGAGACATAGTCGACCTCGGGCGGCGGCGTGGCACCGGAAACGGTCGTGGGCTCGTTCATGAGCGGTTCACGCCGCTAGGTATGATGAACGACCAGCTCGACATCGCCGAGCCGCAACTTCGATCCTGCCTGCAGCGCGATCGGCGCGCCCGCCTTGAGTGCGGTGCCGTTCACGGCCGTCCCGTTGGTCGAGCCGAGATCCTCGACCTGCAGCGCCTCGCCGGCGACGCTGAGCCGGGCGTGTCGGCGCGATACGGTCGGATGGGGTACGACGAGTTCGCACTGGTCGGCGGCGCGGCCGATGCACATGCCTTGCGACTGGCCGACCAGCTTTTCCATCGACACTTCGAACATGTGCTTGCGGCCCGCCGAGTCCGGCCCTTCGAAGCGCAACGTGATCTGCGGGACCATGCGCGTCGTCGTCCCGGGCGACGCGGGCTTCGCCTGGCGTACATGGAAGACCTGCACCGACCGGCTGACGTTCTTGAGCTGATGTTCGCCGCCGTCATGGAACACATACTCGGTGCGCAGTTCCACGAGGTCGCGAACGGCGCGCGATACAGCAATGCCGCCCGGCTCCGCCAGCGTCTGGATGCGCGCCGCGAGGTTCACGCCGTCGCCAAAGATGTTCTGGTCCTCGTCGTCGATGATGACTTCGCCGAGATGGACGCCGATGCGGAACAGCATCCGCTGCTCCTCGCTCAGCGCGTCGTTGAAACGGGCCATCCGCTCCTGGATGTCGATGGCCGCGGCGACCGCCGATACGGCCGAGCCGAATTCCGCCAGCATGGCATCGCCCGCGGTCCCGACCAGACGGCCGCGTCCTGAATCGATGGCCGGCCTCCAGACGTCGATCTGGGCCGATTTGAGGTGGCGGAACGTGCGCGTCTCGGCGCCCTCCATCATCCGCGTGAAACCGGCGAGGTCGGCATGGACGATGGCGGCTAGGCGACGTTGCATGATCTCTTCGATTCAGCGGCCATATCCCGATTTACCGCCCGTCGGCAAGATATCTCGCCAGGCGGCTGCCGGCACATCCTAAGATATTGCCGGCATCCTGCATGAAAACACGGCAATCTTGGGACCACCGGCATCCCGAAGATGCCGGTGTTACGTCCTTCAACGGCCCTTGAAGGATGGCGTGCGACGTTCGCCGAGCGCCGCCAGCCCTTCCTTGAGATCGTCGGAGTTCGCGCAGGCCCGCTGGGTCTGGCGGATCGAGGGCATGTCGGGCGCTGCCTGGGCAAACTGCTCGATGGCGCGCTTCATCCCCGCCATCGAAAGCGGTGCGAGGCCGGCCAGCCGCGCGGCCTTCTCGGCCACCTTTCCCTTGAACTCCGCACGCTCGACCAGCCAGTCGAGATAGCCGACCGCCAGGAGTTCGGTGTCGTGGAAATCCTCCGACAGCAGGAACGCACGCTTGGCGAAGCTGGGGCTCACCTTCTGCGTGTAGCGGCGCAAACCGCTCGGATAGTAGTGCAGGCCAAAGCGCGCCGCCGGCATGAAAAAACGCATACCCTTCACGCCCAGACGGAAGTCGCAGGCCAAGGCCAAATCGGTGGCGCCGCCATAGACGCCGCCGTTCAGCGCGCACAGGGTCGGCATCCGCATCGCCTCGATGCGATCCATGACCACCTCGAAGCTGTTGTCTCCGCCCTCGTCCTTGCGCTCGCCGGCCGGGATCGAGCCGAGATCGTAGCCGGAGCAGAAGGTCTTCTCGCCGGCGCCGGTGATCACCGTCACGCGCACGGCGGGATCGCCATCGGCCTTCTCCACCGCTTCGCGCAACAGCTTCAGCCCCGCGGGGTCGAGGCGATTGTGCTTGGCAGGATCGTTCAGCGTGATGGTGGCGGTGGGACCGTCGATGGCGAGCAGAACTGTGTTTGTCATGATGGCTCCAAAATAGCCGAGCCGGTCGCCAAAAGCGACTGCGCGCGGCATATTGCGGGCCGGAGGAATTTCACATGACTTACACCGCCCCGCTGGCCGACATGCGTTTCGCGCTGCGCGAAGTGGCCGGCCTCGCCGGCGTCGCCGCCCTCCCGGGCTACGAACATGCGACGGACGACACGATCGATGCCGTGCTTGAGGAAGCCGCCAAGCTGGCCGGCAACGGCCTGGCACCGCTCAATCGGGACGGCGACAAGGTCGGCGCCACGCTCGAGAACGGCGTCGTGCGCACCGCGCCGGGCTTTGCCGCCATCTACAAGGAATTCGTCGAGGGTGGCTGGAACTCGCTGCCCTTCGATCCGGCCTTCGGCGGCCAGGGCATGCCGTGGCTGCTGGCGACCACGGTGCAGGAGATGTGGCAGGCCGCCAATATGGGCTTCGGCCTGGTGCTGCTGCTGAACCAGGGCGCGATCGACGCCATCCACCATCACGGGTCGGAAGCGCAGAAGGCGGCCTATCTGCCCAAGATGATCTCCGGCGAGTGGACAGGCACCATGAACCTCACGGAGCCGCAGGCCGGCTCCGATCTCGGCCAGCTCAAGAGCCGCGCGGTAAAGAGCGGCGACCACTATCTCGTCACCGGCCAGAAGATCTTCATCACCTACGGCGAACACGACATGGCAGAGAACATCGTGCACCTGGTGCTGGCGCGCACGCCCGACGCACCGGCCGGGGTGCGCGGAATTTCGCTGTTCATCGTGCCGAAGTTCCTGGCCGGCGCCGACGGGGGGCTGGGCAAGCGCAACGACCTGCGCTGCGTGTCGCTGGAACACAAGCTCGGCATCCATGCGAGCCCGACCTGCGTGATGTCGTTCGGCGACGATGGCGGCGCCGTCGGCTATCTGGTCGGCGAGGAAGGCCGCGGCCTCTCCTACATGTTCACCATGATGAACAATGCCCGGCTTTCCGTGGGCATCCAGGGTCTCGCCATCGCCGAGCGCGCCTACCAGCAGGCGGCCGCCTTTGCCCGCAGCCGCGTCCAGTCGAAGGACGACGGCAGCGCGGCGCCGACCTCGGTGGCGATCATCCATCATGCCGACGTCCGCCGCATGCTGATGAGCATGCGCGCCCAGATCGAGGCCATGCGGGCGCTGGGCTACTACACCGCCGCCGGCATCGACGGCGCGCTGAAGCAGCCCGACAAGGCGGCGGGCCGCAAGATCCAGGACCGGGTCGATCTCCTGATCCCGATCGTGAAGGCCTGGTTCACCGACCTTGGCAACGAGATCGCCTCGACCGGCGTGCAGATCCACGGCGGCATGGGCTTCATCGAGGAGACGGGCGCGGCGCAGCATCTGCGCGACGCCCGCATCCTGCCGATCTACGAAGGCACCAACGGCATCCAGGCGCGCGACCTGGTGGGCCGCAAGGTGGCCAAGGACGGCGGCGAGACCATGCTGGCGCTGGTCGCCGAAATGCGCGCCACGGCCGAGGAGATGAAGGCCGCTCCAGGTGACGATATCGAGGCCATCCGCAGGGCCCTCGAAGCTGCGGCCGACGCGCTCGAGGACGCCACCAGGTGGGTCGCCCAGTCGGTCAAGGCCGAGTTGGTGAACGCCCTGGCGGGCTCGGTGCCGTTCCTCCGCCTGGCCGGAACGGCACTGGGCGGCTGGCTGCTGGCGCGCAGCGCCCTGGTGGCCCAGACGCGCCTCGGCCAGCGCGACGGCGATCCCGCCTTCCTCGAGGCCAAGCTGGTCACGGCGCGCTTCTACGCCGAGGTGATCCTGCCGCCGGCGCTGGCCGAACTCGGCCCTCTCAAGGCGGCGGGACGGACGGTGTTCGTGCTTTCGGAGGAGCAGTTCTAGGTTGGTCTGCTAAAGCGACTTCACCATGAAGACGCGCGGGTGCACGTCCTTGCCGTGCGAGGGCGGGCCGTGGCGCACGATCTCGAAGCCATGCCGGCGATAGAGCCGGATGTTGCCCTCCGCCATCTCCGCCGTCTCGAGCGACAGTTCCCTGAGGCCGCTCGACCGCGCGATCTCGCCGATCCGCTCCAGCAGGAAGCTGCCCAGACCGGTTCCCTGGCGTGTCGGCGCCACTCCCAGCCGGTCGATGTAGATGCCACCGTCGCGCCGCTCGGTCACGGCGACACCCACGGTCTCCTCACCGTCGAGCGCGAGATAGACATCGCCTCGTTCGACGGCGGCGGACAGGAATTCGTAGTGCTGAGCGGTGATCTCACGGCCCAGGTTGCGGACATAGGGCGTGAACGCGGTCCACAGGATTCGCTGGGCATCGTCCCGTTCCGATGGAGCGGCCTTCCTGAAGGTCAAAGACATGGCGGACAGCATACCAAACAAAAACGCCCGGGGTGATGCCCCGGACGTTTTCAAAATTCACCAAGAAAGAGGCTTTACGCCGCTTCCTGCTGCTCCGCCTGGTCGGCCGACGGACCGCTATCCTGGCCCTTGGCGGTGGTGTCGCGCTCGACGAACTCGATCACGGCCATCTCGGCGGCGTCGCCGAAGCGATAGCCCGCCTTCAGGACGCGGAGATAGCCGCCGTTGCGCTTGGAGTAGCGCGGGCCGAGCGTCGTGAAGAGCTTGTCGGCAACGTAGGGATCACGCAGGAAGCCGATCGCCTGGCGGCGCGCATGCAGGCCGCCGCGCTTGCCGAGCGTGACCAGCTTCTCGACGATCGGACGGAGGTCCTTCGCCTTGTGAAGCGTGGTCGTGATCTGCTCGTGCTTGATGAGGGCACCGGCGAGATTCATGAACATCGCCTTGCGATGCTCCGCCGTGCGGTGGAACTTCCGGCCGCGATTATTGTGACGCATGACTTATTTCCTTCTGTCGGCCTAGTACGGCTCTTCCAGCCGCCTGGCCATTTCCTCGATGTTGTCCGGCGGCCAGCCCGGGATTTCCATTCCCAGGTGGAGGCCCATGCCAGCCAGCACTTCCTTGATCTCGTTCAGCGACTTGCGGCCGAAGTTCGGGGTGCGCAGCATCTCCGCCTCGGTCTTCTGGACCAGATCGCCGATGTAGATGATGTTGTCGTTCTTCAGGCAGTTGGCCGAACGGACCGACAGTTCGAGTTCGTCGACCTTGCGCAGCAGGTTGCGGTTGAACGGGAAGTCGTCCTGCTGCTCTTCCTTGCGGACTTCGCGCGGCTCCTCGAAGTTGATGAAGAGCTGCAGCTGGTCCTGCAGGATGCGCGCGGCGAGCGCCACGGCGTCGGCCGGCATCGTCGTGCCGTTGGTCTCGACCGTCATCGAGAGGCGATCATAGTCGGTGACTTGGCCGACGCGGCTGTTCTCGATCCTGTAGGACACCCGCTTGACCGGGCTGAACACCGAATCGACCGGGATCAGGCCGATCGGCGCGTCTTCCGGACGGTTCGCCGAGGCCGGCACGTAGCCCTTGCCGGTCGCAACCATGAGTTCCATCGAGATCGATGCGCCGTCGTCGAGCGTGCAGATCAGGTGCTTGGCGTCCATGATCTGGACGTCGCCGGGCAGCTCGATCATGCCCGCGGTAACTTCGCCGGGGCCGACGGCACGGAGATAGAGACGCTGCGGGCGATCGCCCTGCATCTTCACGGCCATGGCCTTGATGTTCAGCACGATGTCGACCACATCCTCACGGACGCCGGGGATCGACGAGAATTCATGCAGCACGTTGTCGATCTTGATCGACGTGACGGCCGCACCCTGGAGTGACGACAACAGGACGCGACGCAAAGCATTGCCGAGCGTGAGACCGAAACCGCGCTCGAGCGGCTCGGCGACGATCGTCGCGACGCGACCGGAATCGACGCCGGCTTCGGTGACAAGCTTCTCCGGCTTGATCAGGTCCTGCCAGTTCTTCTGAAGCACGTGGGCTACCCCTCTAGACCGGTTCAAGCGAGCCCCTCAGGACTCGCCATACATTCTCAAAGAGCGGGCGGCGCCAGGAGCGCCGCCTCCACTCGAAATCAGACGCGACGACGCTTCGGCGGACGGCAGCCGTTGTGCGGGATCGGCGTCACGTCGCGGATCGACGTCACAGCGAGGCCGACGGCCTGCAGTGCGCGCAGCGCCGACTCGCGGCCCGAACCCGGGCCGCGCACGAGGATCTCGATCGTACGCATACCGTGTTCCATCGCCTTGCGACCGGCGCCTTCGGCGGCCATCTGCGCGGCGAACGGGGTCGACTTGCGCGAACCCTTGAACCCCTGCTGGCCCGACGACGACCAGGCGATCGCATTGCCCTGCGCGTCGGTGATCGTGACGATCGTGTTGTTGAACGAGGCGTTCACGTGAGCGACGCCCGCGATGATGTTCTTGCGTTCCTTGCGACGGGGACGCGCGGCGCCGGTGGCGGCAGCTGCAGCTTTGGCCATGACCCTGATCCCCTCTTACTTCGTCACTTTTTTCTTGCCGGCGATCGGCTTGGCCGGACCCTTGCGGGTGCGCGCATTGGTATGCGTGCGCTGACCATGGACCGGCAGGCCGCGGCGATGCCGCAGGCCGCGATAGCAGGCGAGGTCCATCAAACGCTTGATGTTCATCGCCACTTCGCGTCGCAGATCGCCCTCGACCGTATAGTCCCGGTCGATCGACTCGCGGATGCGGATGACCTCGTCGTCGCTCAGCGTATTCACGCGGCGCGACTCGTCGATCCCAACTTTTCCACAGATCTCCTTGGCTTTCGCCGCACCGATCCCGTGGATGTACTGAAGCCCGATCACCACACGCTTGGCGGTCGGAATGTTCACACCGGCTATACGAGCCAAAGTCTCAACTCCTTCAAAGACTTATGGCGCGCTCGCGCGCGCCCGTCACATGTTCCGCTGGCCCCGGAAAAGCGCGCGATTATATGTATCCGCGCCCCCGAGTCAATGGAACTCACCCTTGTCAAGTCCCCGCCAAAACTCCCGTGATCTGGCGGTAAACCTCGTCCATCGCGGCCATCCCGTCGACCTTCCGCAACACCCCGCGGGCGCTGTAGTAGGGCAACAAGGGCTCAGTCTGAGCCCTGTACGCAGCCATACGAGTCTTCATAGTCTCTGCATTATCATCCTTGCGGCGCGTGAACTCAGTCGACCCGCAGACGTCGCAGACCCCGTCCATCTTCGGCCGCTTGAACTTGTCGTGATAGCCGGCGCCGCATTTCCCGCAGGAGAAACGGCCGACGACGCGCTCCGTCAGTGCCGCCTCCTCGACCTCCATCTCGACCACGCGGTCGAGTTGCTTGTGCGTTTCGGCGAGCATCTTGTCCAGCGCCCTGGCCTGGGCTTCGGTGCGCGGGAACCCATCCAGGATGAAGCCCTTGGCACAGTCCGGCTGGGCGATGCGATCCCTGATCAACCCGACCATCAACTCGTCGGGAACCAGTTCGCCCCGCTCCATGATCCCCTTGGCCGTCATGCCGAGGTCGCTGCCCGAGGCGACGGCCGCCCGCAGCATGTCTCCGGTGGAGAGCTGGACCAGCCCCCGCTCCTGCTGGAGCCGCTGAGCCTGAGTGCCCTTGCCGGCCCCCGGCGGGCCGAGCAGAATGATGTTCATCGGCCCCCCTTACCCCGCAACCGGGCCTTCTTGATGAGGCCCTCATACTGGTGGGCGAGCAGGTGCGCCTGCACCTGGGTCACCGTGTCGAGCGTGACCGAAACCACGATCAGGAGGCTGGTGCCGCCGAAGTAGAAGGGCACGCCGCCGCGGGCGATCAGCAATTCGGGCAGGATACAGACCGCCGAGAGGTAGAGCGCACCGATGACCGTGAGCCGATTCAGGATGTACTCGAGATACTCAGCCGTGTTCTTGCCGGGACGGATGCCGGGAATGAACCCGCCATTCTTCTTCAGGTTATCGGCCGTGTCGGCCGGGTTGAACACCACGGTCGTGTAGAAGAAGCAGAAGAAGACGATCAGGCCGATATAGGCCACCAGATAGAGCGGCTGCCCGTGGCCGAGATAAGTCGAGATGGCCTGGATCCAGCCCGGCTCGCCGGCACTGCCCTGGAACGACGCGATGGTCGCCGGGAACAACAGCAGAGACGATGCGAAGATCGGCGGGATGACGCCGGCCGTGTTGATCTTGAGGGGGAGGTGCGAAGCCTCGCCGCCATACATGCGGTTGCCGACCTGCCTCTTGGGATATTGGACGACTATTCGTCTCTGCGCAGTCTCGACAAAGACGACCACCGCCACGACCAGCACGATACCGACGATCAGCGCGATGATGAACAGCGCCGACAGGGCGCCGGTGCGGCCGAGTTCGAGGGTCTGCACGAGGGCGTCCGGCAGGGCCGCAACGATGCCGGCGAAGATAATCAGAGAAACGCCATTGCCGACGCCGCGTGCGGTAATTTGCTCGCCCAGCCACATCAGGAACAGCGTGCCGCCGACCAGGGTGACGATGGTGACGAAGCGGAAGAAGATGCCGGGATCGATGACGACGGGGCCGGCCGTGGCCACCTGGCTTTCGAGTCCGACCGCAATTCCGTAGGCCTGGAAGGTCGCCAGGACCACCGTGCCGTAACGCGTGTACTGGTTGATCTTCTTGCGGCCTGCCTCACCTTCCTTCTTCAGCGCCTCAAGCGACGGCACGACCGTCGTGAGGATCTGCATGATGATGGAGGCCGAGATATACGGCATGATACTGAGAGCCAGAACCGACATACGGCCGATCGAGCCGCCGGAGAAGACGTCGAGCAGGCCAGCGATGCCACCGGCATTCTGCTTGAATATCTCGGCCAGGGCGGCCGGATCCACACCGGGGACCGGGATATAGGCGCCGACACGGAAGACAACGAGCGCGGCCACGGTGAACCACAGGCGCTTCTTCAGCTCGGTCGCCCGGCCGATAGAACCCCAGTTCAGATTGGATGCAAGTTGCTCGGCGGCGGATGCCATGGAACCTCACGCGTGAACGACACAAGGGGGAAGCGACGCCCCCGTCGACGCCGTCCGGTTCAGGCCGCTTCGGCCACGGGCTTGGGCGGCAGTTCGACCTTGCCGCCGGTCTTCTCGACCGCAGCGATCGCCGACGCAGAGGCGCCCGCGACCTTCACATCGATCTTGGTCTTGAGCTCGCCCTTGGCAAGGAGGCGGACACCGTCCGCGGCATTCTTGATCAGGCCGGCGGCGATCATCGCCTCGGCATCGATCAGCTTGCCGGCGTCGAGACGCTTGTCGTCGATTGCCTTCTGCAGCGTGCCGAGGTTGACGACCTGCCAGGTCTTCTGGTGCGGCGGACGGAAGCCGCGCTTGGGGATACGCCGGTAGAGCGGCATCTGGCCGCCCTCGAAGCCCTTGATGGCAACGCCGCTGCGCGACTTCTGGCCCTTGACGCCGCGACCCGCGGTCTTGCCCTTGCCGGAGCCGATACCGCGGCCGACGCGCATGCGACCCTTACGGGCGCCCGGATTGTCGGAGATCTGGTTCAGTCTCATGGTCTTCTACCTCCGCGCCGCGGCCCTGGGGCTTAGCGCGCTTCCTCTTCGACGCGCACGAGATGGCGCACCTTGTTGATCATACCGCGCACTTCGGGAGTATCCACGAGTTCGCGGGTCCGGTGGCGCTTGTTCAGGCCCAGACCGATCAGCGTTCCGCGCTGGTCTTGCGTGCGGCCAATATGGCTGCCGGTCTGGGTGATCTTGATGGTCTTGCCGTTTGCCATGGTCCGATTCCTTAGGCCGCCGCCTCGGCGGTGGTGGTCTCGTCACGCCGGCCGAGCAGATCGCCGACCTTCTTGCCCCGGCGGGTCGCGACCATGCGCGGCGAATTAAGCTGATCGAGCGCCTTGAAGGTCGCCTTGATCATGTTGTGCGGGTTGGACGTGCCAACCGACTTGGCGACGATGTCCTTGATGCCCAGCGTCTCGAAGATGGCGCGCATGGGACCACCCGCGATGATGCCGGTACCTGCCGGGGCGGCGCGCAGCGTCACCTTGCCGGCGCCGAAACGGCCCTTCACGTCGTGATGCAGCGTGCGACCGTCGCGCAGCGGCACCCGGATGAGCCCGCGCTTGGCGGCTTCCGTGGCCTTGCGGATTGCCTCGGGGACCTCACGAGCCTTGCCGGCGCCATGGCCGACACGGCCGCGCTGATCGCCGACGACGACGATGGCGGCAAAGGCGAAGCGACGACCGCCCTTCACGACCTTCGCGACGCGATTGATCGTGACCAGCTTGTCGGTCAGTTCATTGTCCTCGTCGCGGTCGCGGCCATGGCCCCGATCGCGATCGCGTGGGGAACGGCCGGAACCACCGGGTGAACGAGCCATATTCTAACTCCCGATCAGAACGACAGGCCGCCCTCACGGGCGGCATTGGCCAGCGCAGCGACGCGGCCGTGATACGTGTAGCCACCGCGATCGAAGATGACTTCCTTGACGCCGGCCGCGACGGCGCGGGCGGCGAGCAACTTGCCAACTTCAGCGGCCGCGCCCTTGTCGGCGCCGGTCTTGAGCGAACCCCGGACGTCCTTGTCGAGCGACGAGGCGGCGGCCAGGGTCACACCCTTACGGTCATCGATGACCTGGGCGTAGATGTGCTTGCCCGAGCGGAAGACGCTGAGGCGAGGACGGCCGGCGCCAGCCTGGCGCAGCGCGTAGCGCGTGCGCCGCTGACGGCGGGCGAAAAGAGCATTGCGGTCGGACATGATTCTCTCGCCTCTACTTCTTCTTGCCTTCCTTGCGCCGGATCGTCTCAGTCGAGTACTTGATGCCCTTGCCCTTGTAGGGCTCGGGCGGACGCAGGCTGCGGATCTCGGCCGCAATCTGGCCCACGCGCTGACGATCCGACCCGGTAATCTCGATCTCGGTCGGCTTGAGCGCCTTGATCTGGATACCGGCAGGAATGGGGATCTCGATATCGTGGCTGAAGCCGAGCTGCATCTTCAGCACCTTGGCGTCGGCCGCGGCGCGATAACCAACGCCGTTGATTTCGAGGTTGATCGTGAACCCGTCGGACACGCCGCGAACGACATTGCTCGCCAGGTTGCGCGCCGTGCCCCACTGCATGCGGGCGCGACGGCTCTCGGTGCGCGGCTTGAAGAGCAGCGCCTCGCCTTCCCTGACGACGGACACGTCGTCATGGACGACGAGCTGAAGCTCGCCCCGCTTGCCCTTGGCCTTGAGGTGCTGGCCCGTGAGCTCGATGGTGACACCGGCCGGAATGACGACCGGATTTTTGCCGACGCGCGACATGCTCAGAACACCTTGCAGATGACTTCGCCGCCGACATTGGCGGCCCGCGCCTCGGCGTCGGACATGACACCACGCGGCGTGGACAGGATCGAAATGCCCAGCCCGTTGAAATGGCGCGGCAGCTCGCGGATCTTGGAGTAAACGCGACGCCCCGGCGTGGAGACGCGCTTGATCTCCTTGATGACCGGGCGGCCGTTGTCGTACTTCAGCTCGATACGGATTTCCTTCACTCCGGGCCGAAGCTCTTCTTCGAACCAGCCGCGGATATAACCCTCGCGCTGGAGCACATCGAGCACACTCGACCGCAGTCGCGAAGCCGGCGCCGTCACGCTCTCGAGGCGCGCCGACTGTCCGTTACGGATGCGGGTCAGCAAATCGCCGACAGGATCTGTCATCGCCATGGTCTACGGTCCCCCGTTACCAGCTCGACTTCACGACGCCGGGCAAAGCACCCAGCGACGCGAGCTGACGCAGCGCAATGCGCGACAGCTTGAACTTGCGATACACGGCCCGCGGACGGCCCGTGAGTTCGCACCGATTGCGCACGCGCGTCGGCGACGAGTTGCGCGGCAGGTCGGCCAGCTTGAGCCGGGCCCCGAAGCGCTCTTCCGGCGTCAACTTGTCGTCGACCGCCATCGCCTTCAGCTTGGCGCGCTTGCCGGCGAATTGCTTCACCAACCTTGCGCGCCGGTTGTTCTTCTCGACGGAACTCGTCTTGGCCATGTGTTTCTCCGGCCTCAGTTCACGAACGGGAAGTCGAAAGCGCGGAGAAGCGACCTGGCTTCCGCGTCCGTCTTCGCTGTCGTGCAGATGATGATGTCCATACCGCGCACCTGGTCGACCTTGTCGTAGTCGATCTCGGGGAACACGATCTGCTCCTTCAGGCCCATGGCGTAGTTGCCATTGCCGTCGAACGACTTGCCGTTAAGCCCGCGGAAATCGCGGACGCGCGGCAGGGCGATGGTGATCAGGCGATCGATGAACTCGTACATGCGGTCGCGGCGCAGCGTGACCTTCGCACCGATCGCCATGCCTTCACGCAGCTTGAAGGTCGCGATCGACTTGCGGGACCGGGTCACGACCGGCCTCTGGCCGGTGATCGCCGTAAGGTCAGCCACGGCGCCATCGACAGCCTTGCGGTCGTTGACCGCCTCGCCGACGCCCATGTTGATGACGATCTTGTCGAGCTTCGGCACCTGGAAGGGGTTCTGGTAGGAGAACTCCTTGGTCAGCGCTTCACGCACGGTCTTGATGTAGTGCTCTTGCAGACGCGCGGGCATGGCCCGTTCTCCTAGCGGTCGATGGTCTCGCCGGAGGCGCGCGCGATGCGCACCTTGCGGCCGTCTTCAAGGAACCGGAAGCCGACTTTCGTCGGCTTATCCGATTTAGGATCCAGCAGGGCCACGTTGGAGACGTGGATCGTGGCCTCGCGTTCGATGATTCCGCCGGCTTCGGCCCGGCTCGGCTTGGTGTGACGCTTGATCATGTTCACGCCGGAAACGATCAGGCGGTTCTCCTTGGGAAGAACCCGCAGGACGTCGCCCACCTTGCCTTTGCTGCCACCGGTGATGACCTTCACCCGGTCGCCCTTCTTGATCTTGAGTTTGATTGCCATGGCTAGAGCACCTCAGGCGCAAGCGAGATGATCTTCATGAACTTCTTGGCGCGCAGTTCGCGCGTCACTGGTCCGAAGATACGGGTGCCGATCGGCTCGTCCTGCTTGCTGATGAGCACGGCGGCGTTGCGGTCGAAGCGGATCGCGCTCCCATCAGGGCGCCGCAGCGCGAACGAGGTGCGGACGACGACGGCGCGATGCACCTCGCCCTTCTTCACCTTGCCGCGCGGAATGGCTTCCTTGATCGAAACCACGATCACGTCGCCCACGCTCGCATACTTGCGGCGAGAGCCGCCCAGCACCTTGATGCACTGGACCCGACGGGCGCCCGAATTGTCGGCGACCTCGAGGTTGGTTCGCATCTGAATCATGTCTGTGCTCCGACCCGCCTAAGCCTTCGCGCCTTCGCCAAGAACTTCCCAGCTCTTGGTCTTGGACAGCGGGCGACATTCGCGGATGCGCACGATTTCGCCGATCTTGCCCTTGTAGGCATTGGCCTCGTCGTGCGCGTGATACTTCTTCGATTTACGAATGAACTTCTTGTAGATCGGATGCTGAATGCGGCGTTCGACCTTAACGACGATGGTCTTGTCCATCTTGTCGCTGACGACGACGCCTTCCAGGATACGCTTCGGCATTTCGTGCTCCTTAACCGGCGGCCTGTTCGCCAAGCACCGTCTTGATGCGGGCGATGTCGCGGCGCACCTGGCGCGCGCGGGCGGTTTTCTGCAGCTGGCCTCCAGCCTTCTGGAAACGCAGGTTGAACGCTTCCTTGCGAAGGTTGCCGAGCTCGTTCTTCAGCTCGTCCTTTGTCTTGGGGCGCAGATCGGTAGCCTTCATATCCCTCTCCTCAGCCTTCGGCGCCGACGCGGACAACGAAGCGGGTCTTGATCGGCAGCTTCGCCGCGGCAAGCGCCAGGGCTTCCTTGGCGACCAGGGCGGGCACACCCTCGAGTTCGAACAGGATGCGGCCCGGCTTCACGCGCGCCGCCCAGAATTCGGGGGCGCCCTTGCCGGAGCCCATGCGGACCTCGGCCGGCTTCTTCGACACCGGAACGTCCGGAAACACGCGGATCCAGACGCGGCCGGCGCGCTTCATGTGACGCGTGATGGCGCGGCGGGCCGCCTCGATCTGGCGCGCCGTCAGGCGATCGGGCTCCATCGCCTTCAGCCCGTAGGAGCCGAAGTCGAGGTTGAAGCCGCCCTTGGCAGCGCCGCTGATACGGCCCTTGAAGGCCTTGCGGTACTTGGTGCGCTTGGGTTGCAGCATGGTGGCTTACGCGTCCCTCTGCTCGGTGCGCTCGACGCGCGCCGGCGTACGTTGCGGCGCGGCTTCTTCGGCGCGCTTGTCGTGCGCCATCGGATCGTGCGCCATGATTTCACCCTTGAACACCCAGACCTTGACACCGCAGGTGCCGAAGGTGGTGAAGGCCGTGGCGGTGCCATAGTCGACGTCGGCGCGCAGCGTATGCAGCGGCACGCGACCTTCGCGGTACCATTCCATGCGGGCGATTTCCGAACCGCCGAGGCGGCCCGAGCAGTTGATGCGGATGCCGAGCGCGCCCAGGCGCATCGCCGACTGCACGGCGCGCTTCATGGCGCGACGGAAGGCGACGCGGCGCTCGAGCTGCTGGGCGATGTTCTCGGCGATCAGCGTGGCATCGACCTCGGGCTTGCGGATCTCGACGATGTTGAGGGCCACCTCGCCCTTGGTCATCTTGGCGAGGTCGCTGCGCAGCTTCTCGATGTCGGCGCCCTTCTTGCCGATCACGACGCCCGGACGGGCGGTGTGAATTGTCACACGGGCACGCTTGGCGGGCCGCTCGATGATGATCTTGGCGACACCCGCCTGAGCCAGCTTCTTGCGCAGCACCTTGCGGATGTGGATGTCCTCATGGAGCATCTTCGCGTATTCGGCACCTTCGGCGTACCAGCGCGAATCCCAGGTCCGGTTGATACCGAGCCGCAGGCCGATCGGATTGACCTTCTGACCCATTACTTGTCCTCCGCCTCGGCGCGCTCACGCACCACGATGGTGAGATGAGCGAACGGCTTGACGATGCCCGCCGCACGGCCGCGACCGCGCGTCTGGAAACGCTTCATGACCAGGCCCTTGCCGACCGACGCCTCGGCGACGACCAGACGGTCGACGTCGAGATTGTGGTTGTTCTCGGCGTTGGCGATTGCCGAATTCAGAGCCTTCTGCACGTCGCGGGCGATCCGCTTCTTGGAGAAGGTAAGCTCGTTGACCGCGGTCGTGACCTTCTTGCCACGGATGGTGGCGGCCACAAGGTCGAGCTTGCGCGGGCTGATGCGCACGGCGCGCAGGACAGCTTTTGCTTCGTTGTCCGCCTCACGGCGGGGAGCGGATGGCTTGCTCATCGCGCGCTACTCCTTCGACACCTTTTTGTCACCGGAATGTCCGGTGAAGGTGCGGGTCGGCGAAAATTCGCCGAGCTTGTGACCGACCATTTCCTCGGTGACATTCACCGGGATGAATTTCCTGCCGTTGTAGACGCCGAACGTCAGACCGACGAACTGCGGCAGGATCGTCGAACGACGCGACCATGTCTTGATCACTTCGCTGCGGACGCTCCCGCGCGACTTCTCGGCCTTCTTGATCAGGCTGCCTTCAACGAAGGGGCCCTTCCAAACGGAACGTGCCACTGTCTATCTCCTAGCGCGTCGCATGCCGGCGGCGGATGATCATCTTGTCCGTCGCCTTGTTCTTGCGGGTCTTCTTGCCCTTGGTCGGCTTGCCCCACGGCGTCACCGGATGACGGCCACCCGAGGTGCGGCCTTCGCCGCCGCCGTGCGGATGGTCGACGGCGTTCATGACGACGCCGCGGACGGTCGGGCGACGGCCGAGCCAGCGCTGACGGCCGGCCTTGCCGATGACGATGTTCTGGTTGTCGGGGTTCGACACCGCGCCAACCGTGGCCAGGCACTCGCCCGGCACGAGGCGCAGCTCACCCGAGCTCAGCTTGATCTGGGCATAACCCGCGTCCTTGCCCACGAGCTGGGCGTAGTTGCCGGCGGAACGCGCCAGCTGGCCGCCGCGGCCCTTCTTCATCTCGACGTTATGCACGATCGTTCCGACCGGCATGTTGGCGAGCGGCATGGCATTGCCCGGCTTGATGTCGACCCGCTCGCCCGAGACGACCTCGTCGCCAGCCTTCACGCGCTGCGGCGCGATGATGTAGGCCAGTTCGCCGTCGCTGTACTTGATCAGGGCGATGAACGCCGTCCGGTTGGGATCGTACTCCAGGCGCTCGACCGTCGCGGGCATGTCGAACTTGCGACGCTTGAAGTCGATGATACGCAGGCGGCGCTTGTGACCGCCGCCCATGTGCCAGCTGGTGATGTGGCCGTGGTTGTTACGGCCGCCGGTGCTGTGCTTGCCGCGCGTCAGCTCCTTTACCGGTTTGCCCTTCCAGAGGCCGGTACGGTCGACGATGACCAGCTGTCGCAGGGACGGCGTGGTCGGCTTGTATGTTTTCAAGGCCATTGTTCTATCTCCCGTCCTACAGGCCCGTGGTCACGTCGATTTTGTGACCCTCGACCAGCGAGACGATCGCCTTCTTCCAGTCGCTCCGCACGCCGGGACGGCCGCGGAAAACCTTGCTCTTGCCCTTGACCGTGACGGTGTTGACCGCCTTGACCTTGACCTTGAACAGTCCTTCGATGGCCTGCTTGATCTCCGGCTTGGTGGCATCGGCGGCGACCTTGAAGGTCACCTGGCTGTGCTCCGAACCGTTGGTCGTCTTCTCGGTGATCAGCGGCGCACGAATTACTTCGTACATCCGCAGGCGCGAGACGGTTTGGGGGATATACCGCTTGGCGCTCATTGCAGACGCTCCTCGAGGTGCTTCACGGCATCCTTGGTGAGCACCAGCATGTCGCGGCGCAGGATGTCGTAGACGTTCGCGCCCTGCTGCGGCAGCACATCGACATGGGCGATGTTGGCTGCGGCACGCGCGAAGTTGGTGTCGATCTCGGCGCCGCCGATGATCAGGACGCTCGTCAGACCGAGCTTGCCGAAGTGCCCCTTGAGCTGGGCGGTCTTGGGCTCGGCAAGCGCGGCACTCTCGACCACGATCAGCTTGCCCTCGGCCGCCTTGGCCGACAGAGCGGTACGAAGAGCCAGCTTGCGGACCTTCTTGGGCAGCTCGGTCGCATGGCTGCGCACGACCGGACCGAAGGCCTTGCCGCCGCCACGGAACTGCGGAGCCGCCTCGTTACCGTGACGGGCGCGGCCGGTGCCCTTCTGGGCGTACATCTTCTTGGCCGTCGCCGTGATCTCGGCGCGCCCCTTGGTCTTGTGCGTGCCCTGCTGGCGGCGTGAGAGCTGCCACACGACGCAACGCTGCAGGATGTCCTTGCGGACGGGAACGGCAAACACTGCATCGGCGAGATCGATCTCGCCGGCGCTGCCGCCTTCAATGGTTTTGACCGCGATCTTCATGATCTGACCCTTAAGCCTGCGGAGCGGGTTCAGCCGCCGGAGCCGCCGACTCGGCAGCGGCCTTGCGCAGGCCTGCCGGATACGGAGCGTCCTTGTGGCGGGCGCGCTTGGAGGCGTCCTTGACGATGATGTAGCCGTTGGCCGGGCCGGGAACGGCGCCGGACACCAGCAGCAGGCCCTTCTCGTCGTCGACGGCGACGACCTTCAGGTTCTGTGTGGTCACGCGCTCGTGGCCGTAGTGGCCGGCCATCTTCTTGCCGGGGAAGGTACGGCCGGGATCCTGACGGTTACCGGTCGAACCATGCGAACGGTGCGAGACCGACACGCCGTGGCTGGCCTCGAGGCCGTGGAAATTCCAGCGGACCATCGAACCGGTGAAGCCGCGGCCGATCGTGGTGCCGACGACGTCGACGAACTGGCCCGGCACGAAGTGGCTGGGCACCAGCTCGGCACCGACTTCGAGGACGGCATCCTTGGCGACCCGGAACTCGACGAGCTTCTTCTTCGGCTCAACCTTGGCCTTGGCGAAGTGACCGCGCATCGGCTGGGTCACGTTCTTTACCTTGGCCTTGCCGTAGCCGAGCTGCACGGCGATGTACTTGTCCTTCTCTTCCGAGCGGACAGCGACAACCTGCAGCTGATCCACCTTCAGAACGGTGACGGGCACATGTTCCCCGGCGTCGTTGAAGACGCGGGTCATGCCGACCTTCTGGGTGACGAGACCGCAACGCATGGTCTTCTTCCTTCTTTCCTGGTCCGCTCTAGGCGCCGAGCTTGATTTCGACGTCCACACCGGAGGCGAGGTCGAGCTTCATCAGCGCGTCCACGGTCTGCGGCGTCGGGTCGACGATATCGAGCACACGCTTGTGCGTGCGGATTTCGAACTGTTCACGCGACTTCTTGTCGATGTGCGGCGAGCGGTTGACCGTGAACTTCTCGATCCTGGTCGGCAGCGGAATGGGCCCGCGCACCTGCGCGCCCGTCCGCTTGGCCGTGCTCACGATCTCGCTGGTCGACGAATCGAGCACGCGATGATCGAAGGCCTTCAGCCGGATCCGGATGTTTGTGTTGTCCATGGCCATGATATTCGCCTTGTCGCGTCGGTTACGTTTACTTTACGACTTTGGTGACGACGCCGGCGCCTACGGTACGGCCGCCCTCGCGGATCGCGAAGCGCAGGCCCTCGTCCATCGCGATCGGCTGGATCAGCTCGACCACCAGCCGCGCGTTGTCGCCCGGCATCACCATCTCCGTGCCTTCCGGCAAGGTCACCACGCCCGTCACGTCCGTCGTCCGGAAGTAGAACTGCGGACGGTAGTTCGTGAAGAACGGCGTGTGACGGCCGCCCTCTTCCTTCGTCAGGATGTAGGCTTCCGCCTCGAAGTTGGTGTGCGGCGTGATCGCGCCCGGCTTCGACAGCACCTGGCCGCGCTCCACGTCCTCGCGGCCCACGCCGCGCAGCAGTGCGCCGATATTGTCGCCCGCCTCGCCCGAATCCAGCAGCTTCCGGAACATCTCGACGCCCGTCACCACCGTCTTCGTCGTGGCCTTCAGGCCCACGATCTCGATCTCCTCGCCCACCTTCACGATGCCGCGCTCGACGCGACCCGTAACCACCGTGCCGCGACCCGAGATCGAGAACACGTCCTCGATCGGCATCAGGAACGGCTTGTCCTTGTCGCGCACAGGCTGCGGAATGTAACGGTCGACCTCTTCCATCAGCTTCAGAACCGCCTGCTCGCCCAGCTCGGGGTTCTTGTCTTCCAGCGCCATCAGCGCCGAGCCCCGCACCACCGGCAGGTCGTCGCCCGGGAACTGGTAGCTCTTCAGAAGCTCGCGCACTTCAAGCTCGACCAGGTCCAGAAGCTCCGGATCGTCGACCATGTCGCACTTGTTCATGAACACCACCAGCGCCGGAACACCCACCTGGCGCGCCAGAAGGATGTGCTCGCGGGTCTGCGGCATCGGGCCGTCGGCCGCCGAAACCACCAGGATCGCCCCGTCCATCTGCGCCGCGCCCGTGATCATGTTCTTCACGTAGTCGGCATGTCCCGGGCAATCGACGTGCGCGTAATGACGGGCCGCCGTCTCGTACTCGACATGCGCCGTCGAGATCGTGATGCCGCGCTCGCGCTCTTCCGGAGCCTTGTCGATCTGGTCGTAGGCCGTGAACGTCGCGCCGCCGGACTTCGCAAGGATCTTCGTGATCGCCGCCGTCAACGACGTCTTGCCGTGATCGACGTGACCGATCGTCCCGATGTTGCAGTGCGGCTTGTTCCGCTCGAATTTAGCTTTGCCCATGGTCGTAGTCCCTATTCAGCTTTGGTGTTGATCAGCCAGCGAGCTTGGCGACGACTTCGTCGGCCACCGCCTGCGGCACGGCTGCGTAGTGATCGAACGTCATCGAGTAGGCCGCGCGTCCCTGGGTCATCGACCGCAGGGTATTCACGTAACCGAACATGTTGGCCAGCGGCACCATGGCGTCGATGACCTGCGCGTTACCGCGGGCATTCATGCCAAGGATCTGGCCACGGCGGCTGTTCAAGTCGCCGATGCAGTCGCCCATGTAATCGTCGGGCGTCACGACTTCGACCTTCATGATCGGCTCGAGCAGCTTGCACTGAGCCTTCGCGAGGCCTTCCTTGAACGCCGCGCGGGCGGCGATTTCGAAGGCCAGCACGCTCGAGTCGACGTCGTGGTAGTTGCCGTCGGTCAGCGTAACCTTGAAGTCGATCACCGGGAAGCCGGCAAGCACGCCGGTCTCGCGCGAGGCCTCGAGGCCCTTTTCCACGCCGGGGATGAATTCCTTCGGCACCGAACCGCCAACGACCTTGTTCTCGAACGAGTAACCACCACCTGGCGGAAGCGGCTCGAAGGTCAGCTTGATGCGGGCGAACTGACCCGAACCACCCGACTGCTTCTTGTGGGTGTAATCGATGTCGGCCTTGCGACCGAGCGTCTCGCGATAGGCAACCTGCGGCGCGCCGACATTGGCGTCGACCTTGTAGGTGCGGCGCAGGATGTCGACCTTGATCTCGAGATGGAGCTCGCCCATGCCCTTGATGACGGTCTGGCCGGTTTCCTGATCGGTCGAAACACGGAAGGTCGGGTCTTCCTGAACGAGGCGGCCCAGCGCCTGGCCAAGCTTCTCCTGGTCGGCCTTCGACTTCGGCTCGATGGCAAGCTCGATGACGGGATCCGGGAAATCCATCTTCTCGAGGATCACGGCGTTGTCAGGATCGCACAGCGTGTCGCCGGTCGTGACGCTCTTGAGACCCGCGAGGGCGATGATGTCGCCGGCGCGCGCTTCCTTGACGTCTTCACGGTCGTTCGCGTGCATCAGCAACATGCGGCCGATGCGCTCCTTGCGGTCCTTGGTGCTGTTCAGCACGCCGGTCGCCGACTGGAGCACGCCCGAATAGACGCGGGCGAAGGTGAGCGAGCCGACGAACGGATCGGTCATGATCTTGAAGGCGAGCGCGGACATCGGCGCGTCGTCGCTGGACGGCAGCGTGATCGGCTCGTCGGTGCCCATCTTCACGCCCTTGACGTCTTCGACGTCGGACGGCGCGGGCAGGTAATTCACGACGGCATCGAGCATGGGCTGCACGCCCTTGTTCTTGAAGGCCGAGCCGCACAGCACCGGAACGAACGCGTAGTTGATCGTGCCCTTGCGGATGCACTTGATCAGCGTCGCGTAGTCGGGCTCCTCGCCGTCGAGGAACTTCTGCATGGCGTCGTCATCCTGCTCGACGGCCATATCGAGCAGCTTGGCGCGGTAGTCCGCGGCCTTCTCCTTCATGTCGTCAGGAATCTCGACGACCTCGAACTTCGCGCCGAGCGTCTCTTCCAGCCAGATGATCGCCTTGTTGGAAACCAGGTCGACCAGGCCCTTGTACTCGCCCTCGGAGCCGATCGGGAGCTGCGTCACCAGCGGCTTGGCGCCGAGGCGATCGACGATCATGTCGACGGTGCGATAGAAGTTCGCGCCCGTGCGATCCATCTTGTTGATGAAGCAGATGCGCGGCACGCCGTACTTGTCGGCCTGACGCCACACGGTCTCGGACTGCGGCTCGACGCCGGCCACCGAGTCGAACACGCAGACGGCACCGTCGAGCACGCGGAGCGACCGCTCGACCTCGATCGTGAAGTCGACGTGTCCGGGAGTGTCGATGATGTTGATGCGGTAGTTGATGCCGGCGTTCGGGCCGGTCTCGACGGTCCAGAAACACGTCGTCGCCGCGGACGTGATGGTGATTCCGCGCTCCTGCTCCTGCTCCATCCAGTCCATCGTCGCGGCGCCGTCGTGGACTTCGCCGATCTTATGCGACTTGCCGGTGTAGTACAGGATGCGCTCGGTGGTCGTGGTCTTGCCGGCATCGATGTGAGCCATGATGCCGATGTTGCGGTAGTCCGCGATGGGGGTCGTACGAGCCATGGAGAGGGGCTTTCTTGGAGTGGGCCTGTAGAACGCTTACCAGCGGTAATGCGCAAACGCCTTGTTGGCGTCGGCCATCTTGTGAGTGTCCTCGCGCTTCTTCACCGCGTTGCCGCGGCGATTGAAGGCGTCGAGCAGCTCGGCGGAGAGCTTCTCGGTCATGCTGTGGCCCGAGCGGTCACGGGCGGCCTGGATGATCCAGCGGATCGCCAGCGCCTGACGACGCTCCGGGCGGACCTCGACGGGAACCTGGTACGTGGCACCACCGACGCGACGCGACCGGACTTCGACGGCCGGCTTCACGTTCTCCAGCGCCTCGTGGAAGGCCGGAACCGGATCCTGCTTCAGCTTGGCTTCGACCTCCTGGAGCGCACCGTAGACGATGGTCTCGGCGACCGACTTCTTGCCACGCTCCATCAGCGTGTTCATGAACTTGCTGAGAACGATATCGCCGAACTTGGCGTCCGGGAGAACTTGGCGCTTTTCAGCTGCGCGACGACGGGACATGCTTTTCTCCCTACGCCTACTTGGGACGCTTCGCGCCGTACTTCGAACGGCGTTGTCTGCGGTCCTTGACACCCTGGGTATCGAGGGTGCCGCGAATGATGTGATAGCGAACGCCCGGAAGATCCTTCACGCGACCGCCGCGGATCATGACCACCGAATGCTCCTGAAGATTGTGACCCTCGCCCGGGATGTAGCTCACCACCTCGTAGGCGTTCGTGAGGCGCACCTTGGCGACCTTGCGAAGCGCCGAGTTCGGCTTCTTCGGGGTCGTCGTGTAGACGCGTGTGCAAACGCCACGCTTCTGCGGGCAAGCCTCGAGTGCCGGCACCTTGTTGTGGGCCTTGAGGCCCTGGCGCTGCTTGCGGATCAACTGGTTAATAGTCGGCATTGATTTCCGGTTTCCTTAACGCCGTCTCGGGTCCGCCCAACATCGACGCAAGACACAAAGCGACTGCGCGGGCATAGCGGCTAAAGCGCAGCCCCGCGCGAAAGAAATACTTTGTGGCCTAATGGCCTGACTTGTAGCGGTCCTCGACGTCGGGCTGCGTTTTGGTGTTCACCAACCACCAGCCCCTCCGACGAGGTGGCGCGCTTATATGGCCGCTGTTCCAATGCGTCAAGCACACTGCGATGCTTTTCGCCTTGATATCGTTGGTTAATCCCGGGGCGGCTGTTTCCGACTCGTTCCTGACTGGCGTGGCGGGAGAAGCGCAAGAATCTAACAACCACATTTGGTGCCTGCGTGTCGGCTGAGCCACAAAATGACGAAGGCCGTCCCTTGCGAGGACGGCCTTCCCATTTTCAGCCTTCGACCGGGATCAGTCGGCCGCGCGCTCTTCCTCGAGCGTCGGGACCGGCTGGTCCTCGGCGTCGATTCCGGCGGCCAGGATCGCCCGATCGCGCTGGGCCGCGATGGCCTTGAGGCGGTTCACGACGCCACCGGTACCCGCCGGGATCAGGCGACCGACGATGACGTTCTCCTTCAGGCCCTGCAGCGTATCGACGCGGCCGCCGACGGCCGCCTCCGTCAACACCCGGGTGGTCTCCTGGAAGGAGGCCGCCGAGATGAAGGACTTGGTCTGCAGCGACGCCTTGGTGATGCCGAGCAGCACCGGGTCGGCCTTGGCGGGCTTCAGCTTCTCCGAGAGGAGCTTGGCGTTCTCCATCTCGTATTCCTGCTTGTCGACCTGTTCGCCGATCAGGAACGTCGAGTCGCCGGCCTCGGTGATCTCGACCTTCTGCAGCATCTGACGCGCGATCGTCTCGATGTGCTTGTCGTTGATCTTCACGCCCTGCAGTCGGTAGACCTCCTGAATCTCGTTCACGAGGTACTCGGCCAGCTTCTCGATACCCAGCACGCGCAGGATGTCGTGCGGGACCGGGTTGCCGTCGATCAGCAGATCGCCGCGCTCCACGAAATCGCCTTCCTGGACGGCAATGCGCTTGCCCTTCGGGATCAGGTACTCGACAGGCTCCGCGCCCTCGCCTTCCGGCACGATCAGGATGCGGCGCTTGTTCTTGTAGTCCTTTCCGAACTCGATGCGGCCCGAGACGTCGCAGATGATCGCGAAATCCTTGGGCTTGCGTGCCTCGAACAGCTCTGCCACGCGCGGCAGACCGCCCGTGATGTCGCGGTTCTTGCCGCCCTCGCGCGGGATACGCGCGAGGATGTCGCCGGCATTGACGTCCTGGCCGTTCTCGACCGAGAGCACCGAGTCGAGCGACAGCAGGTACCGGGCCTCCTGGCCATTGGCCAGCATGATCGGGTTGCCGGCGGCATCGTGGATGGCGATGCGCGGACGCAGGTCGCCACCGCGCGGCTGGCCCTTCCAGTCGACCACGACGCGGTTGGAGATGCCGGTCGAATCGTCGATCACCTCACGCATCGAGGTACCTTCGACGAGATCGACATAGATCGCCTTACCCGCCTTTTCGGTGATGATCGGCAGGGTGTACGGATCCCATTCGGCGAGCTTCTGGCCCTTCGAGACGAGGGTGTCGCTGTCGACCAGCAGGCGCGCGCCGTAGGGCACGCGATGCTTGGCGCGCTCGCGCTGGGTGCCGTCGACCAACACCAGCTCGGTGTTGCGGCCCATGACGACCGGCACACCCGAGCTGTTGACCACGACGTTGCGGTTGCGCACCTGAATGGTGCCGTCATGGCTGGCTTCGATGTTCGACTGCTCCGCACCACGCTGCGCGGCGCCGCCGATGTGGAAGGTACGCATGGTCAGCTGCGTGCCCGGCTCGCCGATCGACTGGGCGGCAATGACGCCCACCGCCTCGCCGATGTTGACCGGAGTGCCGCGGGCCAGGTCGCGGCCGTAGCACTTGCCGCAAACACCGATCTTGGTGTCGCAGGTCAGCACGGAGCGGATGCGAAGCTCCTCGATTCCGGCCTTGTCGATCAACTCGACCTTGACCTCATCGATGAGTTCGCCGGCCTTGCTGATCACCACGCCCGTCAGCGGATCGACGATGTCGTCCACCGACGTGCGGCCGAGCACCCGCTCGGAGAGCGGCTCGATCACATCGCCGCCGTCGACGACCGCGCGCATCGTAAGCCCGCGTTCGGTTCCGCAATCCTCCTCGAGGATGATGCAGTCCTGGGCCACGTCGACCAGTCGGCGGGTCAGGTACCCCGAGTTCGCCGTCTTGAGCGCCGTGTCGGCCAGTCCCTTGCGGGCGCCGTGGGTGGAGTTGAAGTACTCCAGCACGGAGAGGCCTTCCTTGAAGTTCGACAGGATCGGCGTCTCGATGATCTCGCCCGAAGGCTTGGTCATCAGGCCGCGCATGCCCGCCAGCTGCTTCATCTGCGTGGCCGAACCGCGGGCGCCGGAGTGCGCCATCATCCACACCGCGTTGACCGGCTTGCCCGGCAGCGGCGTCGAGATGCCCTTCATCATTTCCTCGGCAACCCGGTCCGAGCAACGCGACCAGGCGTCGACGACCTTGTTGTACTTCTCGCCCGAGGTGATCAGGCCGTCCTGGTACTGCTGCTCGTACTCCTTCACTTCCTTGGTGGTCTGGGCGACCAGCTTCACCTTGGCCGTGGGGATGACGAGGTCGTCCTTGCCGAACGAGATGCCGGCGCGGCAGGCGTGATAGAAGCCGAGACCCATCAGGCGGTCGGCGAAGATCACCGTCTCCTTCTGACCGCAGTGGCGGTAGACGGAGTCGATGACGTTCTGCAGGTCCTTCTTGGTCAGCAGGCGGTTGATCAGCGAGAACGGCAGGTTCTCGTGCTTGGGCAGGATCTGCGCCAGCAGGATGCGGCCCGGCGTGGTCTCGACGACGCGGCGGGCGAACACGCCCTTCTCGTCGTAAGTCTCCAGACGCATCTTGATGTGCGCATGCATGGAGAGCGTGCGGCTGTGCAGGGCATGCTCCAGCTCGCCGATCTCGGAGAACAGCGAGCCCTCGCCCGGCTCGCCCTCGCGCTCGAGCGTGATGTAGTAGATGCCGAGCACGATGTCCTGGGACGGCACGATGATCGGCTTGCCCGACGCCGGCGACAGGATGTTGTTGGTCGACATCATCAGCACGCGCGCCTCGAGCTGGGCTTCCAGCGACAGCGGCACGTGCACCGCCATCTGGTCACCGTCGAAGTCGGCGTTGAAGGCCGTGCAGACCAGCGGATGGAGCTGGATCGCCTTGCCCTCGATGAGCACCGGCTCGAACGCCTGGATGCCCAGGCGATGCAGCGTCGGCGCGCGGTTCAGCAGCACGGGATGCTCGCGGATGACCTCCTCGAGGATGTCCCACACTTCCGGCCGTTCCTTCTCGACCATGCGCTTGGCGGCCTTGATGGTGTTGGCCATGCCGTAGTTCTGCAGACGCGAGTAGATGAACGGCTTGAACAGTTCGAGCGCCATCTTCTTGGGCAGGCCGCACTGGTGCAGCTTCAGTTCCGGACCGACCACGATGACCGAACGGCCCGAGTAGTCGACTCGCTTGCCGAGCAGGTTCTGGCGGAAGCGGCCCTGCTTGCCCTTCAGCATGTCGCTGAGCGACTTCAGAGGACGCTTGTTGGCGCCAGTGATGACCCGGCCGCGGCGGCCGTTGTCGAACAGCGCATCGACCGATTCCTGCAACATGCGCTTCTCGTTGCGCACGATGATGTCGGGCGCGCGCAGCTCGATCAGCCGCTTGAGGCGGTTGTTGCGGTTGATGACGCGGCGGTAGAGATCGTTGAGGTCGGAGGTCGCGAAGCGGCCGCCGTCGAGCGGCACCAGCGGGCGCAGCTCGGGCGGGATCACCGGCACCAGCTCGAGGATCATCCACTCCGGACGGGCGCCGGATTCGATGAAGTTCTCGCAAAGCTTGAGCCGCTTCACGAGCTTCTTGCGCTTGGCTTCCGACGTCGTCTCGCGCAGCTCCTCGCGGAGCCGCGGACGCTCCTCGTTGAGGTCGATCGCCTGCAGCATGCCGCGGATCGCCTCGGCGCCGATTTCGGCCTCGAACGAGCCCTCGCCGTACTCGTCGAGCGCGTTGAGGTACTGCTCCTCGTTCAGCAGCTCACGGTACTTGAGCGGCGTCAGGCCGGGATTGCTGACGACGTAGTTCTCGAAATACAGGATGCGCTCGAGGTCGCGCAGCGTCATGTCGAGCAGCAGTCCGATGCGGCTCGGCAGCGACTTCAGGAACCAGATGTGGGCGACCGGCGAAGCCAGTTCGATGTGGCCCATGCGCTCGCGGCGCACCTTGGTGAGGGTCACTTCGACGCCGCACTTCTCGCAGGTGATGCCGCGGAACTTCATGCGCTTGTACTTGCCGCACAGGCACTCGTAGTCCTTGATCGGTCCGAAGATGCGCGCGCAGAACAGGCCGTCACGCTCGGGCTTGAACGTGCGGTAGTTGATGGTCTCCGGCTTCTTGATCTCGCCGTGGCTCCACGCGCGGATGCGCTCGGGGCTGGCGATCGAGATGCGGATCTCGTCGAAGGTCGGCGTGCCCTGCGGCTGGCCCAGTACGTTGATCAGGTCGGTCATTTTTGTCCTGCTAGTCGGTGGACTTAATTCGCGAAGGTAGAGGAGCCGGCCACGCTCACGTGGCCGACTGGTTCAATTCGACGTTGAGGCCGAGGGAGCGCAGCTCCTTGACCAGCACGTTGAAGGATTCCGGGATACCCGCCTCGAACGTGTCGTCGCCGCGCACGATGGCCTCGTAGACCTTGGTGCGGCCGGCCACGTCGTCCGACTTGACGGTGAGGATCTCCTGCAGCGTGTAGGCCGCGCCATAGGCCTCGAGCGCCCAGACTTCCATCTCGCCGAAGCGCTGTCCGCCGAACTGGGCCTTGCCGCCCAGCGGCTGCTGGGTAACGAGGCTGTACGGACCGATCGAACGGGCGTGGATCTTGTCGTCCACGAGATGGTGCAGCTTCAGCATGTAGATGTAGCCGACGGTGACCTTGCGATCGAACGGCTCGCCGGTGCGGCCATCGACCAGGGTGACCTGGCCCGATGTGTCGAGACCGGCCATCTCCAGCATCTCGACGATGTCCGGCTCATGGGCGCCATCGAACACCGGCGATGCGAACGGCACGCCCTTGCTGAGGTTGCGGGCGAGTTCGATCGTCTGCTCGTCGTCGAGACCGGCGATGTCGGCCTTGAAGGACTTCTCGCCATAGATCTCGCGCAGATACTTCTTGATCTGCACCGCCGAGGCCTCGCGGGCTCCGGCCAGCATGTCGCCGATCTTCTTGCCAAGACCCGCCGCGGCCCAGCCGAGATGGGTCTCGAGGATCTGACCGACGTTCATGCGCGACGGCACGCCGAGCGGATTCAGCACGATGTCGACCGGACCGCCCTCTTCGAGGTACGGCATGTCCTCCAGCGGCATGATGCGGGAGATGACGCCCTTGTTGCCGTGACGGCCGGCCATCTTGTCGCCGGGCTGCAGCTTGCGCTTGGTCGCGACGAAGACCTTGACCATCTTCATGACGCCCGGCGGCAGCTCGTCGCCGCGCTGCAGCTTGTCGACCTTGCTGTCGAAGCGGTCCTGCAGGCGCTTCATCGATTCGTCGAACTGCTTGTTCAACGCCTCGATTTCGGACTGCTTCTTGTCCGTCTTGACGGCGATCTGGCGCCACTGGCCCGGCGTGTACTCTCCGAGCACGCTGTCGACGATCTTGGTGCCCGGCTTCAGGCCCTTGAGGCCGCCGGCCACGACCTGGTTCATCAGCATTTCCTGGAGCTGGCTGTAGAAGCTGCGCTCGAGGATGGCCTTTTCGTCGTCACGGTCCTTGGCGAGACGCTCGATCTCGTCACGCTCGATGGCCAGAGCGCGCTCGTCCTTGTCGACGCCGCGGCGGTTGAACACGCGGACCTCGACGACGGTGCCTTCGACGCCCGGCGGCACCTTGAGCGAGGTGTCGCGAACGTCGGCGGCCTTCTCGCCGAAGATGGCGCGCAGCAGCTTCTCTTCCGGGGTCATCGGGCTCTCGCCCTTCGGCGTCACCTTGCCGACCAGGATGTCGCCCGCCTTCACCTCGGCGCCGATATAGACGATGCCCGCCTCGTCGAGGTTCTTGAGAGCCTCCTCGCCGACGTTCGGGATGTCGCGGCTGATCTCTTCCTGACCGAGCTTGGTGTCGCGGGCCATGACCTCGAACTCCTCGATGTGGATCGAGGTGAAGACGTCATCGCGCACGATGCGCTCGGAGAGGAGGATCGAGTCCTCGAAGTTGTAGCCATTCCACGGCATGAACGCGACGAGCACGTTGCGGCCGAGCGCGAGCTCGCCGTTCTGCGTCGACGGGCCGTCGGCCACGATGTCGCCCTTCTTCACCTGATCGCCGACCCTGACGAGCGGCTTCTGGGTGATGCAGGTGCTCTGGTTGGAGCGCTGGAACTTCAGCAGGTTGTAGATGTCGACCGCCGGGCGGTTCGGGCCGACATCGTCGGTCGCACGCACCACGATACGCATGGCGTCGACCTGGTCGACGATGCCCGAGCGGCGCGCCGAGATGGCGACGCCCGAGTCGCGGGCCACCACCTCTTCCATGCCGGTGCCGACCAGTGGTGCTTCGGCCTGGATGAGCGGCACCGCCTGGCGCTGCATGTTCGAGCCCATCAGCGCGCGGTTGGCGTCGTCGTTCTCGAGGAACGGGATCAGCGCCGCCGCGACCGACACGATCTGCTTGGGCGAGACGTCGACGAAATCGATCGTCTCGGGCCGGCCGAGAATGTATTCGCCGCCCTTGCGGCACTGCACCAGCTCGGACACGAACTTGCCCTTGGCGTCGATCGCGGCGTTGGCCTGGGCGACCGTGTAGCGGCCCTCCTCCATTGCCGAGAGATAGACGACCTCGTCGTTCACGTGGCCGGCCGTGACCTTGCGGTACGGGCTCTCGATGAAGCCGTACTGGTTCACGCGGGCATAGGTCGCCAGCGAGTTGATCAGACCGATGTTCGGGCCTTCCGGCGTCTCGATCGGGCAGATGCGGCCGTAATGCGTCGGATGCACGTCACGCACCTCGAAGCCGGCGCGCTCGCGCGTCAGACCGCCCGGTCCAAGCGCCGAGAGGCGACGCTTGTGAGTCACTTCCGACAGCGGGTTGGTCTGGTCCATGAACTGCGAGAGCTGCGACGAGCCGAAGAACTCGCGCACCGCCGCCGCCGCCGGCTTGGCGTTGATCAGGTCGTGCGGCATCACCGTGTCGATGTCGATCGAGCTCATGCGCTCGCGGATCGCCCGCTCCATGCGCAGCAGGCCGACGCGGTACTGGTTCTCCATCAGCTCGCCCACCGAGCGGACGCGGCGGTTGCCGAGATGGTCGATGTCGTCGATCTCGCCCCGGCCGTCCTTCAGGCCATGCAGGACCTTGACGACCGCAAGGATGTCCTCGCGACGCAGGGTACGCTGCGTGTCGGGCACATTCTCGAATTCGAGACGCATGTTCATCTTCACGCGGCCGACCGGCGACAGATCGTAGCGGTCGATGTCGAACAGCAGGCCCTGGAACAGGGTTTCGGCCTGCTCGAGCGTCGGCGGCTCGCCCGGACGCATGACGCGATAGATGTCGAGCAGCGCTTCTTCGCGGTTCGAGTTCTTGTCCGCGGCCAGCGTGTTGCGGATATAGGGGCCGACATTGACGTGGTCGATGGCGAGGCTCGGCAGCAGGTCGATCTCGTTCTCGTCGAACATCTCGAGCACGGCCTCGGTGATCTCCTGGCCGGCTTCGACGTAGATCTCGCCCGTTTTCTCGTTGATGACGTCGAGCGCGGCGTAGCGGCCGATCAGCTCCTCGGCCGAGACGCGAATGTCCTTGAGGCCCGCTTCCTTCAGCTTGTTGAGCAGGCGCGGCGTCATCTTGGTGCCGGCATCGGCGACCGACTTGCCGGTCTTGCCGTTCACCAGGTCGTGCGTCAGCTTCACGCCGCGCATCGTTTCCGATTCGAACGGCGTGTTCCAGCCGTCCTTCTCGCGCGTGTAGACGACCTGGCCGTAGAACGCCGACAGAATCTCTTCCGGCGACAGGCCCTGGGCCTCAGATGGGTCGAGCGTCTGGTTCTTGGCGATCGCCGCGGCGCGCTTCTTCCAGGTGGCGTCGTTGTCGAGCGCCAGAAGCAGCGTCGTGACCGGGATCTTGCGGCGACGGTCGATGCGGACGTGGATCAGGTCCTTGGCGTCGAATTCGAAGTCGAGCCACGAACCGCGATACGGGATGATACGGGCGGCGAACAGGTACTTGCCCGAGCTGTGGGTCTTGCCCTTGTCATGGTCGAAGAAGACGCCCGGCGAACGGTGCATCTGCGAGACGATCACGCGTTCGGTGCCGTTCACGATGAACGTGCCGTTGTCGGTCATGAGCGGCATGTCGCCCATGTAGACGTCCTGCTCCTTGATATCGCGGATGGAGCGCGAGCCGGCTTCCTCGTCGATGTCCCACACCACGAGCTGCAGCGTGACCTTGAGCGGCGCAGCATAAGTGATACCGCGCTGCTGGCACTCCTCGACGTCGTACTTGGGCTCTTCGAACTCGTACTTCACGAACTCGAGGCTGGCGCGCTCGGCGAAATCCTTGATCGGGAAGACGCCGCGGAAGACTTCCTGAAGTCCGGACTGCGTGCGCTTGACCGCCGGCGTGACGCGCTGAAGGAAGCTCTCATAGGAGCTCTTCTGAACCTCGATGAGGTTCGGCATCGGTGCCACCGATTCGATGTGGCCGAAGAAACGACGAATCCGTTTGCGCGTGTTGAAGGCCGTGGCCATCCTGCGTCCTCGAAGGTTCAAGGGCGGTGATAAACACCCACTGCTTTCTCGGAGCTCCCGGCCCGCCAGCCGTTCGCCCCATCCGTCGCAGAGGGCCACTTTTCGGAACGGACCCCGCAGGGAAATCCGTTCGGAAAAGAGGCCCGATCGGGCCGGCCTCCCTAAGGAAGCCGGCCCGGCCGGTAATATATACTACTTGAGCTCGACCTTGGCGCCTTCGGCCTCGAGCTTCGCCTTGAGTTTCTCGGCATCGGCCTTCGGCACGCCGTCCTTGACGGACTTCGGCGCCGCTTCGACCAGGTCCTTGGCTTCCTTGAGGCCGAGGCCGGTGATCTCGCGGACCGCCTTGATGACGTTGATCTTCTTGTCGCCGGCGGCGGTGAGAACGACGCTGAACTCGTCCTTCACCTCGACCGGAGCGGCAGCCGCGCCACCGGCGGCGGCAACCGCGACCGGAGCGGCGGCGCTGACGCCCCACTTCTCTTCAAGCAACTTGCTGAGCTGAGCGGCCTCGATGACCGTCAGGGCCGACAACTCTTCGACCAGCTTCTCGAGATTAGCCATTATAGTCTCCTGTAACCCGAACTTCGATTATCGTGACGTCGATTTGGTAGCGACTCACGCCGCCTTCGCGCCGTCTTCTTCCGTGGCTCCGTAAGCTCCGAACACACGAGCGAGCTGACCGGCGGGCGCCACGAGCACCACAGCGACCTTGGTCGCCGGGGCCTGAAGCAGACCGATGATCCTGCCGCGCAGAGCATCGAGAGACGGCAGGGTGGCGAGAGCCTGGACGCCAGCGACGTCCAATGTCTCACCATCCAGAGAGCCGCCGACGATGGTCAGCTTTTCGTTGCCCTTGGCATAGGCCGCGACGACTTTCGCCGCTGCGACCGGATCCTTGGAATAGGCGATGGCAGTCGGTCCCGAGAACAGGGGGCCGAGCGCCGTGAAGGGCGTACCCTCGAGGGCACGCAGCGTGAGCCGATTCTTCGTGACCTTGTAGCTTGCGCCGGCTGCCCTGATCTTGCGACGCAGGTCCGTCACCTCTTGGACGGTCAGACCTGACTGGCGAGTGATCACCATCAGGTTGGCGTCCTTGAAGATCTGGTTCAGCTCGACGATCGCTTCGGCCTTTTCCGAACGATTCACGGCTTTCTCCAACAATGGTCCAACCCGGGGGATCCGGATCGGACCGGCTGCGTTACAGACTGCGCAGCCTCCGTTAGCGGGTTAGCGCGAAACGGAGACCTTGCGGTCCGGTTCGCCTGCCCCGGAAGTTCGGGCGCGTGCGCGCACCCTGAGGTGCAGCGTCGATTCCCTTGCCCCCGTCTGCGCTGGCGGGTTTCCCCATTACACTTGCCCCGAAAGGCGAAGAACCGGCGGTCTCGGACAGGTGGAGCTCGAAACCTTGCGGTCTCTTCGCTCCGTCCGCCGCCGGCCTGAGCCTGCGACGGAATCTCTTGAACTCTGGCGTCCGCGCTAGCTGAGCGCAGTCGCCGGGTCGAGCTTGATGCCCGGACCCATCGTTGAACTGAGCGACACCTTCTTGATGAAAGTGCCCTTGGCGCCGCTCGGCTTGGCCCGGTTGATGGCCGTGACCAGCGCCTTGACGTTGGCGGCGAGCGCCTCCTCGCTGAACGAGGCCTTGCCGACACCAGCATGAATGATGCCAGCCTTCTCGGCGCGGAACTCGATCGAGCCGGCCTTGGCAGCCTTCACCGCGGCGGCGACGTCCTGCGTCACCGTGCCGAGCTTCGGGTTCGGCATCAGGCCACGCGGGCCCAGGACCTTACCCAACCGGCCGACCACGCCCATCATGTCGGGGGTGGCGATGCAGCGCTCGAAGTTCATCTCGCCGCCGTTGATCTTCTCGGCGAGGTCCTCGGCGCCCACGACGTCGGCGCCGGCCGCCTTGGCTTCCTCGGCCTTCGCACCACGGGCGAACACCGCCACGCGCACCGACTTGCCGGTGCCGTTCGGCAGCTCGATCATGCCGCGCACCGCCTGGTCGGCGTGACGCGGATCGATGCCGAGATTCATGGCGACTTCGATGGTCTCGTCGAACTTCGCCTTGGCGTTGGCCTTGACGATCTTCACAGCCTCGTCGAGCGAATAGGTCTTGTCGCGGTCGACCGTCTCGGAGGCCGTCTTGTAACGTTTGCCCTGCGCCATGGTCCTACTCCACCACCTGGAGGCCCATCGAGCGGGCCGAGCCCACCACCTGGGCCATCGCCGACTCGACGGTATCGCAGTTGAGATCCGGCATCTTCTGCTCGGCGATCTCCTTGACCTGCTGCTTCGTGACCTTGCCGACGATCTGCGTGCCGACCGTCTTGGCGCCTGCCTCGATGCCGGCCGCCTTCTTCAGAAAGTAGCTCACGGGCGGCGTCTTGGTGACGAACGTGAAGCTGCGATCCTGGAACACGGTGATGACCACCGGGATCGGCATGCCCGCTTCCATCTTCTGGGTGCGAGCGTTGAACTGCTTGCAGAATTCCATGATGTTCACGCCCTGCTGACCGAGCGCGGGCCCGATCGGCGGAGACGGATTGGCCTTGCCAGCCGGTACCTGCAGCTTGACGTAGGCTTGGATCTTTTTAGCCATGCATGCCCCTTTCCTGTGGGCGGCGCGGTCCGGCCATGGCAGGCCTCCCGCACCAAACTATGGTCAAGCCCTTGATCCGGAAGGATTTTCGGCCTCGACCCACCTCATGAGAAAAGGCTGGCGCACGGCCAGCCCCCTCAAGGGCGCGCGACTTACCAAATAAGATCGCCCGCCACAACTCTTTAATTGCCCCCCGATAGGGAGCAGCTCAGATCTTTTCGACCTGAGCGTAGTCGAGTTCGACGGGCGTCGACCGGCCGAAGATCGAAACGGCGACCTTCACGCGTGCCCGCTCCTCATCCACATCCTCGACAGTGCCGTTGAAGGAGGCAAACGGGCCGTCGGCCACCTTGACCTGCTCGCCGATCTCGAAGCTGACGGCGGGCTTGGGCCGCTCAACACCCTCCTGGACCTGCTTCAGGATACGATTGGCCTCGGCGTCCGAGATCGCCACCGGCTTGCCGCGACCGCCACCACCCAGGAAGCCCGTGACCTTGGCCGTGTTCTTGACCAGATGCCAGGAGTCGTCGGTGAGGTCCATTTTCACGAGCACATAGCCCGGGAAGAACTTGCGCTCGGTGTTGACCTTGGCGCCGCGACGGATCTCGACGACCTCCTCGGTCGGCACGATGACCTCGGTGATCTCGTCATCGAGGCCCTTTTTCCCGGCCTGTTCACGGATCGACTGGGCGACCTTGTTCTCGAAGCCAGAATAGGCGTGAACGACGTACCAGCGATGAGCCATGTCAGGAAACCCCGAGCAGAAGCTTCACGACGAAGCCAATAATCTTGTCGGCCATCAGGAAGAACAAGGCCGCGATGACGACGAAAATGAAGACCATGCTGGTGGTGATCATGGTCTCGCGTCGCGTCGGCCAGGTGACTCGCGCCACCTCGGCTCGGACTTCCCGGGCGAACTCGATCGGATTCTTTGTCGTCATGTCGCCAATCTTCAAAAAATGGCAGGAGCGGAGGGACTCGAACCCACGACCCTCGGTTTTGGAGACCGATGCTCTACCAACTGAGCTACACTCCTGCAGACCATCACCGCCGGATTGGTGCCGACGATGATCCTCTATAGCACTACTTTACGACTTTGGTGACGACGCCGGCGCCGACGGTACGGCCGCCCTCGCGGATCGCGAAGCGCAGGCCCTCGTCCATCGCGATCGGCTGGATCAGCTCGACCACCAGCCGCGCGTTGTCGCCCGGCATCACCATCTCCGTGCCTTCCGGCAAGGTCACCACGCCCGTCACGTCCGTCGTCCGGAAGTAGAACTGCGGACGGTAGTTCGTGAAGAACGGCGTGTGACGGCCGCCCTCTTCCTTCGTCAGGATGTAGGCTTCCGCCTCGAAGTTGGTGTGCGGCGTGATCGCGCCCGGCTTCGACAGCACCTGGCCGCGCTCCACGTCCTCGCGGCCCACGCCGCGCAGCAGTGCGCCGATATTGTCGCCCGCCTCGCCCGAATCCAGCAGCTTCCGGAACATCTCGACGCCCGTCACCACCGTCTTCGTCGTGGCCTTCAGGCCCACGATCTCGATCTCCTCGCCCACCTTCACGATGCCGCGCTCGACGCGACCCGTAACCACCGTGCCGCGACCCGAGATCGAGAACACGTCCTCGATCGGCATCAGGAACGGCTTGTCCTTGTCGCGCACAGGCTGCGGAATGTAACGGTCGACCTCTTCCATCAGCTTCAGAACCGCCTGCTCGCCCAGCTCGGGGTTCTTGTCTTCCAGCGCCATCAGCGCCGAGCCCCGCACCACCGGCAGGTCGTCGCCCGGGAACTGGTAGCTCTTCAGAAGCTCGCGCACTTCAAGCTCGACCAGGTCCAGAAGCTCCGGATCGTCGACCATGTCGCACTTGTTCATGAACACCACCAGCGCCGGAACACCCACCTGGCGCGCCAGAAGGATGTGCTCGCGGGTCTGCGGCATCGGGCCGTCGGCCGCCGAAACCACCAGGATCGCCCCGTCCATCTGCGCCGCGCCCGTGATCATGTTCTTCACGTAGTCGGCATGTCCCGGGCAATCGACGTGCGCGTAATGACGGGCCGCCGTCTCGTACTCGACATGCGCCGTCGAGATCGTGATGCCGCGCTCGCGCTCTTCCGGAGCCTTGTCGATCTGGTCGTAGGCCGTGAACGTCGCGCCGCCGGACTTCGCAAGGATCTTCGTGATCGCCGCCGTCAACGACGTCTTGCCGTGATCGACGTGACCGATCGTCCCGATGTTGCAGTGCGGCTTGTTCCGCTCGAATTTAGCTTTGCCCATAGTGTCACGACCCTCGTGATGCTTTCAGCTTCTACACAGACCGAACTTAACTGGCCGACTTAAGCCAAACCTGGAGCGGGTGAAGGGAATCGAACCCTTATCGTAAGCTTGGAAGGCTTCTGCTCTACCATTGAGCTACACCCGCAACGCCCAAACAGAGCCAATCTCGCGCTATGATTCGCTGGTGGAGGGGGAAGGATTCGAACCTTCGTAGACGCGAAGTCGGCAGATTTACAGTCTGCTGCCATTGACCGCTCGGCCACCCCTCCGAACCTGCGGCACATGCGCGAGATATAGCCTGTTCGGCCCGCCTTGGCGGGCGCGCGTTGCTCGCAAATCCAATGGGTTACGTCAAGTCCAAATCCCGCGAAGGGGCAGGATTTGCCCCCATGCGCTCCGCGCCATACAAGGCTGGCCATGCGCCCTCGCCCCAATCGCCCCCATCGCCAGTCCCGCACCGGCAACCAATCCATATGGATCTTTGGCCGCCATGCCGTGCTCGCGGCCCTCGCCAATCCCGACCGCCGCATCGAGCGGGTATTCGCCACGAAGGAAATGGCCGACACCCATGCCGCCGAGATCGGCAAGACCGCCATGACCATCACGTCGCGCGAGGACCTCAACCAGCGCCTGCCCAACGGCTCCGTCCACCAGGGCATCGCAGTCCTCGTGGCGCCGCTGGAAGAGCCCGCCATCGAAGACATCCTGGCCCGCTGCGGCGACAATGCCCTGGTCCTGGCGCTCGATCAGGTGAGCGACCCGCACAATGTCGGCGCCATCCTGCGCTCGGCGGCGGCGTTTGGCGCCGCCGGCGTGATCGTCACCGACCGCCATACGCCGTCCGACACCGGCACTCTGGCCAAGTCCGCCTCCGGGGCGCTCGAAGTCGTGCCGCTGGTGCGCGCCGTCAACCTCGCCCGCGCGCTCGACCAGCTCAAGGAAGCGGGTTTCTGGACTTACGGCCTGGCCGAAAGTGGCGATACGCGGATCGGCGACCTGGATCTCAAGGGCCGGACTTGCATCGTGCTGGGCGCCGAAGGCGAAGGCCTGCGTCGTCTGACGACCGAGAAATGCGACCGGCTGGTGACGATTCCCACCAGCGACGCCCTCTCGGCGCTCAACGTCTCCAACGCCGCCGCGGTCGCGGCCTACGAATGGGCGCGGCAACGTCCGAAGTGATGCGGCGGCCGCGGAGTTCGGTTATCTATCCGTCGAAGACAGGCTTAGGGCCGGGTTAGCACAGCGGTAGTGCAGCGGTTTTGTAAACCGAAGGTCGGGGGTTCGATTCCCTCACCCGGCACCATTTTCAGCGCCAAGTTTCAGAGTCCTGGCTCAGAAAGACCGGCTGAGGTCTTGGCTCAGGACCAACACGCTCACGACAAATCGGACTAGCACCGAACAATTGAATTGAACTGAACCCAGCCCCTTGTTAGCGAGCCTATCTGTTAGCAGCCTACGATCAGATTCATGCAAATTCAACCAGCGGCCCTCTTTTGCCCATAAGCGACAGGTTTTGGCCCGTTCGGTGGTTCGACCGAAGAGCCTCGGCGAGGCGCGATCCCTCGACGCCGCAGATCCCCCAGGAAGACAATGCGGTGGGAGCGTCTGGATCCGGCCTAGACCCGAAAATCAGAGATATCGTCTTCGTCCACATCCCGAAGACCGCCGGCACGTCGATGCGCCATATGCTGTCCGCGTCGCTACCGGATGCCGTGAAGATTTTCGATTACGGGGCCGACACGGCCGCGCTGATCGCCGCACAGCGGACCGCCTTGAATGTCTTCGAAAGCGGGGCCAACGCCGCCACGGCCTCCGGCAACATCATCGATGCGTTTGGGTCCGACATCCGGACGCCTGAGAAGATCCTGGCGCTACGAAGTGAAGCGCCTCGGAATCAGCGATTTCTGGTCAGCAGCCAGAAACCCATCCGTCACTGGACCTGCGCCTTTCATCCGGCATCCGTCGTCACCTTCCTGCGCGATCCCGTCGATCGCGTCGCGTCCAGCTATCGGATGCACGTCAGAGAGAAAAGCTTTACCGGTTCGTTCGCCGAATTCTACGAGTCACAAGACCAAGTCAATGTTCAGTGCCAGCAGCTGAGGGGAGTGGACCTGCACAAACTGGGTTTTGTCGGGCTGGTCGAAGTCATGCCGGATATGCTCAGGGCCTTGTCCAGACACCTTGGCACGGAACTTCGGATGCGCCACGACAATGGCGCCGGCCGCTCTCCCCGACCCGCCGTCGACGCAGCGACCCGATCCAGAATTCTTGCGCTCAATCAGGACGATCTGTGCCTCTATCGTCATGTCGAAGCCAACCTGGACTATTTCACGAACCATCGCGGGCGCCCTTCGACAATCGGTTCCGAGCTCATCAGAGGCAAGGTCTACCGGACGGAACAAGGCACCGTCAGAGGTTGGGCCCTGGCTCACGATCCGAACCAGCTTGCGACAATCGAAGTCCGGATCGGCGGACAGGCTGTGCTGCGGAGCTACGCAGATCAGTTTCTGCCGTGGTTGATGAAGATGACACCCCACGGGATTGGCGGCTTCGAGGTATGCTTGCCGGCAGGACTTGCAGTGAGACAAGGCCCCATCCGCGTGATGATCGCCGGAACGGAGAAGGACCTCAAAGGTTCTCCACTTATCTTTTGACTCAACCCAACCGACAACGTTCCGCTTACGGTCGCCCGACCGTTTGGGCACTTCAGATGGCGGACCGGTGGCCAAGTCTCACCGAGTATCGCCCTCCTTGGATGTCAGCGCCGACAGGCGCTTGTCCAACAGTTCGAGCGCCAACAGGACTTCCGCGCACAATCGCTGGAACGCATAGAACCAGCCGGCTTTTCCGTCGAGAACGGCACCTTTCGCGAACAGCACGTAGCCCAGCACCAGGATGGGCGCGGGCCAGCCCAGCAGGCGCAGTCTGTCGACGCGGCCCAGGCGTTCCCGCGGCGTCTCGAGAAGGTGCACCGCCTCGCGCGCGGCGTATTTGAGTTGCGAGCCCAGCCAGCGCGACAGCGGTTTGCGATCGTCGTGATAGATCGCGCCTTTGAGGGCGGAGACGCGGCCCTGCAAGCGGATGCGATGCCCATGGCCCTCGTTCTCATAGCGCGCGCCCGTGACGCGATAGAGCACGGCGCGCGGCGGATAGAGGGTGCCGCGCAGCGGATGGCCGTAAATGCGGTAGACGAACGCCGCCTTGTAGCCGGCGTCTTCGGGCTTAGGGTCGAGGCCTTCCAGTTCCGAGAGGAGAGCGTCGCTCAACTCGTAGTCGGCATCGAGCGACAGGACCCAGTCGGTGCGAACATGGGTCAGCCCGAAATTGCACTGCTCGGCGAAGCTGTCGAACGGCCGGTGAATGACCTCGATGCGTCCATCCTTCGCCAGAACGTCGAGCGTGCCGTCGGTGCTGCCGCTGTCGACCACGACGACGCGCTTGGCCCAGTCGAGCTTCGCCAGCGTCCGCTCGATGTTCTGGATCTCGTTGAAGGTGATCAACAGTGGCGTGACGGCATCGCGGTCCATGGGCGGCGGCTCAGCGGGCCTTGGCCTGCATCGCGCGGCCCCGGCTCTCCGTCATCCACGTCCAGGCGCTGCGAACGATGTCGTCGATCGCCGAATGAGCCGGCGTCCAGTCGAGCGCCTGCCGCGCCAGCGAGACGTCGGCCACCAGAACCGGCGGATCGCCCAACCGCCGCGGCGCCTCTACGGTGCGGATCTCGCGGCCGGTGAGGGCTCGCGCCCGCCCGATCAACTCCCCGATGCTGGCGCCATGGCCGGCGCCGAGATTGTAAGCCTGGTAAATGCCCGCCTTGCAACGCGTCAGCGCCGCGACATGGGCCGCCGCAAGGTCGGTCACGTGCACATAGTCGCGCACGCAGGTGCCGTCCTGCGTATCGTAGTCGGTGCCGAAGACGGAAATGCCCGGCCGGATGCCGTGCGCCGCCTGCAACACCAACGGAATGATATGGGTTTCCGGATCGTGCTCCTCGCCCAGCTCGCCTTCGGGATCGGCCCCGCCGGCATTGAAGTAGCGCAGCGCGATCGCGCCCAGACCGTGCGCGGCACAGGCGTCGCGCAGGATTTGCTCGCCCATCAGCTTGGTGCGGCCATAGGTGTTGATCGGCCGCTGGCACATGCCCTCGACGACCGGCAGGCGGTCGGGCACGCCATAGGTGGCGCAACTGCTGCTGAACACGATCGAGCCCACGTCGTGTGCCCGCATGACCTCGATCAGCGTGATCACGCCGGCGACGTTGGTGCGATAGTAGCGCGTCGGCTCGGCCATCGACTCGCCGACATAGGCGAGCGCCGCGAAATTGATGACGGAGTCGGGCCGGTGCTCGCGGATCGCGGCGGCCAGCGCCACGGGATCGTTGATGTCGCCCTGGACCAGCGGCCCCCACTTCACCGCCCATGGATGGCCCGTGTGCAGGTTGTCGTAGGCGATCGGCAGGTGGCCTGCGCGGGCGAGCGCCTTGCATGTATGCGAGCCGATATAGCCCGCGCCTCCTGCCACCAATACACGCACTATACCGCCCCTCGACCTGTTGCTCCGGGAGCAGGATAGCTCAAATGCATGGCTAGCGCTGGATCAGCGTGTCGCCCAGCACGAGGACATCCATCTTGGTCCGCAGGAAGCAATCGATCGCCTCCTCGGGCTTGCAGACCACGGGCTCGTTCTCGTTGAAACTGGTGTTGAGCACGATCGGCACGCCCGTGAGGTCGCGGAACGCCGTGATCAGCCGCGCATAGCGCGGATTGCTCGACCAGGTGACGGTCTGCAGACGGCCGGTCCCGTCGACATGAGTGACGGCCGGGATCTCCTTGCGCTTTTCCTCGCGGATGCGGAACACCTGCATCATGAAAGGCACGTCGTCGTCGGTCTCGAACCACGCCGGGACCGCTTCGCGCAGAATCGAGGGCGCGAAAGGGCGGAAAGACTCCCGCCGCTTGATCTTGAGGTTGAGGATGTCCTTCATATCGGCACGGCGCGGATCGCCCAGGATCGAGCGGTTGCCGAGCGCGCGGGGGCCCCATTCCAGGCGGCCCTGGAACCAGCCGATCACCTTGCCTTCTGAGATTGCCTGCGCCGTGTGCCGGCAGAGCGTCGCCTCATCGGCGATGCGCTCGATGCTGCAGCCTGCCGCGTCGAAGTCGGCCCGGCGCACGGAGATGGCGGCCGCGATCTCGTCCGGCGTCGCCGACGGCCCCCAATAGGCGTGGTCCATCACGAAGTGACGCCGGGCGTTTGCCCCGCCGGTCTTGTGCCAGGTCGCGAAGGCAGCGCCGATCGCGCCGCCGGCATCGCCGCCCGCCGACTGGACGTAGAGCTTCTTGAAGGGCGAACGCTCCAGCACCTTGCCGTTGGCGACCGAGTTGTAGGCGCAGCCGCCCGCCAGCACGACGGCGTCGGTCCCGTAGCGCGCATGCAGGGCGTTCAGCAGGTTGAAGAACGCGTTCTCGTATGTGACCTGGGCCGAACGGGCGATGTCGCGATGCTTGTCCTCGAGCGGCGCCGCGGGATCGCGCGCCGGCCCGAGGAGCTTCGTGAGCTGGTCGCTCCAGAGCCGTCCGCCGGAGGGAATGCCGTCCTTTACCTGGTAGTTTGCGCCCGCGCCCGAGGCGTGCCGGAAGAAGCGCAGGTCGAGCGCGAAGGTGCCGTCGTTCTTGAGACGAACGATCTCCTTCATCTGCTCGACATAGGCCGGTTGGCCATAGGGCGCGAGGCCCATGACCTTGTACTCGTCGCCATAGTGCGGGAAGCCGATGAACTGCGTCATCGCCTCGTAGAAGACGCCCAGCGAATGTGGAAAGTAGACGCGGCCGTCGACTGACAGGCTTCCGCCGTGGCCCAGCCCCCAGGCCGCGGAGGAGAAATCGCCGAAGCCGTCGACCGACACCGCCACGGCCTTGTCGTAGGGCGAGACCAGGAAGGCCGAGGCGAGATGGCAGAGATGATGCTCGACCATATGCGCGGTACCGCGGAACTCCTGGTCCGGGAGATGCCGCTTCAGGTTGCCCGCAATGTCGGCCCGTTCACCGCGATTACGCAGCCGGCCCATCACATACTCAAGACTGACACCCGAGGTCAGCGCGAAGGCGAGCTTGCGCCATCGGTTGGCGCTGTTGTCGCTGTTGACGGCGACATGGTCTATTTCGCCTAGAGAAATTCCGGCCTCGCTCAGGCAATAACGGATCGCTTCGCTGGGGAAGCCGCCCCAATGCTTGACGCGGCGAAACCGCTCCTCTTCGACCGCCGCAACCAGCTCGCCATCCTTGACCAGGCAGGCAGCGGCGTCGGCGTGGTAGGCATTGAGGCCGAGAATGTAGGTCATGCGGAAATGTCGGCCATCGAGAGGAAATTGCGCCTATGTGCTTGGTATAGGCCAATTTTTGCGGGGGACCATCTTTTTCACCGTCCTCGCAGTTCTTTACGCAACATCACGCATTAACTGTGCGACGTGGCGACGGCTTGACGAGGCCAGCACTTCCAAGCAAACGGACATCCTCGCGCGCCCCAATACCCCCGGGGGCCCCGATCGCGTGCTCGACCGAGGCGCGGCGTCACCCTCGCAAGTCGTTGAAAAATCGGATAAAACCCCTCGCTTCGATCGAAAGGCTTTCGTGCATGTCCAAGAATGATCTCGTCGTCGTCACCGGCGCCGGTGGCTTTATCGGCGGCCATCTGGTCAAGGTCCTGCAGCAGCGGGGACATACCAGCATTCGCGCGGTCGACGTGAAGCCGCTCGACGAATGGTACCAGAAGATCCCGGGCGTCGAGAACCAGGTGGGCGACCTCGCCCAGCTCGAGCCCTGCCGCAAGGCCGCCAAGGGCGCCGCGATGATCTACAACCTCGCCGCCGACATGGGTGGCATGGGCTTCATCGAGACCCACAAGGCCGAGTGCATGCTGTCGGTGCTGGTCAGCACCCACATGCTGGTCGCCGCCAAAGAAGCCGGTGTGCCGCGTTTCTTCTATTCGTCCTCCGCCTGCGTCTACAACGGCGACAAGCAGACCGAAGCCAACGTCACGGCGCTTAAGGAAGAAGACGCCTATCCCGCCCTCCCCGAAGATGGCTACGGCTGGGAAAAGCTCTTCAGCGAGCGCATGGCCCGCCACTACCGCGAGGATTACGGCATCGCCACCCGGGTGGCGCGCTATCACAACGTCTACGGGCCGGAAGGCACCTATGACGGCGGCCGCGAGAAGGCGCCGGCCGCGATGTGCCGCAAGGTCATCGCCGCCAAACTCTCGGGCAAGCACGAGATCGAGATCTGGGGCGACGGCGAGCAGACCCGTTCGTTCATGTACATCGACGACTGCACCCAGGGCACGATCAAGCTCGCGGAGAGCGACATCATCGAGCCGCTGAATATCGGCAGCGATGAGCTGGTCAGCATCAACACTCTGGTCGACATGGTGGAGAAGATTGCCGGCATCAAGCTGAAGCGCAGCTACAAGCTCGACGCGCCGAAGGGCGTGCGCGGCCGCAACAGCGACAACACCCTGATCAAGAAGCTGATGAACTGGGCCCCCTCCATCCGTCTCGAGGACGGCATGGAGAAGACCTACAAGTGGATCCACGACGAGATGACCTCGGGGAAGGCCTCGGTGGTCAACGCGCTGCCGAAGCAGGCCGTCGCCGCCCAGTAACCTTTCGAAAAACACTGTCGACCCAGGCGCCGCGAAGGAAACTTCGCGGCGCTTTGCATTCGAGTCGAACCCTGGTCAATTGGGTGACGACAGGACTTTTTTTGAAGCTTGCCTTTTTTGGGTCCTACCGGCCGATACCGCTCACGCCCCGGTTGCTCTTCAGCAGGTCGTCGAAGAAGGCGATCGTCTTCGTCAGCCCCTCGTCGAGCGCGACCTTCGGCTCCCACTTCAGCATCTCGCGCGCCAGGGTGATGTCCGGGCAGCGCTGCATCGGATCGTCGACCGGCAGCGGCTCGAACACGAGCCTGCTCGTGCCGCCGACCTTTTCGAGGATGTTCTCGGCAAGGTGCCGGATCGGCATCTCCTCCGGGTTGCCGATGTTGACCGGCCCTGTGAAGTCGTCGGGCGTGTGGTCCATCAGGCGAAGCCAGCCGTCGAGCAGATCGTCGACGTAGCAGAAGGCGCGGGTCTGCATGCCGTCGCCGTAAATCGTGATGTCCTCGCCCTTCAGCGCCTGCACGATGAAATTCGACACCACGCGCCCGTCGTTGGGGTGCATGCGCGGGCCGTAGGTGTTGAAGATGCGCGCCACCTTGATACGCAGATTGTGCTGGCGGTGATAGTCGAAGAACAGCGTCTCCGCGCAGCGCTTGCCCTCGTCGTAGCAGGCGCGCGGCCCCAGCGGATTGACGTTGCCGCGGTAGCTCTCGACCTGCGGGTGCACGGTCGGGTCGCCATAGACCTCGCTGGTCGAGGCCTGGAAGATCTTGGCGCGTACCCGCTTGGCCAGGCCCAGCATGTTGATGGCGCCGTGCACGCTGGTCTTGGTCGTCTGCACCGGATCGTGCTGGTAGTGGACCGGCGACGCCGGGCAGGCGAGATTGTAGATCTCGTCGACTTCGACATAGAGCGGGAACGTCACGTCGTGGCGCATCAGCTCGAAGCGCGGATTGTCGAGGCAGGCCACCACGTTGGCCTTGCTGCCGGTGAAGTAATTGTCGACGCAGAGCACGTCGTGTCCGGCCTCGAGCAGGCGCTCGCAGAGATGCGAGCCCAGGAAGCCCGCCCCGCCTGTCACCAGAATTCGCTTGCCCATGATGCCCCTTGAGATCGCCGCACGTCCCGGTCGACACTAGGCGATCGAGGTCTTGAATTCACTTCAAAACCACCGAAGGATGCCCCCTGCCCGGTCGCCGCGGGGACGGGCCAATATCGCAGGGGAAGCGTCCTATGAGTATCGACATGGTCGGCCTGGCCGACATCGTGCGCGCCCATGGCGCGGCGCGTCCGCACACGGTGGCGATCGTCTATGATGGCCGACCCACGACCTACGGCGCGCTCGATCGCGCCTCGAGCCGCATCGCCAGCGGCCTGATCGCCGACGGCGTCAAACCACAGGTCCGCGTCGCCCACCTCGACAAAAGCAGCGACGTCTATTTCGAGCTGCTGTTCGGTGTCGCCAAGGCCGGCGCCGTGATGGTGTCGGTAAACTGGCGCCTGGCGCCGCCCGAGGTTCTGCAGATCGTGACCGATGCCGAGGCCGAGATACTGTTCGTCGGCGAGGAATACTTTCCGGTCGTCGAGACGATCCGCGACCAGTTGAAGACCGTCCGCAAGATTGTGACGTTGGGGCCGCGCCACGGCGATTGGGAGGCCTTCGCCGAATGGCGCGACCGGCATCCCGACACCGATCCCCGTCTGCCCGCCCGACCGCAGGACACCGCCGTGCAATTCTACACCAGCGGTACCACGGGCCTGCCGAAGGGGGCCGAACTCACCAACGCCAACTTCGCCTTCATGTTCGAGCAATGGACGCGAAGCTGGCTGCTGAAGCCCGGTACCCAGAACATCGTCTGCCTGCCGATGTTCCATATCGGCGGCGCGGGCTGGGCGATCGCCGGCCTCTTCGCCGGCGCGACCAACCATGTGGTGCGGGAGTTCATACCCGCGCGCGTGCTCGAGATCATCCAGCGGGATCGCATCGAGGTGATGCTGCTCGTGCCCGCCATGATCCTGTTCCTGGTGCAGGCACCGCAGATCCGCGAGACCGACCTGTCGAGCCTGCGCCTGATCGTCTATGGCGCGGCGCCGATCCCGGGCGAGTTGCTGAAGCAGGCGATGGCGATCTTCGGCTGCGGCTTCCAGCAGGTCTACGGCCTGACCGAGACGACCGGCGCCATCACCCTGCTGCCGCCCGAGGATCACGATCCCTCGGACGCCACGAAGCTCCTGTCCTGCGGCTACGCCCAGAAAGGCGTCGAACTGCGCATCGTCGACGATGCCGGCGCCGACATGCCCGTCGGCAAGGTCGGCGAGATCGCGGTCCGCTCGCCGCAGGTGATGGGAGGCTACTGGCGTCTGCCCGACGCCACCAAACGCGCGATCCACGGCGACTGGTTCTTCACCGGCGACGCGGGCTATCTCGACGAGAAAGGCTACCTGTTCATCCACGACCGCGTGAAGGACATGATCGTGTCCGGCGGCGAGAACATTTACCCGGCCGAGGTCGAAAGCGCACTGTTCGGCCATCCCGGCGTGGCCGACGTGGCGGTGATCGGCGTGCCCGACGAACGCTGGGGGGAGGCCGTGAAAGCCATCGTGGTGCGCAACCCGGAGATCGAGATCACGGCAGGCGACCTGATCGGCTGGGCGCGCGACCGCATCGCCGGCTACAAGCTGCCCAAGTCCGTCGACTTCATCGATGCCCTGCCCCGCAATCCGACCGGCAAGATCCTGAAGCGCGAGCTCCGGAAACCCTACTGGGAAGGCCGGCAGCGCAACATCAACTGACCGCCGCTTGCTGATCGCCCTGCGGACCCTCCCGCAAACGCGCCTCGAATTTCCACTGTGACGGTTCTAGAAGAGTCCCATGTCCGACCTGCCCGAAAATCTCACGCCCGTTCGCCAGGCCCACGTCTTCGACGAGGCCAAGCTGGTCGACTACATGAAGGCCAACGTCGAGGGCTTTCGTGATCCCATCAGCATCCTCCAGTTCGAGGGCGGACAGAGCAATCCGACCTTCCACGTCACGGATGGCGCCGGAAACATGTACGTGCTGCGCAAGAAGCCGCCCGGCAAGCTGCTGCCCTCGGCGCACCAGGTCGACCGCGAGTATCGCGTGATCAAGGCGCTGGCGGACCATACCGACGTGCCGGTGCCCAAGCCCTATGCGCTCTGCCAGGACGACTCGGTGATCGGCACGGCCTTCTACATCATGCAGTTCCTGCCCGGTCGCGTCATCGCCGACGCCAGGATGCCGGGCATCTCGCCCGCCGACCGCGGCAAGATCTTCAATTCGATGAACGACGTGCTGGCCCGCCTCCACAATGTCGACTATCGCGCGGTCGGCCTCGGTGACTATGGCCGCGAGGGCCAGTACATCCAGCGTCAGCTGGCGCGCTGGTCGAGCCAGTACGATCTCGCCCGTACCGAAGACATCGAATCGATGGAAGCGCTGAAGAAGTGGCTGCCGGAGAACATTCCGCCCGGCGACGAGACGCGCATCAATCACGGCGATTATCGCCTCGGCAACACGATCGTGCATCCGACCGAGCCGCGCGTCATCGCCGTGCTCGACTGGGAGCTCTCGACGCTCGGCCATCCGCTGGCCGACCTCGGCTACAACTGCATGATGTACCATTTCGGCGAGGGCTTCGGCGCTTCGGGCGGTTATGCCGGCCTGGACCTGAAGGACTTCGGCATCCCGACCGAGCAGGAATATCTCTCGGCCTACGCTCGCCGCACCGGCCGCACGGAAGTGCCCGCCTGGGACTTCTATCTGGCCTTCTCGCTGTTCCGTCTCGCCGCCATCGTGCAGGGCGTCTACAAGCGCGGCCTCGACGGCAATGCCTCGTCGGAGACGGCGACGAAGTACGGCAACCGCGCACGCGCAATGGCCGATCTCGCCTGGTCGATGGTCAGGAAGCGCGCCTGAGCGCGCTTCGCCGCCCTATTCGTCGGTGTAGGGCACCATCGACGCGTCATTGCCCCGGGGGCAATTCAAGCTGTCGATGACGGCATTCGCCGGATTGCGATAGCGCTCGATATCGTAGGGCGCGCTGTCGCTCGGCGGCCGCGGTGGCGGCGTGCGCAGCGTCCACGACACCAGCTGCTTGATTACGCTGCCCAGAGCCTGGTCGAACGCCTCGACGACCTTAGGTACCTTGTCGGCGCGCGCCCGAACGCAGCGCTCGAAGGAGGCGACGCCGATGATCTGCCGGTCGGGCATGCGCACCAGCTTGGCGATGATGCGGACCTTCACGATCGGCGGCTGACCATAAAAGTACATCGCCTCGAAGTTGCGCAGGTCGGGCTGCAGCACGTAGTTGGCGCGCAGCGCGATCGACTCGCGGGAGACCGCCACGATCTTGCGGGTGTTTTCGAAGGAATCGACGATCCGGGTCTGCACCATCAGCGGCGCCCGGTCGGTCCACGCCACCTTGGCGTAATAATCCGTCGAGGTCGGCGTCATGGCGATAGCGATGCGGCCGGTGTTGAGGTTCGCCGCGGCCACAGGGGCCTCCACCGCGAGCTGCCAGTAGACCGACGGCAGGTCGGCGTCGAACGTGCTCTTGGGCGAAATCGTGTAGAGGTCGGTCGGGTCGCCGACCGAATCGACGGCACTGACGAACGAGCAGCCCGAGAGGAGAGCAACGGCGACCGCACAGGCGGCCAGGCAACGGATCATTTCGGCGTGTATCCCTGCTTGCCGCTGAACACGAAGTTCGCCGGATCGCGCTCCAGCCGTGTGGCAATGACGTTCAGATTGGCGGTGAGCTGGCGCAGGTCCCGCAGCGCCAGCGAGAACTCGGTCAGGCCGGTTTCGGTGAAGTTCTTGATCGGGCGGCTGTTGTCCGTGACCAGCTTGTTGAGCTGGCTGGCGGCCGAGTTGATGTTGGCCAATGCTGCGCGGGTCTCGTTCAGCGTCTTGCCCAACTCACCCGGATCCTTGCCGGCCAGCGCCTTGCGCGTCTCGGCGTCCTGCGGCCCGATCTCCTGGGCAATCAGAGTCAGCGAATTGGAGAGGTCGTTCAGCTTGCTGAAGGTCTTGCGGAAGTCGTCGATCGCCCCCGGGAGTTCGGCCAGGGTGGTCTGGATGGCGCCGTCGGATTTGGCAAAGGCGTTGGTCGCCGTCTGCAGGTTGCGCAGCGTATCGGTGACGGCGCCGATATTGTCGGGGCTCAACAGGTCGTTCAGCCGGTCCACGGTCGTGCTGGCCTTGGTCAACAGCTCCTGTGCCGAGGTCGAGGTCGCCTGCAGGAACGAGGCGCCCTCGCGAATCTCGGGGTACGGCTTGTCGCCCAGCTTCTTCTTGGGCTTCACCTGGTCGACGTCGAGGCGTCCCACGATCTGGATGAAGGGTGCGCCGGCAATGAACGGCTTTTCGAACACGGCATAGGACCGGTCGCGGATGTCGATCGCCCAGTCGACGGCCACCGTAACCTCGATCTTTTCCGTCAGCCGCTCGCGACCGGTCGAACGCTGGGTGTCGACCCTCGAAGTCAGCTGGATGTTGACGACGCGACCCACACGCAGGCCGCGATAGAAGACCGGTGAATCGTTGGTCAGTCCCTGGACGTCGCCCGAGAAGAGGATATCGTAATAGGCATAAGCCGTGCGGTCGCCGGCGCGCAGCTTCCAGATGACGAAGCCGGCCACGGCGGCGACGAACAGGATCATCGCCGCGCCGATCAGCACGTAGGGCGATTTTCTTTCCATCCGATGCTACTTCTGCTCCCGTCGCGCTGCACGTCCGCGCGGTCCGTGGAAATATTCCCGGACCCACGGATGATCGTATTCCAGCAACTCCGCCATCGTACCTACCACGACGCGCTTGTCGAGAAGGACTGCAATGCGATCGCAAATGGCATTGAGGCTGTCGAGGTCGTGCGTGACCATCAAAACGGTGAGCCCGAGGTTGCGGGAGAGACCTTTGACCAGCTCGTCGTAATGCGCCGCTCCGATCGGGTCGAGACCGGCGGTCGGCTCGTCCAGAAACAGGAGCTCCGCATCGAGCGCGAGCGCACGGGCCAGACTGGCACGTTTGCGCATGCCGCCGGAGAGTTCCGAGGGCTTCTTCTCGCCGGTGTCCGGCGGCAGGCCGACCAGCGCCACTTTGAGCGCCGCGATCTCGCGCATGGTCTCTTCTTCCAGCTCCGCATGTTCGCGGATCGGGACGATGATGTTCTCAGTGACGCTGAGCGAGGAGAACAGCGCGCCGTCCTGGAACTGGACGCCGGTGCGGGCCAGCATCTGGCGCCGGGCCTTGCCATGCAGGCTGCCGGTATCGACTCCCAGCATCTCGATCGTGCCCGCGCTCGCCTGGTTCAACCCCACGATGGTCCGCAGCAGCACTGACTTGCCGGTGCCGGAACCTCCCACCAAGCCGACAATCTCGCCGCGGAATACGTCGAAATCCAGCTTGTCGTGGATCACCTTGTCGCCGAACTGCGTGCGGATGCCGCGCAGGCGCAACACGGCCTCGCGGCCGTCGCTGTGATCGACGATCTGACCGCCCTCGGCCATCAGACCCCCGCAAGCAGGAAGATGACGGAGAAAATCGCGTCCAGCACGATCACGCAGAAGATCGATTCGACGACGGACTTGGTCGTAAGCTGGCCCACGCTCTCGGCGCTACCACGAACCTGCAGCCCCTCGAAGCAGCCGATAACCGCGATCACGACCCCGAATACCGGCGCCTTGATCATGCCTGTGTAGAAATGCCAGGCGCCCACCGTGTCGCGCAGCCGGTCGAAGAACTGCACGAAGGTGAAGTCGAGATAGATGGTGCAGGCGACGGCGCCGCCCAGCAGGCCCGCCATGTCTCCCCAGAAGACGAGCAGCGGCATCGAGATCAGCAGCGCGCTGATCCGCGGCAGGACCAGCCATTCGATGGGATTGAGGCCGATCGTACGCATCGCGTCGACCTCCTGGTTGACCTGCATCGTCCCGATCTGGGCGGTGAAGGCGCTGCCCGAGCGGCCGGCGACGATGATCGCCGTCAGGAGCGGCCCCAGCTCCCGGAACATGCCGATACCGACGGCCTCGACGGTGAAAGTCTCGGCACCGAACTGGCGAAGCTGCTCGACGCCCTGGTAGGCGATCACGACGCCGATCAGGAAGCAGAGTACGGCCACGATCACCAGCGCCCGGATCCACACCTCGTACATCTGCCGGATCACCGCGCTCGGGCGGAAGCGCTTGGGCTGCAGGATAGCCTCGACGACGACAACCAGGATTTCGCCGAAAAAGGCGCAGAGACTGAGGACCTGCCTGTAGAAGTCGATCGAGCCGCGGCCGATCTCCTCCAGCCATCGCGCCAGCCAGTTGACGCGATGCTCGGCGTGGGCGTCGCACATATTGTCGCGGACCACCTTGAAGAGGGCCGCTTGCGCCTCGTTCCTGGTCTCGACATCGGCGTCGGGGCCGCCCCCGACGAGTTCCAGGATTTCAAGCGCCCCGGCGGTGTCGACGCGCTCGAGCCGCGTCGCATCGACGGTGCGGCGGTCCTTTATGTGGGGTCCGGCGGCCGCGAGAGCCTTCTCGGCCTTCTTGCGGATTCCGCGGATGCTGAACACGGTCCAGGTGCCGCCGACTTCGACGACGGGCTTGCCCGCGCGCTCCGTGTAACGAATTGTGGGTTCCGCTTCGGCCATCGGCGAAGATTAGTCGTCGCGCCGGTTCACCCTGTCAATCGCCCTGCATTGCCTCGACGCCGCGCCGCTGTCACGATCCGGTGCGGAGGACTCGATGGGCAAATGGCCACGGCTGGACAAGATCGAGATGATCGACGGTCCGATCGACAAGCAGGATTACGAACACCAGATCAAGAAACTTCAGGACCGGCTGACCGAGCTCCATGTCCACGATCTGCGAACCGGCGGCCGAGCGCTGATTTGCCTCGACGGCTGGGACGCCGCCGGCAAAGGCGGCCTAATCGAACGCCTCGTCGCGCGACTCGAGCCGAAATCGGTACAGGTCTGGCGCATCGGCGCGCCCACTCCCGAGGAGCAGGGCCGGCACTACCTGTGGCGCTTCTGGGACCGGCTGCCGGGGCCCGGCAACTGGGCGATCTTCGACCGCACCTGGTACGGCCGGGTCCTGGTCGAACGCGTCGAGGGATTCTGCGACAAGGCCGCCTGGATGCGTGCCTATCGTGAGATCAACGAGTTCGAACGCCAGCTCGCCGATGACGGCGTCCGTATCGTCAAGCTCCTCGTGCATGTGAGCGCGGACGAGCAGAAGCGGCGGATGTTCGAGCGGCTGAGCAAGCCCAGCAAGCACTACAAGATCGGCCTCGAGGATTTTCGCAATATCGCCAAGCGCAAGCAGTATCTCGAAGCCTATGACGACATGCTCGAGCGCACGGACACCGAGCTGGCACCCTGGCATGTCATCGCCAGCGACGAGAAGATGCACGCCCGCCTCAAGGGCCTCCAGATCGTCGCGGACAGGCTGGGCGAAGGCGTCAAGATCGAGGACCGCGGGCTGGACCCGAAGATCCTCGAAGCCGCCTACGAAGCTTGGGGCTGGCGGCCGGAGAAACGCCAGAACGGCAAGAAGTAGAAGCAGCGCCCGACGTCACTTCCTCACGTCCGGGCCGGCACTGGCTGGCGACACGAAAACGGTCGCCCTGGCTCCGTCGCCGAGTCGTGCCGCGATCCATGGCAGCGCCTCGCGCATCGCCTCTTCGAATTTCCATGGCGGATTCATGACGACGAGGCCGCAGGCTGCGAGCTTGCCCTCGGGCACGCGTGGGCCGAGATCGAGTTCCATGCGCAGGTATTTCACCTCCGACAGAGAGGCGACGAAAGACGAAACGGCCGCCTCGTCCTTGATCGGATACCAGATCGCGTAACAGCCGATGGGGAAGCGACGCAGCCCGTGGCGCACGGCGCGCGCCAGCCGCTCGAATTCGTCGTTGGTCTCGAAAGGCGGGTCGATCAGCACCAGCGCGCGGCGCTCGACCGGCGGCAGCAGCTCCTTCAGCGCGTGATACCCGTCGGCCTGGCGCACCTCGACCGCGCGGTCGCCGGCGAACTCGCGCTTGAGCCGCATCGCCTCTTCGGGATGCATTTCGCAGGCGACGAACCGGTCGCCTGGCCGCAACGCCGCCCGGACCAGCCGCGGCGAGCCGGGGTAGCGCTGGAGCGCGCCCCCGGAGGGGCCGAACTTGCGATCATAGGCCTGCACGGCCGCGATATAGCGCGCGACGGCGGCCGGTGTGCCGGCCCGTGCCTCGGCCATCAGCCGTGCGATGCCCGCCTCGGCCTCTCCCGTGCGCCGCGCCTGCTCGCTGCCGAGATCGTAGCCGCCCGCCCCGGCATGCGTGTCGAGCACGAACAGCTTCTTGTCCTTGGCCGTCAGCAGCCGCAGCAGCTCGCAGAGCGCAGTGTGCTTCAACAGGTCGGCGAAGTTGCCAGCATGATAGCCGTGGCGATAATTCAAAGGATTTGCCTGTCCATGCCGATTTGAGATGATTCTCCGGGCACGGTATGTGCTTCGGGCGCAGGACACTACATTTGAGGATCGAAATGGCCAACCACGAGCTGCATTCTTCGCCCGAGACCTGCCACTGGGGCTATTTCGACAGCCAGCTCCCGCCGCAGCTTCGCATCAAGTCGGGCGATACGGCCACCATCCACTGCGTGTCGGGCGCCGCCGAGATCCTGCCGGGCGAGCCGTTCAACGTGCTCCCTGAGCATCGCGAGATCCTGGCGACTCTGAAGCCGCATATCGGGCGGCACATCCTGACCGGACCGGTCCATGTCGAGGGCGCCGAGCGCGGCGACGTGCTGGCGGTCGAAGTGCTCGACATCAAGTTCCGCACCAACTGGGGCTGGAACGTGCAGCGGCCGCTGATGGGCACCCTGCCCGAGGACTTCCCGTTCTATCGCCTGACGCACATTCCGATCGATTCCAACCGCGGCGTCTGCACCATGCCGTGGGGGACCGAGCTCGAGCTCAAGCCCTTCTTCGGCATCATGGGCGTCGCGCCGCCGCCGGAATGGGGCCAGTGCAGCTCGGTCGAGCCGCGCGCCTTCGGCGGCAACATCGACAACAAGCATTTCCGGGTCGGCACGACGGTTTACTTCCCGGTCTTTGCCGACGGCGGTCTGTTCTCGACCGGCGACGGCCATGGCGTCCAGGGCGACGGCGAGGTCAACCTGACCGCGCTCGAGACCAGCCTGAGCGGCACCTTCAAGTTCACCCTTCATAAGGGCATGAAGCTCAACAACCCGCGCGCCGAGACGGCGACGCACTGGATCACCCACGGCTTCGACCAGGACCTCGACGACGCCGCCAAGGAAGCGCTGCGCGACATGATCCGCCTGATCACCGCCAAGACCGGCCTCAAGCCCGAGGACGCCTACATGCTCTGCAGCCTGCAGGCCGACCTGCACGTCACCCAGACGGTCGACGGCAACAAGGGCATCCACTGCATGATCGAAAAGAAGATCATCGGCGGCTGAAGGCAAAGGCTGGGGAACGGCGGACCGACCATGACGCATCTGCAACTTCTCGATGAGGCGGTCGCCCGCCACAACGATGCCGAATGGTCCCGCCATGCGCTGGAGCTGATCCGCAACGACCAGCGCCGCTCGGCCGACACGCATCTGCTGCGCCTCGACCTGCCGGTGCTCGAAGAGATCGACGTCTATCTCAAGGACGAGTCCACCCATCCCACAGGCAGCCTGAAGCACAGGCTGGCGCGCTCGCTGTTCCTGTACGGCATCTGCAACGGGCGGATCCGGCAAGACACGCCGATCGTCGAAGCCTCGTCGGGCTCGACGGCGATTTCGGAGGCCTACTTCGCCCGCCTGCTCGGCCTGCCCTTCCATGCCGTGATGTCCGCCTCCACCTCGGCGGAAAAGATCGCGGAGATCGAACGACAGCATGGCACGTGCCACCTGATCACCGACGGCAGCGGCATCTACGCCGCTGCCGAGGCGCTCGCGACCGAGCTGCGCGGGGTCTATGTCGACCAGTTCACCTATGCCGAGCGGGCGACCGACTGGCGCGGCAACAACAACATCGCCGAATCGATCTTCGAGCAGATGAGCCGGGAGCCCCATCCCGTACCGACCTGGATCGTGATGAGTGCGGGCACCGGTGGTACGACGGCGACGCTCGGCCGGTACATCCGCTACATGCGCTACGCCACGCGGCTCTGCGTGGCCGATCCGGAATACTCCGCCTTCTTCGAGGCCTACGCCAAGGGCAACCTCCAGGCGACCTGCGCGCGCGGTTCCCGCATCGAAGGGATCGGCCGTCCGAGGGTCGAGCCGTCGTTCATGCCCGACATGATCGATCGCATGATGCGGGTGCCCGATGCCCAGTCCCTGGCCGGCATGCGGGTTCTGTCGCGACTGCTCGGCCGCAAGGTCGGCGGTTCGACCGGCACCAATTTCGTGGCGCTATGCATCCTGACGTCGCGCATGAAGGCGGAAGGCCGGACGGGATCGCTGGTGTCTCTGATCTGCGACGGCGGCGAGCGCTACGGCCACACCTACTACAACGACGACTGGGTCGCCGCTCAGGGGCTCGACCTCGCGCCGCACGAGCGAGCGCTCGAAGCCTTCCTGCAGGACGGCGAGGCGATCATCTAGCCTTACTGCCGGGCGGGCGGCGACTTCTTCCCGGGCGTCGTCACGCCGGTCGGGGCCTCGGAAACCGGGGAGCGCGGCGCCTCCCTGGTCTCGCCACCGGGCATCGGCAGGATCGCCTGGTTCTTCCAGTTCGGACCGGCCGTCGCGCCGTTACCCCCTGCAACCGGGGGACCCGACTCCTGCATCGTACTGAAGTCGGAATTGTCGCGCTGGGTCTGCGCGTAGGCGGCGCCGCCACCGATCGCGCAGACCAGCAGGGCAGACAGGGTGACTTTCATGCGACTCTCCGGGTTCTCTTACCCGATCAACTCTGAGAGGAGCCCCGGCGTTGCGTAGGGTGGGCCGATTATGCCGGCTGCGCTTGCGGGCCGCGTTGCAACGACGGCAGGGGCGGGAAAGCCAGCGCGATGGCGACGGCCGCGAGGCCGATGCCGAACGACGCGATGTAGAGATAGCCATAACCCTGGAAAGTATCGAATATCCAGCCGCCGACAGCCGGGCCCAGCGCCATGCCGAGGCTGGAGACCATCGCAGCGCCGCCGAACACCGTGCCCATGATGCGCAGGGGGAAGTACTCGCGGGCGAGCACGGCATAGAGCGGCATCACGCCGCCATAGGCCATGCCGAACAGGATCGCGACGGCGTAGAACTCCCCGGCATCGCGCGTGAAGTAGTAGCTGCCGGCGCCCACCGCCTGGATCATCAGGCCGGCGACGACGACGCGCCGGGCGCCGAACCGGTCCCCCAGCAGGCCGAACAGGATGCGGCCGGCGAGCCCCGCGAGGCCTTCGACGCTGTAGATCGTGACCGCAGTCATGGCCGGCAGACCGCAGGCCAGCGCGTAGCTCACCGTGTGGAAGATCGGGCCGGAATGCGCTGCGCAACAGCAGAAGAAGGTCAGCGAGAGCACGATGAACTGAGGCGAGCGCAGTGCCTGCCCCACGTTCATCCCGTCGCCGCCCTCGGCCGGCACGCCGGGTGATGCGGCGGGCGTGACCGGCGCGCGACGAACCAGCAGCGCTGCCGGCACGAGCAACAACCAGGCGACAATGGCGATCGTGAGCTGGGCCGTGCGCCAGTCATAGGAAGTAATCAGCCACTGAGCGAAAGGCGAGATGGTCATCGGCGCCACGCCCATTCCGGCCGACACCAGCGAGACGGCAAGGCTGCGATTCTTGTCAAACCAGCCCGTGACGGTGGCGATCATCGGCGCGAACACAGCGCCACAGGCTACTCCGACCACGATTCCGTAGATGAGCTGGAATTCGAGCAGGCTGGTGGCGCGGCTGGCGAGCGCCAGGCCGAGGCCCAGCAGGATGGCGCCTGCCAGCACGACGGGACGCGGCCCAAAGCGGTCGCTGAGCGCTCCCCAGCCGAACGCCGCGACGCCCATCGTCAGGAAGTCGAGCGTCATGGCGCCCGAGATGCCGGTACGCGACCAACCCGTCGATTCCGACATGGGCTGCAGGAACACCGCGAGTGAAAAAAGCGCGCCGATCGCGACGCATCCCATCAGCGCCCCGGCGCCGACGATCACCCAGCCATAAGACCGCTCCATCGCGCTCCTCCTCATGAAGCAATAGTTAACCAATTAGTTTACTATTGGCAAGGAGTTCCGAGCGCGCCCCGAGCGCGATCAATCCGGCTTTATGCGGGCCTCGCGGTTCAAGCGCCCGAACAGGCCGTATTCCAGCCCCCACCGCGCGTGAACTTTTCAACGGTCATGCGCCGGACTCCCGGCCCAGCCCCGGAGCTTCACGGTCAGGATGCCGCCGAGACATTGGCGACGACCATGCGGAAAACGTCTTTCGTTGGACCAGGACGTCTGGTCGCGCGCGATCCCGGTGCGACCGGAGCGTTCTCGGGACCGCTATTTAGAATCTGCGCTTCAGGGCGCCGGCTCTACGGCGAGTTCAGTGCCGCTCACCGACTTCACCCGCACCTTGGCGCCCTTGACCATGTCGGGACCGGTCACGCTCCAGCTTCCGTCGCCCAGGATGACGCGGCCGCGACCGTTCAGGATCGGCGCGTCGAGCACGATGATCCTGCCGATCAGGGCGTCGCCGCGGGCATTGAGGGTCGAGGTCGCAGGGTTGTCGGCATGCTGGAGGCGACGCAGCGTCCGGCGCAGGCCGACCGCCGCTACGACGGAGATCACCGCGAAGGTCAGGAGCTGCAGCTCGATCGACAGATCCGCGACGACCAGCAGGAACAGGCCCGCCGCCGCCGCCCCGATGGCCAGGAAGAGGAAGACGACCCCCGGCAGCATCATCTCGAAGACGAGCAGTACCGCGGCCGCCGCCCACCAGTACCAGAAGACCATCTTGAGCATCGTCTAGCCCGCGTTGGGAACGGAGCCGCGTGGCCGCGACCCGGCGGCCTCGACACTGCGCGCCTGCGCCTCCTTGGCCAGTTCGCCAATGCCGGCGATCGAGGCCATGACGCCCGCTGCCTCGACCGGCAGGAAGAAGACCTTGGCGTTGGGACTGGAGCCCATCTTCGACAGCGCCTCGACGTACTTGGTGCCGAGGAAGTAGTTGGTCGCCTGCACGCCATTGCCGGCGATCGCCTCGGCAACGACGGACGTGGCCTTGGCCTCGGCCTGCGCCATGCGCTCACGCGCCTCGGCGTCGCGGAAGGCGGCCTCGCGACGACCCTCCGCGGTCAGGATCGCCGACTGCTTCTCGCCCTCGGCGCGCTGGATACTCGATTCACGCACGCCCTCGGACTCGAGGATGGTGGCGCGCTTCTCGCGCTCGGCCTTCATCTGCCGTCCCATCGCCACCACGATGTCATCGGGTGGCGCGATGTCCTTGACCTCGATGCGCAGAACCTTGACGCCCCACGGGCCGGTCGCCTGGTCGATCACGGCGAGCAGGGTGTTGTTGATGTCGTTGCGCTTCGACAGCGCCTCGTCGAGCGCCATGTTGCCCATGACGGAGCGGATGTTGGTCAGCGCCAGATTGGTCATGGCAAGGTGGAGGTTCTGGACCTCGTAGGCGGCGCGGGCGGCATCGACGACCTGGTAGAAGGCCACGGCATCGACCTGGACGCTGGCATTGTCCTTGGTGATGACCTTCTGTCCCGGGATATCGAGGACGTTCTCCTGCATGTTCATCTTGCGACCGACCGAATCGACGAAAGGCACGATGAAATGCAGGCCGGGCGCCAGGGTGCGCGTGTAGCGGCCGAACCGCTCGACCGTCCAGTTTGTACCCTGCGTCACCGTCTTGACGCCGGCGAAGATCAGCACCAGCGCCACGAGGACGACGGCCACCACGAAAATCAGCGCACCCGATATCATTCAGCGTCTCCTCTGGATTTCGGAGACACTAGCCCAACGCCGGGCGCCGGACCATCGCGTCGCTAGTCGGCGGCTAACTCTACCTGAAGGACGGGCCCCTCCCTGGATACCGTCGCGGCCCGCTGATCGGTGGCGAGCCAGCGGTCGAGAAAGCCGTTGATCCAGCGGTCGAGCGGCGGATCGTAGAGAGCGTGCATGGAAAGGTGGACGCCGCGCTGCTGGGCGCCCGGCATCTTCAGGCGTTCGGCCGCCTTGAGCGTCCAGATGGTTTTCATCTCGAGCGTGACCTCGGGATGAAACTGGAAGCCGAAAGCGTTGGGGCCGCAGCGGAACCCCTGCACGGGATAGCGGTCATTGGTGGCCAGCAACTCGCAGCACTCCGGGATGGTCATGCCCTCACGGTGCCACTGATAGACCTTCATCGGGGCCCTGAACCAGGCACGACCGGCCTCGGTCGGCGCGACATCGACATAGCCTATCTCGACCATTCCTTTCGGATGCGGTGCGACATGGCCACCGGCGGCGCGCGTCAGGAGCTGGGCACCGAGGCACAATCCGAGAAAGGGCACGCCGGCATCGACGACCTTGGGAATCCACTCGAGTTCGCATTTGATGCCGGCGAGAGTGCCGCAATCGTTGGCGGACATCGGGCCGCCGAAGATCACCACGCCGGCATAGTCCGACATGTCCTCGGGCAGATTGCAGCCGAGATTCGGGCAAAGTCGGTGGAGTTCATAGCCGCGCTTTTCAAGGAGCGCGCCGACCCGACCGGGTCGCGAATGCTCCTGATGCACGACGATGGCGATCTTTTTAGGGCCCATTCCTCTACACTGGCCAGCCGGTACCGTCATGGATGTGCAAGATACGCGCCAGGTGTGGCAACGACAAGGCAACCGGCAACGGAGGGACGAAATGGCGCGGAAGCTGGCCTTTTACTTCGATTGCTCGAGTCCGTGGACCTATCTCGCCTTCCACGCGGTCCAGCCGCTGGCTGCGGAAGCGGCAGCGGAGATCGTCTGGAAGCCGATCCTGGTGGGAGGCGTGTTCAACGCGGTCAACCCGACGGTCTACGAGAATCGCGCCAGGCCCAATCCGCTGAAGCAGGCCTACAGCCAGAAGGACATGCAGGACTGGGCCCGTCTCTACGGGCTCGTCATCGGGTTCCCCCCGACGGTGTTCCCCGTGAACAGCGTGAAGTGCATGCGGGGCGCCTTCGTGGCGCTCGACGAGGGCAAGCTCGTCCCATACGCCACCGCCGCCTTCGAGGCCTATTGGGGGAACGATCGCGACCTCGCGCGGGAGGATGTGCTGGCCGACATCGCCGAGCGCGCCGGCATCGAGCGCCAGCACTTCTTCGCCGGCATCGAGACCGCTGCGTGCAAAGCCCAATTGCGCGCCAATACCGACGAGCTGATCGCCCGCGGCGGCTTCGGCAGTCCGACGATCTTCGTGGGCAACGACATGTTTTTCGGCAATGACCGCATGCCGCTGGTCAAGGCCGCGCTGGAGGCAGCATGAGTCGTAACGCCGATCCGGAATTCTGGGCCAAGGCCAACGCGCATCTGGTGCGTTACGGCGGTGCCTTCTCGCCGCTGATCGCCGAAAGCGCGGCGGGCAATTACTTCACCGACGCCGACGGGCGGAAGATCCTCGACTTCACGTCGGGCCAGATGAGCGCCATCCTGGGCCACAGTCATCGCGAGATCGTCGAGGTGGCGCGGCACTATATCGGCGAACTCGATCATCTCTACTCGACGATCCTGTCGCGGCCCGTCGTCGAACTGGCGTCGCTGATCGCCCAGGTGTCGCCCGGCAAGCTCGACCGCGTGCTGCTGGTCTCGACCGGCGGCGAATCGAACGAGGCCGCGCTGCGCATGGCCAAGCTGGTGACCGGCCGGCACGAGATCGTGGCGATGAGCCGGTCGTGGCATGGCGTCACCGGCGGTGCTGCCGCGGCAACCTACTCTTCGAGCCGCAAGGGCTACGGCCCGCCGCAGCCCGGCGCCCTGGTCGTGTCGGCGCCGGATACCTATCGCTCGCGCTTCATCGACGATCGCGGCGTCTACGATTGGCAAAGCGAACTCGATTTCGGCTTCGAACTGGTCGATCGGCAGTCGAGCGGCGCGCTGGCCGCCTGCATCGTCGAGCCGATCCTGAGTTCGGGCGGTGTGCTCGAACCCCCGGAAGGGTGGATGGCGGCGCTCGCCGCCAAGTGCCGGGAGCGCGACATGCACCTGATCTTCGACGAGGCGCAGACCGGGCTGGGACGCACCGGCACCCTGTTCGCCTGCGAGCGCGACGGCGTGGTGCCCGAGTATCTCACCCTGTCCAAGACCCTGGGCGCCGGCCTGCCGCTCGCCGCCATGCTGACGACACCGGAGATCGAGGACGTGGCGGCCGAGCGCGGCTTCCTCTTCTACACGACGCATGCTTCAGATCCCCTGCCCGCCGCCGTCGGCCTCAAGGTGATCGAGGTCATTCTGCGCGATCGCCTCACGGAGCGCGCGGCAACCCTCGGCAAGCGGTTGAAGGACGGCCTGACGACGCTGCAGCAGCGCTACGACTGTATCGGCGATGTGCGCGGCCGCGGGCTGCTGCTGGGACTCGACCTGGTGAAGGATCGGCGCTCCCGCATCCCCGACCCGGAGCTTGCGCAGGCCGTGGCGCGGACCTGCCTGGAACTGGGGATGATGACCAGCGTGGTCCGCGGCGGCTTCGGCATTTTCCGCATCGCGCCCCCTCTTACGGTCGACGAGGCGGAAATCGACTTGGGCCTTGAGATATTCGACCGCGCACTCACCAAAGCTTTACAATGAATATTCAGGGATTTCGGCGCTTCCCGGACCGTAAGTGGTATTTGGGTTTGAAACGGGCGTCTAACTGTTGTACCCGCTGGCGGTTTCCGGCCACTGGCCTTGGGAGTACCTGGATGTTCAAGAGGCTTACGCAGGCGGCAATTCTTTCGGGAAGTATTCTGGCTTTGGGCGCCTGCACGCTCGGCGGCCCGACCAAGACGGCGGCGGCGCCCGTAAAGGCAGCGGCGGCCGACTATCAGGCACCCGTTCCGCCGTCGCCTCCCGCGAACCAGATTCGGGCGATCTGCTACAATGCAGCAGACCTCTCGATCGTGCGTGCACGCATGGTGCAGCAGGAGCTGCAGGTGGTGACCCTGCAGTGCCAGGGTCCGGGCGGAGCGCGTGCCTACGAGAAGGTCTATACCGATTTCGTCGGCAAGTTCCGCGAGGAATTCGCGACCAATGCCCGCTCGCTGTCGCAGATCGCCGGCCGCAAGCGCTTCAACACCGATGTGTTCGTGACCGAAATCGCCAACCGCACGGCGCAGCGCGCGCCGACGGACAAGGAATTCTGTTCGCGCGGCAAGCGTGCCTTCGACTGGGCAATGGATCCTAAGGTCTCGACGCTCGCCCAGGTGCCGCCGCCGTACGATCTCGGCCCCGAGATGAACATCCACGCCTGCCCGGCTCAGTAAGCAAGACGAGCCGAACAGGACGAGACGAAGAGGCGGCCCCGCGGGGCCGCCTTTTTTCTTTCCGAGGATGGCGGCTCATGCGCCGCAATTTGCTCAAATGTGCTGTGCGGATCGTTCGCCGGGGCCGCGTCCACGGCCCACGATGCCGGAGGTCGCGGCTTTGAGTACGGCGAGATAGCCCGGCTTGAGCTCCATCGACAGTCGTCGACCACTCTCCAGCAGGGCGCGATGCGCCTGCGGCAGGCGCCAGCATGGTACGAACATGAACAGGTGGTGCTCCAGGTGATAGTTCACCCAATAGGGCGCCACCAGGAGCCGCATCACCGGATTGGCGTAGGTCGTCCGCGTGTTGCGCAGCGGATCGTCATTGTCAGGCACGACCGCGTGCTCGGCGATGTTCCGGATGCGGCTCACGAGCTGGTACCAGGTGGTAAGCGGCAGCAACCACATCACCGGATAGAGCCACCAGTAACCGGCGGCAGACAGACCCGCGAGCAGACCGACGTTGACGACCAGCGAGCCCTTCTCCTTGCGCCACAGGTTGCCCAGTCGCGTGGCAAGCGGCGCATCGGCGGGACCAAGCGCATGGCGGATCTGCTCGCCGCGCCTGAGATACGCCGTCTGGCCCGTAAGGTCGCGCACGATCTTGCGGCGCAGACTGGCGCGGCTGGTCGGGAAGGCCCGGGAAAGCCCAAGGTCGGGATCCTCGGCCTGCTGCGTGAAGCGATGATGCTGCAGATGGTAAGGGCGGTAGAGCGTGAGACTCGTGAACACCGGGAAGGCGCAGAGCCAGCTTCCCACCCACTCGTTCAGGCGGCGATCGGCGAACAGCAACCCGTGTGCGGCGTCGTGCATGAGGATGGCGAGGCCGAGCTGGCGGCCGCCGATCACCATGACGCCCAGCAGGAAGGTGACCGGGTTGGGCCACCAGGCGAACAGCGCCATGCTGCCCGCGATCAGCGCCCAGGCGTGCACGACGAGGATCATGCCCACCAGATTCGACCTGGCGCCAAACCTGCGAGTCTGTTGCAAAGTGAGATAATCGCCTATTCGGGCCATTATTCGAGGCTGGTCGCGGCACGCGCGACTGTCAACGGCGGCTCCGGGCCGTTATACGTTCAGCGCATGCAACAAAATTCCATCCGAACCGACGTCCTCGACGTCACCTACGAGGAGCACGGGCCACCCGACGGCGCCCCCGTGATCCTGTTGCACGGCTTCCCCTACGACGTGCGCGCCTACGACGAGGTGGCGCCTGCGCTGGCGGCCGACGGCAATCGCGTGCTGGTGCCGTACCTGCGCGGCTACGGCCCCACCCGCTTTCTCTCCACCGAGACCCCCCGCTCGGGCGAACAGGCGGCGCTGGGCCACGACCTGCTGCAGTTTATGAATGCGCTCGCTATTCAGCGCGCGGCGCTGGCGGGCTACGACTGGGGCGGCCGAGCGGCCTGCATCGTATCGGCGCTGTGGCCCGAGCGGGTGCGCTGCCTCGTAAGCTGCACCGGCTACAATCTCCAGAACATCGCGGCCTCGGTCGAGCCCGCCCCCGCCGCCGCCGAGCACCGGCTCTGGTACCAGTATTATTTCAATACCGAGCGTGGGCGTGCCGGCCTTGCCAGGAACCGCCGCGACGTCTGCAGGCTGCTGTGGAGTCTGTGGTCGCCCGAATGGAAATTCAACGACGCGACGTTCGAGAAGACCGCGACCTCGTTCGACAATCCCGACTTCGTCGACGTGGTGATCCAGTCCTACCGGCACCGCTACGGCTACGCGAAGGGCGATGCCGCGCTCGAGCCGCTCGAGGCCAGGCTCGCGAAGCAACCCGACATCACGGTCCCCACCATCAATCTGCACGGCGCCGCCGACGGCGTCGGCCCAGCGTCCGACCGCGACGGCCAATCCGACAAGTTCACCGGCGGTTACGAGCGGCGAATGCTGCCGCGCATCGGCCACAACGTCCCGCAGGAGGCGCCGGCGGAGACCGTGGCGGCCCTGCGCGACCTCATGAAGGGAATTCCGCAATGACCGTCATCGCCCTGATCGGTTCCACGGGCAATATCGGCAGCCGCGTCGTCGACGAGGCGCTTGCCCGCAAACACAGCGTTACGGCCATCACGCGCGATGCCTCCAAGCTGAAGCCGCGCGCCGGCATGACCATCCGGCAGGGCAGCACGACCGACGTCGTGACCATGTCGGCCCTCCTCAAGGGCCACGATATCGTCGTCGCGTCGGTGAAGTGGAACGAGGCCAGCGTCCATCACGTGCTGGAGGCGGTGCGCAAGAGCGGCGTGAAACGCGTGCTGTTCGTGGTCGGCGCCGGCAGCCTGCTGCGGGCCGACGGCCGTACCCATCTCGACCACATGGCCGACCGCGGCATTCAGCCCCCGACCTCCAAGCCCGCGTCGCTGGCGCTGGAGGAGGTGCGCAAGGCCAAGGACCTCGACTGGACCGCGATCTCGCCGCCGGCTTCGATCCAGCCCGGCGAGCGTACCGGCAAGTTCCGCCTCGGCAAGGATCACCTGCTCGAGGACAAGGAAGGCCAGAGCGCCATCAGCCGCGAAGATTTCGCGGTCGCCATCATGAACGAAATCGAGAAGCCCAAGCACCTGCACAAGCGCTTCACGGCGGCGTACTGAGCTATTTTGTCATCCTGAGCGCAGCGAAGGATGTCCCGTCCACCACGCAGTCGTCCGTCCGCGATGGGAGGCCCTTCGCCGCGCTCAGGACGACATGCAGCTTCTACTCCAGCGTCTCCAGCAGGCGTGCGCAGAGATAGGTGCGCGGCTGCAGCGACGAGTAGTAGATCTGCTCGGTGATGGCGTGGGCGCCCTTGCCGTCGGCGCCAAGCCCGTCGAGGGTCGGAATGCCGAGCGCCGCCGTGAAATTGCCGTCGCTGCCGCCGCCGGTCAGCGGCACGTCGTTCAGCTCCTTGCCGATCTCGCGATAGATAGCCTGCGCCTTCTGGAACAGATCGGTGATGCCGGCATCCTTCTGATAGGGCGGCCGGTTCATGCCACCTTCAACCATGAGTTCGACCTCCTTGCCGATCGGCTCGAGGTTCAGGAACCAGTGCGTCATCTCCTCGGCCAGCTGCATGGTGGGCACGCGCAGGTCGACGTCGATCGAGCACCCGGCTGGCGTCACGTTGACACCCGAGCCGCCGCGGACAAGGCCGACATTGCAGGTGATGCCGCGGGCATAGTCGGTCTTCTCCTCGATGCGCACGATCTGGCGCGCGATCTCGAGGATGGCGCTGCGACCGTCCTCATGGCGCACGCCGGCATGGGCGGCACGGCCCTTGGCCGTCAGGGTGAAGCGGCCGACGCCCTTGCGAGAAGTCACGACCTTGTCGCCGTCGCGGCCCGGCTCCATGACCAGCGCGTATTTGTGACCCTTGGCGGCCTCCTCGATGCGGGCGCGCGAGGTCGGGCTGCCGACCTCTTCCTCGGGGATGAACAGAAAGGTGACGGGCAGTTTGGTGCGCCTGCCCTGGCGGATCAGGTGGCGCAGCGCGTAGTAGGCGATATAGCCGCCGGCCTTCATGTCGTAGATGCCGGGGCCGAAGACGCTGTCGCCTTCCTGGCGGATCTTCAGCTCCTTCTCCTTCATCCCGAGCGGATGGACCGTATCGAGATGGGCAAGGACCAGAATGCCCTTGCCCTCGCCCGTGCTCCATTCCGGGGGAGTCTTCGCCTCGAGGATATCGCCGAAGCCGTCGCGACCCGGGATGCGCTCGAGGTTGAGGCCGAGGTCGCGGAACTGGCCCTCGACCTTGTCGACCATGACATTGACCGCCTTCGCGTCGTGGCTCGGGCTTTCGATCTCGATCCACTCGACGATGCCCTCCAGGATCTCCTTCGGGTCGATCTTGGGCTCGTTCTTCATACGCTCCACGGCCATCTCACTTAACTCCGGTTGGCGACCCTCGACCCGGGGAGACATCGCCGGATGGCGCGTCTCCCCGGGATAGGGGCTGTTGGCTTCCGAGACCTAGATCGGATCCCAGGTGAAGTACTCGGGCGAGCGCTTCAGGTCGGTGAAGTAGGGCTTCATCGACGGCACCGCGTGCTCGGCGATCGCCTCCAGCGTCCAGCCCTCGGAATTGTGAACCGAGCGGACCGGGCGATTGGCGTTGAACAGCATGATCTCGTTCATGCGCACGCCGAAGATCTGCGAGGAGACGTCCTTGGCTGCGTCGGACAGCAGGAACACCGCCATCGGCGCGATCTTGGCCGGGGTCATCTTCTTGGAACGCTCCAGGCGCGCCTTCTGCGCCTCGGTGTCGGCGGGGATGGTGCCGATCATGCGCGTCCAGGCGAACGGCGAGATGCAGTTGGAGCGGACGTTGAACGCCGCCATGTCGAGCGCGATCGAGCGCGACAGGCCGATGATGCCCATCTTGGCCGCCGAGTAGTTGGCCTGGCCGAAATTGCCGACCAGTCCGGAGGTCGAGGTGAAGTGCACGAAGGCACCCGACTTCTGCTCCTTGAAGTAGTTGGCGGCGGCGCGGCTGGTGTTGAACGAGCCGTTGAGATGGACGTCGATCACCATCTTCCAGTCCATGTGGCTCATGCGATGGAAGATGCGGTCGCGCAGGATGCCGGCATTGTTGATGACGCCGTCGATGCGGCCGAAATTCTCGACCCCGGCCTTGATCATGCGCTCCGCGCCGGCCGGATCGGCCACGCTGTCGCCGTTGGGAACGGCATGGCCGCCGAACGCCGCGATCTCGTCGCAGACTTTCTGGGCCGGGCTCACCGTGCCGGCGCCTTCGCCGTCGACCGAGCCGCCGAGATCGTTGACCACCACCTTGGCGCCCTCACGGGCCGCCAGCAGCGCCATTTCGCGGCCGATCCCGCCGCCCGCGCCGGTGACCAGCACGACCTTGTCCTTCAGCATATTCGCCATAGTCTTCTTCTCCCTCTTCTACTGATCCAGTTTCGGGGCCCGCGGCTCACCACGCAAGAGTCGTGCGCTCAGCACCGTTGCGATGGCGAACGGGGCGAGCCCGATCACCATCGGCATCGCGATATAGCGGCTGCCGACCACCGTCAGCGCCGCCACCGCGACCGTGCCCATGGCGCCCATGCCCATCTGCGCGAGCCCGGCCAGAGACGAGGCCGTGCCCGCCAGACGCGGGTACATGCCGACGGCGCCGGCATTGGCGTTGGCCACGATCATGCCGGTGCCGAAGCTCAGCAGCATGTGCGGCCCCACGATGGCCCACCAGGTGACGATGCCGGCCAGCGAAAGCGCCGCCATGCCGACCAATGCCGCGATGTGGAACCAGCCAGAGAACATGATGATGTCGACCGGCGCCACCCGGCCGACCAGCCGGTTGTTGACGAAGGTGCCCAGGGTGAAGCCGCCGACCGAAAGCAGCACGATCAGGCCGAATTCGCGCGGGCTGAAGCCCATGCTCTCCTGCAGGATGAAGGGCACGCCCGCCAGCATCCCGAAGTTCAGCGCGAAGGCGAAGCCCAGCGGCAGGATGTGGCCGAGAAAGCGGCGGTCGCGCAGCATTTCGCCCGAGCCGCGCAGCAGGCTCGCAATGTCGATGCGCTCGCTGCGGAACTTGTTGGTCTCGCGCAGCCCCACCAGCGTCACCAGGAACAGGATCGAGCCGAAGCCGCCCACGAACCAGAAGGTCGCCCGCCAGCTCGCCCATTCGCCGAGGAAGCCGCCGATGGTCGGCGCCAGCGACGGCGCGATGTTCTGGCCGAGCGAGATCCAGCTCATGACCAGCGGCATTTCCTTGAACGTGTAGGCATCGCGCGTCAGCGCCCGGCCGAGCACCGAGCCCGATGCCGCGCCCAGCCCCTGCAGGATGCGCAGCCCGATCAGCCCACCGATCGACGACGCGAAGACGCAGGCGAAGCTGGTGATCGCAAAGAACAGCAGGCCGCCCAGCAGGACCGGCCGGCGCCCATAGCGGTCGCTCAGCGGTCCGTAGAACAGCTGCCCCACCGCGAAGCCCAGCATGTAGGTGGTGAGCGTCAGCTTCACATTGTCCGGGGTCGCCAGCAGCTCATGGCCAACCGACGGCATGACCGGCGTGTAGATGCTCATGGTGAGCGGGCCGAAACTGCCCAGCGCCACCAGCAATGCGATATAGGCGGGCGACCGCGGCGCGAGATTCACTTGGTCTTGGCCCCGGCCGTTGCTTCAGCTGCACCCTCGGCGCCGAAATCACCACCCAGCGCCATCTCTTCCTGGGCCCGGGTCATGCCGGGGTAGTAATGGCGGAAGGCGCCGCGAATCTCGTCGAACGGGATGTCGGCGAACACGCCACGATAGGCAAGATATTCCATGTGGCGGCGGCCACTGAGGTCGAACGGGTGATAGATCGAATCGCCGACGGCATCCCAGTCGAGCGGCTTCAGGCCGAATTTGTCGGTGAGTTCGCGGTTGAAGGCCGGCGTCGCCTTGACCCAGCGCCCGTCTAGCCAGACGTCGGTGTAGCCGTGATAGTAGAAGACGTCGCTGCCCATCAGCTCCGACAGCCGCTGCGTCGTCATGTGATTGCGCACGTCGGCATAGCCCAGCCGGGCCGGAATGCCGGCGGCGCGGCAGACCGCGGCCATCACGCCGGCCTTGTTCACGCAGTAGCCGTGCCCGGCCGCCACCGTGGTGCTGGCGCGATAGGCGTCGCGCTTCATCGGCGTGCTGTAGGGATCGTAGCGCAGTTCGTCGCGCACCGCGTAGTAGAGACGGAGCGCCTTCTTCCGGTCGCTGCCGTCGCCGGCCACGCGCCTTGCATAGGCCACGATTATCGGGTGATGTGAATCGATCAAGTCGCCCGGTTGCCGATAGGCCTCGAAGCTGGCGCCGTCGCGAACGACGTCGTCAGCCGGGGTCTTGAGGGATTCGTAATCCATGCGGCGATTTCTTTAAGGCAAGAGGCGGGAAAGTCCATGAGCGACGGCGCGCAATTCACCCATGCGCATATGGTGCGCTTCGAACGGCACCTTCTCGGCCCACCCTCGCAGGCGTGGAGTTTCCTGGCCGATACCGGCCGGCTGCCCGGCTGGTACGGCGACGGCACCATCGAGCCGAGAGTGGGCGGCGCCGTCTCGCTGATGGGCGGCCACATTCGCGGGGTCGTCACGCAGTGGCAGCCGCCGGGCCGGCTCGCCTACACATGGAACGTGTACAATCCGGGCGACGCGACATCGCCCTACCCGGAATCCTACCTGATCCTGACTCTGGCGCCTGCGGCCGACTGCACCATCTTCACGCTCGAACACCTGCCGGTGCTGGAGAAGTTCGTGAAGCTGAATGCCATGGGCTGGCACACCTTCGTCGACATGGTCGACGCTGCCGTCCGTGGCGAGCCCGTTCACGGCCGCGACCACTACATGGCGCAAAACGCCAGGCAGTATGGCGTCGACCTGAGCAATCCGCGGGGGTGATTGGCGCGCCCTCTTCGTCCTCTCCGCCGCGCAGCGCGGGAGAGGAAGGGCCCCATCGCGAAGCGATGGGTAGGGGAGGTGGTGGCCGTTCCAGCAAGGCTGAGTGCATTGAGAGCATGAAGCATGACACCTCACCCTCCCCGCGCTCACGCGCGGGTCCCCTCCCTCTCCCCATGCTGTGCATGCGGAGAGGGCATTAAGACCCAGCAGGCTTTTGATCGCCAGAACTCCGACTTTTTTAAAAGCCTGCTAAAGCGACGGTGGCGCGTCGGCGTCGGACTTCACCAGGAAGTGGGCGTTGGCGGTGGCCACCGGCTTGGAACGGTCGTCCTGCCAGGCTTCGGCGAAGACGTTGACCATGCGGCGGCCCTGTTTGGTCACCTTGGCGCAGGCAATCACGTCGACCGGGCGGGCCGAGCGCAGATAGTCGACGGTGATGTTGACGATCTTCGGCACCGTCTCGGTCTCCGTCTCCCACAGGAGATGGAAGATCGCCGCCATCTCGAGCATGGCGCCTAGTGTGCCGCCATGGATGGCCGGCAGGAAGGTGTTGCCGATCAGCTCCGGGTGATAGCGCATGCGGGTCAGCAGCTCGCCGGTGCCGTTCTCCGGCGCAATCTGCATCCAGCGCGCATAGGGAATGGACTCGGCCAGGCGAGCGACGTTGCCCTCCTTTCGCGCCGCGGCGAGGCGGGTGAGCAGCGCGCTCATGGCTTGTCCACCAGCGGCGGCCGGGTCGGCTTGCCCTTGGTGCCCAGCATGAAGGTGCCGGCGGCCGCCGCGATCGGATCCTTGGCATCGCCGTGATGGGCGAAGGCGCGGGTGAAGGCCACCGAGCGCGTGATGCGATAGCATTCGGCCTCGGCGATCACTGCCTTTCCGGGCTCCGCCGGCCGCACATAGTCGATGCGCAGGTCGAGCGTCGCAAAGGGTTCCGGCGCCGTCAGCATGGTGGCCACCGACATGCCGCAGCAGCCGTCGAGCATGGCGGTCAGCGGACCGCCCGCCAGCACGCCGGTCTCGGGATTGCCGACCAGCTCCTCCCGCCACTCGAGCTGCATCGAGGCGAAGCCGCGCGACGCGCCGATCACCTTCAGGCCCAGTGCCTTGTTGTGCGGAATGTTGTCGGAGAACCATTGCTGGAAGAGCGCGATGCGCGCGTCCTTTTCCATCTAGAACCCCAACTGGCGGGCGGCGAGATCCTTCATGATTTCGGTCGAGCCGCCGCCGATCGACATCACCTTGGTCTCGCGATAGATGCGCTCGACCTTGGCGCCGCGCAGGTAGCCCGCCCCGCCGAAGACCTGCATCGCCTCGTTGGCACAGAATTCCAGCGTCGAAGTCGCGAGGTTCTTCAGCATGCAGATCTCGGCGACCGGCTTCTCGCCCTGGCCGACGCGATACGCCAGCAGCTCGAGCGTCGACTTCACCGCGTTGATGCGCATCGCCATGTCGACCAGCCGGTGGCGAACCACCTGGTTGGCGATCAGCGGCTTGCCGAAGGTGTGGCGCTCGCGGGCATAGGCGATGGCCTCGTCGAGGCAGACCCTGGCGTAGCCGCAGGCGCCGGCCGACATGCCCAGCCGCTCCGAGTTGAAATTCAGCATGATGCCGATGAAGCCACGATTCTCCTCGCCGATCAGGTTCTCGACCGGGACCTTCACATTGTCGAAGAAGAGCTGGGCCGTGTCCGAAGCCCACCAGCCCATCTTCTTCAGCTTGGTGCGGGCGAAGCCCTCGCGGTCGCGCTCGATCAGAAGCAGCGAGACGCCGCCCGCCCCCGGCCCACCGGTGCGTACGGCCACGGTGTAGTAGTCGGCGCGCATACCCGAGGTGATGAACATCTTGGAGCCGTTCACCACATAGTGGTCGCCCTCACGCCGCGCCGTGGTCTTGAGGCTGGCGACGTCGGAACCGCCGCTGGGCTCGGTGATGGCCAGCGCGCTGATCTTCTCGCCGGCCAGCACTTCGGGCAGCACCTTGCGCTTCATCCACTCCGGACCGAGCGCGGCAATCGGCGGCGCGCCGATCGTGTGGCTGTTCAGGCTGGCGTTGAGGCCGCCGCTGCCATGGCGCGCCATCTCCTCGGCCTTGACGATGCCGAAGAAGGGGTCGGTGGGGACGCCGCCATATTCTTCGGGGAAACCGAGCTGCAGCAGGCCGGCGGCCGATGCCTTGCGATAGAGCTCGCGCGGAAATTCCTCGGCCTCGTCCCACTGATCGACATGGGGCATGAGTTCGCGCTCGACGAAGCGCCGGACGGTGCTCCGGAACGCCTCGTGCTCTTCGGTATAGAACGGCGACGGCGGCCGCCCCGACGGGAAGGCCTGCTCGGCGAGCGACATGGAATTCTCCGGTGACGACGCGTGATCAACCAACAGTACAGCGCTCCGGCTGAAAATCCATTGACTCTCCGCAGCGCCGCCATGTCTTATGATTCACGTTAAACGCGAAGCCACCAAACGGCCGGTTTACAGGGTTAGGGAATGCTCGACTTCATCCAGCAGCTGGTGAGCGGAATCGCGCTCGGCTGCGTTTACGGCCTGATCGCACTGGGCTTCGTCCTCATTTACAAGGCGACGGAAGTCGTGAATTTCGCCCAGGGCGACCTGATGATGCTGGGCGGCTTCTTCGTGTTCACCTTCATCGGCCTGATCGGCCTCGACTACTGGCTGGGCTTCCTGTTCGCTGTCTGCGGCATGGCCGTGTTCGGCATGGCGACCGAACGCATCCTGATCCGGCCGATCCTGGGCTATCCGCAATTCTCCATCGTCATGGCCACGATCGGCCTGGGATACTTCCTGCGCTCGGTCGCCGGCATGATCTGGGGCACCGACGACCTCAAGATCGAGACCCCCTTCTCGACGGGTGTCCTGAAGCTCGGCGACCTGGTGATCGCGCACGACAAGCTGTCGGTGATCGTGGCCACCGTCATCCTGTGCGCCGTGCTCTACGCCTTCTTCAACCATACGCGGATGGGCACCGCCATGCGCGCCACGTCGGAGAACATGCTGGCTGCCTATTACATGGGCATCCCGGTCAAGCGCGTTGTCTCGCTGATCTGGGCGATCAGCGCCGCCGTGGCGGCGACCGCCGGCGTGCTGCTGGCGCCCATCACCTTCATCCACTCCAACGTCGGCCTGGCACTGGGGCTGAAGGCCTTCCCGGCGGCGGTGCTGGGCGGCTTCGGCTCGATCCCCGGCGCGGTCATCGGCGGGCTCATCATCGGCGTCATCGAGACGCTGGCCGGCTTCTACCTGCCGCAGGGCTGGAAGGACGTCGCCCCCTACGTCGTGCTGCTGATCGTGCTGCTGGTGCGGCCGCATGGGCTGTTCGGCCCCAGCATGCGCAAGAAGGTCTGAGCCCATGCGTTTCGTCTTCAAGACCGACTACGACCAGGACATCCGCATCCTGAAGCATGGCGGCTACTGGTGGGCGTATGGCGCGCTGCTGGCGGTGCTGATCGCCTTCCCTTACCTGGTCGGCAGCTACCTGCAGAGCCAGATCGTCTTCGTCTTCATCTACGCCATCGTCGGCGTGGCGCTGATCATCCTCACCGGCTTCACCGGCCAGGCCTCGCTGGGCCACGCCGCCTTCCTGGCGATCGGCGCCTACACCGCCGGATTCCTGCAGAGCCAGGGCATAACCTTCATCGTCTATTTCCCGGCGGCCGCGATCATTACCGGCGCAGTGGGGGCGATGGTCGGCTTCCCGGCGCTGCGCCTCAGCGGCATCTACCTGGTCATCGCCACCATCGCCTTCGCCTTCATCGTCGAGGAGATCCTGGCGCGCTGGGAATCGGTGACGCACGGCAACGAGGGCATGCGCGTCCGCACGCTCGACTTCCTCGGCCAGCCGATGCCGCGCGACGGCGACGCCTTCTACTTCCTCTGTCTGCTGGTGCTGATCGGCTCGATCCTGCTGGCGCTCAACCTGTTGCGCTCGCCCACCGGCCGCGCCTTCGTCGCCATCCGCGACTCCGAGACCGCGGGCAAGAGCATGGGCATCGACCTCGCCGGCTACAAGGTGAAGTCGTTCGCCATCAGCGCCGCCCTCACCGGCATGGCGGGCGTGCTGTTCGCCCACAAGATGTCCTTCATCTCGCCTGAGATGTTCACCCTGCTGCTGTCGATCGAGTTCATCATGGTGATCATCATAGGTGGCGCCTTCGGCGTGCACGGCGCGGTGCTGGGCGCGATCTTCATCGTCATGGTCGATCCCTTCCTGACGGCGCTGAAGGACGACGTCCCCGTGCTGGGCGCCAGCCTCGCCACCACGCTCGGCATGGCGCCGGATGCCGCCGGCAAGCTGCGCGACACCATGTCGGCGATCGGCTCCGCCGCCGGCCTCAAGGGCGCGATCTACGGCCTCATCATCATGATGTTCATCCTGTTCGAGCCCTACGGCCTGTACGGGCGCTGGCTCAAGGTGAAGCTCTTCTTCCAGCTCTTCCCGCTCTACAAGAAGGCAACCTTCAAGCGGCAGAAGACCTACGTGAAGTCGGAGCGCAACCGATGAGCTTCTTCACGGTCGACAGGATTTCACTGCAGTTCGGCGGCCTCAAGGCGGTCGACAGCGTCAGCTTCAGCGTCGAGAAGGGCGAGATCTTCACCATCATCGGCCCCAACGGCGCCGGCAAGACCTCGATCTTCAACCTGATCTCGCGGCTCTACGATCCGACCTCGGGCAAGCTGTTCTTCGAGGGCCGCGACATCACCGAGGTGCCGGCGCACCAGATCGCCAAGCTCGGCATCGCCCGCACCTTCCAGAACATCGAGCTGTTCGAGAACGCCACCATGCTGGCCAACCTGTTGGTCGGCCGGCATTGCCACGCCACCACCCAGCTCTGGCAGGACATGCTGTTCCTGCCGTCGGTGCGGCGCGCCGAGAAGGAGCACCGCCGCAAGGTCGAGGAAGTGATCGAGTTTCTCGATCTCCAGCCCTACCGCGAGAAGCTGATCGCCGGCCTGCCCTACGGCGTGCGCAAGGTGGTCGAGGTCGCCCGCGCGCTGTGCTCGGAGCCCAAGCTGATCCTGCTCGACGAACCCTCCTCCGGCCTCAACGTCGAGGAGACCGACGACATGTCGTTCTGGATCCGCGACATCCGGACCGAACTCGGCGTCACGGTGCTGATGGTCGAGCACGACATGACCCTGGTGAACCGTGTGTCGGACCGCGTGTTGGCACTGAACTACGGCAAGGTGCTGGCCTCCGGCACGCCGGCCGAGGTGCAGGCGCATCCCGACGTCATCGCCGCCTATCTCGGCGCCTGAGAGGAGCGGACATGAGCGAAGACCCGATCCTCAAGGTCTCCAACATCGAGAGCTACTACGGCCCGATCATGGCGATCCGCGGCGTCAGCCTCGCCGTGCCGCGCGGCAAGATCATCGCCGTGCTGGGCGCCAACGGCGCCGGCAAGACGACGATCCTCAAGACCATCTCCGGGGTCCTGGACCCGCTCAAGGGCACGATCGAGCTCGAGGGCAAGCCGATCCAGCGCATGGATGCCGACAAGATCGTGCGGCTGGGCCTCAGCCACGTGCCGGAGGGCCGCGAGGTCTTCCCGTTCCTCTCGGTGCGCGAGAACCTGGCCATGGGCGCCTTCCTGCGCAAGGACCGCGACGGCGTGGCCCGCGACCTCGAAAAGGTCTTCACCTATTTCCCCCGCCTCAAGGAGCGCATCGACCAGCCGGCCGGCTCGCTGTCGGGCGGCGAGCAGCAGATGCTGGCGATCAGCCGCGCCCTGATGAACCGGCCCAAGCTGCTGCTGCTCGACGAGCCTTCGCTCGGCCTGTCGCCGCTTCTGGTGAAGGAGATCTTCAGCATCATCCGCCGGGTCAATGCCGAGGAAGGCACGTCGATCCTGCTGGTCGAGCAGAATGCCAAGATGGCGCTGGAGACGGCCCACTACGGCTACGTGCTCGAAGTCGGTCGCGTCGTGATGGACGATACCTGCGAGCGGCTGATGGGCAGCAAGGACATCCAGGAATTCTATCTCGGCGCCAAGGAAGAAGGCGCCCGCGGCGAACGCCGCTGGAAGAAGAAGAAGAACTGGCGATAGCGATGACCAGCAACAACCCGTCGCCTCGAACGAAGCGAAGCGCAGCCGGGAGGCCTTGTCTGCACCGGCAAGGCCTCGGCGGACGAGAGACGGCCTCTCCACGCGCGCCTTCGGCGCCCGGTCGAGACGACGGTGCGGGAGATCACGATGCCTGAGAAAGCGACGCTGACGGTTGCGGAGACCGTGCCCAAGAGCTTCGTGCTGTCCTGCAGGACGCGCGGCGACAAGCCCGCCATGCGCGAAAAGCTCTACGGCATCTGGAATGCCATCTCGTGGAACCAGTGGCTGGAGCGGTCGAAGGCCGTCACCTTTGCCCTGCACGAGAGCGGCTTTCGCCCCGGCGACGTGGCGTCGGTGCTGGCCAACACCGTGCCGGAGTGGAACTACGCGGACTTCGGCATCCTCTGTGCCGGCGGCGTCTCCTCCGGCATCTACCCCACCGACTCCGCCAAGCAGCTCGAATACCTGATCAACGATTCACGCACCTCGGTCCTGTTCGTCGAGGACGACGAGCAGCTCGACAAGGCGCTCGACGTGCGCGAGCGCTGCCCGACCTTGCGCAAGATCGTGGTGTTCGACATGGAGGGCTTGCGTACCTTCAACGACCCGATGGTGCTCTCGCTCGACGAATTCATGGCGGCGGGCCGCAACTACGGCCAGGGCAAGGACGCGCTGTTCGAGGAGCTGGTCGCGTCACGCACGCCCGACGACCTCGCCATCCTGGTCTACACATCGGGCACGACGGGCCCCCCCAAGGGCGCGATGCACAGCCATCGCAACGTCGTCTACACGATGCAGAACTGCATGCACCCGGAGCTGTCGCTGTCGTGGTACGAGGGCGACGAACGGCTGGCCTTCCTGCCGCTCTGCCATGTCGCCGAGCGCGTCGCCGGCAGCTACTACTCGGTCGCCACCGGCGTCTGCAGCAATTTCGCCGAGAGCCCCGAGACGGTTCCCGACAACATCCGCGAGGTGCAGCCCACCCTGTTCGGTGCCGTGCCGCGCGTCTGGGAGAAATTCTACGCCGGCATCATGATCGCGCTGAAGGACGCCACGCCGCTGCAGCAGTGGGCTTACCGGCGCGCCATCGCGGCCGGCCTCGCCGTGGCCGACGCCCGCCTGGCACGACGCGCGCCGACGGCGCTGGAACGACTGCAGTTCCAGGCGGCCTACTGGCTGGTGCTGAAGAACATCCGCCGCATGATCGGCCTCGACCGCTGCCGCTGGCTGTTCACGGGCGCCGCACCGATTTCGCCGGAGCTGATCCGCTGGTACCTGGCGCTCGGCCTCGACATGTTCGAAGTCTACGGACAGACCGAGAATTGCGGGCTGGCGACGGCCATGCCGGCGCATGCCATCAAGCTGGGCACGGTGGGCAAGTCGGTGCCCTACGGGCAAGTCAGCATATCGCCGGTCGGCGAAATCCTGATCAAGGGCGACATGGTGTTCATGGGCTACCTGAACCAGCCCGAGAAGACGGCCGAGACGGTCGACAAGGACGGCTGGCTCCACACCGGCGACCTCGGCCTGATCGACGAGGAGGGCTACGTCAAGATCACCGACCGGATGAAGGACATCATCATCACGGCGGGCGGCAAGAACATCACGCCTTCGGAGATCGAAAACCAGCTCAAGTTCTCGCCCTATATCAGCGACGCCGTGGTGATCGGCGACAAGCGAGCGTACCTCACCTGCCTTGTGATGATCGAACGCGAGACGGTCGAGAAGTTCGCCCAGGACCTCGACGTGCCGTTCACCAACTACACCAGCCTGTGCCGCTCCAAGGAGGTGCAGGACCTCATCTGGTCGGAAATCGAGCGGGTCAACGCCAACTTCGCCCGCGTCGAGACGATCAAGCGCTTCTTCCTGATCGAGCAGCAGCTCACGCCCGAGGACGAGGAGCTGACGCCGACCATGAAGCTCAAGAGGTCGTTCGTGAACACCAAGTACAAGGACCAGATCGACGCGATGTACCGCCCCCAGGCAGCCTGAGCTGGGCGCCCCCGGGGGGCAGGGCCATCGCATATGGCCTGGAAAGGCCGGAGCAGTTGGCGTTTCCATGACGATGAGGTCCCTCACTCCGTTCGGGATGACAATTTTGCTGGGGTTGGCGTCGTGCATTGCTGCCGAAAAAGCTGACATCCCGAACGAAGTGAGGGACCTTTACCTCATGTGCAATAGCACTGCTCCCCCCGGGGGCAAGCCGTTGAAAAAGCCGGGGTCCTGGCAAATAAACGAAACAAACGAAATAAACGAAACAAACAAATCGAGTGTCGCACCCCCCTGAATTTGGTGCCGTGGTGACCGTTGACGGGTCGCTGTTGCTCGCCGGCACTTCTGAAAAAACCTGTTCCAACAGCCTTCTGGACAGGAAACCCTGCGTACTCGACCACGATGCCGAGTGCGGAAAGAACCTGCTCGACGCCTTCACCCGGGCCGTGGCCGACGTGAAACTGACCGCCGCCTCGACCACCAGCTACAAGCGCGGCGCCTCGGACTTCTCCTCCCAGATCGCCAGGATGACCTGCGACAAGTTTCCTGGCAGCCCCAATTCGCAGCCGTAACGTTTTTGCCGGGCATCTGTCGGCGACCTTGCAACTGCCGCAGCAGATCGAGGGCAGACGCCGAGCCGTCCTGAAACGCGACCTCTAGAACTGACGCCAACGGCTGGGACGGCAAAGGCCCCGACATGTCCCGGGCCTTTTCTTTTTGAACGCCGGAAGGCCCGTTTGGCCGTGCATAATCTGTGCGAAGCTGCTCTACTTTGGGCCAAGTCGCAGCAAGCGACGACTGGCCGGGTCGTGTGCGCCACCCGCCGCAAAGTCAGAAGAGCGCAGCAGTGGAGGAAACGGACCATGCAACTCAAGGCATTCGCGGTGACGCTTGCCTGCACGACGACGCTGGCGATGGTGCCGGCTCTCGCGCAGACCAAGGTCACGAACCAGGGCATCACGCCCACTGAAATCGTCATCGGCACGCATCAGGATCTCTCCGGTCCCATCAAGGTCTGGGGCGTGCCGGTGCTCAACGGCATGCAGCTCGCTGTTGACGAGATCAACGGCAAGGGCGGCGTCGAGGGCCGCAAGCTCCGCCTCGTCGCCGAGGACAGCCAGTACGACCCCAAGAAGGCGGTGCTGGCGAGTCAGAAGATGGTCGAAAAGGACAAGGTGTTCGCCATGGTGGGGCCCATGGGCTCACCCACGGTGCTGGCCTCGCAGGACATACTGTTCGATGCCGGCGTGCCGCAGCTCTTCCCGCTGACGGCGGCCGAATTCACCTTCAAGTTCGATCCGAAAAAGCCGCAGGAAAGGCTGAAGTTCAACAACCTGCTGCCCTACGTCGAGAGCACCCGGGCGGCGGTGAAGTACATGGTCGAATGGAAGAAGCCCAAGGCCGCCTGCATCATGTACCAGGACGACGAGTACGGTAAGAACGTCTTCGACGGCTTCACCCAGCAGCTCGCTGCGATGAACATGAAGGCCGCCTCGGTCACGACCTACAAGCGCGGCGCCTCCGACTTCAGCGCCCAGGCCGCCAAGATGAAGTCCGACGGCTGCGACCTGGTGGTGATGGGCACCGTCATTCGCGAGACGATCGGCCTGATGGCCGAGGCCAAGAAGATCGGCTTCGCCCCGGTCTGGCTCGGCGCCACGCCGGTCAACGTGCTCGAAATCCCTGCCCTCGGAAAAGAACTGGTCGAGGGCCTCTACGCTGCGGCGGGCTTCGTCATTCCCTACCGCGACACCTCGACGGGTGCCGTCAAGGAATGGTGCGAAGCCTACTTCAAGAAGTTTGGTACCGAGCCAAACAGCCAGGCCGTCATTGGCTACAATGCCGTGATGACCTTCGCCCACTTTGCCCGGGTCGCGGGCAAGGACCTGACGGGGCAGAAATTGCTCGACGCCATGGAGTCGGGCAGCGTGTATCAGGACATCTTCGGATCGCCACCGACCAAGTTCTCCAAGACCAATCACCTGGCGACGACGATCACCCAGGTACAGGAGATCAAGAACGGCCGCTGGGTCCTGGTGAAGGGCGATCTGCTCTTCTAGTCGGCAATACTGCATGTGACGATCAACCCGGGCGGGCGACCGTCCGGGTTTTTCTATGGCCACGCCAAACCGGGCGTCAGACCGGAGGCACCGGCACCTTGTTGCGACGGAGCTCGTGCTGCAGCACCGGAATGGCGGCGGCGGTGTCGCCCTCATGGCACTGGGCGATGGCCAGACGTGCGTTGATGTCGGCGTCGCTGCTGGTGTCGCCGCCGGCGCTGTCCCCCATGCCGCTCGCGACATACTCGCCATAGGCCCAGCTGAGCTTGGTGCAGTAGGCGGCGGCCTGGGCCGCCGTCATGCCGGGAGGCGGACCGCCCGCCGTCTGGGTGCAGGCCGCCGCGAGCAGCGGCAATAGGATCAGTCCGGCAAACCGGGGTATGTGCCAAGGAGTTCTCACGGGGGCGGCACGTCGACCTTGTTGTTACGCAGCTCCCGCTGCAGCACCGGAATGCCGGCGGCGGTATTGCCCTCCTGGCACTGGGCGACCGCGACGCGGGCATCGATGTCGGACTGGCCCCCGCCCCTGCCGACGCCGCCCATCGAGGTGCTGAGCCCGGCGACATATTCGCCGTAGACCGTCGTCAGCTTCGTGCAATAGGCCGCGCCCTGCGCCGCCGTCATGCCGGGCGGCGGACCGCCCGCAGTCTGCGTACACGCGGCCACCGCCAGCGGCACGACCATCAACCCGAAAATACCTGTCAGCTTCGCCATGCAATCCTCCTGGAGGATACGCTAACGCAGAGCGCGTTTAGTCGCTATGGTCGCGCCGATATGAGCGATGAACTTACCGGAAGAGTGGCGGTCGTCACCGGCGGCGCTTCGGGCATCGGCGCCGCATCGGTCGCCCTGCTCGTCGCAGCGGGTGCAGCCGTGATCGTGGCCGACCTGGCCGAGGGCTCGAAAGAGACACAGGTCGGCCGCTTCGTAGTGCACGACGTCGTGTCCGAGGAATCCTGGCAGTCGCTGCTTGCAGACGTCCTGCAGCGCGAGGGCCGGCTCGACATCATGGTCAACAATGCCGGCATCTCCGGCGGTGCCGGCAATCCCGAGAACACGACCGTCGAGAACTGGCAGCAGGTCCAGGCGATCAATTCCGAGGGCGTGTTCCTCGGCTGCAAGTACGCCATCCAGGGCATGAAGCATCTCGGCGCGGGCAAGACGGAGCCCGGAGGCTCCATCGTCAACATTTCCTCGATCGCCGGCCTGGTCGGCGGCGCCGGCCCCACGGCCTATACCGCCAGCAAGGGCGCGGTGCGGCTGCTGAGCAAGAGCGTGGCGCTGTACTGCGCGGAGCAGAAATACGGCATCCGCTGCAACTCCGTGCATCCCGGCGGCGTCGACACCGCGATCTTCAATCCGCTGTGGCAGGCGGTCGGCCACGAACAGGGCAAGGCTTTCCTCGGTGCACGGCATCCCATCGGCCGCATGGCCGAACCGCGGGATCTTGGCGAACTGGTACTGTGGCTGGCCTCGGACCGCTCGTCCTTCGTCACCGGCGCGGAGTTCACCTCCGACGGCGGCGTGACCGCGGGACTGCTCAGGAGGTCGCTCCTTGCCCCGTCTTGAGAACAAGACCGTCCTGCTGAGCGGCGGCGCATCGGGTATCGGTGCCGCGACCGCCCGCATGGTCATTCGTGAGGGCGGCAAGGCCGTGCTGGCCGATCGCGACGAGGCCAGGGGCCGTGCGCTGGCAGCCGAGCTGGGCGCCGCGGCGCACTTCGTGACGCTCGACGTCGTGCAGGAGGAGAGCTGGCAGGCCGCCGTCGCGGCCACGGTCGACAGGTTCGGCGCGTTGCACGGGCTGCTGAACGCGGCCGGCGTCGGCGTGCGCAACTCGATCGAGGACTGCACCCTGGCGGAGTACCGCCGCGTCAACGACATCAATTCGCTGGGCACGTTCCTCGGCTGCAAGCACGCGATCCCCGCGATGAAGGCGTCGGGCGGCGGCTCGATCGTCAACATCTCTTCGGTGCTGGGCCTGCGCGGCGCGTCCTACGCCATGGCCTACTGCGCCTCCAAGGGCGCGGTGCGAACGCTCACCAAGAACGTGGCCCTGCATTGTGCACAGCAGAAGTACAACATCCGCTGCAACTCCGTGCATCCGGGCTACATCGACACCCCGATGATCGCGCCGCGGCTCGACACCAACGTCGGCAACATGAGCGGCCGGCAGGCGCTGGAGGAACTCCACCCGCTCGGCCGCCTCGGCCAGGCCAACGAGGTGGCGCACATGATCCTGTTCCTGCTGTCGGACGAATCGACGTTCTCGACCGGCTCGGAATTCGTGTGTGATGGCGGCTTAACAGCGTAACAGATATTGTCATCCTGAGCGCAGCGAAGGATCTCACACCAGCCACGTAGTCCTTCGGTCGCTCCGCCAGGTCCTTCGCTGCGCGCAGGACGAAAATGCTGCCGGAATTGGCGCAGTGCGCCGCTTCCAAAAACGCTGTCATCCTGAGCGCAGCGAAGGACCTTTCGCCTTTCCCTAAGACTTCATCCCCGTGATCGAGCCCGACACGGCGCGCGGGTCGCGCTTGGGCCAGCGCCCGGCTTCGACCTGCACGATGAAGTCGCCGACGATGCGGTTGAACTGGTCGGGATCCTCGAGGTTGATCGTGTGGCCGCAATTCGGCATCACCGCCAGCGCCGCCGACGGGATCTCGCGCTTCATCAGCATTGAGGGCGCCAGGCAGGGCCAGTCCTCGTCGCCCGTCAGCACCAAGGTCGGGACCGTCATCGCACGCATCTTGTCGACCAGGTCATAGAGCGAAGGCCGCTCGCCCTGGCAGCCGAGCTGGGTGTTGGCCGAGCCCAGCGCCGAATGCCCGGCCAGCGCCTTCTTGAACTCGGCGAAACCGCGCGGGTCCTTGTTCTCGAACTGGACGCGCGTCGGGCCGTAGGCGTATTTCTCGGCGAAGGCCGCCATGCCCTCGTCCTGCAGAGACTTGGCCACGATGCCGACCTCGGCCTTGAACTTCGCCGTCTCGTGCTTCTCCGCGCCATAGCCGACGCCGGCCACGACCAGCGATCGCGCCCGCGCCGGATGGCGGAAGCCGAAATGCAGGCTGGCGAAGCCGCCCATCGACAGGCCCACGACATGCGCCTTGTCGATCGCGAGATGATCGATCACCGCCAGGATGTCGTCGGTGGCACGGTTCTGGCTGTAGCTCTCGGGCTTGTCCGGCACATCGGACGGCGGATAGCCGCGCGCGCCGTAGGTGATGCAGCGGTAGCGCTGGCCGAAATGGCGCATCTGCATTTCCCACGAGCGATGATCCGCGGCGAATTCGTGCACGAACACGATGGGCGCGCCCGCTCCCGTCTCCTCGAAATAGAGCTTCACGCCATCGTCGGTCGTTGCATAAGGCATCGGTCGATCTCCCCGTCCACGCCCATTAGCCCGCGCAAGCCGGTGTCTGCAAGCGCTCCGCCATTCCCTAGAAACCTTCATGCGCCTCACGTGCCGAATGACGGGCATGTAATGCTAGAGTAACCGTCATGAGCGAAATCGGGACCGGTCTGCAAAACGCCTCGGGCATCCGCACCGCCGTCGGCCGGGCGGGTTATGCCTTCGTCGAAGCCTCCGACATGCGCACAGCCCTGGCGCGTTTCGGTACGCTCGCCGACTGGCCGGCCTTCGCCGAGAGCTGGAACGATCTCGATGTCGACACCTACATGGGCGACGGCGGCCGCTACCGGAAACGCCGCTTCGGCGTCTACGCGGCGGATCGCCAGGGCGCGATCGTTCGCGGCCCTCATCAGCCGCACTACCAGACCGTCAGCTACAACACCCTGAACGGCGGCATCGAACGCTGGTTCAAGCCGGTTACGGACGAGATCGGCAACGGTGCGTCGATGCACACCGTCCTCGAATACTGCCGCGCTTTGTTCGGCCGCCTCGCGCCCGAGACGTCGACGTGGCACGTCGAGGTCCACCAGTTCCGCATCGAGGCCAGGACCGGCGAACACGGCAAGCCCACGCCCGAAGGCATGCACCGCGACGGCGTCGACTACGTGCTCGTGCTGCTGGTCAATCGCCGCAATATCGCCAGCGGCACCACGACGGTGCACGATCTCGACAAACGCGCACTGGGCAGTTTCACCCTCACCGACCCGCTGGACGCCGCGCTGGTCGACGACGCCCGCTGCTATCACGGCGTGACTCCGGTCGAGCCGGAAAATCCGGCCCAGCCCGCCTATCGCGACGTCCTGGTCGTGACGTTCAAGAAGAAGTCCTAGCCGCTTCGGTTGGCCCTTCTGCCGCCGAAAGGTCCTTCGCTGCGCTCAGGATGACAGCGTGTTTTGGAGCGGCGCACTGCGCCAGTTCCATCACCTTTGTCATCCTGAGCGAAGCGAAGGAGCTATGCTAGGCGACAACATCCATGTGTGCCAGCGTGCAGCTCACCGCGAAGACCGGGACCGGCTCGCAGAAATCGACCGTCCCCTTGGCCCCCCTGGCCGCTGCCGCTGCAGCAATGAACGTCCTGATCTCGAAGCCGCCCTGCCCGGCCTCACGATAGGTCTCGGCGTCGGTGTAGGAAAGCAGTGCCTCGCGGTCGTTGGCCGTCCAGCGGCGCAGGAATTCGCGGTCCCAGTCCTGATTGATCTTTCCGGAGTCCGGCGTGGCCGGCCAGTGCGATAGACCGCCGGTGCCGACCAGGGCGATACGTTCCGGCACGGCGTCGGCGGCGCGACGCAGCGCCTCGCCGAAGGCCCAGGCGCGGGCCAGGGGCGCGAGCGGCGGGCCCTGGCAGTTGATGTTGGCCGGCACGATCGGCAGGTCGTAGTCGGGCGTCAGGAAATGCAACGGCACCGAAATGCCGTGATCGAACTTCCATTCCTCGGCATAGGCCACGTCGACCGTCTGCATCACCTTCTCGATCAGCCGGCGCGACAGGGCCTTGTTGCCGGGCACGGCCGTTCGCCCGATGCGAAGGAACGCCTCGTCCTCTATGGGGCCCTCGTAGCTGTCGGCCATGCCGATGGCGAAGGCCGGCATGTTGTTCATGAAGAAGTTGGCGAAATGCTCGGCGGCGATCACCACCAGCGCGTCGGGCCGGGTGGCTCGGATGTCGTCGCCCATGCGGCGGAACGCAGTCTCCAGCGCCTGGCGAGTCTGGGTGTCGGCGCGCTCGGCGCGGCCGGTGATACCGGGGGCGTGGCTGCAGGCGCCGCAATAGACCAGGGGCATCAGCGTGTCTCCCGTTGCGCCTTCAGGCGCGCATCGTGCGCCTCGACGCCTTCGTAGCCGGTGGCGGCGTAGACGCCCTCGCGCACCGGCCCGTGATCCAGAAGCCCCTGGCGCAGGCGTTGGAGATAGTCGGTCCACTCGATGCGGTGCAGCGCCGCGAAGTGCATCAGGAGCTGGCCGTTGACGCCCAGCACGTAGAGAAGCCCGATGTCGGGTTTCACCAGTGCGCCGACCTCCTCTGCCGTGAGATCGTATTCGCGCAGCACCGCGTCACGCTCGCCAGCATAGCGCTGCTGCGTGCGCGGATCGCGGTTGAGCTGATAGATCAGCTTCTGGACCTGGTAGAGGCTCATCTGCCGGCCCTCCCGCGGCCCCGCACGGGCGCTCTGCTAGCCGGCGCTGCCGATGGTCACGCCGGCATCGGCGATGATGGTCTGACCGGTGATGAAGGCACCTGCCTTGCCGGCCAGCATCACCGCAATGCCGCCGATATCGTCCGGCTCGCCGATGCGCCCGAGCGGCGCGCTCTTGAGGCGAACCGCGAGATACTTGGGGTCATCCCACAGCGCCTTGGCGAAGTCGGTCCTCACCAGACCCGGGGCGATGGTATTCACGCGGATATTGTCCTTGCCGTACTCGACCGCGAGGTTGCGCGCGAGCTGCATGTCGGCGGCCTTGGAGATGCCGTAGGCGCCGATCACGGGGGTGCCGCGCACGCCGCCGATCGAGGAGACGATGATGATCGAGCCGTCCTTCTTGGCCCGCATGTCGGGCAGGCAGAAATTGATCAGCCACATGCTCGACAGGATATTGTTGTGCATCACCTTCATGAACACGTCGTCCGGCAGCTTCTCGTTCGGCCCGTAATAGGGATTCGACGCAGCGTTGCAGACGAGGATGTCGACCGGCCCGAGCCGCTTGTTCGTCTCGGCGATCAGGTTCTCGCACTGCGCCTTGTCGGAGATATTGCACGGAATGACGATGGCCTCGCCGCCGGCGGCCTTGATCTCGGCCGCCGCTTCCTCACAGGCCGGCGCCTTGCGGCTCGACACCACGACCTTGGCGCCCTGCAGCGCGAGGTGCAGGGCAATCGACTTGCCAATGCCCTTGCTCGAGCCAGTGACGACGGCGACCTTGCCGGTAAGGTCGAAAAGCGGCGATGCCATTGAACTGTCCTCCAGAAGATTTCGCCCTCATGTGTGGCATGAACGGGATGAATCGAAAACCCCGGCAAGACGGCCGGGACCTTCCTTTCCACATCGCCTGGCGAGCGATGGCAGAGAGGTCTCGCGAAGCTTTCGCCCCACCGAGGTCGATGATGCCGGTCACGATATCACCGCACATCAGCGGCACGACGGGCTCCGGATGCAGGCCCCGCGGCGGCAGCTGACCGAGCCTGCCAAGGGTGATCATGCGAAGCCGCGCCGTCGATCCCCCGGCTGCCGGTAAAGACGGCGCAGCAACAGGCCCGCCGCGAAGAAGTCGCGGCGTGGGACACGTACAGTTCACGAAGGCCTGATTTGCCCGAACCGAGATCGCGCCCCTAGTTTGGCGCTCAATCACAGGAGTTATCGATGCGCCTCACCACAAGGATCGGGGCCGTTCTCGCCGGCCTTGTCGCGCTGCCGGCCCTTGCGCTCGCCGCCACGATCGGCGGCAACTACTACGCACCCCAGTACGACTACCGCGACTTCTTCGCCGCGACCGACGGCAAGAATTTCCCGGTCATCCTGGCGGGCGACGCCTTTCCCGGCGTCGATCCCGGGGTGGTGGCGCGGGACCTGCTGCCGGCGATGCAGCGGGCCAAGCCGCGGCCTGCGCTCACCTTCACCTATGACCGGCCGATTCCGCCGGCAAGGCCGGACTACCGGCTGGTGCTGGTGTTCGATCCCGCCAACAACCTCAATGCCGATCCGGTGTGCGCCGGCGAGCCGCCCCGTTTCAAGCCGGGCACGCGGGGCCGCTTCTACGTCTATGCGATCTACTGCCGCAACGCCCAGGCCCTGTCCTTCACCACTGCATGGACACAGGCGACCGGTCCCAACGATCCCCGCATCGAGCAGCTCTTCCGCGAGCTGTTCATGGTTGTCTTCACCGACCAGCAGCAGCGTTTCGCTCAGGTGAATCCGATGCAGATTCCGTGAAGACTCTGTAAGCCTCCCCGGCCGCCTCACGGCAGAAATCCGCCGGAGGCATCCCTTTTCATCGCCGCGCGTTGTATCGCTTGCGTGGCATGAAACGTCCTAGACAAGAGTTCCTGCGGTGGGCGCGCATATGCAGCCTCGTCGCCCTGACGTCGGCCGGCATTGCAAGCCTGTTGCCGCGTGTAGCGGAAGCGCGGACCGGCAAGATCGTTCTCACGGTGACCGGAGACGAGCGCATGTCCGCCGATCTCAAGGACCTGTCTGAGGATTTCGAGAAGCAGCAACCCCTGACCGGCGACGCGCTGGGCATCCTGCAGGGCGCGCAGGCCGCCGCCTCCCGGCTCAATACGGCCTTGCGGTCGCGGGGCTATTACGACGCGTCGCTGAACGCCACCATCGAGGGCCAGCCGATTGCCGACGCCTCGGCACTGGAGGCTCTCGAGGCACGTCCGGATACCGACGCAGCCACCGTCAACATCGCCGTCGAGACCGGTCCCCGCTATCGCATCGGTTCCCTCGCGATCCGCCCGCCGGGCGCCCAGCAGTCGCTGCCCGGCATCGATCGCGCCGAGCTCGGCCTCGCCCCGGGCGACCCTGCCGATGCCTCCGCCATCATCGCCGCGCAGAACAAGCTTCTCGACGACCTGCGCAAGCAGGGTCACGCGCTGGCCGCCATCAAGGACCGCGAAGTGATCGTCGATCACGCGACGCGCGAGGCCGAGGTGACCTTCGTGGCCGAGCCCGGCCCGCTCGCCAAGATGGGCCCGGTGCGCTTTTCCGGCACAGAGAAGGTCGACACGGTGTGGCTGCAACGCCGCGTGCCGTTCAAGGAGGGCGAGCCCTACTCGCCGGCCAAGGTCGAGGAGCTGCGCGGAAAACTCACCTCGCTGGGCACCTTCAACGCGGTGCGGCTGAAGCCCGCGACGGAACTCGACGCCAACGGCGAGCTCCCGATCGAGGCGGAGCTGACAGACAGGCTACAGCGCTCCATCGGCTTCGGGGTAAGCTACGAAACCCAGCTCGGCTTCGCGGTCGAGGGTTTCTGGGTCCACCGCAACCTGTTCGGCCAGGCCGAGAGCCTGCGACTGTCGGGCGAGGTCAATCACATCGGCCAGGGCTACGCGATCCTCGACACGGGCTTTGCGTTTCGCGCCGCCTTCCGCAAGCCCGACTGGTGGTTGCCCGGTCAGGATCTGCGACTGGAAGCAGCGGCACTGCGCGAGGTGCTCGACGCCTACACGCGCAAGGCCGTCACCTTCTACGGTGGCTTCGACCGGACCTTTTCACCTCACTGGCAAGGTCGCCTCGGTTTGGCGGCTGAAGTGGCGGACATCACGCGCAGCGGCATCACGCAGAACTATCGCCTGCTGGGTCTGCAGGGAACGGCGCTCTACAACAGGGCGAACAGCGACCTCGACCCGACCCGCGGCTATCGTATCGAACTCAACGTCCAGCCCTGGGTCGATACGGCGCCGGGCGGTGCCCTGTTCACGATCATCCGGCTGACCGGACGCCACTATTGGGACATCGCCGAACCCGGCCGCACGGTATTGGCGACACGCGCTTCGTTCGGCACGGAGCCCGCCACGAGTATCGCCGGCATCCCGGCGGACAAGCTCTTCTATGCCGGCGGCGGCGGCTCGGTTCGCGGTTTCGTTTACCAGAGCGCCGGGCCGCGCGACGCGTTCAACAACCCGCTGGGCGGCGCCAGCGTCGTCGAGGCCAGCGTCGAACTCCGCCAGCGCATCGGCAAGGCGTTCGGCGCCGTGGCCTTCGTCGATGCCGGCAGCGCCTATCCCGACTACCTGCCCAACTTCGCGCTGTTCGCGCCGCGCGTCGGCGCCGGTGTCGGCATCCGCTATTACACCGACTTCGGGCCGATTCGCGCCGACGTCGGTGTCCCGTTGAACCGCCGAGAGGGCGATCCGCCGTTCGGCCTCTATGTCAGCCTGGGGCAGGCCTTCTGATGCGCGTGCTTAGAATCGCGGCTTTTTTATTGGTCGCACTCGTTGCGGTGCTCGGCCTCGCCTTTGCCGGCCTGCAGACCTCGCCGGGTAAACGCCTCCTGGCATCCGTCCTATCCGGCGCCGCCTCCTCGCCTGGCCAAGAGGTCCGCATCACCGGCATCGACGGGTACGTGCCGACCGACGTCAGCATCGCGCGCATCGAGGTCGCGGACCGAACCGGTTCCTGGCTTCAGGTCGAGAATGCGACACTCGCCTGGTCGTTCGCCTCCCTGTTCCAGGGGCGGCTGCGCATTGACCTCCTGTCGGCAGCGAGGATCGTCGTGCTGCGCGCACCACTGGAGGAAACGAAGGAGACCACGCCCGGCAGCGGCGGCGTTCGGCTTCCGTTCGACATCGACCTTCGGGAACTGCGGATCGACGACCTCCATCTGGCCGCGGCGCTTGGCGGCCTCGATTCACACTGGAAAATCGTGGGCGACGCCGACGTTGCCAAGGACCTCGGCGAGATCCGCGCCAGGCTCGGCGCCGACCGGCTGGAGGGGCCCAGGGGAAAGCTCTCTGCAGACGTGCGCGTGGAGCGCTCGCCGCGAAAGTTCGCAGCCGACATCACGCTCGACGAGGATCCGGGCGGCATGGTCGCGGCGCTTCTGCAACAGCCCGACATGCCCGGCATCTCGGTGAAACTCACGGCCCAGGGCGATCCGCGCGACGGCACCGCGGAAGTGACGGCGACGGCCGGCGACCGGGCGACCGCTCGCGGCACCCTGCGCTGGCAGCCCGACGGCAGCGACACCGGCTTCCAGGCCTCGCTCGACGCCGGTCCCATCGATGTCCCGGCGCAGGGCATCGCCTGGAAGGGCCTTCATCTCGAGGCCGACGGCAAACTCACCGGCACGATCCGTGTCCAGGGCACCGTCGAGGAGTTGAAGCTCGCCACGCTCGACCCGCGGCTGCCGCAGCCCGGCACGGTCACGTTGCAAGCCTCGGTGGCCGGTCTTACCGGCGGCAAGATCACCGTGTCGTCGTTCGAGATCGGCATGCCGCTCATTCGCCTCAAGGGCGATGGCGACTATGTTCCCGCCGAGGACAAGGGCGAACTGCGCGCGACCGTCGACCTGCCGAGCCTCGAGCCCCTGTCGGCCGTCGCGGGCCGCGCCCTCACCGGCAGGGCCCAGGTCCAGCTCACGGCCGGGATCGACAAGGGCAATCTCGCCGCCCGCTGGCAGGGCCGCATCGACGGTTTCGGCGCGCCCGACGTGCCGCAGGGTCTGGTGGCCACCGTCAATCTCGCCGGCAATGCGACGTTGGCATCTGACGGTGCCTGGACGATGCGCGACGTGAAGCTCGGCAGCGACAGCGGCACGCTGACGGTTTCGGGCCGCGGTCGCGAGCAGGCCGGCACGCTGGACCTCGCCCTCGACCTGCCCCGACTGGCCGACTTCCGCTCCGACGTGGGGGGCGCCGCGACGGCCTCGGCCACCGTCGGCTTCGGCGGCGCCGACACGACGCTCAAGCTCAAGGTCGAGACGCGCGACGTCGCCTACCAGACGGTCGCCTCGCGCCGCCTCGTGCTCGACACGACCGTATCGCTGGCGCCCGATGGAAAGCTGGCCGGCACGCTGCAGGTTGACGGAGATGTCGCCAACCAGCCGCTGACGCTGGACGGCCGGTTCTCCCATGATGCGACCAGCGGTCTTTCCGTGCCGAGCGTGCAGGGTCGCTGGTCCAACGCCGTGCTCGACATCGCCAACCTCGCCGTTACCGAGGCTCGCACGACGGGGCGGGCACGACTGGCCATCCCTCAGCTCAAGGACATTGAGGCACTGGCCGCATTCGGGCTCGAAGGCTCGCTGGTTGCCGAGATTACCGCCGATCCCGACGCGCCCGCCGGCCGGCTCGATATCGCAGTGAAGGGTACCAACCTCGCGGGCCAGGGCGTCGGCGCCGGTACACTCGACCTGTCGGGACAGGTCGAGGACCCGGCCGGCCGCGCCGTCACGGACCTGACGCTCACGGCGACCCGCCTGCGCGGCGCCGGCGGGCTTTCGACGCTGAAGGCGACGGCCAAGGGCGATCGTGGCGGGATCGACGTCACGGCGCAGGGCTCGGGCGCGGACCTCGCGGCCGACCTTGTGGCGAAGATCGAGGTCGCGGGCGCCGAAATCCGGATCGCGCTTTCCAGGCTGACGGGCCGCTATCGCGACATTCCGATCGGGCTGAACGCCCCGACCCGCGTCACCGTCGCCGGTACGCGAATCGTGATCGATCCGACGAACCTGCGCGTGGGTGCCGGCCGGGTGGCCTTGCGCGGCACGCTCGATCCGCTGGCGAGCGACCTCCAGACCGAGATGACCGGACTGCCGCTCGCCCTGATCGACACCTTCGCGCCGGGTACCGGCCTCGAAGGCACGCTGCAGGCCAAGGTGCGCGCGACCGGCGCGATGGCCGCCCCCAGGCTGGAGGCGAGCTATACCGCGACGGGCCTCAGATTGCGCCAGCCCGACGCGGCGCTGGTGCCGGCGCTGTCCCTTCAGGGAACGGCCTCGCTGGTCGCACAGCAGGTGAGCCTCGACGCCAGGCTCACGGCGGGCGGCAATGCCAACGTGTCGATCAAGGGCACGGGCGCGCTGCCGAGCGGCGACGGACTTGTCGTCGCCAAGATTGCGCTGGGAGGCTCGATCGAGCTGGCGCCATTCGCGCCTTTGCTCGGCAACGACATTCGCAACGTCACCGGTCGGCTCCGGCCCAACCTCTCGCTCACGATCAGCGGCACCCAAGTGACCGGCACGGGAACGCTCGACTTCGAGGGCGGCGCGCTCGCCCTGCCGGATTCAGGGCTGAGGCTGAGCAACGGCCAGGGCCGCCTCGTGCTTCAGGGCGACACCCTGCAGGTCCAGCGTCTCACCTTCCAGGCGGGTACCGGCACCCTGAACGGCAGCGGCTCGATGCGCTTCGATGCCGAGCGCGGCCTGGTACTCGACGTCGGCCTCTCCGCACAGCGCGCTCTGCTGGTGAGCCGGCCCGACATGGTCGCGACCGTCTCCAGCACCCTCAGGATCACCGGCGCGACGTCCTCGGGCATCGAGATATCGGGGCCCGTCACCATCGACCGCGCTGAGATTTCGGTCGGCGGCGGCCAGACCGCGTCCTTTCCCACCCTTGAGGTGCGCGAGATCAACAAGCCGGGCAGCGCCGTCGCGGTCCGCCAGCCGACGCCGGCCCGCAAGCCCACGAACAAGGCCCCTGCGCCCGGCGCAACCCCCATCACGCTGGCTCTCGACGTACGCGCGCCGCAGGCGGTGTTCGTGCGCGGCCGCGGCCTCGACGCCGAGATGAGTGGCCAGATCACCGTCAGCGGCAGTCCCTCCGCACCCGCGGTGATCGGTGGTTTCACCATGCGGCGCGGTACGTTCAGCCTGGGCAGCCGACGGCTCACCTTCTCCAAGGGGATCGTCACCCTCGACAATCTGGACTCAATCGACCCGCGGCTCGACTTCCTGGCGACCACGACGGCCCAGTCGTCCACGATCGGCGTTGCCATCACCGGAACGTCGCGTGAACCGAGGATAGAGATCACCTCGACGCCCTCGATGCCACCCGACGAGGCTATGGCGCTACTGATCTTCGGCAAGCCCGCCTCCCAACTCGGCGCGTCGGAATTGCTCCAGGTGGCGCAGGCGCTTGCCGAGTTGGCCGGTCAGTCGCCCGGCGAGGGTGTTCTGAGCCGGCTTCGCAAGGGTCTGGGACTCGACCAGTTGGGCGTGGGGACGTCATCGTCTTCCAACAGTGCGGCCACCGGGGCCAGCGGCAATGGCGTGTCCCTCGAGGCGGGCCGCTATGTGGCACCGGGCGTTTACGTCGGCGCCCGGCAAGGGGCGGCAGGCAATTCCAGCCGTGGCGTCGTGCAGCTCGACGTGTTCGACCATATCAAGGTCGAAGGTGACATCGGGGCCGATTCGAACGGCCGCGTCGGAGTCAAAGCGGAGTGGGACTACTGATCTATTCAATGCCTGGATAAGAATTCGGACACTGCCAAAATCTCTTTGTGCACGCTGTGGGAACTTCTGGCCGGGGGTCGCGTTTAAGCCCCCGGACGAACCCGTCGTGGGCTCAGATCCGAAAATCGAGGGAAACCATTCCATGCTCAGAAAACTCCTGGTCGTTGCCGCGGCGACATTCCTGTTGGGCGCTTGCGCGTCGGAGCCGCCTCCCCCGCCGCCGCCGCCGCCGCCGCCGCCGGTCCAGGCGCAGACCTTCATGATCTTCTTCGATTGGGACCGCTCGAACCTGACCAGCCAGGCCGTCGACACGGTCCGTCAGGCAGCCCAGGCGTACAAGACCCGTGGCAGCGCGAACATCGTCGCGACCGGCCATACCGACACCTCCGGTTCGCCGCAGTACAACATGGCGCTGTCTCTACGCCGCGCCAATTCGGTCAAAGAACAGCTCGTCCGCGAGGGCGTCCCGGCGACCGCGATCACGGTTAACGGCCGTGGCGAGGAAGGCCTGCTCGTGCAGACCGGCGACAACGTCCGCGAGCCGCAGAACCGCCGCGTCGAGATCTCGGTCGGCGGCCAGTCCACGGTGAGCACGGTGTTCTCCGATCCGCGCTCGTACTGCAAGGCGCTGAGCGACAAGTGGCGCCAGTATCGTACGTCTGTGATCGGCACGCCTGAGGCTGCGGCGATGGCGAAGTGCGACGCGGGCGACTACGCCGGCGGCATCCCGACCCTCGAGGACGCGCTGATCTCGGCGAAGATCCCGCTGCCGGCCCCCGGCTATCGCTGGCCCGGCCGCCCGGTCGGCCCCGCCTAAAGCCTCTCACCTGAACGACGGAAGGCGGCCCCTCGCGGGGCCGCCTTTTTCGTTGTAGTCAGTGCCCATGTTCGATGGCGACCTTGCCTCTTTCCTGGATTTCATCCGTCGGCACGGAGACGCCGTCTACAGTTTCATCGCCGCCTATTCCATGGCCAACAGCCTCCTGCTGGCCCTGTTCGCCGGCTACGCCGCGCAAGCCGGCGCACTCGGCTACGAACAGGCATTGGCAGCCTGCTGGGCCGGCACATTCGTGGGTGACATCTTGCGTTTCTGGGTGGGCCGTCGTTTCGGGACGCACTGGCTGCGAGGCATCCCGCGCCTGCAGCGTGCCGTCGAGACCGCGGCACGACTGGCCGACCGCCATCACCTCTGGATGATCCTGATCCACCGCTATCCGCGAATCATCCGCAACGTCGCGGGTTTCGCCTATGGCGCCTCTGACTTGAGCTGGCCGCGCTTTCTCGTGCTGAACTTCATTGCTGCCGGGCTTTGGGCCGGCATCGCCGTCTCCGCGGGCTATGGGCTCGGCTTCGTCTCGGAGAAGGCCGTGACCGATGCGCTTTCGGTCTTCGGCATCGCCATGCTCGTGGCATTCCTCGCGCTCACCTGGTTCCTGACACGACGACTGGAACGCATGATGGAGCGCAACTAGGGCACATCACCTGCCTGCTGGGCAAGGCGGCACCGGTGTGCGATGAACTGTGCAATCATGATCACGCGACGACAGTCCCTTCTCGCAGGCTTCGCCTTGGTCGGCGCGGCCGGTGCGGCAAACGCCCAGGACGTGCGCGTGCTGGACTCCGCGCCCAGGGCCGATGCGGTGATCGGCCGTCGCAGCAGCGGCTTCTATGTCCGCTTCGACCGTCCGGTCGACCATGAGGATTCCCGCCTCACCATCAAGCAGGACGGCAGGATCATCGAGGTCCTGCATCCCCGACTTGAATCGGCACCCGACGTGCTGTTCTCACGCGCGCCCACCCTGCAGCCAGGCAGCTACACGCTGCACTGGGTGATCGGTGGCGAAAAGCGGTTCGACGGCGAAATCCCCTTCACCGTCGGCAACGAGTAGGATTTCAGTCGAGCAGTTCGCGCAGGACGCGGCCGGTGGCCGTGATCGCGAGCAGGGTCGGCACCTTCACTTCGGCCTTCACCGCGGCCTTGATAGCCGGCGTGTAGCTCATGCAGTCGAGCGCCACGAGGTCGGGGCTCGTCGCCGCAAGCCGGCGCGCGACCGCCGCCGTCTCGTCCGGTCCGGCGCTCGGCACCAGCGCCTCGACCACCACGGCAACACCGCTGCGCGCCCACTTGGCGGCGAGTTTCTCGCCCTGCTCGGCGAAAGGCACCAGCAAGCCAAGCCGCCCGCGCGGCAGCAGCCCCTCGGCGATGCCGCTCAGCACCCGCGACGGGAAGAGGACGCCGGCATCGCCTTCCATCGGCGGGAATGCACCCGTGCAGGCATAGACGATGGCGTCGCACCCGTCGGCCCGCAGCTTTGCCAACGTCGCCGGCGAACGGTCGATCACCGCCTGCTTGGAAATCTTCACGTCGCGGCCGCCGCGCAGGCGCGTGTAGAGCGTGTCGGCGCCGTTGAGCGGTGGCAGGGCATCGACTTCCGCGTCGCTCAGGCCATCGAGCGCGCCACGCAGGACCACTTTCGTTCCGACCGGGGCCTGGGCCGCGAACAGTTCGACGATGTCGTCGCGCGGCGCCTGACCGATGGTGACGATGCCCAGGGTGCTCATGGTTCAACTCTCCAGAGAGACGGCGTCGGTATCGTTCCAGGCGAGCCCCACCGCGTCGCCCGGCACCCGCGAGGCGCGTTCGCCCGCATGCGTCTCGCGTACCAGCATCGACGGGCCTGTGGCCGGGCGGACGCGCAGGAGCGTCGAGCCGCCGAGATAGTTGGCCGTCTCGACCGTGCCGGCCAGGCGCGCACCGTCGGGCGCCACCAGCCGGATCTTCTCGGGCCGCAGCGCTCGGATGCGGACGCCTTCTTGCAGAATGTTGATCTCGCCGATGAAGTCGGCGACGAAGCGTGTACGCGGCCGCTCGTAGATCTCGGTCGGCGTGCCGACCTGCTCGACCCTGCCCCCGTTCATGACGGCGATGCGGTCGCTCATGGCCAGCGCTTCTTCCTGGTCATGGGTCACGAAAACCAGGGTGACACCCAGGCGCTTCTGCAGCTCCTTCAGCTCGAACTGCATCTGCTGGCGCAGCTTGCGGTCGAGCGCGCCCAGCGGCTCGTCGCAGAGCAGCACCGGCGGTTCGACGACCAGCGCGCGGGCGAGCGCCACCCGCTGCTGCTGGCCACCCGAGAGCTGGCCGGGCTTGCGCGTCTCGAGCCCCGTCAGCGCCACCTGCGCCAGCGCTGCCGCAACCCGCCGCTCGATCTCCGGCTTGGGCACCTCGCGCATGCGCAAGCCGAAGGCCACGTTCTCCGCCACCGTGCGGTGCGGGAACAGGGCATAGGACTGGAAGACCATGCCCATGTCGCGCCGGTGGACCGGCAGGTCGGTGATGTCCTTGCCGCCGACATGGACACGGCCCGAGTCGGGATGCTCGAAACCTGCGATCATGCGCAGGCTCGTCGTCTTGCCGCAGCCCGACGGGCCCAACAGCGAGAAGAACTCGCCGGCCGCGATGTCGAGCGTGACCGCGTCGACGGCCATCACGCGGCCGTCGAACGTCTTGGTCACCTGGTCGAGCTTGATGGCGGCGGAGGTCATTGAATAAACATCCTCACCCTGAGGAGGCCGCAGCGCGGCCGTCTCGAAGGGTCGGCACGCGCACCGCGTTTGTTGCCCATCCTTCGAGACGCGGCCCTTTGGGCCGCTCCTCAGGATGAGGTCTTGCTCTCGTCATCAGCCCTTCAGGATCTTGGTGACGCGGGCGTCGATGTCTTCGCGGCGCGCATTGTACCATTTCCAGTCGGGCTGGATCAGCGTCGCGACCTTCTCCGGCGTGGTGAGGAGCTTGGCGTCGTACTTGGCCTCGAGCTTCACCTTCTTGTTGGCCGGCGAATACCACACCGCCTCGGCCAGCATCTTCTGCACGTCGGGGCGCAGCATGTAGTCGATATAGGCGAACGCAAGTTCCTTGACCTTCGAGCCCGGCGTCACGTTCAGCACCTGCTCCAGCGCCAGCACGCCCTCGGAGGGGCCGGCGAAGTCGACGGGCTGCATGTTCGCGCCTTCGTAGCGATAGACGCCCGAATCGTGGATGACGCCCATCGACACCTCGGCCGACAGCAGCATCTTTTCCATCTGACCCGTGAAATCGACCAGTTTGATCGGCTTCAGCGCCTCAAGCGCCTTGTAGGCGGCGTCGAGATCGGTGAGGCCCTTGCCATAGACCTTGCCCAGCATCATCAGGTGCGCCTGGCCGAGGCTGTTGACCGGGATCAGATAACCGCCGCGCGAACCGGCCAGCTTGGGATCGGCGAGATCCTTCCATGAGGTCGGTTTGGTGAGGCCCTTGTCGGTGCGGAAACCCAGCCCGATGGCGCTGGTGAAGATCGTGATGCCCACGATCTTGTCGCTCACCGCATAGGGATAGACGTCGGCGATGTTGGGCACTTCCTTGGCGGTGATCTTGTCCATCACCAGCCCCTCGACGACGGCATTCCATTGCTCGTTGGAGTTGGTGTGCAGTACGTCGTAGATCGGATCGGTCTTCGAGCTGACCTGCAGCTTGGGCAGGAACGGGAAGGCCTGGTCGGCCGACACCGTACACTTGAACTCCTTCTCGAAGGCCGGCAGCACCGTGGCCTTCATGACCTCGCCCCACTTGCCGCCCCAGGTCGTGATCTTGAGCGTTTTGGTCTGGGCATGAAGGATCGACGGTGCCCCCACCGCGGCGACGGCCGCGAGGCCGGCGCCGGTCTGCAACGCTTTGCGACGTGAAATCATGGCAACCCCCTGTTCGTTTCCATCACAGCTTAACGTAAGCCTTGAGGCCGATCAGCCTCTCCAGCACCAGAACTACCGAAAGCGCGAGCAAGATCGAGACCATCGAGGCCGCCGCGATGGCGCCGTCGAGGTCGAATTTCATGTAGTTGAACAGCACTACCGGCAGAGTCTCGCCCTTCGGCACCACGAGGAACAGCGAGACCGGGAACTGGTCGAACGACACGATGAAGGCGAAGACGCCACCGGCGAACACGCCGGGCCGGATCAGCGGCAGGGTGACCTCGAAGAACACGCGGGCCGGACTGGCCCCCAGAACGGCGGCGGCCTCCTCGATGCGACGGTCGAAATTGTGCAAAACGGCCAAAGTCGTGCGGATGACGTAGGGCACCGCGACCAGCGTATGGGCCGTGATCAGGCCCCAGACCGGTCGGCCGATCCCGGACAGAAGATAGGCCTGGAACAGCGCCAGGCCGGTCAGGATCGCCGGCACCATCAGCGGCGACATGAAGAACGCGGTCAGCAGGGCGCGCCCCGGCAGGTTGCCGCGCGCCAGCGCCAGCGCGCAGGCCCCACCGATCAGGATCGACAGGACCAGCACCACCGACGCCACCCACAGCGACAGCCAGAGCGCATTCATGAACTCCGAGCTGCCGAAGAACTTCTCGAACCAGCGCAGGCTGACGCCGACCGGCGGGAAGGAAATGTAGGGCGTCGGATTCAGCGCGAACACCAGCACGATGGCGATGGGCAGCAGCAGGAACGTCAGCAGGAGCGCGTTCAGCGTGAGATAGGCGGCGCGGCCTGCGTCGAACGGCCGGCGGTTGGGCGCGGCACTCATGCCATGCCCTGCCCGCCGGCCAGCCGCGCCAGGATGCGATTGTACGCCACGACGATGGCCAGCGAGACCAGCAGCAGGATGACGCCGAGTGCTCCCGCGAAGTTCGGGTTGAAGCTGGTGCCGACCTGTTGGGCGATCAGCATCGGCAAGGTCAGCACGTCGGTGCCGCCCATCAGCGAGGGTGTGACATAGGCACTGATCGACAGCGCGAAGACCAGCAGCGAGCCCGCCAGGATGCCGGGCAGGCTGAGCGGCAGGGTCACTTCCACGAAGGCGCGGAGACGGCCGGCGCCCAGGCTGCGCGCCGCCTGCTCGAGCCGCTCGTCGATGCGGCCGATCACGCCAGTCAGGGTCAGCACCATGAACGGCACATAGATATGGACCAGCGCCACGATGGTGCCGAACTCGTTGTACATCAGCGGCAGCGGCTTCTCGATCACGCCCCACTGGATCAGCGTCGTGTTGATCACGCCCTTGTCCTGCAGGATCGTCATCCAGGCGAAGGTGCGCACGACGATGCCGGTCAGCATGGGCGCGATCACGGCCATCAGCACCAGCGCGTGACCGAGCCGGGACTGCATGCGGGCCATCCAGTGCGCCAGCGGATAGCCGATCAGCAGCGAGATGACCGTCGTGATGAGGCCGATGCGCAGGGTCGACCACAGCGCCTCGTGGAAGATGCCGGCCGTGTCGAAGATGAAGCGCTCATAGTGGCGCGTCGTCAGGAAGGCGTTCGGATTGGTGACAGGGTTGCCCGAATAGAAGGACATCGCGGTCATCACGCCGAACGGCAGCACGAAAAACAGGACGAACAGCAGCGCGGCGGGCGCAATCAGCCAGGCGATCGGCGACGGACGCGCGGCGGTCGTCATGGCGTCACGATCACGACGTGGCCGCGACGTCGCCCACGACGCGGACGCGCACACGCAACGAGTTGCCGGGCAGGTAGGCGAGCGGCATGTCCTCGCTCTCGATGGTATGGAGGCTCGCGCGGTCGGCGCCGGCCGCGATGGCGCGGCCGTTGGCGATCTCCTGCGCCGCGGCGATCGCCTCGACGCGGGTCATGTCCTTGAAGATCTGGTCGCACTCGCCCGAGACCTGCGCGATGGCGGCGCCCACGGCATTGGCGCAGTCGCCATGCTCGACATGGATGACCTGCGAGACACCCGCCATCTTTGCGGGAATCAGGAACGCGCCGCCGCCGACCGCAATCAAGGGCACGTCGCCGGCTTCGGTCTTCATGCGGTCGACCGCCTCTTCCGCAAGGCGCGCAGCCTCGGCGAAGACCTTCCTGCAGGTCGCGGCGTCGAGATGGGCGACCCGGGCCTTGTCGCCGAGATCGAGTATCCCGGAAGCGACCGCCACGTCGGTGGTCGTGAGCTGCGTGCCGCCGAAGGCGATGGCGTCGGTCAGCAGCCGATACCCCACCGAGACCGGACCGATGGACAGCGGATCGAGCACCACGTGGCTGCCGCCACCCAGGCCGATCGACAGCAGGTCCGGCATGCGGAAGAGCGTGCGCACGCCGCCCACCTTGACCACGGAGTTGGCCTCGCGCGGGAAGCCGAGCTTGAGCTGGCCCACGTCGGTGGTCGTGCCGCCGACATCGATCACCATCGCGTCGCTGAGGCCCGAGAGGTAGGCCGCGCCCCGCATCGAGTTGGTGGCGCCCGAAGCGAAGCTGTAGACCGGCAGGCGCCGCGCCTGGCCGGCCTCGGCCACGGTGCCGTCGTTCTGGGTGATGAACAGCGGCGCGGCGATGCCGGAATCGCGGATCGCCTTCTCGAACGCGGCGATGGTGTCGCGCGACAGGTCGGCCAGTGCGGCGTTCAGCAGGCCGGCATTCTCGCGCTCCAGCAGGCCGATGCGGCCGAGATCGGACGAACGGGTGATGGCGGCGTCCGGAATCACGGAGGCCACCAGCTCGGCCGCGCGCGTCTCGTGGGTCGGATCGAGCGGCGAGAACACCGCGGAAATGCCGACGGCGCGGAGGCCCGCGGCCTTCATCTCGTGAGCCGCCTTCAGGACGGCGGCCTCGTCGAGCGGCATGAACGGACGGCCGTCATATTCATGGCCGCCTTCGACCATCCACACACCGCCGCGCACCAGGGTCGCGAGATCCTCGGGCCAGTCGCAGAACGGCGGCAGCGAGGCGCCCGACGGCATGCCGAGACGGAGCGCCGCCACCCTGGTGAGTTGCCGGCGCTGCACCACGGCATTGATGAAGTGCGTGGTGCCGATCATCACGCCGTCGACCTTCTTCGGCGTCCCGTCGGCGCCCTTCAGCACACCGGTTTCGGCCAGCTTCTTCAGCGAGTCGAGGATGCCCGTCGTCACATCCTGGCTGGTCGGTGCCTTCACCGCGCCGGAAACCTTGCCCTCTTCTATGAGGACGGCGTCGGTGTTGGTGCCGCCGACATCGATACCGATTCGTCTCATGACGCAAACACGCTCCTGAAGTCGAGATCATAGCCAAAAGCCCGCGGTCCGACATGTGCCAGTCCCTCGGGGGTGAGGAAGATGTCGGGTCCGGGCAACGCGATCACGGTGACGCGCTGTCCATAGCGAATCGTCTCCGTGCCGACCGCCTCGCCGGATACCGAGTCGAGGACACAGATGAGGTCCGGCGTCATGGCCAGCGGCTCGTCCTCGCGAGATGCCACGATCCACTCATTCTGGAAATTGACGTGCAGGACCGATCCGCGCCAGTCGTCCATGCCTTCGAAACGCACGACGCCGCGCAGGAAGCCTTCCGTCGCCCGCCGTTCGACGTCGACGACCTTGCCCTTGTAGAGCAGCTGCCCCGGCTCGACGGCGAGGATGGCGGCCACCGGATCGTCGTGCGTCCGCTGCGCCTCGCGTACGGCACGGCCGATGGCGATCGCCTTGGTCGTGGTGCCATGGATGCCCCACTTCTTGACCTCGGCGCCGGTCCGGGGCGGCTGGCAGGTCGGCGCCGTGGAGCCATATTCGACGCAGATCTTGCGCACGATGCGCTCCGCCCACTTCCAGGTCGGCACGGTATCGACGATGGATTCGAGGCCGCGCACGTCGACCGCCGTCAGCGGACAGGGCCTGAGGCCGCCGACCGCCACGGAGGTCATCTGCGCCTCGGGATAGGCGCGGCCCATCGTATCCGAATCGACGACGGGAACGCCGAGATGCGCGGCGACCATGAGCGGCCGCAGGCCATTGCCGCCGCCGATTTCCATCCCCATCACGGCGTCGAACCGGCGGTTCGTATGGCGCTCCATGAGGCGCGCGGCGCGGGCGATGGTCTCATGATCGGTCAGGCGCTCGATGCCGACGAGCGGCGCTCCCATGTTGGCGATCACGCCAACCCAGTCGTCGTCGCCAAGGTCCGAGGCCGGCATGAGCTGCACGCGCCGCCCCTCGCGATAGAGCGCCCGCATGTTGAGCAGCGACAGATACGGGTTTCCACCGCCGCCGGTGCCCAGAATCCAGGCGCCGACGGCGAGCGATTCAATATCGTCCTCGGTGATGTCCCGCCGGCTCAAGCGAAAATGCTCTTGAATTCGATGTCGTAGCCGAAGGCCCTGGGGCCCACATGCTGCAGACCCTTGGGGCTGAGGAACACGGGCGGCGGCGGCAGCGCGATCACCGTCACGCGCTGGCCGTAGCGGATGGTCTCGGTGCCGACCGCCTCGCCCGACACCGAATCCAGCACGCAGATCAGGTCGGGCGACATGGCGATGGGCTTGCCGTCGAGCCAGGCCACGATCCATTCGTTCTGGAAGTTGATCTCCATGGCGGCGCCCCGCCATTCGTCCATGCCGTCGAAACGGGTGCGGCCGCGCAGGAAGCCCTCGGTGGCGCGCCGCTCCACGTCCATGACCTTGCCCTTGTAGAGGACCCTGCCCGGCTCGACCGAGAGAATCGCCGCGATCGGGTCTTCATGCTTGCGCTGGGCCTCGCGCACGGCGTGGCCGATGGCGATGGCCTTGGTCGTGGTGCCGCCGATGCCCCACTTCTTCACCTCGGCGCCGGTACGCGGCGCCTTGCAGGTCGAGGCGATCGACCCGTATTCGACGCAGATCTTGCGGCTGACCCGCTCCATCCACTTCCAGGTCGGCACCTTCTCGACGACCGATTCGAGGCCGCGCACGTCGACGGTGGTCAGCGGGCAGGGCTCAAGATCGCCGACGGCGACCGACGTCATCTGTGCCTCGGGATAGGCACGGCCCATCATGTCGGCATCGATCACCGGACGCTTCAGGTGTGCGGCGGCCATCAGCGGCTGGATCGAATTGCCGCCGCCGATCTCCAGCGCCATGATCCCGCGGAAACGATAGCGCGTATGGCGTTCCATCAGGTCGACGGCGCGGGCAATGGTACGACTGTCGGTGAGGCGCTCCTGCCCGACCAGGGGCGCGCCCATGTTCGAGACGGCGGCCACCCAGTCGTCGTCGGCCAGCTCCGACGCCGGCATGAGCTGCACGCGATAGCCCTCCTTGTAGAGCGCGCGCATGTTGAGCAGGCCGAGATAGGGACTGCCGCCGCCACCGGTCCCGAGGACCCAGGCGCCAACGGCCAGCGATTCGATGTCGTCTAGAGTGATGTCGGTCAGGGCCATTTCTTCTGGTTTCTGCTGCAGAGGCGACATGGAGCTTAGCAGGCCCAGCCGTCGGGGCGCGCTGTGCAAGATCGGGACCAGCCGCCCCTACGGCGCGAGCGGTAACAGGGCTGTGCGGATGGATGAACTCGAAATCCGCATGAAACCGGAGAACGGCTCGCCCATTTCCAGAATCAGCAACAAGGCGGCCGAGGTCGAAAGCGCGACCAACATGAGCGCGACGCCCGATGTCGGGTTGACCGGCGAGAACAGACAGTAGCTCGCGAAGAGCGCGGTCAGCCAGAACATCAGCACGACCAGGATCGGAGTCGGCAGCGAGGACTTCGAGCGCTCGTAGAGCTCGAGCCGGGCCTGCGAGAGCGGAATGGCCATCTGCAGGATCTGCGCGACGAGGGCCCGCTGCACCGCCGTCTCCGCCGGCAGGGCGTGGATGCCGGCATAGACCTGAGCGGCCATCGTCCCGACGCCATAGGGCACGGGAACATTCTTCAAATCCTGCTCACGCCAGATGCGGTCGATCATCTGGTCGACGGCCTGCCTCAGGAGCATACGGACCGGCTTGGTATCCGGGCCATACTGTTCGAGCAGGTCGTCGATCAGAATGAGGTCGCTGGCGATCTGGCGCACTTCGCCGCGCTGGGCCTCGTAGCTGCTGCTCGCGGAGTTGATGAGCAGACCCAGCACCAGTGCCGCGATGGTCCCGACGAGCCCGGCCCCCAGCCGCACGATCTCGCGGGCATGATCGTCGAGATGATGGTCCGGCAGCGACCGGCGCAGCAACACACCGAGCACGGCGCCGAGGAGCATGACCCCACATGCCGCAAGCGAAATCCAGATGGGCTGCACGGGGTCGACCTTTCATGGGAGCGCCGGACGATGGCGGACGGCGAAATTCTAGCACTCCTGCGAAACGGGCACGGCTTGCTTTTTGCAGGGCTTCCGGCGCGCGTGGTAGCGTTCGCGCAGCGTAGTCCGGAGGTCAAGCCGATGCAGCCATCTACCCAGCTCTCGAGGGGGCAGCCCCTGAAGCAGCCTGTCTCCCCGCCCCTGATCGGCGGCGAGATTCCGCTGATCGATGTCTCGGCCTATCTCGCGGGCGTGCCAGGCGCGGCGGAGAAGGCCGCGGCCGAGCTGCGCTACGCCTTCGAGAATGTCGGCTTCTACTATCTCGCCGGCCACGGCGTGCCGCAGAAGCTGATCGACGATACCTATGCCGCCGCCGCGCAATTCCATGCCCAGCCGATGGAGGCCAAGCTCGCGATCAGGGTCGACGAGCACAATATCGGCTACATGCCGATCGCCGAGAAGGCGCCGCCCAATGCCGCGGCACAGGGCAAGAAGCCCAGCCAGAACGAAGCCTATTTCCTGCGCCGCGAGCGCGACGCCAGCGATCCGGACGTGATCTCGGGCCGCCGATTCCATGCGCCGAACAAGTGGCCGGCCGACCTCCCGGGCTTCCGCGACACGACCCTCACCTACATCGCGACCCTGGAGGCGCTCTGCCAGAAGCTGGTGAAGCTCTACGCGCTGGCGCTCGACCTGCCGGAAACCTTCTTCGACGCCTGCTTCGCCAAGCCGCACATGATCCTGCGCATGTCGCGCTACCCGCAGATCGACGGCGCCGACGAGAGCGTCGAGAGCCTGGTGCCGCACACCGACTCAGGGTTCATGACCCTGCTGCCGCCCAACAAGGTGCAGGGTCTGTCGATCCTGCTGCCCGACGGACGCTGGATGGACGCGCCGGGCATCGAGGATGCCTATGTCGTGAACGGCGGCGATATCCTCCACCGCTGGAGCAACGAGCGCTTCCTGTCGACGCCGCATCGCGTGCGCAATGTCTCGGGGCAGCTTCGCTACGCCATCCCTTTCTTCTGCGATCCCGACCACGACACGATGATCGAGTGCCTGCCGTCGTGCCAGTCGGCAGAGAAGCCCGCCAAGTATCCGCCGATCAAGTTCGGCGACTATGCGCTGTGGTTCGCCGCCCAGCGCTACGGCCACATGTCGAAGGTGGCCGCGCCTTCCGAGGCCGACATCGCGCCGGGCGAGCGCGCAACCTCACGCTGGCAGGCCTGAACCGATGCGCCTTCATAAACTGCTTGCGGCCGGCTCCGCCGCTGCGTTTCTCCTCGCCTCGCCCGCTTTCGCCCAGACGAAGACCATCAAGGCGGTGATGCATTCCGACCTCAAGGTCCTCGACCCGATCTGGACGACCGCCAACATCGTGCGCAACCACGGCTACATGGTATGGGACACGCTGTTCTCGATGGACGAAAAGCTGCAGGCGCAGCCCCAGATGGTCGACACCTGGACCCTGAGCGACGACAAGCTCACCTACACCTTCACCCTGCGTGACGGCCTCAAGTGGCACGACGGCAAGCCCGTCACCTCGGAGGACTGCATCGCTTCGTTGAAGCGTTGGGGCGCGCGCGACTCGACCGGCGTGAAGCTCCTGAGCTTCGTCTCCTCCTTCGAACCGGTGAACGACAAGACTTTCAAGATCGTATTGAAGGAACCCTACGGCCTGGTCATCGATTCGCTGGCCAAGCCCGGCGGCTCGACGCCGCTGATGATGCCCAAGCGCATCGCCGACACCGATCCGGCCAAGCAAATCTCTGAATTCGTCGGTTCCGGCCCCTTCATCTTCAAGGCCGACGAGTGGAAGCCCGGGGACAAGACCGTCTATGTGAAGAACCCCGACTACAAACCGCGCGCCGAGCCTGCGTCCGGCCTGGCCGGCGGCAAGGTCGCCAAGGTCGACCGCGTCGAGTGGCTGGCCATCCCCGACCATCAGACCGCGGTGAACGCCCTGCTGGCCGGCGAGATCGACTACATCGAGTCGCCGCCGCACGACCTGAAGCCGCTGCTGCTGGCCGACAAGAATGTCAGGCTCGAGGTCTACAACAAGATCGGCGCGCAGTACGTCTATCGCTGGAACACCGTGGTCCCGCCCTTCAATAACGAGAAGGTGCGCCGCGCCGCGATGTACGCCTTCGACCAGAAGGACTTCCTGCAGGGCGTGATCGGCGACGACAAATATTACCGGACCTGCGATGCCATGTTCGTCTGCGGCACGCCGCTCGAATCGAATGCCGGTATGGACGGGCTGGTGCGTGGCAACTTCGCCAAGTCGAAGGAGCTGCTCAAGGAGGCGGGCTACGACGGCACGCCGATCGTCATGCTGCACACCACCGACATCGCCGTGCTGACCAATGCCGGTCCGATCGCCAAGGACCTGCTCGAGAAGGGTGGCTTCAAGGTCCAGATGGTGCCCTTGGACTTCCAGGCCATCGTCTCGCGCCGCCTGCGCAAGACGCCTGCCCAGGACGGCGGTTGGAACGGCTTCATGACGTCGTGGTTGTCGGTCGACATGATGAATCCGCTGACCAACAGCATGCTCACCGCCTCGTGCGACAAGGCCAATTTCGGCTGGCCGTGCGACGCCGAGGTCGAGAAGCTGCGTGACGCCTTCGCGCGCGCGCCCGATCTCGAGAGCCGCAAGAAGATCGCCGCCGATCTGCAGGCCCGCGCCATCCAGTACGGCACGCATGTCCCGCTGGGCCAGTACACGCTGCCGACCGCGACGCGTTCCGACCGGCTGAGCGGCGTCGTGACGAGTCCCATTCCGGTGTTCTGGAACATCGAGAAGAAGGGCAACTGACGCCGATCGCGCCGGCGCCAACGTCCTCGAATGGTTCGATTTCGCGATCTACGGCTATTTCGCGATCACCATCGGCCAGACCTTCTTCCCGCATCAGGATCCGGTGGCGCAGCTGCTGTCCACCTTCGGCGTGTTCGCGATCGGCTGCCTGATGCGGCCGCTGGGAAGCCTCCTCTCGGGCAGCATCGGCGACCGCTATGGCCGCCGCGCCGCGCTCACCTTGTCGATGACGGCAATGGCCTTTTCGACCTTTCTCGTCGGAATCCTGCCTGGCTACGCGACCCTGGGAATGGCGGCGCCCGTGCTTCTGACGGCGCTGCGCATGGTGCAGGGCCTGTCGCTCGGCGGAGAGTGCCCGACCGCCTTCATCTTCATGATCGAGCATGCCGGCGCGCGCCGGCGCGGCCTGGCGGGCGCGATGGCGACCGGTGGTAGCGCGGCCGGCCTGCTTCTTGGATCGGCAACCGGCGCGATCCTCACCGCCGTCATGCCGCCCGAGATTCCGCAGGACTGGGGCTGGAGGCTGCCCTTCCTGCTCGGGCTGCCGGTCGGGTTGATGGGCCTCTGGCTGCGCCGGGGCGTGCCGGAGCCACCGCGGGAAGGCGGCATCTCGGCGGCGCCGGTGCGGGAGCTGTTCAGGCACCATCTCTGGCTGCTGGCCCGGCTGGCCGGCGTGGCGTCGCTGGGCGCCGTGACGTTCTTCATCGTCTTCCTGTACCTGGCGAGCTGGCTGCAGGTCGTCGACGGTGTCTCGCCGGCCCGCGCCCTGGCCATCACCACGATGGCGATGGCATCGGCCCATCCCATCTACCTCGCCTCCGGCTGGCTCAGCGACCGGATCGGCCGGCGCAAGCTGCTGCTGGCCGCGATGTCGGCGGGCCTCGTCGGCGCGGTGCCCCTGTTCTGGCTGATGCATCACACCGATCCGGTCCTGGTCCTGGCCGGCCACTTCGGCTTCGTGTTGATCCTCTCCACCATATTCGGCGCCGAACCGGCCTTCATGGTGGAGGCAACACCGGCGCCGATCCGCTGCACGGCGGTGGGGCTCGCCTTCAACCTGCCGGCCGACATCCTGGGCGGCCTCTCTCCGCTCGCCGCAGCGTGGTTGATCCACCGGACGGAGAACGATCTCAGCCCCGGCTTCCTCCTCATGGCGGCGGCGGCGATTTCCCTGGCCGCCACGGCGTCGTTTCGCGACAGGACGGGGATGCCCGACGAACCGACCGTAGAAAGCCGCCCGAAGTAATGCCTGTCATGTCGTGGCATAGTTCGACGCGATGAGCCCCACCAGCACTCGCCGCATCCTTGCGGCCGGTACCATCGGCAACCTGCTCGAATGGTACGATTTCGCGATCTACGGCTATTTCGCCGCCACCATCGGCCGGGTCTTCTTTCCGGCGCAAAGTCCGGTGGCGCAGGTCCTGGCCGCCTTCGGCATCTTCGCGCTGGGCTATCTGATGCGGCCGCTGGGCGGCATGGTGGTCGGCCATATCGGCGACCGCCTCGGGAGACGCGCCGCCCTCACCTTCTCGATCTCCGCCATGGCGCTGCCGACCTTCCTCGTGGGCCTGCTGCCGGGTTACGAGACGCTGGGGATGGCCGCGCCCATCCTGCTCACGCTGCTGCGCATGATCCAGGGGCTTTCGGTCGGCGGCGAAGCGACGACCTCGATGATCTTCCTGGTCGAGCAGGCGCCGCCCGGACGCCGTGGACTGGTCGGCAGCTTCTGCTCGCTGGCCGCCACTGGCGGTTTCCTCCTGGGGTCGGCGATTGGCGCCGCCTTTGCCGCCTTCCTGCCGCCGGAGGCGCTCTCCGCCTGGGGCTGGCGCGTGCCGTTCCTGCTCGGCCTGCTGCTGGGCGTCGCGGGCTGGTGGATCCGCCGGGTCATCGTCGAGGAAGCGCCGCCGAAGTCGGGCCACGGCTCGCCGCTGGTCGAGACATTGCGCCATCACAGCCGCGCCGTGATGCGCGTGGCCGGCATCACGATCTTCAACGCCGTCGGCTTCTACCTGATGTTCCTCTACGTCGTGACCTGGCTGCAGACCGTCGACGGGATCGCGCCGGCCCGCGCGCTGGAAATCAATACCGTCAGCATGTTGTTTCTGCTGCCGGTGATGCTGCTGTCAGGCTGGCTGTCGGACCGCGTGGGCCGTCGACCGCTCATGTTTGCCGCGATGGTCCTGGGCTTCGTCGGCGCGGTGCCGTGCCTTTGGCTGATGCATCATCCCGACCCGGCGCTGATCCTGGCCGGACAGCTGGCTTTGGTCGTGCCGGCCGGCATGGGTCTCGGCATCCTCCCCTCCATCCTGACCGAGGCGGTGGCGGGCCGCGTCCGCTGCACGGCCGTGTCGCTGGGCTACAATATCGCCTTCGGTGTGATCGGCGGCCTGACACCGCTCACCGCGGCCTGGCTGGTCGCCCGCACGGAGTTGGACCTCAGTCCGGCCTGGCTGTTCATGGGCGCCGCCGCCATCTCGATCACCACGCTCCTCACCTTCCGCGAGACGTCGCGCGACGCGACGCTGCCGCCGTGAGGGTCACGCGCCGCGCGCTGGCTCCGCTGGCGTTCGCCGCCGCAGCGGTGCCGGCCCGGGCAGCGCAACTTCCATGGACCGACGCTCACGCCCATGCCTTCGTGCGCGGGCTGAAGCTCGCCGTCGATGCGCGCTATGCGCCGACCTACGACGCATCCTGGGAGACGCTGCTGAAGCTTGCCGAAGCGAACGGCGTCGGCCGCACGGTGCTGCTGCAGCCCTCGTTCCTGGGCTTCGACAATTCCTACCTGTTCGGTGTCCTCAAGGCCGAGCCGCAGCGCTTTCGCGGCGTGCCGTGGATCTCGCCCTCGGTCGAGACGCCGCCCGAGGAGTGGGACGAGCTGGCGCGGATCGGCGTACGCGGGCTGCGCTTCCCGATCTTCGGCCTGCCGACGCCGCAATGGTCGGCCTACCACGAGATGCTGGGCGAGGCGCTGAAACGCGACTGGCCGATCCATCTCTATGTCGAGAGCAGGCGCCTGCCGGAGATCCTGCCGGTCCTGCTCGACGGAGGCCACAGGGTCGTGATCCCGCACTACGGCATGTTCGACCGCACCCTGGGTCCGGCGCGCGATCCGGGTTTCAAGGTCCTGCTGGAAAGCGCGAGAACAGGCCGCGTCTTCGTCGTGATGTGCGGCGCCTACCGTGTCGGCCCGGAGCGCGCCCGCCTGGCCGCACCGATGCTCCTCGATGCCTTCGGCCCGGAACGCCTGATGTGGGGCAGCGACTGGCCGCACACGGATACCGACCTCAACCGCGTCACGACCTATCCGATCACGCTCAAAACGTTCGAGGATTGGGTGCCGAACGAAGCGGCGCGGCACACGATCCTGGTGGAGACGCCGTCGAAGCTTTACGGCCTCTAGCAGGCCATTGAAAAGGCCGGATTCTGACGCGTAAACGAAATAAACGAATCAGTCGAATTGAGAGTCGCACCCCCCTGCATGAGGTATCTTCGTACCGTGGGTCGCGCTGGCAAGGTCTTGCAAAGGTGTCGGAAAGTGACTCGCCGGTCCCTTCCAGCACCCAGGTTGCCTTGGCTTCGCACGGCAAACCGGTCCTGGGAGGAAGCCATTCGGCTTCCTACGCACGCGCGCACCAAGCGCGTTCGTTTCTACGGCATGGACAAGCATCAGAACCCGCCGGCCCAGCTTCACGGCCGGCCACCATCGGCTTCCCGCGATGGCGGATATTTCGCCTACGAGTTCATCAGGTAAGCAGTATCAGGTCAGGCCGACCCACCCTCGACGGCACGGCCTTCGGCGCGCCAGCGGAGCATGCCGCCGGGGAGGTTGGCGATGTCGGCCAGGCCCGCTTTCTGCAGGATCGCCGTGGCATGGGCGGAGCGGCTGCCGGCGCGGCAAACGGCGACGATCGGCTTGTCCTTCGGCAGGTCCTTTGCACGCAACGCCAGCTCACCCAGGGGAACCAGCGTCGCGCCATGGATATGGCCAAGGGGCCCCGAGAATTCGGCCGGCTCGCGAACGTCGACGACGTTCACTTTGGCAAGGTTCTCCTCGAGCCAGTGCGGCTCGACTTCCCAGACGCCGCCGAAGGTGAAGCGCAGCGGTGCCCAATCAGGCTCGGCGGGCAGTCCGGCCCCGTTGCCTGGCTGGCCGCAGCGCAGGTTGGCGGGCACCGCCTCGTCGATCTTCTTCGGATGCGGCAGGTCGAGATTCTTCATGTAGCCGACATAGTCGCTCTCCCCGATCTCACCGCCCAGCCGCGGATTGAACCGCTTCTCCTCGATCACGCTGCTGACCGTGAGGCCGCGATAATCGTGCGCGGGATAGAGCAGGCAGCTTTCCGGCAGCGCGAAGATGCGCGAGCGGACCGAGCGATAGAGCGCGCGCGGATCGCCTTGCTGGAAATCGGTGCGGCCGGAGCCGCGGATCAGGATGCAGTCGCCGGTGAAAGCCATGCTCTCGTCGTCGAGCACGTAGGTGACACAGCCCGATGTGTGGCCCGGCGTGGCGCGGACCTCGAGCGAACGGCGGCCGAACTCGATCCGGTCACCATCCTGCAGCAGCCGGTCGGCTCCCGCCGCGCCCGATGCCGCCGAGAGCGCGATCCCGCTGCCCAGCCGCTGCTTCAGCAGCCAGGCACCGGTGACATGGTCGGCGTGGACGTGGGTATCGAGCGTCCAGGCAAGCGTGAGGCCGAGTTCGCCGATCAGCGCTGCATCGCGGCGCACCTGCTCGAACACCGGGTCGATCAGCAGCGCCTCTTTCGAGACGCTGCAGCCGAGCAGGTAGGTGTAGGTCGACGAGGTCGGGTCGAAGAGTTGTCGGAAAACGAGCATCGTTGTGACCTCCTCAGGCGGCTGCGCTGGCCTTGTCGAGTGCGGCGACCGACTCGGGATCGAGTTCCAGGGTCGTCGCATTGAGCACATCGTCGAGCTGCTTCAGGCTGGTGGCACTCACGATCGGCGCGGTGATCGCCTTGCGTTGCAGAAGCCAGGCCAGCGCCACCTGCGCCAGGGTGGCGCCGGCTGTCGCGGCGGCGTCGTCGAGCGCCTTCAGGACGGCCATGCCCTTGGGGTTGATGTACTTCTTCACACCGGCGCCACGCTGGGCGCTGCCGACATCGGCCTCGGAGCGGTACTTGCCCGTCAGGAAGCCGCTGGCCAGCGAATAGTAGGGAATTACGCCGATCCCCTGCTTCAGGCACTCATCCTCCAGTGCGCCCTCGAACAGGCCACGCTCCATGAGATTGTAGTGCGGTTGCAGGCTCTCATAGCGCGGCAGCCCCTTCTCCTTGGCGATCTTCGCCGCCTCGGCGAGGCGCGGCGCGTCGAAATTCGACGCACCGATCACGCGCAGCTTGCCGGCCTTGATCAGCTCGCCATAGGTCGAGAGCGTCTCCTCCTGTGGCGTGTCCTTGTCGTCCTTGTGCGACTGGAAGAGATCGATGCGGTCGGTGTTGAGACGCAACAGCGAAGCGTCGACCGACTCCCTGATGTTCCTGGCCGAGAGCGCACCGCTCGGCAGGCCCATGCCGCACTTGGTGGCGAGCACGATCTTCTCGCGCTTGGACGGGTCCTTCTTCAGCCACGTGCCGATCACCGTCTCGCTCTCGCCGCCCTTGTTGCCCGGGAACCAGCGGGAATAGACGTCGGCGGTGTCGACGAAGGAAAAGCCGGCATCGACGAAGGCGTCGAGCAGCCCGTGCGAGGTTGCCTCATCGGCGGTCCAGCCGAAGACGTTGCCGCCAAAGGCGATGGGAGCGAATTCGATGTCGGAATTCCCGAGTTTGCGCTTTTGCATCTGTAACTCCTCTGGAGAACTATTCAGCGGCCTTGGGCGGCGCGACGGCCGACGCTTCGGCCTTCTCGTCGGCCAGCGGCGGTGCCGCCGGCGTCGCCGGGATCGGGAACGGATAGTTGATGCCTGTTGCAAACTGGATGCCGAGCGCCGGGAACTGCTCGTACATGCGCCGGATCACCATGCGCTGGACCAGAGTCGGATTCTTCGGACGCGCCATGAACTTGAAGCGAACGATCAGCGAATTGTCCTTGATGTCGACGACACCCTGCATCTTGGGTGGATCCAGCAGGATCGGCTTGTAGGCAGCTTCCTCCATCATCGCGAGGCCGATCTTCTTCACCGTCTTGCGCAGCAGCTCGATGTCGGTGCCGTTGGCGAAGGCGATGTTGAACTTCACCACCGTCCAGTCACGGCTGAAGTTGGTGATGTGGGCGACCTGGCCGAACGGCACGATATGGAGCTGACCGTTCTGGTGCCGCAGCTTCAGTGAACGGACGCTGAAGCCCTCGACGGTGCCCTTCACTTTGCTGCAGTCCACATACTCACCGATACGGAAGGAGTCTTCGGCCAGGAAGAAGACGCCAGACACGATGTCCCGCACCAGCGACTGGCTGCCGAAGGAGACGGCGAGGCCGAGCACGGACGCGCCGGCGATCAGCGGCGTGATATTGACGCCGAGCTCCGCCAGGACCAGCAGGCCGCCAATGATGGTAATGGTGGCGCCCGCAACGACGCGCAGCAGCGGCATCAGGGTGCGCAGCCGGGAGGCCGCGACCTGGACTTCCTCCTCCGAATCCCCCGAAACGTCGGCCGACGGCAGCGGATTGGCGGCGATGTAGGAGTCCATGCGGTACTTCAGGAACCGCCAGCTGGCATAGATCGCCACCGCGGTGATCGCCGCCATCTTGGCCCCGCGATCGTGTGTGACCCATTCGTCGGCCGTCGCCGCGGCCAAGACACGTACCATCAGCGCCTCGGCGATCAGGATCGCCGCATAGAGGCGCACGAGCAGCCGCACGCAGTCGGCCACCACGTCGCCCGCCATCGGCAGCTCGGAGACGATGTGGCGCGTGATGCGGTGCATCAGCGTCTCGAACAACAGGAGGGCGATCAGCGCCGATTCGATGACGGACAGGCCCCGCGCGGCGGTGCCGCTCTCCGTCAGCGCGGCATAGACCGAGGCTGCGCCCAGGAGGACGTAGAAGGCGAGGCCGCCCATCCACCAGTTGCGCGCCGCATCGAGCTTGAGCTGGCGGCTGAAGCCGGTCGGCGGCACCATGGCCGTCAGCCAGGCCGCCATGTCGAGGCGCCAGCGCCAGACGATCGATAGCAAGAGCACCGCGATCAACGGCACGTAGAGGATGATGGCGGCGCTCGTCATCTCGCGGTTGGCGCCTGTCGCTTCGAGGCCACGCGCCACGAGACTGCCCAGCAAGGGCAGCAGGGCCACGAGATTGAGCGCGACCAGCAGCCGCCCCGCCGTGCCATCGTCTACCGGCGCGATGCGACCCTCGGGCGTGGCCGGACGCAGGAAGGCGCGGAAGATGATATTGAAGCCGCGCCAATAGACCAGCGCGTGCAGAACCATCTGGCCGAGCCGGGAGCCCAGGCCGTCAGACGGCCCGAGAAGCTCCAGCACCAGCCGGCCGGCGACGGCCAGCGCGATCAGGGCCAAGGCATCCAGCAGCAGCGCACGGAAGAAGGCGCGCAGCGGCGTCTTGCTGGCCAGCCGGTCGAAGGCACTGACCCGGGCGCGGCTCAGGATCAGGCGAGCAAGAAATTCAGCGATCAGGCCGGCCACGACGATGCCGACCAGGAGGAGCGCCGTGCGGCCGCCGATCGTCTGGGGCAGTGCGAGGAGGTGCGTGCCGAGTGCGGGAAGTTGTGCGACCGTGAATTCGAAGCGCTCGGTCATCAGCAACAGGAACCCGGCCGTCGCACTATGGCCTCCGGTCACCGTCTGGGCGGTCGCCGGAAACGCCCAGACGCCGGCCAGCACGCTGATCGCAGAGGCGCTGCCCCAGCTTGACCGTTTCATCGATTCTTCCCCAAAGAATGTCCCATCGAACCTAAGGCAATCGGCGCCCAGCCGCCAGACGACACGACAGGAGAGACGCCCCGATGCTCGGCCTCATGCAGGATCGCCCGCTTCTGATATCGCAGCTCATCGAGCATGCCGCCCTCAACCATGGCGACACCGAGATCGTCTCTCGCACCGTCGAGGGCCCGATCCATCGCTACACCTATCGCGACGCGAACACGCGCGCGAAGAAGGTGGCGGAGGCTCTGCTCGGGCTCGGCATAGGGATCGGCGACCGGATCGGAACGCTGGCCTGGAACGGCTACCGCCACTTCGAGCTCTACTACGGCATCTCCGGCATGGGCGCGGTCTGCCACACGATCAACCCGCGGCTGTTCCCCGAGCAGATCGTCTACATCGTGAACCATGCCGAGGATCAGCTCCTCTTCGTCGACCTCAACCTGCTGCCGGCGGTCGAGAAGCTGCTGCCGCAGATGCCAGGCGTGCGCCATGTCGTGGCGATGACCGACCGCGCGCATCTCCCCAGGGACTGCAAGATTCCCAATCTGCTGGTCTACGAGGAACTGATCGCCGACCGGCCCGGCACCTACGAGTGGCCCGAGTTCGACGAGCGGACGGCCTCGTCGCTCTGCTACACGTCGGGCACCACGGGTAACCCCAAGGGCGTGCTCTACCACCACCGCTCGACCATCCTGCACGCCTATGGCGCGGCGCTTCCCGACACGCTCAACCTGTCGGCCCGCTCGGTCGTGCTGCCGGTGGTGCCGATGTTTCACGTCAACGCCTGGGGCCTGCCCTACTCGGCAGCTTTGGTCGGCGCCAAGCTCGTCTTCCCGGGTGTCGCGCTCGATGGCGCCAGCCTGCACGAGCTGTTCGAGAAGGAGCGCGTCACCTTCACGGCCGGTGTGCCGACCGTGTGGCTCGCCCTGCTGAACCACATGAAGGCCAACAAGCTCACGCTCTCGACCGTGAAATATGCCGTGATCGGCGGCTCGGCCGCCCCGCCCGCCATGATCGAGACCTTCGACAAGGACTTCGGCGTCGAGGTGCTGCATGCCTGGGGCATGAGCGAGATGAGCCCGCTCGGCACCGTCAACCATCCCAAGGAGAAGCATAACCGCTTCTCTCCGGCAGACCTGCTGGACGTGCGCCTGAAGCAGGGCCGGCCGCCCTACGGCGTCGAGATGATGATCGTCGACGATGCCGGCAACGAGCTGCCGCGCGACGGCAAGGCGTTCGGCGACCTGCTGGTGCGCGGCCCCTGGATCACCTCGGGCTACTTCAGGGGCGAAGGCGGCGAGGTGCTGCGGGAGATCGAGGGCAAGGGCGGCGGCTGGTTCGCGACCGGCGACGTCGCCACCATCGATGCCGACGGCTACATGCAGATCACCGACCGCTCCAAGGACGTCATCAAGTCCGGCGGCGAATGGATCAGCTCGATCGACCTCGAAAACGCGGCGATGGCACATCCGGCCGTCGCAGAAGCCGCGGTCATCGGTGTCGCGCACCCGAAATGGGACGAACGCCCGCTGCTGATCGTCCACAAGAAGCCCGACGCCCAGATCGACAAGGAGGAGCTGGTCGAGTTCCTCGCGACCAAGGTCGCCAAATGGTGGCTGCCCGACGACGTGCAGTTCGTCGACGCGATCCCCCACACCGCCACCGGCAAGATCCTGAAGACCCGCCTGCGCGAGGACTTCAAGGACTACAAGCTGCCGACGGCGTAACGCAGTGTCTGTCGTCGTGAGCGCAGCGAAGGACCTAGCCTAGCGATCGAAGCACTCCCTGGCCGACGCGAGATCCTTCGCTTCGCTCAGGATGACAGTCTTACTCGGACCGACACACTGCGCCGAGGTTATCAACTCAACGCCGCCCAGAGAAACAGCAGCGTCGCGCCGATACCGAGCATCGTGCGCTTGACGTGCAGTTTGCCCCAGCGCAGCAGCAGCGTGTGGCTGTCCTCGCCAGCATCGTCGAGCGCGATCGCCTTCAGCTCGTTGTTGACGGGCATGATCATCAGGGCTGTGTAGGCCCAGTTCGCCCCCATCAGGATGGCGCCGACGATCCACAGCTCGTCTCGCGTCTGCCACCAGGCTGCCATGCCCAGCACAAAGCCCAGGGCGGCCAGCGATCCCTGCATGATGGTCCCGCGCCGGTAGGCGGGCTTCCACTGCTGGAGCTGCGCCCGGTCGTCGAGTTCGGACCGTGCGGGATGCTCGGCAAAGCTCACATAGAAGGCCGCGCCGGCAAAGAGCGATGCCGTCACCAGGGCCAGAATTCCAAAGATCATGATATTCCTTCCGCACACGCTGGACCGCGGCGCCGTGACGGCACTATCGTCTGTTCCGGGCAATATTGGGAGCCCGAGGAGGATCAGACGTGGCCACTGAAACGATTCCCGTCATCGATCTCGGCCCCTATCTCGCGGGCGAAGCCGGCGCGATGGACCGCACCGCCAGGGAGCTTCGCTTCGCGCTGACCGAGATCGGCTTCTACTTCATCGTGAACCACGGCATCGCGCGCGAGAAGATCGCCGGCATGTTCGCCGAGGTGAAGCGCTTCCACGATCAGCCGGTGGAGAAGAAGCTCGAACTGAAGCTCGACCAGCACAATACCGGCTATCTTCCGATGCGCGGCAACACGTTGCGCACCTCGACCGTCCAGACCGGCACCAAGGCCAACCTGAACGAGGCCTTCTTCGTGAAGCGCGAGATGGCGCCCGACCATCCCGACGTGCTGTCGGGCCGCCGCTTCCGCGGCCTCAACCGCTGGCCCGACCTGCCGGGCTTCCGCGAAACGGTGGTCGACTATTGCAACGACATGGAGCGGCTGGTGCAGAAGATGGTGCGGCTCTACGCCCGCGCCCTCGACCTGCCGGCCAACTATTTCGACACCGCCTTCTCCGAGCCGATGTTCTCGATGCGCATGACGCACTATCCGCCGCAGGACGGCCCCGTGAACGACGAGTTCGGCCTGGCGCCGCACACCGACACCAGCTTTCTCACCCTGCTGGCGCCCAACGAGGTGCAGGGCCTGTCGATCCGCAGCCAGAGCGGCAGCTGGATCGACATGCCGGCGATCGACAATGCCTATGTCGTGAACGGCGGCCAGATGCTGCAGCGCTACACCAACGATCTGTTCCTGGCGACGCCGCACCGCGCCATCAACAAGACGACCGGCGCGCGCTATGCCCTGCCCTTCTTCTGCGACAGCGGCATCGACTGGCCGGTCGCCGCCGTGCCGACCACGGTCGGCCCCGACAAGCCGCCGAAATATCCCACGACCTGGTACAGCGACTACATGACCTGGTATCTCAAGCGGAACTACGACGTGCTCAACACGGAGGCCCAGCAGGCCGCCGAATGAGCCCGCGCGCCGACACCATCCCGATCATCGATCTCGGCCCCTGTCTGGCGGGCCAACCCGGGGCGATCGAGCGCGCCAGCCGGCAGCTGCACGCAGCGCTGACCGAAATCGGTTTCTATTTCGTCGTCAATCACGGCGTGCCGCTGGGCCTGATCCGCAGCACTTTCCATCAGGCGGCGCGGTTTCATGCCCTGCCGCTGGACCGCAAGATGGAAGTCAGGATCGACAGGCACAATGTCGGCTACCTGCCGATGCGTGGCGACACGCTGCGCACCTCCACGGTTCAGGCCGTCACCAAGCCCAATCTCAACGAAGCCTTCTTCGTCGCGCGCGACCTCCCGGCCGACCACCCCGACGTCATGGCCGACCGGCGTTTCCGCAGCGCCAACCAATGGCCGTCGGATCTGCCGGGCTTTCGCGAGGCCGTCGTCGCCTATTGCAACACCCTGGAGCGGCTGGTCCGCAGGCTGGTGCCGCTCTACGCCCGTGCCCTCGGCCTGCCCCCGACATACTTCGACGCGCCCTTTACCGAGCCGCAATACAAACTGCGCATGACGCACTATCCGAACCAGCCGGCCCTCGCCGACGATGAGTTCGGCATTGCCCCGCACACCGACACGAGCTTCCTCACCCTGTTGGCGCCCAACGACGTGTCCGGCCTGTCGATCCGCAGCCGGGACGGGCGTTGGATCGAGGCGCCCGTCCTGCCAGATGCCTACCTCGTGAACGGCGGGCAGCTGCTGCAGCGCTGGACCAACGATGTCTGCCTCGCCACGCCGCATCGCGCCGTCAATCGCAGCGGCGGCGAGCGCTATGCGCTGGCCTTCTTCTGCGACAATACCATCGACTGGCCGATCGCCGCCGTGCCGACCACGCTCGGCCCCGACAGGCCGCCGAAATACCCCACGACCTGGTACACCGACTACATGGTCGAATATCAGAAGCGGACCTACGACCTGCTGAACCCCGACACGAAAGCCGCCGAATGAGCGAGGGGATCAAGCTCGGGCCAGTGATCCCGATCCTGCGCATCTTCGACATCGCCAAGGCCAGGGAGTTCTCCGTCGACTTCCTGGGCTTCACCTGGGACTGGGAGCATCGCTTCGACGACAATGCGCCGGTCTATGCCCAGGTCTCCCGCGTCGGAACCGCAATCCATCTCAGCGAGCACCACGGCGACGGCGCGCCGGGCGCGGCGATGACGATCCAGACCAAGGGCATCGCCGATCTTCATCGCGAGCTCACCGAGAAGAAGTATCGCTTCGCGCGGCCGGGCCTCGAGAGCCAGCCCTGGGGTGCGCGCACGGTGACCGTGACCGATCCGTTCGGTAACAAGCTTACCTTCAGCGAACCGAACGACTAGACTTCCCGCGTCACCGGCGAAAAGCCGGGGCTCGGGAGGAACATGAGAAAATGAGTGGGGCGACCCTCGCCCGCGTCGAAGCCCACGTCTTCCGCACTCCGATCAAGGAGCCTGTCCGCACCTCCTTCGGCATCATGACCGAGCGGGTCGCAGTGTTCGTCAGGATCGAGGATTCCGACGGCGCCCGGGGCTGGGGCGAAATCTGGTGCAACTTTCCCAATGCCGCGGCCGAACATCGCGCGTTGCTGTTTGCCGACATCGTGGCGCCGCGTGCGCTGGGCAAATCGCTCGACGATCCGGCCGGCCTGTGGGGCGAGATCGACCGCGCGCTGCATGTGCTGCGCGTGCAGAGCGGCGATGCCGGCGCACTCTCCGCCGCAGCGGCCGGCCTCGACCTCGCGATCCACGACCTGCGCGCGCGCAAGCGCGGCCTGCCGCTGTGGCGGGCGTTGGGCGGTATCAACGATAGACCCGTCCCGGTCTATGCGTCGGGCCTCAATCCCGGCCGCGCCGCCTACGACACGGTGGGCCGCATGCGGGCGACGGGCTACCGCGCCTTCAAGATCAAGGTCGGCTTCGGCGAAGAGACCGATCTCGGCTCGCTGCGGCCGGTCGCGCGCGAGTTGCAGACCGGCGAACGGCTGATGGTCGACGCCAACCAGGGCTGGGATCTGCGCACCGCCTGCGCTCTCGTCCCGAAGCTCGCCGAGTTCGGGCTGGGCTGGATCGAGGAACCGCTGATGGCCGACCGGCCTCTGTCGGAATGGACGCAGGTCGCCGCCGTGGCGCCGGCCACGCTCGCCGCCGGCGAGAACCTGCGCGGCGCCGGGCCCTTCCAGGAAGCGATCGACAGCGGCCTGTTCGGCGTGATCCAGCCGGACGCCGCGAAATGGGGCGGCCATTCGGGTTGCCTGCCGGTCGCCCGTGCCGCCCTCGCGGCCGGCCGCACCTTTTGTCCGCATTTCCTGGGCGGCGGCATCGGCCTCCTCCATTCGCTGCACCTGCTGGCCGCGGTGCGCGGCCCCGGCCTGCTGGAAGTCGACGCCAACCCGAATCCGCTGCGCGAAGGCATCCTGCAGGACGTTTTTTCGGTCCGTGACGGAAGCGTCACCCTTCCCGGCGGGCAGGGACTCGGTCTAGAACCAGACATCAAGCCGCTCCTCAATCTAAGAAGCCTACATATCGAGCGGCGCGCGTAAGAGAGGAAACGCCATGCTGGGTTTGATGCAAGACCGTCCGCTGTTGATCTCGCAGATCATCGACTATGCGGCCGCCGCCTATCCCGACGTCGAGATCGTGACGCGCACCGTCGAGGGACCGATCCACCGCTACGGCTACAAAGACGCCCATAAGCGCGCCAAGCAACTCGCCGAAGCCCTGCAGGGGCTCGGCATCAAGCTCGGTGACCGGGTCGGCACCCTCGCGTGGAACACCTATCGACATTTCGAGCTCTACTTCGGCATTTCCGGTATCGGCGCGGTCCTGCACACGTTGAACCCCCGCCTCGCGCCCGAGCATGTGGCCTATATCGCCAACCATGCCGAGGACCAGATCCTGTTCGTCGACCTCAACCTGCTGCCGATCGTCGAAGGTGTGTGGGAGCAGCTCAAGACCGTGAAGCATGTCGTGGTCATGACCGACCGCGCGCACATGCCGAAGTCTTCCAGGGTTCCCGGCCTGCTCTGCTACGAGGAGCTGATCGCCGACAAGCCCGGCACCCTGAAGTGGCCGGAGTTCGACGAGAAGACGGCCTCGTCGCTGTGCTACACGTCGGGCACCACGGGCAATCCGAAGGGCGTGCTCTACTCGCACCGCTCAACGATGATCCATTCGATGATGATGTGCTCGGGCCCGGTGCTGGCGCTCGATCCCGATACGACGATCCTCCCCGTGGTGCCGATGTTCCACGCCAATGCCTGGGGCCTCGTCTATGCCGGTCCCTTCTGCGGCACCAAGCTGGTGTTTCCCGGCTTCAAGCTCGACGGCGCCAGCATCTACGAGCTGCTCGACAAGGAGAAGGTCACGCTGTCGGCCGGCGTGCCGACCGTGTGGCTGGCCCTGCTCGACTATTGCCAGCAGAACAAGCTCAAGATGGACTCGGTCAAGCGCACCCTGATCGGCGGCTCGGCCGTGCCCTACGCCATGATCGAGCGCTTCTGGAAGGAGCACGGTGTCGAGGTCGCCCAGGGCTGGGGCATGACCGAGATGAGCCCGCTCGGCACGCTGACCCGCTTCAACAGGGGCGAGCGCGACCTGCCCGACGCCGAGCGCTTTGCCATCACCGCCAAGCAGGGCCGCCCGGTGTTCGGCTGCGAGATGAAGATCATCGACGATGCCGGCAACGACCTGCCGCTGGACGGCAGCGTCTCGGGCAACATGGTGGTGCGCGGTCCGTGGATCGTGAAGGGCTACATGAAGGGCGACGGCAAGAGCCAGTTCCTCGAGGACGACTGGTTCCATACCGGCGACGTCTGCAAGATCGAGAGCGACGGCTCGGTCGTCATCACCGACCGCTCGAAGGACGTCATCAAGTCGGGCGGCGAATGGATCAGCTCGATCGACCTCGAGAATGCCGCCATGGGCTGCCCCGGCGTCGCCGAGGCCGCGGTGATCGGGGTCGCCCATCCGAAGTGGGACGAGCGGCCCCTTCTCATCGTGGTCCGCCGTCCCGACGCCTCAGTCGAGAAGGGCGATGTCCTCAAATTCCTCGAGGGCAAGATCGCCAAGTGGTGGATGCCGGACGACGTGCAGTTCATCGACGCGATACCGCACGGCGCCACCGGCAAGATACTCAAGACGGCGCTGCGCAAGCAGTTCGAGGACTACAGGCTCCCGACCGCCTGAACGGCGCCCTGCCGGAACCGCCGCAGCTCGACCAGGGCGTGGCGCGTCACTTGGAAGGCGCCGACCAGAGCGAGGCCGGACATGATCGCGGCGACGATATAGTCCGGCCAGCCGGTGCCCGAGCCGAACACGCCCGCCGCCGCGACCAGTACGGCGACGTTGCCGATAGCGTCGTTGCGCGTGCAGATCCACACCGAGCGCATGTTGCTGTCGCCCTCGCGCCACCGATAGAGCAGCAGCGCCACGCCGAAATTGGCGGCCAGCGCCATTGCGCCGACCACACCCATCACCGGCGCGGCCGGCACGGTCCCGGCCAGCGCGTGGTTCACGGTCGTTATCGCAATCCAAAGGCCGAAGGCGCCCATGCTGGCGGCCTTCAGGAGCGAGGCACGGGCGCGCCACTGGATCGCCATGCCCAACACGAACAGGCTGATGCCGTAATTGCCGGCATCGCCCAGAAAGTCGAGCGAGTCGGCCAGCAGCGAGACCGACTGGGCCGCGACACCCGCGCCGATCTCGACGACGAACATCGCGAGGTTCACCGCCAGCGCGACCCACAGGATGCGCCGGTAGGCAGGCGACGAGGCCGCGGCGGCGCCATGATCGTGGCCGTGGCCGGGACCGGGCGAATGAGAGTGGCAGCTCGCGCTCATGTCAGTGCTCCGCGATGTGGGTGACCATGTCCTCGACCATGCGGCGGACATGGAGGTCGTCGGCCTCGTAGTAGACCTGCTTGCCCTGCCGGTCGGCGCGCACCAGGCGTGCGCCCTTCAAGAGCCGCAGGTGATGGCTGACCAGCGACACCGAGAGGCCGAGCCGTTCGGCGATGTCCGACACCGCGAGCGGCGTCCTCAGGCAGGAGACCACGATCTTCAGCCGGGTCGGATCGCCCAGCAGCCGGAACAGGTCTGCCAGCGCCACCGCGTGGTCGTCGGACAGGAGGGCTTTTTTTGGTTTTGACATTTGAATAACTGTTCAAATGTATGCATGACCTCCACGCCCGTCAACCCCGTGGAATCGTTACGTTATCTCCTCCTGTGGACGACGGATCGCGACGTCGCAAACCACCGCCGCGACGACGATGACACCGCCCGCCAGGGTAACGAGTCCCGGCGTCTCGTCGAACACCAGCCAGACCCAGAGCGTGCCGAGCGGTGTCTGCAATACGCCGATCAATGCGCCCCGCGTCGCCGAGACCAGCGGCGTGCCCAGCGCCAGCAACAAGAGACCAAGCCCGAACTGGCTGACGCCGAACAGCGCGAGAAACAACATCTGTTCGGCACTTACGGACAGCGGCTTCGCGAAGGGCCACACGATCAGCACACACAGGAAGGCCGAGAGGCCGACCGCCGGCACCATGCTCACGCCGGGATTGCGCCGGATCAGCACCAGCACGAGCGACATCAGTACGACCATCGCGAAGGCCAGCAGATTGCCACAGAGGCGTCCTCCCGCCCCGGCCGCGCCCATCATCACTGCGACGCCGACCGCCGCTGTGACTGTTGCTGCCAGCGTGACCCAATCCTCGCGCTCCCGGAGCACCAGCCAGGCGATGCCCGCCGTCACGAAGGGAATCGTCGCATCGATCACCAGCACGTCGGCGACCGTCGAGAGGCGGAGCGCATTCAGGAAGCAAACGGTCGCCAGCGCCGAGCCGAAACCGATCAGCACGCCATCACGTCCGATGGCCCGCACCGCCAGCCTCACGCGCCCCTGCTCGCGCCACGCCACCACGCCGGCGAGGAACAGCCCGCCGAACAGGCCGCGCCAGAACAGCATCGTCCAGGCGTCGACCTCGATCAGGCGCGTGTAGAAGCCACCGCTCGAATAAGCGACGGCCGACGCGGCGAGAAGCGCCGTGCCTGCCCAGGTGCTCCTAGTTCGCCAGCGCGACACAGTCGATCTCGAGATCGAAGGGCCCGAACCATCCTGCCGTGCACACGAACACGCGCGCCGGCTTGTGGTCGCCAAAATACTCGGCATAGACCGCGTTGATGGTCGCGAAATAGGCCGGGTTCGAACAGTAGACGTTGCACTTCACGACACGGTCGAGCGCCGAGCCCGCCGCTTCCAGGCACGATTTCAGGTGATCGAGGACGCGCCGCGCCTGCGCGTCGATCGGCAGGATGTCGTAACCGCCGGTCTCGGGATTCACCGGCGGCAGGCCGGAGACATAGACCCAGTCGCCGGCGCGAACGACAGGCGACGTCGGCACCGCATTGCGTTGGGCGAACCTGGCCAGCGCCGGCACGTGCGGCATCGACATCTCTGTTCTCGGCATCGGTCTCTCCTTTGTTTAGCGATGCCGCCACACTAAGGAAGGCTTCCTGACAGCGTTGTGTCAGTAGAGAAACAGGCCCATAAAATGGGCCCCATGCGCCGCTCCGACCGCCTGTTCGACATCATCCAGCGCCTGCGGACGGCTACAGGTCCGGTCACGGCCGCAGCGCTGGCGACCGAACTCGAAGTGACACCGCGCACCATCTATCGCGACATCGCGACCCTGCAGGCGCGCCGCGTACCGATCGATGGTGCGGCCGGCATCGGCTACGTGCTGCGCAAGAGCTTCGACCTGCCGCCGCTGATGTTCACCGCCGACGAGGTCGAGGCCATCGCCATCGGTGCGCGCCTCGTCCGCCGCCTGCGCGACGCCAAGCTGCAGGAAGCCGCCGACAGCGTCTTCTCCAAGGTGACGGTCGTGTTGCCAGAGGCGTTGCGCCGGCAACTCGCCGCGACGCCGATCTATGTCTCGCCCGGCGACACGGTCGAACCTCAGGGCGTCGATCTCGCCGACGTGCGGAGTGCTATCCGCGACAGCCGCAAGCTCCATATCGTCTATGCCGACGAGACAGGTCGCCGCACCAACCGCACCGTCTGGCCGATCGCCATGGCCTATTACGTCGACGTCACGCTGGTCGGCGCCTGGTGCGAGCTGCGCAACGGCTACCGCAATTTCCGTGTCGAACGCATCCAGTCGTCGAAGGTGCTGGGCGAGCTGTTCGACCAGGACAATGGCCGCCTGTTCCGCGAATGGTCGGAACTACCGAAGGTGCGGCCTGCCGTTTCCTAGCGGTATGAAAGAAAGTCTGAACTCCCTGAATCCCGCTCCAGCGTCCGGCTTGGAAGACGTGCAGTCCCGAGCAACCGAAAGAGCTCCGCCTTGCTTATGTTGCAGCGCGGCGAGACCGTGAGGTCATGCAGCATTGCGAGCCAACATTGCAAATTGCCGTCGTCACGCCTCGCCGTTTGCAGGCTTCCGCGCTAGCCTATGGCCACCATGACCAGGAACATCCGCCCCCTCGATCCGCAGGACCGTCCATTCTTCGCCGGCGAAGTCTCGGGCATCGACCTCACGCATCGGCTCAGCGAAGACGAAGTCGCTTTCATCCATGATGGGATGAACGAGTTCGCGGTGCTGGTATTTCGCGACCAGAAACTCGACGACGAGAGCCAGCTTGCCTTCAGCCGCCAGCTCGGTCCGCTCGAACAGGCGACCGGAGACATCATGCCGCCCGAGGAACGGCGCATGAGCATGGACCTCAACGACATCTCGAACCTCGACCGCAACGGCCATGTGCTGGCGCGCGACGACCGCCGCCGCCTGTTCGGCCTGGGCAACCAGCTCTGGCACTCCGACAGCTCGTTCAAGGACGTGCCGGCCCTCTATTCGCTCCTGTCGGCGCGCACCATCCCGTCGGCCGGCGGCAATACCGAGTTCGCCGACATGCGCGCGGCCTACGATGCGCTCGACGAGGCGACCCGACGCGAGGTCCACGACCTCGTCTGCCTGCACAGCCAGATCTATTCGCGCGGCCTGCTGGGCTTCGAGGATTTCACCGAGGCCGAGCGCGTGAAGTGGGCGCCGGTGCGCCAGCGGCTGGTGCGCCGTCATCCGGCCTCCGGCCGCCTGTCTCTCTATCTCGCCAGCCATGCCGGCGGCATCGAGGGCTGGCCGATGCCCGAGGCGCGCGCCTTCCTGCGCGACCTCACCGAGCACGCCACGCAGCGCCCGTTCGTTTACGCCCATGTCTGGCGGCCGTTCGACCTGGTGATGTGGGACAACCGCGCCACGATGCACCGCGCCCGCCGCTTCGATTCGACCGAGGTGCGCGACATGCGCCGCACCACACTCACCAACACGGTCTCCAGTCTGGAGCAGGCACCCTGATCCATGCGGCTTCAGTTTCTCGGATCCGGCGACGCCTTCGGCAGCGGTGGGCGATTCAATACCTGTTTCCATGTCGAGCGCGCAGCCCACGGCAACCTGCTGGTGGATTGCGGCGCCTCCTCGATGATCGCCATCCGCAAGTGGCAGGTTGAGCCCAATGCGATCTCGACCGTGCTGGTGAGCCATCTGCACGGCGACCATTTCGCCGGCCTGCCCTTCTTCCTGCTCGACGCCCAGCTCGTGAGCCGCCGCACGGCGCCCCTGATACTGGCAGGACCGCCGGGCTTCCGCGAACGGCTGATGATCCTCATGGAAGCGATGTTTGCCGGCTCAACCCGGGTCGAGCGCAAGTTCGCGCTGGAGATCCACGAGCTGGCGTTACATGAGCGGGTCGAGGTGAACGGTCTTGCCGTCACGCCCTACCTGATGAAGCACTATAGCGGTGCCCCCTCCTACGCACTCCGCATTGAGACCGAGGGCAAGGTGCTGACCTATTCGGGCGACACCGAATGGGTCGAGGAGCTGGTGCCGGCGGGCCGCGACGCCGACCTCTTCATCTGCGAGGCCTATTTCTTCGACAAGGTGATGAAGTACCACATCGACTACACGACCCTGGTGAAGCACCTGCCCCTTATCGGCGCCAGGCGCACCATCGTCACCCACATGAGTGCCGAGCTTTTGGGCCGCAGCTGTGAGATCGCCCTGGAAGCGGCGCACGACGGGCTGGTGGTGGAGTTCTAGGTTTCCTTGTCCTCCTGAGCGCAGTGACGGATCTCCCTCTCGCCCCGGAGTCGTCTGGTCGTTCCGCCAGGTCCTTCAGAGCGCTCAGGACGACCGGGTTAACCCTTCGGCACCCATTCCTCGAGCCGCGTGTTGGTCGCGGCATCGAGCATGCGGGTCTCTCGCAGCACCATTCCGTGTTTGGCGAGTACGTCTTCCGGCGTCGCGTTTCGGCCGACGCCCGGAAAGACCGGCCTCCCGTGCGGCACGCTGGCGTCGGCGCGCGTCAGGAAGAACGAGTCGTAGCCTATGTTGAGGAACAGCCCGAACACGTCGGTGCCACCGACGACGGCCAGCGTTCCTCCCGGGAGGTTCAACTTCAGCCAGGCTTCCTCGAACGGGGCCGAGGCGGGATTCCATAGGACGGCGTTGGCATTGTCGGGATCGGCGACCACGCGTTCGACCCTCCGCGTCAGGACGATGCGCCGGCGCGCCGCTTCCTTCGGGCCACCCTCCGACGAATGGCGCCCGTTGGCGACCGCCGCTGCCCGATCGACCGAGTCCTGATAGAATTTCTGGTCCGCCGGGATTTTCAGGTTCTCCGGGAACGATCCATCGGAAGCAGCTATCATGCCCTCGCTGGAAATGATGGCGAATCCCTCGATGCGTGGCCGCCTGCTGGTCATGGACTGCCCCTGAAAACACCTGATGCGCCGGATAACGAACGGTCCGGCCGATGGATGCGGGGCACCCTAGCGCAAATGAAAGCGGCGGGGAAAACCCCGCCGCCACCACTCGTCCGAGGAAGAAACGGTCAGCCCTTGGGCAGGAGAACCGTATCGATCACGTGGATGACGCCGTTCGACTGCTTCACGTCGGCGATCGTCACGGTGGCGACGTTGCCGTTCTCGTCGGTGAGCGTGATCTTCTCGCCCATCATCTTGGCCTGCAGCACGCAGCCGCCGACCGTCTTGACGGGGTGCGTGCCCTTGTCGTCGGCGATCATCTTGGCGATCGCCGGCGACATCGCGTTGGCCGACACGACATGGCAAGTCAGAATCTTTGTGAGCTTGGCCTTGTTCTCTGGCTTGACCAACATCTCGACCGTGCCCGGCGGCAGCTTGGCGAAGGCAGCGTTCGTCGGCGCGAAGACCGTGAACGGCCCCGTCCCCTGCAGCGTCTCGACGAGGCCCGCAGCCTTCAGGGCGGCCACGAGCGTGGTGTGATCCTTCGAAGCGACCGCGTTGTCGACGATGTTCTTGTTGGCATACATCGGCGCGCCGCCGACCATCGGATTGGCCGGCGTTGAAGTGGTGGCCGGGGCCATGGTCTGAGCAAAGGCCGGCGCGACGGCAACCAGCGACAGGGCGGCGGCTGCGATCAGCGTATGACGCTTGAGCATGATTTCTCTCCAGTTGGATGGGGTTCGTCGAGAATTGAAGCCGACGACGGCGCGCTCGCCGTTGGCCTGACACGGCGGCGTCTCTTGCAGCCTTGTCACGATGTGGTACGCCCCTGCCCCGAGGCCGGTTCATCGCGCCGCTCACACACTATCGTGACGGAACCGATGTCGACCGAGATGATTCCGGAGGAGCAAAGGCGATGCGCGTCACCGATCTCAGGACAATCCTCGTCGAAGTGCCACTCGACCGGCCGACGCGCAATTCGAGCGGCGTCAGCAACGACCGCATTGGCGCCGTATTGATCTTCGTGGACACCGACATCGGCGTCACCGGGGAGAGCTTCCTGTTCACCCTGGGGGGACGGCGCATCGAGGTGCTGCGCGCGATGGTCGACAGCCTGAAGCCCGCCCTCGTCGGCGAAGACATACGCTACGCCGAACGCTTCTGGGACCGTATGTGGCGCGAACTCTATTTCCTCGGCCACAAGGGCGTCACGATCTTCGGCCTCGCCGGCGTCGACACCGCGTTGTGGGACGCCAAGGGCAAGGCGCTGGGCCAGTCGGTCACCCACCTGCTGGGCGCCGCCCGCGATCGCATCCCTGTCTACTCGAGCGCCGGCCTGTGGCTGTCGGCGACACCCGACGAGCTGGCGAAGGAAGCCGCCGGCTACGTCGCCCAAGGCTTCTCCGGCGTGAAGATGCGTGTCGGCAAGACGCATGTGGAAGAAGACGTCGAGCGGGTCGCGGCGGTGCGCAAGGCGATCGGTCCTCGCGTGTCCCTGATGTGCGACGCCAGCCGCGGCTTCACCGCCGACCATGCGATCCGGCTCGGCCGCAAGCTCGAGGACTTCGACCTCGCCTGGTTCGAGGAACCGGTCGCGCCCTACGACCATCGTGGCTCCGCAAGGGTCGCGGCGGCGCTCGACACGCCGATCGCCAGCGGCGAGACCGAGACGACGCGCTATGGATTTCGCGAGATGCTGGCACATGGCGCCGCCGACATCTGGATGGCCGATCTCGGCCGTGTCGGGGGCGTCAGCGAGTTCGTCAAGGTGGCGCACCTCGCGGCAGCGCACGACATCGCCATCTCGAACCATCTCTTCACGCAGCAGAGCATCGGCCTGCTGGGCGCCTTCGCCAACGCGACCTGGCTGGAATACATGCCGTGGACCTCGAAGCTCTACCGCGAGTCGATCGCGGTCGAGGACGGCCATATCGCGGTGCCCGACCGTCCCGGCCTCGGCTTCACCTTCGATCCCGACGCGATCGAGCGCTATCGGGCGCGATGAGTCCCCGTGTCAGGGTCGCTTCCGTTCGCGCCTGAGGCAATAAAGGTCCTTCGCTGCGCTCAGGATGACAACGCTGGCTGGATGGGCGCAGTGCGAAAATGCAGAAATCGATGTCATCCTGAGCGTAGCGAAAGACGACAACGCTGACTGGATGGGCGCAGTGCGCAAGTGCAGAAATCGCTGTCATCCTGAGCGCCGCGAAAGATGACAATGTTGGCTGGATGGGCGCAGTGCGTAAATACAGAAATCGATGTCATCCTGAGCGCCGCGAAAGATGACAATGCTGGCTGGATGGGCGCAGTGCGCAAATGCAGAAATCGATGTCATCCTGAGCGCCGCGAAAGATGACAATGTTGGCTGGATGGGCGCAGTGCGCAAATACAGAAATCGATGTCATCCTGAGCGCAGCGAAGGACCTTTGCCTTTTACCCGATAGCTATCCCAGACGAGGACCGACAGACGATGACCGCGTACAGTAATTTCAAGCCGCTTACCTTCCACGACGCCACGAAACGCTTCGCCGACGGCCGCGACACGCCGCGTGCCTATCTCGAGCGATGCCTCGAGACGGTGGCGGCGCGCGAGCCGGTGGTGAAGGCCTTCACCGCCATCAACGAAGCGGGCGCCCGTGAGGCCGCCGACGCCAGCGCCGCGCGCTGGAAGGACGGCAAGCCGCTCTCCTCCATCGACGGGATGCCCCTCGCCATCAAGGACCTGCTCGAGACCAGGGACATGCCCACGCAGATGGGCTGCGAGGCCTTCAAGGGCAACTTCCCCAAGCGCGACAACGCCGCCGTCTGGGCGCTGCGCCAGGCCGGCGCGGTGATCCTCGCCAAGGCGGTGACGGCCGAACTGGGCGGCTCGCATCCCGGCGCCACCACCAACCCGTTCGATGCGACGCGCACGCCGGGCGGCTCGTCGTCGGGCTCGGCCGCGGCCGTGGGCGCCAACATGGTGCCGGCCGCCATCGGCACCCAGGTCGGCGGCTCGATCATCCGGCCCGCCGCCTTTTGCGGAAACTTCGCGCTGAAGCCGACGCAGGGCGGCATCAACCGCGGCGAACGCCAGGCCACCAGCCAGAGCACGCACGGCCCGCACGCCAACGCGCTGCAGGACATGTGGCAGGTCGCCATCGAGATCGCGCGGCGTGCCGGCGGCGACCCCGGCCAGGTCGGGCTGATGGGTCCCTTGACCCTGCCCGCCGCCGTGAAGCCCAACCGCCTCGTCGTGCTGGAAACCGAAGGCTGGGTCGATGTCGACGACGCGACCAAGGCGGCCTTCGACGGCGTGCTGAAGCAGCTCCGCGATGCCGGCGTCGAGCTGATCCGGCGCAAGGACCACCCCTGGGTCGAGACGCTGGAGAAGTCGATCGCCAACGGTCGCTCGGTCTGCGGTGGCGTCACGAGCTGGGAGAATCGCTGGGGCCAGCGCGGCATCGTCGACAACAATCCGGCCGGCGTCAGTGAACGGGCCAAGGCCACGCTGGCCAAGGCCGAGACGATGACACCGGACGACTATCGCATGGCGCTGCTGGCGCGCGAGAATGCCCAGCGCATTCATGCGACCCTGGCGCCGCTGGCCGATGCGTCGATCACGCTGGCCTGCCCCGGCCCCGCGCCGGTGTGGTCGGGCGACGTGCCCGGTCAGTCGCTGGCGCCGCGCCCGACCGGCGACTTCGTGTTCAACGCGCCCAGCTCGATGCTGTTTGCGCCGGTCGTCACCGTGCCGCTGATGAGCGTCGGCGGCATGCCGGTCGGCCTGCAGCTGATGGGCCAGAAGCACGAGGACGCCCGCATGACCGGCCTCGCGCGCTGGTTCGACGAGACGCTGAAGCGCGTCTCGGCCTGATCGCTAGACCGGCTGGAGGCCGAGCGCGACGATGCGCGGGATGAGCGTCTTCTTCAGCCGCTCATAGTCGATCATGACTTCCTCGTGGGGCATCGGCTTCTCCACGAGGGCGAAGCTCTCCATCATCTTCTTCCCGGGCTCGGAGTCCGCGGCAGCGACCCAGAGATCGGACATCCGCTTGACGATGTCCTTCGGCGTCGCAGCCGGCGCCGCCAGCGCCAGCCAGCCCGACACGGTGAAGGCGTCGTCGTCGAAGCCCTGCTCGCGCGAGGTCGGCACATCGGGAAGCGCACGGGCCCGCACCTTGGACGGTGCCGCGATGCCGCGGACGTCGCCCTTCACGATCAGCGCGTTCATCGCCTGCGGGCTGCCCATGGCGGCCTGGAGCTGACCCGCGCCCATGTCCTGCCACATCGGCGCCTCGCCCTTGTAGGTCACGACTTCCATGGTGAGGCCGTACTTCTCGTTCAGCGTCTGCGCGAAGATGTGAGCCGAGGAGCCCAGCGCCCACGAGCCGAAATTCACCTTGTTCTTCTTGGCGTATTCGATGAACGACTTGAGGTCCTTGACCTCGGCCGGCAGCGACTTGTGCACGACCACCGGCAGCACGCCCGAGGACGTGCCGGACACGATGGTAAAGTCCTTGTCGGGATCGAAGCCCAGCGTCTTGAACATCACCCGGTTCTGGATGAGCGTGCTCGAGACCGAGTGCAGGAACGTGTAGCCGTCGGCCGGCGAACGGGCGACCTGCGCGGCCCCGATGTTGCCGCTGGCGCCGGGCTTGTTGTCGACGATGACCTGCTGGCCCGTGGCCTGGCTGACAGACTGGCCGAACGCCCGCGCGATGCCGTCGGTGAGACCACCGGCGGGGAAATTCACGACGATGGTGATCGGCTTGTTGGGCCAGGCCGCCTGAGCGCTTACGATCGACGGCGCGGCGACGATCAGGCCGGCGCCCGCACCGACCCTCAACAGGCCGCGACGGGTGGTCGTTGCTTTGGTCATTTTCTCATAGCCTCCCAGTTTCGTTTTTAGGGGGCGATGCATAGCGGCTGAGATTGGGGGCCGCTAGGCTGTGTATCTGCACCTATCTCCGCAAGGCGAAACCCGTGACCGCTGGGCGGGGCACTCAGAGATTGCTAAGACCAGCCGTCCAATACGGGACCCACCAGGAAAGAACGTCCATGTCCGAAGCTGTCATTCGCTCCACAGAGGGGCGCATCGGAATCCTCACCATCAACAATCCGCCGGTAAACGCGCTGGCCGCGGCGGTACGCGCCGGCATCAAGGACGGCGTCGAGGCGTTCGGCCGGGATTCCAATGTCGACGCCATCGTGCTGATCGGCGGCGGCCGTACCTTCATCGCCGGCGCCGACATCCGCGAGTTCGGCAAGCCGCCGTCGGGCCCGAACCTGAACGACGTCATCTCGACCATGGAGAATTCGCCCAAGCTGATCGTGGCGGCGCTGCACGGCACGCCGCTGGGCGGCGGCCTCGAGACGGCGCTGGGCGCGCATTATCGCGTCGCGCTGCCGACCACGCGCATGGGCCTGCCGGAAGTGCATCTCGGCCTGCTGCCGGGCGCCGGTGGCACCCAGCGCCTGCCCCGCCTGACCGGCGCCAGGTACGCGCTCGACGCCATGCTCTCGGGCCGCCACATCCCGGCGCCCGAGGCCAAGAGCAAGGGCATCGTCGATGCGATCGTCGAGGGCGACCTGCTGAAGGGCGCGATCGCCCATGCCGAGATGCTGCTGGCGCAGAAGGCGCCGCTTCGCCGCGTCCGCGACCTCACCGTCACCCTGGAATCGCCCGATCTGTTTGCCGAGACCGAGAAGTCGATCGCCCGCAAGGCGCGCGGCTTCAAGGCGCCGTGGAACATCATCAAGACCGTGCAGGCCGCCGTCGAACTTCCCTTCGACGAGGGCATGAAGCGCGAGCGCGAGCTGTTCGGCGAACTGCTGACCTCGCAGGAATCGGCGGCGCAGCGCTACTACTTCTTCGCCGAGCGCGAGGCCGCCAAGGTGCTCGACGTGCCGGCCGACACGCCGCAACGCGAGATCAAGACCGGCGGCATCATCGGCGCCGGCACGATGGGCGGCGGCATCGCCATGAACTTCGCCAATGCCGGCGTCCCCGTGACCATGCTGGAAACCAGCCAGGAAGCGCTCGACCGCGGCCTCAAGACCATCCGCACCAATTACGAGAACACCGCCCGGCGCGGCGGCATGAAGGCCGAGGACGTCGAGAAGCGCATGGCGCTGATCACGCCGACACTCGACTACGACGCCCTCAAGGACGCCGACGTCATCATCGAGGCGGTGTTCGAGACGATGGAAGTGAAGGAAGCCGTCTTCACGAAGCTCGACGCGGTCGCCAAGCCTGGCGCCATCCTGGCCACCAACACCTCGGGCCTCGACGTCAACCAGATCGCTTCCTACACCAGGCGGCCCGGCGACGTGATCGGCATGCACTTCTTCTCGCCGGCCAACGTCATGAAGCTGCTGGAGAACGTGCGCGGCAAGGCCACCGAGAAGGACGTCATCGCGACCGTCATGTCGTTCTCCAAGAAGATCGGCAAGATCCCGGTCCTGGTCGGCGTCTGCGAAGGCTTCGTCGGAAATCGGATGCTGCGCATGAGGGGCATCCAGTCGGCCTACATGATGGAGGAAGGCGCCCTTCCCCAGCAGATCGACAAGGTGGTCTACGACTACGGCTTCCCGATGGGCCCCTTCGCCATGAGCGACCTCGCCGGCAACGACGTGGGCTGGCGCATCCGCCAGGGCAAGAACGAAAAGGAAAAGCGCAATGTGCGCTACACCGGCTACGTCGCCGATGCGATCTGCGAGCTGGGCCGCTTCGGCCAGAAGACCGGCTCGGGCTACTACAAGTACAACCTGCCCGACCGCACGCCGATCCCCGATCCCGAGGTCGAGAGGATCATCGAGGAGACCTCGAAGAAGCTCGGCATCACGCGCCGCGCCATCTCCGACCAGGAGATCCTGGAGCGCGCGCTCTACCCGATGGTGAACGAGGGCGCCAAGATCCTCGAGGAAGGCATGGCCCAGCGCTCGCTCGACATCGACGTGATCTGGGTCAACGGCTACGGCTGGCCGGTCTATCGCGGCGGCCCGATGTGGTGGGCCGACAACGTGGTGGGCCTCAAGACCATCCACGACGCGCTGCTGAAGTATCGCGACGCGTCCGGCGACCCGTTCTGGGAACCGGCACCGCTGCTCAAGAAGCTGGTGCAGGAAGGCAAGAAGTTCTCTAGCGTCTGAGTTCGCGCACGATGTCATCCCGAGCGGAGCGAGGGACCTTTCCGGATCGTGAAAGGTCCCTCGGCCTCAGGCCTCGGGACGACAATTATCGGAAGTCAACGCCGTGCCATCAGGGCGGCGATCGAGGAGGAAAGAAAAATGGCTGATGCAGTAATCGTCTCCACCGCCCGCACGCCGATCGGCAAGGCGTTCCGTGGCATCTTCAACGACACGCATGGCGCCGACATGGGCGCCCACGTGATCAAGCACGCCGCCGAGCGCGCCAAGGTCGACCTGGCCGAAGTCGAGGACGTGATCCTGGGCTGCGCCGCGCCGGAGGGCACCACGGGCTCCAACGTCGCTCGCGTCTCGGCCATGCGCGCTGGCGCGCCGGTCAGCGTCTCGGGCGTGACCGTCAACCGCTTCTGCTCCTCGGGCCTGCAGACCATCTCGATGGCCGCCCAGCGCGTGCTGGTCGACAAGGTGCCGGTGATGATCGCCGGGGGCCTCGAGTCCGTTTCGCTGGTCCAGGGCCCGCCGGGCGGCAACAAGAACCGCCTGGTGAACCCGTGGGTACAGGAGCACGTGCCGGGCATCTATCACGCCATGATCACGACGGCCGACACGGTGGCCGCGCGCTACGGCATCAGCCGCGAGGCGCAGGACGAGTACTCGCTGCAGAGCCAGCTCCGCACCGCGGCGGGTCAGCAGGCCGGCAAGTTCGACGACGAGATCGTGCCGATGGAGACCACGATGCTGGTCACCGACAAGAACACGAACGAGACCACCAGGAAGACGGTGAAGCTCACCAGGGACGAGGGCAATCGTCCCGAGACGACGCTGGAGGGCCTGGCCAAGCTGCAGCCGGTCGCCGGTCCCGACAAGTGGATCACCGCCGGCAATGCCAGCCAGCTCTCCGACGGCGCCTCGGCCGCGGTCATCATGAGCGACACCGAAGCCGCCAAGCGCGGCCTGAAGCCGCTCGGCATCTACAAGGGCCTGGTGGTGGCCGGCTGCGAGCCCGACGAAATGGGCATCGGCCCGGTCTACGCCATCCCCAAGCTCCTGAAGCGCTTCGGCCTCAAGATGGACGACATCGACCTGTGGGAGCTGAACGAGGCCTTCGCGGTGCAGGTGCTCTACTGCCGCGACAAGCTCGGCATCCCCAACGACAAGCTGAACGTCAACGGCGGCTCGATCTCGATCGGCCATCCGTTCGGCATGACCGGCGCGCGCTGCACCGGCCACGCCCTGATCGAGGGCCGTCGCCGCAAGGCCAAGAACGTCGTCGTGACCATGTGCATCGGCGGCGGCATGGGCGCCGCCGGCCTGTTCGAGGTCATTCAGTAAGAAGATTCGTTCCCTCTTTCTCTCCTCTCCCCCGATTGGGGGAGAGGCAGGGTGAGGGGGTTGCGCACAGCCATAGAAGCCCCCTCACCTAGCCTCTCCCCCTAGCGGTGGAGAGGAACCTGAGGGCGCCCTCCTCAGCCGTTACCCAGAATGACGTCGAGGAACATCATCACCACGAGGCCGATCATCAGGCCGACCGTGCCGCGGGTCTCGAAGCCGCGGCGGTGGGTCTCGTGGATGAGCTCGTCGCTGATGACGAAGATCATCGCGCCCGCGGCGTGAGCGAGCCCCCACGGCAGCAGCGATTGCGAGACGGTGACCGCGGCGGCGCCCACCAGTCCGCCGATCGCTTCGGCCAGCCCCGTCAGCAGTGCGACGAGGAAGGCCTGGCCCTTTCTGTAGTTAAGGGTGAGCAGCCCGCTACGGGCATCCTCGGCACGCGGCATGGCAAGACGGGCAGGCCCGCGCCGGCGTGCGCCATCGAGAGCGCAGTATCGTCCGGATCAGCGCTTGTTGCGGCGCAGGTCCTCGTCGTCCTTCCACATCAGGTATTGAGGCCCGAGATCGGCAATTGTCGTGGCGCCGATCTGGGCCATGCTGATGTCGACCTCGCGCTTGAAAATCTGCAGCGCCTTGGCCGCACCCTCGACGCCGCCCGCCGTCACGCCGTACAGCGTCGGCCGGCCGACGAACACGAACTTGGCGCCCATGCAGAGGGCGATGATGGCGTCGAGACCGCGGCGCACGCCGCCGTCGAACATCACCGTCATCTTGTCGCCGACAGCATCGCGGATCGCCGGCAGCACTTCGAGCGGCGACGGAGCATTGTCGAGCTGGCGAGCACCGTGATTCGACACCATGATCCCGTCGACGCCGAGCGCATGGGCACGGATCGCATCGTCGGGATGCATGATGCCCTTCAGCACGAAGTTGCCCTTCCACAGCTCGCGATAGCGCTCGACATGCTTCCAGGTCATCGGCGCGCGGTTCTGGTAGGCGACGAGGTCCGCTACCTTGTCGGCCGTCGCGTCGGGGCCGGCATACTTTGCCCAATTGGAGAAATAGGGGGTCCCGTACTTCAGCCACTGCATCATCCAGGCCGGATGCATCAGCGCCTCGAACTTGGTCTTCCAGGTGAGCTTCAGCGGGCGCGCCCAGCCATTGCGCGTGTTGCGCTCGCGGTTGGATCCTTCCGGAACGTCGACGGTGAAGACCAGCGTCCTGAGGCCGGCGTCGGCAGAACGCTTGATAAGGTCCTCCGAGACGGCCGGGTCCTTGGCGGAATAGAGCTGGTACCAGCCATGGTCCGGCGCCAGCCTGCCGAGATCCTCGATCGAGCCGGTGCTGGATCCCGACATGATGAAGGGCACGTTGGCGTCGCGGGCCGCCTCGGCCAGCATCAGGTCGGCGCCGTGCCGGAACAGGCCCGCAAGGCCGGTCGGGGCGATCCCGATCGGGCTCGAATAGGTGCGGCCGAACAGGGTGGTGGACTGGTCGCGCACCGAGACGTCGACCAGGTAGCGCGGCACGATGCGCGCCTTGCGGAAAGCCTGCTCGTTGGTGGTGAGGCCCACTTCGTCGTCGGTGCCGCCCTCGATGAAATCATAGGCGATCTTGGGCAGGCGCTTCTTGGCGAGCTTGCGCAGATCCTCGATGTTGACGACGTCTTTCATTGCTTCCTACTCCCGCGTGACGCCAATTTGCCGTTCTTTGGTGCCGCGGGCCAGCGATGTTGACGAACAGGCCTGCAAATCAGGCCCGCAAGACCGGGCGGCTCGCACCGCTTCTGAGACCGTCTCGGCATGCGGTGCGAGAAAAGCTCTACTCCGTGAAGGACCGCTGAGTTAGCGTCGGTGAAAAGCAACGGAGGACACGCCATGGAGCTGACCGACCGGCAGATCGAACAATTCGACCGCGACGGTTTCCTCGTGTTCCCCAGCCTATTCGACCGCAACGAAGTGGCGGTGCTGCGCCGCGAGGTCGCCCGCCTCTCCGGTGTCGACAGCGAGGAGGTCGTCCGCGAGCATACCGGCGGCGTCCGCACCATCTTCCGCGTCCACGAGAGCGACGGTCCCACCTGCTCGAAGCCCTTCCGCGCGCTGGTCCGCACGCCGCGCCTGCTGCGGCCCGTGCAACAGGTCCTGAAGGACGACGGCGTCTACGTCTATCACACCAAGATCAACACCAAGCCGGCCATCGAGGGCACGGTCTGGCAGTGGCACCAGGATTACGGCTCGTGGATGCGCGACGGCTGCCGGCGGCCCGACATGGCGACCTTCAACCTGATGATGACCGACACGACGGAGATGGGTGGCGCCCTCTACCTGATTCCCGGCAGCCACAAGCTCGGCCGCATCGAGCCGGTCTACGACGAATCGACCTCCTACAAGTTCTGGGCGATGCCAAAGCAGCGCATGATCGAGATCCTGAAGAGTTCGCCCGAGCCCGTCGCCGTCACCGGCCGTGCCGGCACCTGCGTGCTGTTCCACTGCAACGTGCTGCACGCCTCCGGCCACAATCTCTCGGCCGACGACCGCTGGCACATCTACGTCTCCTGCAACACGGTCGCCAACAAGCCGCAGCTCGGCGAAAGCCCGCGCCCGGACTGGGTGGTGTCGCGCAACTGGCATCCCCTCCCTCTCGAAGCCGACGACGGCGTGCTGAAGGCGGCGTGACGCCAATCCCGACCTCCCTGATTCTACACCAGTACGACTTCTCGAATTTCGCCGAGAAGGCGCGTCTGATGATGGGTTTCAAGGGCCTCGCCTGGCGGGCCGTCGAGATCCCGCCGATCGCGCCCAAGCCAAAACTGACGCCGCTGACCGGCGGCTATCGCCGCACGCCGGTGCTGCAGGACGGCGCCGATGTCTGGTGCGACACGCGGCTGATCGCGCGCGAGCTGGAACGGCGCGCGCCGCAGCCGACGTTCTATCCCGCGAAGACGGCGGGTGCGGCGGATGCGATCGCCTGGTGGGCCGAGCAGCAGTTCATGCGCCCGACCGCGCTCTACGTGTCCGGCATCAACGCCGACCACATGCCCGAGGGTCTGCATGCCGACCGCGCCAGGCTGCACGGCCTGCCGATGCCGTCGATCGAGGCCGTGCGCAAGGCCGCCTTCCGCAATCTCCAGCTGGTGCGGCCGCAGATCCGGTGGATCGCCGACATGCTGGCGGACGGGCGGCCCTACCTGCTGGGCGACGTGCCCTGCATCGCCGACTTCGCGACCTATCACGTCGTCTGGTTCTACCGCGGCCGCCACATCGACTGCCGCGAGGTGCTGAACCCCTATCCGCACCTGCTCGCCTGGCGCGACCGCATGGCCGCGATCGGCCACGGCACGCGCATCGACATCGATGCCGACGACGCCCTGGCGGAAGCCCGCGCCGCGACCCCGGCGAGCCCACGCCCCTCCGAGCCGCACGAGGGCGATCCCCTGCCCGGCCAGCGCGCCCGCGTGCGTGCCTCCGACAATGCCAGGGACTGGATCGAGGGCGAGGTGCATTTCATCGATGCCGACGAGATCGCGCTGCTGCACGAGAACGATGAAGTCGGCCAGATCGCCGTCCACTTCCCGCGCCTCGGCTACGACTGGCGGGGTGCCAGCTAAAGGTCCCCCCGGATTCACAAACGAAGTGCAACACCAGATAAGGGTGTTGTCATGGGAAGCCATTATGGTCAGCTCGACCTCGACGAGCGCTGTACGATTGCCCATCT